>Ga0308165_1000496_pt1 | contig 72589 bp, 61 predicted proteins | sample PhyWR2_FD_201032 | JGI IMG/M metagenome (GOLD analysis project Ga0308165, IMG submission 201032) | Phyllosphere microbial communities from UC Gill Tract Community Farm, Albany, California, United States - DLSLW.R2 | ecosystem: Host-associated > Plants > Phyllosphere > Unclassified | place: USA... | reverse complement strand
TGCTGCGCACCCACTGCCAGACCTCGGGCTGGTCGCTGACCGAGCAGGACCCCTACAACAACGTGGTGCGCACCACCATCGAGGCCATGGCCGCGGTGTTTGGCGGCACGCAGTCGCTGCACACCAACAGCTTTGACGAAGCCATTGCGCTGCCCACCGAGTTCTCCTCGCGCATTGCACGCAACACCCAGCTGATCATCCAGGAAGAAACGCACATCCCCAGCGTGATCGACCCCTGGGCGGGCTCGTACATGATGGAAAAGCTGACCCAGGACATGGCCGACGCGGCCTGGACCATCATCGAGGAAGTCGAAGCCATGGGCGGAATGACCCAGGCCGTCGACAGCGGCTGGGCCAAGCTCAAGATCGAGGCCGCGGCCGCCGAGAAGCAGGCGCGCATCGATTCGGGCAAGGACGTGATCGTCGGCGTCAACAAGTACAAGCTGGCCAAGGAAGACCCCATCGACATTCTGGAGATCGACAACGTCAAGGTGCGCGACGGCCAGATCGAGCGCCTCCACAAGATCAGGCAGGAGCGCGATACCGCCAAGGTGCAGCAGGCACTCGATGCGCTTACCGCGGCCGCCGAAAGCGGCAAAGGCAATCTGCTGGATCTCGCCATCCAGGCCGTGCGCCTGCGCGCCACTGTGGGTGAAGTCAGCGATGCGCTGGAAAAGGTCTACAGCCGCCACCGCGCCGATACCCAGAAGGTGACCGGCGTCTACGCCGCGGCCTATGACTCGGCCGAAGGCTGGGACAAGCTCAAGACCGAAATCAATGCGCTGGCCGAGGAGCTGGGACGGCGCCCGCGCGTGATGATTGCCAAGCTGGGCCAGGACGGCCACGACCGCGGCGCCAAGGTGGTGGCGACGGCATTTGCCGACCTGGGCTTCGACGTCGACATGGGCCCGCTGTTCCAGACACCCGAGGAATGCGCGCGCCAGGCCATAGAGAACGATGTGCACGCCGTTGGCGTCTCGACGCTGGCCGCCGGCCACAAGACGCTGGTGCCGGCCATCATTGCCGAACTCAAGAAGCAAGGCGCCGACGACATCATCGTCTTTGTCGGCGGCGTTGTGCCCGCGCAGGATTACGAATTTCTGTTCGAGGCCGGCGTCAAGGGCGTCTACGGCCCGGGCACGCCGATTCCGGCCAGCGCCAAGCATGTGCTCGAGCAGATCCGTCAGGCCACCACCCTCTGAGAGCGGCATGACCCCTTCCGAGTTGCTGCAAGGCATTCTGCATGGCGGCCCGGCCGTGCAGCGCCGGGCCATTGCCAAGGCCATCACCCTGCTTGAATCGACGCGCGCCGACCACCGCGCCCAGGCCGATGCGCTGCTCACCGCGATGCTGCCGCATACGGGCAAGGCATTCCGGCTGGGCATCAGCGGCGTGCCCGGCGTGGGCAAGTCGACCTTCATTGAAACCCTGGGCCTGCATCTCATCCAGCAGGGCCTGCGCGTCGCGGTCCTGGCCATAGACCCCTCGTCTTCGGTGTCAGGCGGCTCCATCCTGGGCGACAAGACGCGCATGGAGCATCTGTCGGTGCATCCCCAGGCCTATATACGGCCCAGTCCCGCCAGCGGAACGCTGGGCGGCGTGGCCGAGAAGACGCGCGAGGCCATGCTGGTCTGCGAAGCCGCGGCCTATGACGTGGTGATTGTCGAGACCGTGGGCGTGGGCCAGAGCGAGACCGCAGTCAACGGCATGACCGACATGTTTGTGCTGCTGCAATTGCCCAATGCGGGCGACGATCTTCAGGCCATCAAGAAGGGCGTGATGGAACTCGCCGACTTGGTGGTCATCAACAAGGCCGACATCGACAAGAACGCCGCCACCCGCGCCGAAGCCCAGATCACTTCCAGCCTGCGCCTGCTGGGAATGCATGGAAACCCCGATCACGCCACGCATGGCGCGACCCATCAGCCGCTCTGGCAGCCGCGCGTGCTGCAGATCAGCGCGCTGCTGGGCCAGGGCGTGGAAGCATTCTGGCAGGCCGTGCAGCAGTTCCGCCAGATGCAGACGGCCAACGGCCGGCTGGTCTCGCGGCGCGAAAAACAGTCGCTGGCGTGGATGTGGGAACGCATTGACGCCGGCCTCAAGCAGGCGTTTCGCACCCACCCCGACGTCCAGGCATTGCTGCCGCAGACGCTGGCCGCGGTGGCGCAAGGGCGGCTGCCCGCATCGACCGCGGCACGCAACCTGCTGGCCGCGCAGTCACAGGCCGCACATTCCCGCGCGTCACGCGCGTCACAATAGGCACGCAGTCATCCATCCCCAAGAAGCGCACGTGCCTGCGGGCCGTGCGACGACTCAGTAAGAAAGACAAGCATCATGCAGGACATTCTGGAGCGACTCGAGAAACAGCGCGCACTGGCGCGACTCGGCGGTGGTCAAAAGCGCATTGACGCGCAGCACGGCAAGGGCAAGCTCACGGCGCGCGAGCGCATCGAGCTGCTGCTCGACGATGGCACGTTCGAGGAATGGGACATGTTTGTCGAGCACCGCTGCACCGATTTCGGCATGCAGGACAACAAGATTCCGGGCGACGGCGTGGTCACGGGCTACGGCATGATCAACGGCCGGCTGGTGTTTGTCTACAGCCAGGACTTCACGGTGTTTGGCGGCGCTTTAAGCGAAACCCATGCCGAGAAGATCTGCAAGGTCATGGACCAGGCAATGAAGGTCGGCGCCCCCGTGATCGGCCTCAATGATTCGGGTGGAGCGCGCATCCAGGAAGGCGTTGCCAGCCTGGGCGGCTACGCCGACGTGTTCCAGAAGAACGTGCTCGCCAGCGGCGTGGTGCCGCAGATCAGCATGATCATGGGCCCTTGCGCGGGCGGCGCGGTGTATTCGCCGGCGATGACCGACTTCATCTTCATGGTGAAAGACTCGTCGTACATGTTCGTGACCGGCCCCGAAGTGGTCAAGACCGTGACGCACGAGGAAGTCACGGCCGAGGAGCTGGGCGGCGCGATCACGCATACCACCAAGAGCGGCGTGGCCGACATGGCGTTCGACAACGATGTCGAGGCGCTGATGATGCTGCGCCGCCTGTACAACTACCTGCCGCTGAACAACCGTGAAAAGGCCCCGCTGCGCGCGACCAGCGACCCGGCAGATCGCGCCGACCGCTCGCTCGACACACTGGTGCCCGAGAACCCGAACAAGCCCTACGACATGAAGGAGCTGATTGCCAAGACCGTCGACGACGGCGACTTCTTCGAGCTGCAGCCCGACTACGCCAAGAATATCCTCATCGGTTTCGCGCGCATGGCCGGCCAGACCGTGGGTGTGGTCGCCAACCAGCCGCTGGTGCTTGCCGGCTGCCTGGACATCAAGAGCTCGATCAAGGCCGCGCGCTTCGTGCGCTTTTGCGATGCGTTCAACATTCCCGTGCTGACCTTTGTCGACGTTCCCGGCTTCATGCCCGGCACCAGCCAGGAATACGGCGGCATCATCAAGCATGGCGCCAAGCTGCTTTACGCCTATGCCGAAGCCACGGTGCCCAAGATCACCATCATCACGCGCAAGGCCTATGGAGGCGCTTATGACGTGATGGCGTCCAAGCACCTGCGCGGCGACGTCAATCTGGCCTGGCCCCAGGCCGAAATTGCCGTGATGGGCGCCAAGGGCGCGGTGGAGATCATCTTCCGCGAGGACAAGAACGACCCGCAAAAGCTCGCCGCGCGCGAAGCCGAGTACAAGGCGCGCTTTGCCAACCCGTTTGTCGCCGGCGCGCGCGGCTTCATTGACGACGTGATCCTGCCGCACGAGACACGCAAGCGCATCTGCCGCAGCCTGACGATGCTGCAGAACAAGCAGCTCGAGAACCCGTGGCGCAAGCACGGCAACATTCCGCTCTAAGAACAACAGCGCCAGGAAAAATCCCATGTTCACCAAGATTCTGATTGCCAACCGCGGCGAGATCGCCTGCCGCGTGATCGCCACAGCCCGCAAGATGGGCATTGCCACCGTGGCCGTGTATTCCGACGCCGACAAGGATGCGCGCCATGTGCAGCTGGCCGACGAGGCCGTGCATATCGGCGCCGCGCCCAGCCGCGAGTCCTATCTGCTGGCCGACCGCATCATTGCCGCCTGCAAGCAGACCGGCGCCCAGGCCGTGCACCCCGGCTACGGCTTCCTGAGCGAAAACGAGGCCTTTGCCAAGCGCGTGGAAGAAGAAGGCATTGTCTTCATCGGCCCCAAGCACCACGCGATTGCGGCCATGGGCGACAAGATTGCCTCGAAGAAGCTCGCGGCGCAAGCCCAGGTCAACACCATTCCCGGCTACAACGACGCCATTGCGGGCGCCGAGCAGGCCGTGGAAATTGCGCGCGGCATAGGCTACCCGGTGATGATCAAGGCCAGTGCCGGCGGCGGCGGCAAGGGCCTGCGCGTGGCGTTCAACGACAAGGAAGCGTTTGACGGCTTTGCCAGCTGCCAGAACGAGGCGCGCAACAGCTTTGGCGACGACCGTGTGTTCATCGAGAAATTCGTCGAGGAGCCGCGCCACATTGAAATCCAGGTGCTCGGCGATGCCCATGGCAACGTGGTGTTCCTCAACGAGCGCGAATGCTCCATCCAGCGCCGCCACCAGAAGGTGATCGAGGAGGCGCCGTCGCCGTTCATCTCCGAGCAAACACGTGCGGCCATGGGCGCCCAGGCCGTGGCGCTGGCCAAGGCCGTGCAATACCAGAGCGCGGGCACGGTGGAATTCGTGGTCGGCAAGGACCAATCGTTTTACTTCCTCGAAATGAACACCCGGCTGCAGGTCGAGCACCCCGTGACCGAAGCCATCACCGGACTGGATCTGGTCGAGCAGATGATTCGCGTCGCGGCCGGCGAGAAGCTGGCGTTCGCGCAGTCCGATGTGCGCCGCGACGGCTGGGCAATCGAGTGCCGCATCAACGCCGAGGATCCGTTTCGCAACTTCCTGCCGTCCACGGGCCGGCTGGTGCGCTTTCAGCCGCCGAAGCAGACCATGTGGCAGGGCGACACCGAGCACCTGCAGGGCGTGCGCGTCGATACCGGCGTCTACGAAGGCGGCGAGATCCCGATGTTCTACGACTCGATGATTGCCAAGCTGATCGTGCACGGCAAGGACCGCAACGAGGCAATTGCCAAGATGCGCGAAGCGCTCAATGGCTTTGTGATCCGCGGCATCAGCTCCAACATTCCGTTCCAGGCCGCGCTGCTGGCCCACCCGAAGTTCATTGCCGGCGACTTCAACACCGGCTTCATTGCCGAGCACTACGCGGGCGGCTTCCATGCCGAGGACGTGCCGCACAGCGACCCGCAGTTCCTCGTGGCCCTCGCGGCCTACATGAACCGCCGCTACCGCGAGCGCGCCTCGACCATTACCGGCCAGCTCCAGGGCCATGAAGTCAAGATGGCCGTCGAGTACACCGTGGTGACGCTGGGCGCCGAAGGCCGCAACCAGCATGCCTCGGTGCGCGTCGAGGATTTCGACCTCGCGCGCCATGCAAGCAAGGTCACGGTGCACGGCAAGGCCGGCGACAAGGTCCCAGCCGACCGCGTCTCAGCCGACCACGTCTCAGCCGACCGCGTCTATGAGATCAGCAGCGACAGCCATTTGCGCGACGCACGCCTGGCCGGCCTGGTCAACGGCCAGCCGTTCACGGTGCAGATCGAGCGCGGCACGGGCAAGAACCCGCTGGCTCTGCGCATTGCGCACAACGGCACCCAGATCGAAGCCCTGGTGCTGTCGCCACGCGGCGCCGAACTGCACCAGCTGATGCCTTACAAGGCGCCGCCCGACCTGTCGAAGTTCCTGCTGTCGCCCATGCCCGGACTGCTGGTCGACATTGCCGTGCAGCCCGGCCAGAAAGTGCAGGCCGGCGAAAAGCTGGCCGTGATCGAAGCCATGAAGATGGAAAACATCCTGTTTGCCACGCAGGACGGCGTGGTGGGCAAGATCAGCGCCAGCAAGGGGGATTCGCTGGCGGTCGATGAAATCATTCTGGAGTTTGTCTGATCGTTGCACTGCGCCTGTCGAAGTGCATCCTTGCAGCTTGAACGCAGGCCGCCGAGGCACGCCGGGCCAGGGCGAACGATGCGCATAATCCAGCATGAAAATCGACACCCTCACGGTCCAGCTGGCCCTGGCCGTCGCCGAGGAAGGCAGCATCTCGCGCGCGGCCGACAAGCTGCAGCTGGCTGTGGCGGCAGCGTCCAAGCGGCTCACGGATCTGGAGCGCCAGCTGGGCACGCCGCTGTTCAAGCGCGTGCCGCATGGTGTCAAGGTCACGGAGTCGGGCACCAAGCTGCTGGCCCATATCCACCAGATCGACAGCCTGATCACGCGCCTGGCCGATGACGCCCAGGCAATGCGTGAAGGCCAGGACGGGCGCATCATCATCGGCGCGCCCAAGGCGGCCATCATCGAGTTTCTCGCCAGCGACCTGGCCCAGGTGCGCGCCAGATATCCGCAGATCACGCTGCATATCATTGAAGAAAACAGCCGCATCATCCAGCAGCTGCTGCGCGACAAGGTCATAGACATCGGCATCTTCGAGAAGAAAAGCGGCTTCATCGATGTGCAAAAGTTCGACTACCGCTCGGACGAACTGGTCGCGGTCTACAGCCGCGCGCATTTTTCGTTTGCCGCTGCGGCCCTCGAAGCCGACCCGCTGCTTGACTGCCCGCTGGTCAGCCTGGGCCAGGGCTCGGCCGTTCTCGCCAGCCTGCAGCGCCTGCACCAGAGCCGGGGCCGGGCCATGGGCCGGCACCTCACCGTCAGCGGCTTCGACACCATGCTTGCGCTGGTGCGCCACGGCCTGGGCGTGGGGCTGATGCCGCCTGCGGTGCTCGCCAGCCTCCACCCCGAGCCCGCCATAGGCCATGTGGCGCTGGCCGGAGACTGGCACCAGCGCAGCTATGTGCTGGCCAGCGTACAGGGCAGGGCGCAGGAGCAGACGCTGCGCAATGTCGTCTCCCAACTGTTGAAGTAGCTGCCAGGGCAGGGTTTCCTCGCGTTTTCTCTGGTTCGCCAGCGCTGGGTTTCGCAAAACACGAACCCAGGCATGCTTGATGCATTCTTGCCGCCCCCAACGCGCTCGGCGAGCATTGCTGCAAACAAAACGCAGGAGACAAGATGAAGCGACGCGAATTCCTGGCCGGCAGCGCGGCTGCACTGGCCACGCCCTGGGCCCTGGCTGCCACCGACCTGCCCAAGGGCCCGATCAAGATCCTCGTGGGCTGGGCGCCGGGCGGCGGCACCGATGTGTTTGCGCGCATCGTCGGGCAAAAGCTCACCGACATGTGGGGCCGCTCGGTGATCGTCGAGAACAAGCCCGGCGCAACCGGCGCGCTGGCCGCCGACTATTTCGCCAAGACCCGCTTTCACGACGGCCTGACGCTGCTCATGGCCCATGTCAACACGCATGCGATCTCGCCGCAGATCTTCAAGAGCATCACCTATGACCCGCTCAAGGACTTCGCGCCCATAGCTCTGATCGGCGCGACGCCGCACATTCTCGTGACCAGCCACAAGAACAGCTATGCAAGCGTCAAGGAAGTGGTCGAGCTGTGCAGGAAGAACCCGGGCAAGATCAGCTTCGGCTCGTCGGGCACGGGCTCGGTCCAGCACCTGGCCGCCGAAATGTTCAACATGGCCGCGGGCGTGCAGACCATTCACGTTCCCTACAAGGGCTCGGGGCCCATGCAGACCGACCTCATAGGGGGCCAGATCGATTTCAGCTTCGACACCATGACCGCAGCCACGGCCCAGGTCAAGGCCAAGAAGATGAACGCCATTGCCCAGACGCGCGCAAGCCGCGCCAAGGGCTTCCCCGAAGTCACGACCATGGAGGAGCAGGGCTTCAAGGGGTTTGATGCCTCGAGCTGGTACGGCCTGGTAGGCCCCAAGGACATGTCCCAGGAACTGGCCAGGCGCATCAATGCCGACGTCAACAAGGTGCTGGCCATGCCCGATGTGGTCGCGCGATTCGACGGCTTCGGCGTCGAGGACGGCGGCGGCTCGGTGGAGAAATTCGCGGCCTTCATGGCCACCGAGTACAGGAAATGGGGCGAAGTCGTTCGCCTTGCCAAAGTGACAGAGGAGAGCTGAATGAGCCAGACCACCCCCCCACTGCCGCTGCAAGGCATACGCGTTCTCGATGTGAGCCAGGTCATGGCCGGGCCGTTTGCCTGCATGCTGCTGGCCGACCTGGGTGCCGATGTGATCAAGGTCGAGCCGCCCACGGGCGACCAGACGCGCGGCGCCATGGGCTTCAAGATGAAGGGGCCCGACAGCATGGGCTTCTTGAACATGAACCGCAACAAGCGTTCGCTGACGCTGGACCTCAAGAGCGACGAAGGCCGCGAGTTCTTCTACAAGCTTGCCGAGACGGCGGACGTGATTGTCGAGAACTACCGCCCCGGCGCCGTGCAGCGCATGAAGATCGACTACGAGACGATTCGCAAGATCAATCCCAGGATCGTCTATGTGAGCATTTCGGGCTTTGGCCAGAGCGGCCCCTGGGCCACGCGCCCGGGCTTCGACCTGATGGCCCAGGCCATGTCGGGCGTGATGAGCGTCACCGGCTACAAGGGCGAAAAGCCGGTCAAGGCCGGCGTTCCCGTGGCCGACATCGGCTGCGCGCTGTTTGCCACCTATGGCCTGCTGGCGGCCTACATAGGCGCGCAGAAGTCGGGCCAGGGCCAGCATATCGATGCCTCGCTGTTCGACTCGGCCATGGCGTTCTCCATCTGGGACATGTCCGACTACTGGGGCACGGGCGTGCCGCCGTCGCCGCTGGGCACCAGCAACAAGATGAGCGCCCCCTACCAGGCGGTGAAGGCGCGCGACGGCTACTTTGTCATGGGCGCCACCAACCAGAAGCTCTGGGCCAAGCTGTGCGCGCTGCTCGAGCGCCCCGATCTGGTCGAGCACGCGGATTACGCCACGGTGGCGCTGCGCCTGAAAAACCGCGAAGCGCTGATCGAGGAACTGGAACAGAGCTTTGCCCTGCGCGACAGCGAAGACTGGGTAGCCACCATGCTTGAAGCCGGCATTCCGGCCGGTCCGCTGCTGACCTATCCCCAGGCCTTTGAAGGCGAGCATGGCACGCACCGCAAGATGTGCATGGAGATTGACCATCCGATCGAAGGCAAGGTCAAGAACATCGGCTTTCCCGTGAAGATGCTGGGCACGCCCCAGCAGGTGCGCCGCCACCCACCGCTGCTGGGCGAGCACAACGAGGAAATCATGGCTGAAATCTACGCACTCTCGGCATGAGCGAACTGGTTCAACTCAGCATCCAGCCGTCGGGCGCGGCCGAAATCACCATCCACCGCGCCGAGCGCCACAACGCCATGACGCAGGCAATGTACGAGTCGCTGCTCGAATGCATTGGCGAGTGCGCGCGCCAGCGGGCGGTGCGCGCCATGGTGTTTCGCGGCGCCGGCGGCAAATCCTTTATTTCGGGCACGGACATCGCGCATTTCGCCGACTTCCAGCGCGGCGAGCAGGGCATTGCCTATGAAGCCTTTGTCGAGAAGGTCATCGACAGCGTGGAGCGCATTGCCGTGCCGACCATTGCCGTGATTGACGGCTGGGCCGTGGGCGGCGGCCTGGCGCTGGCCACGGCCTGCGACTTCCGCGTCTGCACCGAAGGCGCGCGCTTTGGCGCGCCGATCGCCAAGACGCTGTCCAACACCTTGTCGTCGCGCAACATCGCGCGGCTGCAAGCCGCCCTGGGCGTGCCGCGCGTCAAGCGAATGCTGCTGCTGGCCGAGTACATCGACGCGGCCGAGGCGCTGTCCTGCGGCTTTGTCTACGAAGCCTGCGCGGCCGACCAACTGAGCGCACGCGCGAACGCGCTGGCCGAGCGGCTGATGGCGCTGTCGGGCGTGACACAGGCAGCGGTCAAGGAAAGCATCCGGCGCATCGTCATCGAGCAAAGCCTCGAAGACGATGACCTGGTGCACGGCGTCTATGGCAGCGACGCCTTCCGCCAGGGCGTGGCCGGCTTTCTCAAGCGCTGAGCCACGGCGTGCTCAGCCGAGCCGCCGGCCACAGCGGTTTTTTCTGGGCGCGCGCCAGGCCAAGGGCCTGTATTTCTCCGAAAATGGCACGGCAGCCCGTACCGGGCGGCCGTTCGGAACAATACAAGGAGCAACATGACTGCAGCGCAGCGCCCATTCAAGGTCTTGGGCATTCAACAGGTGGCCATAGGCGGTACCGACAAGAACCGCATGAAGAAACTCTGGGTCGACATGCTGGGGCTGGAGCAGACCGGCAGCTTCCAGAGCGAGCGCGAAAACGTCGACGAAGACATCCTGTCGATGGGTCGCGGCGCGATGAAAGTCGAGGTCGACATCATGCAGCCGCTGGACCTGGACAAGAAGCCCGCGGTCCACGCCACGCCGCTCAACCATATCGGACTGTGGATTGACGATCTGCCGCTGGCGGTCGAATGGCTCACGGCCCAGGGCGTGCGCTTCGCGCCCGGCGGCATTCGCGCGGGCGCCGCGGGCTACGACATCTGCTTTCTGCACCCCAAGAGCAACGACGAGTTTCCCATTGCAGGCGAAGGCGTGCTGATCGAGCTGGTGCAGGCGCCGGCGGACGTGATCGCGGCCCTGGGCTGAGCCTTCAGACCAGCAGCCAGGCGGCGAAGGCCGACAGCGCCACGACGCCAAGCGCCGACTGGCGGCCGTAGGCCAGCAGGCCGAACGCCGCGAGCGCAATGCCGAAATCCACACGGGTATGAATGGCGCTGGTCCACAGCGGATCGTAGAGCGCGGCCAGCAGCAGGCCGACCACGGCCGCATTCGCCCCGGCCATGGCACGCTGCACCGTGCGCCGCTGGCGCAGCGATTCCCAAAAAGGCAGTGCGCCCGCGACCAGCAGCAGTCCGGGCAGGAACACGGCCACGAGCAATGACAGCCCGCCCGCCCAGCCGCCCATGCCGCCCATGGGCGCGGGCATCAAGGCCCCCAGATAGGCCGCAAAAGTGAACAGCGGCCCGGGCACGGCCTGGGCCAGGCCATAGCCGGCAATGAAAGCGTCATTCGGGATCCAGCCCGGGGGCACGACCGCGGCCTGCAGCAGCGCAAGCACCACATGGCCGCCGCCAAACACCAGCGCTCCGGCCTGGTAAAACGCGGCGAACTGCGCGCCCAGCGAAGGGCCGGCCGCGACGGCCATGGACAGCAGCAGCAGCAGCGCGAACACCAGCAGTAGAAATGCGGCGGTCTTCTTGCTCACGCCCGGATCGCGCGGCATGGACGCGGGCAGGGCGGTGGGCCTTATCCACAGCAAGCCCGCCAGGCCCGCGGCGGCAATGGCAACGATCTGCCCCAACGCCGAAGAAATCGCCAGTGCCAGCAGCGCGGCGGCAATCGCCAATGCGGCCCGAGGTCGGTCGGGGCACAGCGAGCGCGCCATGCCCCAGACCGCATGCGCGACCACGGCGACCGCGGCCAGCTTCAATCCATGCACTGCACCTGAAGTCGCCAGCCAGGCCCATTGCTGCATGCCAAAAGCAAACAGGACCAGCACCAGCGCCGACGGCAGCGTGAACCCCAGCCAGGCGGCCAGCGCGCCAGGCCAGCCCGCACGCCCCATGCCCAGTGCAAAGCCCACCTGGCTGCTCGCCGGGCCGGGCAGGAACTGGCACAGCGCGACCAGATCGGCATAGCCGCCGTCATCGATCCAGCGCCGTCGCTCGACGAATTCGGCACGAAAGTAGGCCAGATGCGCGACCGGCCCGCCAAAAGCCGTGAGTCCCAGCTTCAGAAACACCAAAAAGACTTCGACGGCATTGCCAGCCTTGTTGCGGGGCGCGGCGGCGTTGGGCAAGGGCGGCGGCAAAGACATCAGGGAAGAACCAGGAAAACCGATGAAGGCCCCCGAAAACCGGGGCGCTGTGGCGTGAACCGACAGCATAGCCCAGGTCAGTGACACCGGCTGCGGACAAACGCCGCGCTGGTCCCGACCGTTTTGAGCGCCGTTGGCGCGCGTTGCGCGCCGCTTCGCAACGACAGTCATCCGCATCAACAAAATGCAAGCAAAAATACGTAACTCCTTTTAAAAATAGCTGAATTTAGATGGATTTGCAGGCATCGTTTTTGGCTCATTTATTTTGGGGCATGAAGTGCGCCAGGGAAGAATCCGGCTCCCACAATTGCAGCCATGGACTGCCAGCCTTCGCCAGCAGCCTGATCCAGGAGTTATTTCCATGCCTGTTTTGAACCCGTCTGCACCCGCAGCGCACACGCTGAATTTCCACCGACCGGCTTCCGCCATGGCCGCCCCCCGGGCTGAAGTGCGCGAATGGAGCGAACAAGCCGTGCAGCACTTGCTGGACCTGCCTTTTCTCGACCTGCTGCATCGCGCGCAATCCGTTCACCGCGAACACTGGCCCGAAGGCGACATGGAACTGGCAACGCTGCTGTCCGTCAAGACCGGTGGCTGCCCCGAGAACTGCGGCTACTGCCCCCAGGCGGCAGAGTTCGACACGGGAGTGGACGCGCAAAAGCTCATGGGCGTCGAGGAGGTGAGGGCCGCGGCCCAGGCGGCCAAGGACGCGGGCGCCACACGCTTTTGCATGGGTGCGGCCTGGCGCGCGCCCAAGGACCGTGATATCCAGAAAATGGCAGTGCTGATAGAGACCGTCAAGGGGCTGGGAATGCAGACCTGCGCAACATTGGGCATGCTGCAAAGCCACCAGGCCACAGCGTTGAAAGAAGCGGGGCTGGACTACTACAACCACAACCTCGACACCGCGCCCGAGTACTACACCGACGTGGTCAGCACGCGCAGCTACCAGGACCGCCTTGACACCTTGAGCGCGGTGCGCGCGGCCGGCATCAGCGTGTGCTGCGGCGGCATTGTCGGCATGGGGGAAGCGCCCGTGCACCGTGCCGGCCTGATTGCGCAGTTGGCGAATCTGAACCCCTATCCCGAATCGGTGCCCATCAACAGCCTGGTGGCCGTTCCCGGAACGCCGCTGGCCGACAGCCCGCCCGTGGACCCGCTGGATTTCGTGCGCGTGATCGCGGCCTGTCGCATCACCATGCCCAGGGCGCGCGTGCGCATGTCGGCCGGGCGCCAGCAAATGGGGCAGGCCGTGCAGGCACTGTGCTTTCTGGCCGGCGCGAACTCGATTTTCTATGGCGACAAATTGCTGGTCACCGGCAATCCCGAAGTGGACGCCGACAACCAGCTACTGCAAAAACTGGGCATGCGGGTGCGCCGCAGCCCAGTCTGAATCACCCGCATGGCAGGCGCAAAGCGCCTGCCACCGGCTTCATGCCAGGGTCAGCGTGACGTCGATATTGCCGCGCGTGGCGTTGGAGTAAGGGCAAACCTGGTGGGCGGTGTCGACCAGTTCCTGCGCCTGGGCCTTGTCCATGCCGGGCAGCGAGATGGTCAGGCGCACGGCAATGCCGAAGGCCTGGCCCACGGGGCCCAGGTCCACTTCGGCGTCAATCGCCAGGTCTTGCGGCAACGTCACTTTCTGGCGTGCGGCAACCGCCTTGAGCGCGCCAATGAAGCAGGCCGAATAGCCCGCGCCAAACAGCTGCTCGGGGTTGGTGCCCTGGCCCGCGCCGCCGGGCGAAGACAGGCTGATGTCCAGGCGGCCGTCGTCACTGCGGGAAGCGCCGTCACGGCCACCGGTGGTGTGGGTGCGGGCGGTATAGAGAACTTTGTCGAGCGATGCCATGGATGGACTCCTTGAAAAGTGAAACGCTTCAATGGGAAGCGGGAGGGATCAGCGCGACCAGGTGGTCACGCCATTGCTGAAGCTGAAGGCGCAGGGCCTGCAGTTCGGAAAGAGTGCACGGACTTTGTTGCAGCATGCAGTCGGGAATGCCGGCAAGCTTTTCGCGCAGCGCGCGGCCCGCATCGGTCAGGACAATGCGCACCCGGCGTTCATCTTCGCTGTCGCGCTGGCGTTGCAGCCAGCCCGCGCTTTCCATGCGCTTGAGCAAGGGCGTCAACGTGCCGGAATCAAGAAACAGGCGCTCGCCGAGTTCCGACACCATGCAGTCATCCTTTTCCCAGAGTGCAAGCATCGCGAGATACTGGGGATAGGTCAGCCCCCAGGGCTTGAGCAGCGGCTTGTAGAGCTTGGTCGTGGCCAGCGAGGCTGAATACAGCGCAAAGCACAGCTGGTTATCGAGCTGGAGAGCGTGATTGCTGGATGGCATGAGGGCGCGGGGCATGGGTGTATTGTTATGCACAATTGAATTGTGCGCAATTTAATTTACAAAGAACCTGCGTGCAGCAGGGTCTGCGCCCCTCATTGCGAGGCAGGCGGGCGCACCGCGCCTGGCTGCCCCTTGTGCACCAGCCAGGCGCGGCGCACGAAGGGATCGGTCACGCAATACACGCCGTGGCTCTTGCGCATGATGATATTGGCGTTGCGCAGGTCGTCGGCCACGCGCTGCACCTGGTCGGTCGTGACTTCATGCCCGACCACGGCGCTGTAGGCGTTCACCGATTCGCCGGAAAAAAGGCCGCGCACGCCCTCTTCGGCGGCGGCCACACGCTCGAAAACCGCCATCGCAAGCAGGCCCAGATCCTCGATCTTGCGCAACTCCACGTCGGCGGCCGCGCTCTTGAGCGTCAGCGCGATCACCGGAAAAAAGGTATCGACCTGCTGCGACACGTATTGCTGGACCATGCGCAAGGCGCGCAGCAGCTCTTCGGGCCTATGTCCCAGGGTCTCGAACGCGGCGATCGCCACCGCCAGGCTGGGCACTTTCGCGCCCTCGCCGTGCACCGCGTCCAGAAGGTATTCCACATAGTCATCACCCAGGGTGGGGTAGCTCAGCGAGGTCGCTCCGGCAAACGCCTGCTTGCCTTGCAGCGTCAGACTGGCCACCTGGGCGCGGTGCGAGCCCGTGCCTATGAAGAGGAAATAACCGGGCGTGTCGGGCCGCGGGTTGATTGCATCGCGCGCGGCCTTGAGCGCCAGCATCAGCTGCGCTCCCTGTTCGGTGGCCAGCACCTGCTGTACTTCATCGACAATCAGCACGACATGGGTTTTGGCCTTGTCGACGACTTCCATCAGCGCCTGCGCGAGGGGAGGGCCGGCCTTGGTGCCCAGGTCTGCCAGCTCGAAGCCGAACTTGATGCCCAGCGCCTCGACATCAAGCCCCTTGATGCGCGCCAGCCGCGCAAGCACACCGGATGCCGGCGTCTGCAGCTCCTGCAGCGCAGTGCGAATTGCCGCATGCACCAGCGCTCCGGGTTCGGCATGGGTGTCCGACCACAGATCCACGTAGATGACCACGGCGTCGTGCGCTTCCAGCGCCGGCATCAGATCCTGCTGCAAAAAAGTGGTCTTGCCGGTGCGCCGCGAACCCGACAAAAACAGGCCCGAGCGCAAACCCTGGTCCAGAATGCCGGGACGCAGCAACTGTCTGGCCATCTGCTCGGCCAAGGCCTGACGACGGAAGTAGCTCATTATTGCCAATTATTCAAAGTTGATAATTATCATTATTAAATAATTCACCATAATTGACCAGGGGCCCGTGGGCCGCCCGGTTTACTCTTCTTCCATCATGCGCGCCGCCTGATTGCCCAGCGCGGATTCGGCGCGGAAGTAACCCATGACCGTCGCCACGCTCTGGTGGCCGGTCATGGCCATGGTGTCGGACAGGGGAACGTTGCGCCGGCCGGCCTCGGTCACAAAGCCCGAGCGCAGCGAGTGCGCGGAAAAGTCGCCTTCTACGCCGGCCAGCGCACAGCGCTCGCGCACGATGTTGCGCACCGCCGGCGGGCTCAGCGGCTCGCCCAGATGGCCGCCCTTGCGTATGCGCCGGAAAATCGCGCCTTCGCCAATGCCGCTGGCCTGCAGCCAGGCTTCAAGCGCCCTGGCCGCGGCGCCCAGGACAGGTTTGTGGTTTTCGGGCGCATCGATGCCCGCCTGGTTGGTCTTGGAATGCGCCAGCGTATAGAGATAGTCGCCCGAAGGCAGGCGCCGCAGGAACTGCATGTCGGCCGCTGCGACTTCGGAGCGCCGGCGCCCGCCGCTGGCCCAGGCAAACAGCAGCAGCGCGCGGTCGCGCCGTCCGCGCAGGCTGTCATCGCAGGTATCGAGCAGTTGCGTCAGCAAATCACGCGTCAGCGCCTCCTTTTTCTGAGGAAACGCTCCACGCTTGGCGTAGGCCTTGCGCGTGCGCGACAGCAGCTCGCGCACGCGCGGGTCATGGCAGGGGTTGGGAAGGTCGCGTACCTGATGGGCTTTTGACAGCACCGACACGCGGTGCACCAGCGTGTTGTGCGCAGGTGCACCGGGTCGGCTCTTGTAGCCGGCCTCGATCAGCGCCTGGTCCATGGCTGCAGGCAACTCGCAGACCAGGCCTTGCGGCGTGCTGCGCTGCGCATGGTCGACAACAAACTGCAGCACGCAATCGGCCGACAGCGGCAGCACGATCTGGCGGCCATAGCGCAGCACATGCCACGCCGCCCAGTAGCGCAGCGCGCTCTGGTAACTCATGCGCGTATTGGCCGACTCGCCTTCACGCAGCAGTGCCTGCATCGCCTGGCGCGCCTGTTCATCCAGGCCCTGGGCAGGCAAAGACGCGGGCAGGGCCGCATCCACCGACACCACACGCAAGGCATCGGACGTTTCAGTGCCGGAATTCCCTGAAGAGGGCAGGGCAAGGTCAAAAACAGCAGGATGCATGGATGATTTCAATTTTTGTATTATTTTATATGTAATACATATCGTATAATACATATATAAACTATAACTCGCGATAACAATCTATTATCGATACCAATCCTATCAGGATGCCAAGATGAATTCACCGAAAGTCACGCGCGGCGTGCAGCAAGCCGATGTCTGGGTCGCAGCCGACGCCTTGCTGGCCCAGGGGCTGCGCCCGACCATTGAACGCGTGCGTCAGCAGATAGGTCGCGGCTCGCCCAACACCGTGAGCCCGATGCTGGAAGCCTGGTTTGCCACGCTGGGTCAGCGCCTGGGCGTGGCCCAGTCGGACAATGCGCAAGACAGCATTCCCGAGAACGTGCTGCGTCTGGCGCAGGAGCTGTGGACCAGTGCCAGCCAGGAAGCCGTGGCCGCTGCGCAAAAGACGCTGGCGGAACGCGAAGCCGCGCTGCAGGCCAGCCGCCTTTCGCACGAAGCCGACCTGGAGCACATGGCGCAGCGCGAAAAGGCCCTGCACCAGCAAAAGCAGGCCATGGACGAAGCCATGAAGCTGGCACAGGGCCAGGCCCAGGAACTGTCGCGCCGGCTCGATGAAATGCAGCAGCTGGCCCAGGATCGCGAAGCGCAGCTGGGCAGCCTGCGCGCGGAAATCGCCGCCCAGGCCAAGGCACGAGAGCTGGAGCGCAAGGGCCACAGCGAGGAATTGCAGGCGGCGGCCCAGGAACGCCAGCGCCTGGCCGAGCAATTCGCAGGCAATGAGCGGCGCATGCTGACCGACCTCGATCGCGCACGCCAGGAAGTCACCGGCGCCAAGAAGGCACAGGCGGAGCAGGAGCGCAAATCCGAAGCACGACTGGCCGAATGGCAGACCCGCCAGCAGCATCTGGAGGAGGAGCTGCTGCAGGCACGCAGCCAGTTGCTGGGCGCGCAGCAGGCGGCCCATGCGGCGCAGGAGCGCGTGACCGACCTCAAGGCCTTGCTGCTGGCCACGCAATCCGCCACGCCGGCACCAACCTCCGCCGCCAAGGCGCCGCTGCGTTCGGGCAGCCCGTCCTTGCAGCGGCGCGCATTGTCGCAGCGCGCACGCAATCTGCCGCGCAAGTAGGGCAGGATCCGCGGCAGGCGCAACTTACCCCGACTGTCTTTGCAGGCATCCTTGTGCGTGCCAGGGCCGGGGATTAGGCTTTACGTTTCCATCCTTGCAGGAGCGTCAGCATGCGGCTGTATTTGCTTGCACTGCTGCATCTGTTTGCCGGCCTGGCCCAGGCCACGCCCGGCGGGCTCGATGCCAGCGGCTGCCATCACCCCAGGAACAAGGAATTTCACTGCCATGTGCCGCGCGCCCAGGCCCAGGGCAAGGAGCAGGGCCGCGGCGAAACCACGGCGCAGCGCGAAAAGCGCCTGCGGCGCGAATGCCGCGGCAGGCCCAATGCAGGAGCCTGCCTGGGTTATGCCAGGCAAGCGGCGGAGTCCGCGCGCTAGAGCTGTATGCCTTGGGGTGCGGAAAAAAGCGCATCAATCGCGCGCTGAATACCGCCATAGCCGGTGCAGCGGCACAGATGCCCGCACATCAGCGCGCTTGCCGTGGGCACGTCCATTCCGGGCTGTTGGTGCAGATAGGTCAAGCCCATGACCATCCCTGCGCTGCAATAACCGCATTGCACGCCGCCGCATTGCGCCAGCGCATCGACAACGGGCGCACTGTGCGCCGTTCGAGCCAGACCTTCAATGGTTGTGACCTGCCGGCCCTCGAGCTGCCAGGCCATCAGCAGGCAGCTGTTGGCGGGCTGGCCGTCGAGCCAGACCATGCAGGCACCGCAGCGGCCGACTTCACAGCCGGGTTTGGCGCCGACCAGCATGAAATGCTCGCGCAGCAGGGTCAACAGACGTTGATCCGGCGCGCACTGCACTGCGACGGCCTGGCCGTTGAGCGTGAACGAACAGGATGGCAGCGCGGCATCTGCGCTTTCGGCGCGGGGCACGGGAATGCAGGCGTTCATGCAAAGACTCCTTCAAGCAGGCGAAAGACCGTTGCCGGGCGCACCGGCAGGCAATCGATGGGTGCCTGCAGGGCGCAGGCAATGGCATTGGCACAGGCCGGCGTGGCAATGTTGACGCTGATTTCCCCCGTGCCGCGCGGCCCCGTGGTGTCGCCCTCGGGCAGGCCTTCAATGGCCCAGACGTCCATTGCGGGCGCATCGGCCAGCGTGGGAATCAGATAGCTGTCGAGGTTGCGCTGCTGGTAGTGGCCGTCGATGCAGTCCAGCGATTCCTGGGTGCACAGCGCCTGGCCCATGAGCGCGCCGCCTTCGAGCTGGCCCAGATATCCCATGGGCGAGACCACGGGGCCCACGGCGCCGACCAGGGCCATTTCGGTGATGCGGATGCTGCCGGTCCAGCTGTCGACCACCGCGTGCGCCGCGGCCGCACAGGCGCCAAACACATAGTGGGTGTCGGGCGCGTCGCTGGGCGTGACATCGGGCGGCTGGTCTATGGTGATGACGGGACGCTGCGCTCCCAGTTTCCCGGCTAGCTGCACGTAGCTTGCGACCAAGCCCTCGGGGCCATGAATGCCGCCCGCGCCCAGGCCCAGGCTTTCGAGAGGCCTGTCGAATGCGAGCGCAGCGGCCGCGCACAGCTGCAACCGCCATTGCGGCGCGGCGCGCTGCAGCGCATGCCAGACCAGCGTGGTAGCGCGCGAGGCCGCGACCGGCCCCGAGTCGGGCGTGCAGCGCGTGTCGCCCAGCACCGGGCGCACTTCGTCAGGGTCACAGCGCAGGAAATGCACGCAGCAATTGCGCACCGCGGACAGCAGGTTCTGGCCCAGTTCGGTGAAGCCGCTGCGCAGCTCGATGGCGCCATCCTCGGCCAGCGCGAGTTCCATGCGGCAGCCAAAAGGAAAGCCCTTGCCGAAGCCGTCGCTGCGGTGCACCAGCGCCAGGCCCATGCCATGGCGGTAGCGTCCGCCCGGCCCGTCGACCCAGTGGCGCTCGGAATGCGAAGTCCACAGCGGATGCTGGACCAGGGCCGCGAGCGCGCGCTGCGGGCCGTCAAACGGCACGACAATCTGGCCCAGCGGCCCGGGCGCAGTGGCGGGTTTGAGGTTCTGCGCGCGGAAATCCGCAGCATCAAGCCCTGCAGCCCGGGCCAGCCGATCGATCTGCTGCTCCAGCGCGAACTGCACCTGCACCGCGCCAAAGCCGCGAAACGCCCCGGCCACGCCGTTGTTGGTATAGGCCAGGCGTCCGGCAATATCTATGGATTGCCAGGCATAGGGCCCGGGCGCGTGCTCAAGCGCCGCGTCCAGCACTTCGGGACCATGGGTTGCATAGGCGCCGGTATCGGCCAGTATCTGCACGCGGTGATAAGTCAGCTGCCCGCGGGCGTCGCAGCCGCTTTCCATCTGTATGCGCATGGGGTGGCGCTTGACGCCGAAATCGGTCGATTGCGCCCGGCCCAGATGCAGGCGCACGCTGCGCCCGCTCTTCCAGGCAAGCAGCGCGGCAATCGGCTGGACTGTGAGTTCATCCTTGCCGCCGTAGGAGCCGCCGACGGGCGAGCCCACGCTGTGCACGCGCTGGGGCGGCAGCTTGAGCAGCGCGGCAACAACCTGGCGTTCACGCTCGGGATTGTGGTTGGCGAAATACAGGCATAGACCGCCCTGGCCATCGGGCTCGGCCACGCCGCCCTCGGTTTCCAGGAACGCATGCATCTGCCGCGGCGTCTCGTAAGTGGCGCTGATGCGGTGCACCGTGACCGCATCAGCGGCTCCGTCGTCGCCCAGGCGGTGATGGTGCTGGTGCAGCAGATTGCCGCCCGCATGCACGGCAGTTGCTTCGGGCCGCAACGCCGCTTCGGCGCAGATCACGGCAGGCAGCACTTCGTACGTGACCACAATCAAGTCCAGGGCCGCATTGGCGATTTCCAAGGTGTCTGCCGCCACCGCGGCCACGGCGTCGCCCACATAGCGCACGCGATCGCGGCACAGCGCCGGGCGATCCACGCGGCGCAAGCCGTAGTCGGCCTGGCCGGGAATATCGGCATGGGTCACGACCGCGTGCACGCCGGGCAGAGCGCGCGCAGCGGCGGTATCCATGGACAGGATGCGCGCATGGGGGTGGGGGCTGCCCAGGATGGCGCCGCGCAACTGGCCGGGCATGATGCGGTCGGTCAGATAACCGGGATTGCCGGCGAGCTTGGCCAGCGCATCGGGGCGGGGCAGGTCGGCATGCGCCAGCGGACGCATCACGCCCGCGGGCAGCGGGATATAGGGCTTGGTCATGGCATTTGCTCGATGACAGGGCCCAGAAGGCCGCAATGGCCCGCAATCAGCCGGGCTGCCAGATGGGCGAGATCTTCGGGACGCTCGGTGGGCAGGCCGTCGGCGGCGCAGGCCTGGCGCAGACCGGCCAGCGCCGCGGCGCCGCGCGTTGCCGGGTGTGAATGCAGCCAGGCGCGGGCATGCAGCAGCAGCCGCGCGGGAAGATCTGGAGCGGCGCAGGCCGCGTGGCTCAGCTGCCCGGCATTCCAGCGCAGCGCCAGGCGCAGACGTGCGGGCGCGAACGCCGCGCGCTGCGCGGCTTTCTCGAAAACGCTGCGCGACGGCACGTCACCTGGGCGCAGCGGGATGTGCAAGGCAACGATCAATGGCACTTCGGCTTCGGCCAGCAGCGCCGCCAGCGGCAGGCGCTGCCCGGGCGCATGCGCGCATTCGGCCTGCGCATCGAGCACCAGCAGCGCGGGCGTGCTGTCGCCCCAGCGCCATCCGACGTTGCCGCCGAGCGTGCCCAGGTGCCGCACGCCCAGCGCGCCCAGCTGCGCCAGCGCCTGGGCCAGCAGCGGCGCATGCGCGCGTACCAGCCCATGGGTGCGCACCGTCTCCAGTGGCATGGCCGCGCCTATGCGCAGCGCCGCACCGCCCTCGACCAGATCAATGCCGCGCATGGCGCTCAGCTGATGCAGGGGAACAAGGCAGCAGCCAGCAGGGGCGCGGTGGCAATCGCCCCATTCCTGCTGCAAGGCGGTTCCGCCCGCCACCCACTGCGCACCCGGATGGGCAGCGCGCAGCGCCAGGGCATGGTCCGGGCTGTCTGGCCAAAGCAATTGCATGGCGGACTTTCAGCGAGCGGCCCAGAACGCGCGCTGCTGCGCGGCAATCTCGGCTTCAAGTGCGGGTATCGGGCCTATCAGCTCGACGGGCTTCTGGCAGTGATCGAACACATAGCGCGAGGCCACGCTCATCGTCGGGTTCTCGGCGTGGTTGCCGGTGTGCTGCAGCAGCGCGTGCTCGGTCATGCCGAACACCACGCGGCCGATGTTCGCCCAGTAGGAGGTGCCGGCGCACATGCAGCAGGGTTCGACCGAGGTGTAGAGCGTGCAGTTCCACAGATAGTCGGCCGGGTAGTTGCTGGCCGCCACGCGTGCCAGCGTCGACTCGGCATGGTTCACGGTGTCGATATTGCACTGCTCCAGCAGCACGGTTTCATTGTCGGGCGCCACCAGGATGGCGCCAAACGGGTGGCGGCCGATGCTGACGGCGCGCTCGGCAACTTCCATGGTGCGGCGCAGATGGCGTTCGATCTGTTCGGGTGAGGGCGGGCTGGCGGGGGGCAGGGTGGTCATGGCGGTGGTGGCGGTCACGGGGATGAAAAGCGGATCAGGCCTTGGGGCTGCTCCAGCCAAAGAAGCGCTGGTGCACCCATTGCACCAGGCTGTAGAGCGTGAGGCTGCTGAGCACCAGCAGCGCGAGCGCGGCAAAGGCCACGGGCACCTTGAACGACGAGGTGGTGAAAAGGATCAGATAACCGAGGCCTTTTTCGGCGGCGACGAATTCGGCCACGACCGCGCCGACCACCGCCAGCGTGACCGAGACCTTCATTGCCGAAAAGACATGTGGAATCGCAAACGGCATGCGCACTTGCCAGTACTGGCGCGCGGTGTTGGCCCTCAGCGAACGCGACAGCTCGATGAATTCGGCCGGCACCGACGACAGGCCCAGGCAGGTGGAGACGACCAGCGGGAAGAACGCCAGCAGCGTGGTGATGGCCACGCGCGGCAGCACGCCCGCGCCCAGCGTGACGACGATGATGGGCGCAACGGCGACGATAGGGGTCGACTGGATGACCACCAGCCAGGGCATGACGATGCGCGACAGCAGCGCCGAGCGTGTGATGGCCACGGCCAGCGGAATCGACAGCGCCAGCGCCAGCGCATAGCCCAGCAGCGCGACTTCAATTGTCGCCCACAGGTGCTCGGCCCAGCGCGCCAGCCCCAGGCTGCCCGCAGCCAGCGCGATCACGCTGGGCGCGGGCAGGATGTATTCAGGCACGGCCAGCGCGCGGCAGGCCAGCTCCCACAATCCCAGCAGAACGATAAAGGCCAGCAGCGAGGCATGGCGGTAGGCAAGGGCTTTCATGGGCGGGATCCGGAAATGGTGAGGTGGGGCGGAGGCTGGCTTTCAATGCGCATGGCGGGTGAACACCTGTTCGCGGATCTCGTTGGCCATGCGCGTGAACACCGGGTCGGTCAGCGTCTGCAGCGTGCGCGGGTGGGCCAGCGGCACGTCGATGATCTGCGACACGCGGCCCGGGCGCGCGCTCATCACCACGATGCGGTCCGACAGCAGCAGCGCCTCTTGAATGGAGTGGGTCACGAAGACCACGGTCTTGGGGCGTTCGCTGCAGATGCGCAGCAGCTCGAAGCTCATCTCATCGCGCGTGAGCGCGTCCAGCGCCGAGAATGGCTCGTCCATCAGCAGGATGTCGGGGTCGTGCAGCAGTGAACGCGCGATTGCCACGCGCTGTTGCATGCCGCCCGACAGCTCGTGCGGGCGCTTGTGGCCGAAGTCCTGCAGTCCTATCATCGCCAGCAGCGACTGGGCGCGTGCCTGGTCCTTGGCGTCGACGCGGCCGTATTTGTGGCGCATGGGGAAGGTGATGTTGTCAACCACGCTGAGCCAGGGCAGCAGCGTGGGCTTCTGGAAGACCATGCCGATCTCGTCGCGCGGCTCGGTCACGGGCAGGTCGAAAATCCGCACTTCACCGGCGCTGGGACGCAGCAGCCCGGCAATCAGGCGCAGCACCGTCGACTTCCCGCAACCCGAGGGCCCTATCAGCGAGACGAATTCATTGCGCTGCAGGTGCAGATCGACATTCTGCAAGGCCGTGACGGGGCTGCCATCGCTGGACACAAAGGTTTGGGTGACGGCATTCAGGTCGATGACGGAGGGCATAAAAGGTCCAGCAGGCGGGCAAGATGAGGGCGCACGGCCCGGGGTCGGGCCATCCGATGGGCAGCGTCGGACTCAGCGCGCCAGGAAGCGGCGATCGACCAGGGCTTCAGGGTCGACCTTCTTGATGTCGTAGCCCATGGAGGCCGAGACCCAGCCCCAGGTATCGGCCAGCAGCTTGGGCTGGAATGCGCCCAGGCCGTCGCGCGCCGAGGCTTGGGTCTTGAGCAGCGGAATCGAGGCGCGGAATTCGGCTTCAATCACATCGACATTGGCTTCGGGCACCATGGCGACCAGCGACTCGGCGGCCTTGCGCGGCTGGGCGATGGAGAACTCCAGCGACTTGGTCAGCGCGCGCAGATAGCGCTTGAGCACGTCGGGGCGGCCGGCAATGGTCTTGTCGTTGGCAATCACCGACCAGCCGTAGCCCGTGAGGCCGAACTGGCTCCAGGGCAGTACTGCAAGTTCCTGCTTGGCCTGGCCGAGGACGTTCTGGAATGCAGGCGCCACGGTCACCCAGTTGATCGTCGCATCGACGCGGCCCTGGGCCAGCATGGGAGCGAGCGTCGCGGGGTCGGTCTTGATGATCTTGATCTTGGTGATGTCGACGTTGTTGCGTTGCAGCACCACGGGCCACAGCGCGTTCGACGAGGAGAACGTGGGCATGCCCACGGTCTTGCCTTCCATGTCCTTGAGCGTCTTGATGTTGCTGCTGGTCTTGGTGAACAGCGCGTCGGGTTGGGCCGAATACAGCGACATCACGGCCTTGACCGGGATCTTGCCTTCGGCCGCGGCCATCATCACGGCGGAAATGCCGCCAAAGCCCACGTCTGCCGAGCCCGAAGCGACTTTCGTCACCGCATCGGCCGAGCCGCGGCCCGGCAGGATCTTGACTTCCAGCCCTTCGGCCTTGAAGAAGCCCTGCTGCACGCCGGCATAGACAAAGGACTTGTCGCCCCCGGGCAGCCAGTCGAGCTGCACGGTCAGCGCATCGGCGGCGTGGGAGGTGGAAGCCATCAAGGCCAAGGCCAGGGCGGACAGAACAGGGCGAACGTTGATGGACATGGAAGGCGCTCCAGAGAGTGAGAAAAAGGGGCTGTCAGCGATTTCGGGCCGCTGGCGGCGCTGCATTGATCCAAGCAATATCCAGGCCAGATTTGCATACTGATTTCGTATACAAATCTCCAGGTGCGAAAAGCCGGCAGCAAACGTCATGCAAGCAGGGCCTTGAGCGCAGGCAGCAAGGCCTGCGTCAACGCGCCGGGACAAGCAAGCTGCGGCACATGGCCGCAGTCGAGAACGATCTGCGTGCGGGGTGGCTGGAGCCGCTGCATGCGATGCTGCAGGGCCCAGGGCACGGAGCGGTCATTGCGGCAGCCCACATAGACCCGCGGAACGCGCCCGAAGCGCTGGGGCGATAGTTCGTTGGCCATTGCCCGGCCGCTTTCGGGCTGGGGCGTGAGCCGGGCGGCGGCGGCGCGCGCGGCGTCGGCAGGGCAGTCGTGCAAAAAGGTGTCCAGCGCACCACGCAAACTCACCTGGCTGCTGCAGCGATCCGCGCTCCAACGCAGGTGCGGGTTGATGCCGGCGTAGGTCCAGCCCGGGTCGTCCCTCCTGGCCTGGGCAATCAGATCGGAATACGACATGCCGCTGGGCAGCATCATTCCCGCCAGATACACAAGTGCCGCGACCTGATCGGGCAGGGCCTCGGCCACCTGCGATGCAACGATTCCACCGCCGCTGTGGCCCAGCACCACGGCGGGCCGGCCGATCGCGGTGAGCAGATCGCAGACATGGGCGGTATAGCCCGCCAAAGTTGCCGGTCGCTGCGCGCTCGCAGGCCTGTGGCCGTTGCCCGGAAGATCCACGCAATGCACGCGCCAGCCCGCGGTTTCGAGCCCGGGCCGCCAGGCATCAAACGCCCAGCTGCCTTGCCAGGCGCCGTGGATCAGCACGATATCGCGCACGCCGGCACCCTTTGCAGAAGTTGCCATCTTCATGGTCTCAGGCCGCGGCTGTGGCATAGGTACGGCGGTAGCAGGCGCGCTGATGGTCTTCCACCGTGGTCGCGGGATAGCGCGGCGCTTCGCCTTGTGCCAGACAGGTGGGAATGCAGCGCACTTCGTGCAGCGGATTGCCCGTGAAGAAAAACGGTATGGAGTAGCGGCGCCGGCCCGAACGGTTGATCACACGGTGCAAGGTCGATACATAGCGGTCGTTGGTCCAGCGCGCAAACAGGTCGCCGATGTTGACCACGAAGCTGCCGGCCACAGGCGGCGCGTCCATCCAGCCCTGGCGTCGGCGGTCCCAGACCTGCAGGCCGCCCAGATCGTCCTGCAGCAACAGCGTGAGCCCGCCGAAGTCGGTGTGCGCGCCACAGCCTTTCTCCCCGGGCGCCGGATTCCCGGGCTGGGTCGGATAGTGCAGCAGGCGCAGCGTGGCCGCGGCATCGCGCAGATAGGCTTCGAAGAAATCCGCGGGCAGCTGCAGCGACAGCGCCATGCCGCGCACCAGATCGGCACCCAGGGCATAGGCTGCCTGGTAATAGGCCAGAGTGGTCGAAGCGAAGTCTTGCAGCTCGCCGGGCCATTGGTTGGGGCCGGTGTTGAAACGCCCGGCCCGCACACGCGCATCGTCGGCCGGCACTTCGGCGCCTATATAGAAGCTTTCCTTGAGATCGGGCGGCGCGCCGACTTCCAGGGTCTGGGCGCGCAACGGCTCGTAGCCGCGGTTGCAGGGCGAGTGGCGCTTGTCGAGCGCGTTCTTGCGCGCCTCGGGCAGATCGAAAAAGGCCCGGCTCGCGGCAAACACGCCATCCATCAGCGCCGGGTCAATGCCATGGCCCGTGATGTAGAAAAAGCCGTGGGTTTCACAGGCCCGGCCCAATTGTGCGGCAACGGCCTGGCGCTCGCTGGCACTGCCGTGGCGCAAGGCCTGGACATCGATCACCGGCAATTGGAAAGAAGCAGAAGAAGTCATGGCGGGGAACATCCTGAAAGCGGTGAGCACCGCAACACTCGCCAGTCTAGAAAGGAGCCGACCTCAACGGGTAGCACCGTTTTTGGCGCAGGGTGCTGCCGTTTTTGGCGCGCCGCCTCAATCGGCGAGTTCGGCCATCAGCAGATGCACCAAGGCAGTGACAGCGGGCGGCAGGCTGCGCCCGGCACGCACGTAAACGCCCAGTTCGCACCACACTGGTGCCGGCGAATGCAGCGGCACATGCACCAGCTGGCCCGACGCAACTTCCTGCTCCAGTCCCCAGCGGCTTTGAAAGGCAATGCCCAGACCTTGCTGGGCCAGGCGCTTGCCCAGATCGAGCGATGCGGTTTCCAGCAGAACAGACCGGCGCTCGGGCAGCCGGCAGAGCAGGGGGGCCAGCAAGGCATGCAACGACAGGCTGGGCAAAGGGAGGATCAAGGGTGAGGCCTGCGCGCATTCGGCCAGGCTCAGCGAGCTGCGCCGCGCAAGCGGATGCTGCGGGCTCAGCACCGCACCTATAGGGTCGCGTCGCAGGCAGCAGGGCTGGAGATCGTCCTCGCCCGCAATCGAGAAACCCAGGCCGATGTCGGCATCGCCGGTGCGCACGGCCTGGGCGGTCGCGGCCGATCCGCCGGTGTGCAATTGCACCGAAAGTCCAGGATGACGGCGGTATAGCTGGGCAAACACGCGCGGCAGCAGATCGCTGCACAGGCCTTCAACCGCCATCACATGCAGGGGCCCGCGCTGCAGACCTTGCAGCTGCCCCAGCTCCTGGGAGAGTCGTCGCTCGTCCAGAAAGACGTTCTGCACATGGCGCGCAAACGCTTCGCCCGCCGCTGTGAGCACCAGCCCCTGAGGCAGCCGTTCAAACAGCGGCGTGCCCAGTGTGTCCTCGAGCTGCAGCAGCTGGCGGTTGATGGCAGACGAGGCAACGTGCAGGTGACGTGAGGCCTCACGGATCGATCCGCAGCGGCGGATCATGTCGAAGGATTTGAGAACCCGGGCATGGATGTGCATGCCGCCATGCGAGCAGCTTGCGTGCCAGACCTTTCTACAATGGGCACCATGCACAGTACAGATCACCACCAGCCACCGGTCGTCGTGGTGCTTGCTGCAGGCCAGGGCCAGCGCTTTCGCGCTTCGGGCGCGCAGACGGGCAAGCTGCAGGCGCCACTCCATGGGCGCAGCGTGCTGGAACACACGCTGGCAGCCGTCGCGGCCAGCGGCCTGCGCGCGGTACTGGTGGAAAACGGGCCGTCGTGGCGCAGTGAAGGCATGGGCCACTCCATTGCACGCGGCGTGGCGTTGTCGCCAGGCGCCAGCGGCTGGCTGATATTGCCCGGGGATCTGCCGGCCATCTCGCCCGACAGCCTGCGCGCCGTGGCCCAGGCCGTGCATTCGCAGGGGGGCGTGGTGCGCCCGCAGATCGATGGCCAGTGGGGCCATCCTGTCGGTTTTTCGGCGGCGTGGAGGGATCAGCTGCTGCAGCTGACGGGCGACAGCGGCGCGCAGAGCGTGGTGCGGGCGGCACAGGTACACAATCAGCTACACCCCTTGGAACTCGATGACTGGGGAGCATTGGCGGATACCGATACGCTGGCCGATCTGTCTGCGGTGGCGGCTCGATTGGCTGAGCGTGGCGTCTGAACTGATTTGTTCACCTGCTGCGCCAAATCGCGGGGCTAGCTTGGCACAGGGGCTTGGCGCTGCGCTTGCGCAGGCGGGGTCGTGGGCAGGAAATCGCTGCGCACTCTGTCTAGGTCCGGAATATTCGGATAACGCAGCACACGGTAGCCCGCGCTGACCAGCATGGCATCGCGCGCAGCGTCCTTGTCGGTTTTTCCCTTGTGGCTGGCATCGTCCAACTCGATCACGGCCAGCACTTGGAAAGCCTTGTCGCACACCACGAAATCCGCGATCTTGCGATCGAAGGTATTGCGCGCGGCATAAGCCCGAGCGGTCAGCAGCGCGCTGAAGCTGACCTGGGCCAAAACCACCAACTCGGGAAGCGCATGCGAGAGCCGGTTGTGCATGGCTTGTTCGCGCTCCGACAGAAGTTGCTTGCGTCTGGGTTGCTCCGCGGAACTTCCTTTTTCTTGCGCATCCCGCGCCGCGCCTTTTTTGGCTATCTTGGTGAAATACACCCATGCCAGCACGAGCAGAACGATGACAAATAGCAATGTTTTCATGGCTTGCTCCCTTATGAGGGAAGTCTCGCATGAAACGCGCATACGTCACAAGACGTAACCTTGGGCGCTGCTATTTTTTCGGCGTTCTCTCGCGACGATAACTTTTGGGGGAGTAGACCGTACTCAGATGCGAGAAACGCGTTTGCTCGCGCGGCGATCGCAATAGAGGTGGTGCAGCAACGCGGCCGCTCCGACAGGCGCGCCTTCTTCCCAGCAAGCGTATTGCCACACCCACGCCGATGAGCAAGCCCAGCAGCATCCACGGGTGACGCGCGGCCCATTGAATTGCAGATTCTATCGATTCCATGCGAGGCAAATTAGCACAGTTGTCGAGCCTGCACGCGCGGCGCCAGGGCACTGCTAGGATAGCGCGCTATGGCCATTGATACCCGCGACTACTACCGAGACAGAATCCGCAAGAAGACGGGCTATGTCGAGCGCGCCGATTTTCGCGCGAGTGAACATGACGTCGCGCGTCGCAAGCACGCCAGCGCATGGCGCGGCAACTGGATCAAGCTGGGCATCTTTCTGGCCTTGCTGGTCGCCGGGATCTGGCTCAAGCGATAGGGCCATCGCCGACCGGGAATGGCGGGCACTGACGCTATCGAGGCCGCGAAAGGCATCAGGTCCAAAAGATGCAATCTGCGCGGTGATGGCGGGGCTGTCAATTCATGACGACAAGCTGGCGCAATACGACTTAACATAATATACATCGTATCCACCAAATCAACGACCCCGAAAAGACGCATCCAAGTCATCCTTTGGCCGGTACACAAATGAGAATGCATATCAGTTGTATAGAATGCCGAAACTCATCGACAGGAAAGGCCCGTGACCCCATCGACCGACAACGCCGCCAGCCTTGCGCTGGGCAGTATGTACGCGCAGCACAATCATTGGCTGGTCGCGTGGCTGCAGCGCAAGCTTGGCAATCGCAGCGATGCGGCGGATCTTGCCCAGGACACCTTCACGCGCATCTGGGCCAGCGCAAAAACTGACGCGATTGCGGAAATACGTGAGCCCAGGGCTTACCTGACGACAGTGGCCAAGCGCTTGCTGGTCAATCATCTCGAACGTCGATCGCTGGAACAGGCTTATCTGACCTCCTTGCATCTGTTGCCGGAGGCACAGGTGCTTTCCGTGGAGGCCAAGGCCATTTTGCTGGAGACATTGCAGGAGCTGGATGCGCTCCTTGATGCACTGCCGCCCAAGGTGCGCATGGCGTTTCTCATGTCCCAGCTCGAGGGCATGTCCTATGAGGAGATTGCTGCACAGATGCAGTTGAGCGTGCGCACCGTGACCCGCTACATGGCCCAGGGCTTTCGTCAATGCCTGCAAGTGCTGCTCAACGCATGACCGTGTCTGTTGCCGACACGCGCATACTGGACGAGGCTGCTCATTGGCTGGCCCGCAGACATGCTTCGGACTTCAGCGAGGCGGAACAGGCTGCTTTGCTGCGCTGGCGCAGCAAGAGCAGTCAGCACGAACATGTGTGGCAGCATGCGCAGCAGTTGCAAAGTCACCTGGGCAATGTGCCCGCGGCGGTCGGCATGGCCGTGCTGAACCGCCCTCGCCTGATCCGCTCGCGTCGCCAACTGCTGCGTGCCACCGCTTTGGTGCTGGCCACTCCGGCGCTGGGATGGCTCACTTATCAGCACATGCCCTGGAGAAGCTGGAGCGCCGACTACCGCACCGCCACGGGCGAGCTGCGGACGTTCAGGCTGGCCGATGGCAGCCAGGTGCAACTCAACACGGCCTCGGCCATCAGCGTGCGCATGGACCATGAAGCACGGCGCATCCATCAGCACGCAGGAGAGATTCTTGTCGAGACTTCGCAGCTGCCGGCGTTTGCCCGCCAAGCTTTCATCGTGCAGACTGCGCACGGGCAGATGCAGGCACTTGGCACCAGGTTCATCGTGCGCAAACACCAGAGCAGCACCACGCTTTCGGTGCTGGAAGGAGCGGTGCGCGTCACGCCCTCCCACCTCGCCACGCCGGTGGTCGTGAATGCCGGGCAAGGGCTGCAGTTCGACGGCCATGGCACCGAGCCGGTCGCCGCACTCCTGCCCCAGCCGGATGCCTGGACGCTGGGCGTGCTGTATGCGCAGAACATGCGATTGCAGGACTTCCTGGCAGAGCTGGGGCGCTATAGAGAAGGCATGCTGCGCTGCGACGCCGAGGTCGCCGAGCTGCGCATCTCGGGCACCTACCAGCTTCGCGATACCGACAGCATCCTGGCTTTTCTTGAGCAGACCCTGCCGGTGCGCAGGCACCAACGCACGCGCTATTGGGTGACGATAAGCCGTCGCTGAGAATTTTTAGCCAGCGCTGTCCGGTTTTTCGCCCTCGCCTGTCAAGGCTTGTGAATTCCATCTTCTTGACCGCTACGAGAGTCGACCGACATGCACACCAGCCCCTTGCGCGCCACGGCCCTGGCCACCCTCACCTTCACTTCGGCCCTGCTCCTGCAGCTTCCGTCAGCGCAAGCAGCCGAGCCGGCGGAACACAGGACCTACCAGGTCCAGCCCGGGCCGCTGGGGCCCGCAGTCATGGCCTTTGCCGCGCAGGCGGGTGTCAATCTGAGCGTGGACCTGCAGCAGCTCGGGGGCATGAGCGCGCCGGGCTTGTCTGGCCCATTCTCCATTGACGCCGGCTTTGCCCGCCTGCTGGAGAACACGGGGCTGGGCGTGCGCCAGGTGGGTTCCGGCAACTATGTACTGGAGCGGCTGCCCGCAACCGCAGCAAAATCCACGCAGGGGCCCCAGGGGAGCACCGCGCGGGATGCGTCGGAGTTGGCCACGGTCACGGTCAGCGCACGTACGCAGAACAACCTCGTTGCGCCCTCCCGCCAGGTCAGCATTCTCGAGGGCGAGGAAGTCCAGCAACTGCGCCAAGGCTCGGACAGCCTGGCCACCATGCTCAGCAAGGTGGTTCCCGGCATGGCGGACTCCAGCCATACGATTACCGACTATGGCCAGACACTGCGCGGGCGCAACATGCTGATCCTGGTCGACGGCATCCCGCTGAACACCAATCGCGATTCGTCGAGAAACCTCGCCAACATCAATCCCGCGGATGTGGAACAAATCGAGGTGCTGCGCGGCAGCAGCGCCATCTACGGCAGCGGTGCGGCCGGCGGCATCATTTCCGTGCGAACCAAGCGCCCGTCGGGCGAGGCCAAAGCGCAAACCATCGTGACGGGCTCCTCTCCGCTCTACCGACCCAAGGGTGCGGGAATCGGCGGCGAAGTGCAGCACTACCTGTCTGGCGGCGGCGAAGTCGTCGACTACTCGGTGAGCCTGGGTGCCAAGCATGTTGGCGGTTCATTCGATGCGAAGGGCAACCGCATTGCACCGGAGCCCAGCCAGGGCGATCTTTTCGACTCCAATGTCTACAATGCCTCGGCCAAGATCGGTTTCAAGCTCGATGCCGACCAGCGACTGCAGTTCTCGGCAAGTCACTACAACGCCAACCAGGACACCGAGTACGCGTCCGACCCTTCCGTGGCACGCCTGCCTGCGGGCTCGGCGGCGGCCAGGCCCATCAAGGGTCTGGTGCTTGCCGATCAGAACCAGATCAAGAACACCATGCTGGGGCTGGACTACGAGAACCGGAACCTCGCTGGCAGCACGCTGGCCGCCCAGCTTTATTACCGCGACTTCCACACGCGCTTTGCCCCGTTTGACGCCCGCGCAGTGGCGGTGCGCGGCGCCAATGTCGACCAGTCGATGCAAAACTCCGATGTCTTTGGCGGGCGTCTGACCGTCAAGACTCCTTTGGGCAAGAATGACAAGACCTTGCTGATCTCGGGCGCCGACTTCAACCACGAGCGCACCGACATGCCCATCGATATTTTCAATCCCAAGGCTTATGACGCCTCGGGCGGGCTGGTATTTCAGAAGATCGGTCGCCTGATCTACATGCCGCCCGTGACCACCCGCAGTCTTGGCGCGTTTGCCCAGCTGCAGCACAAATTCAACGACCAGTGGTCCGTGGAAGGCGGCGCGCGCTATGACCGGGCCCAGGCCAGCTTCAACAATTTCACGCCGCTGTCCCAATCCAGAGTAGCCAGTCCCCAACCCGTGGCCGGAGGCACCGTCAAATACGACGCCTGGACCTACAACCTCGGCACCGTCTTCACCCCCACCAAGGGCCAGGAAATCTACGCGTCATACAGCCAGGGCTTTGAACTGCCCGATATCGGGGTGGTGGTGCGCAATGCGACCCTGGGCTTCGACATCGGCAACTCCAACCTGCAGGCGGTCAAGACCAACACGGTTGAAATCGGCTGGCGCGGGAAGTTCTCCAAGCTTATCGCCAACTTGGGCGCCTTTCAGTCGCAGTCCGATCTCGGCGCGGTCCAGAGCTTCAACAACGGGCTCACGCTGCTGCGCACCAAGGAGAAGATCCATGGCCTGGAAGGCGGCCTGGACTATTTCAGCGATGACGACCATTGGAGCGCTGGCGGCAGCTTCACCTGGATGAAGGGGCGCGAACTTGCGCAAACGGCCAGCAGCTACCAGGGCATGACGGGCTTTCGCATTCCCCCGCTGAAGCTCACCGCCTATGTGGAATACCGGCCCAATGCGCGTTGGAGCCATCGTATCCAGGCGACTTCCTATGCCGCCAAGGACTACCGCCTGGATGGCAGGACCAGCTTCGGGCGCTATGACACCAGCGGCTACACCACGGTGGACCTGATCAGCCAATGGAAGATCGACCCGAAGAACCGGGTCTCCGTGGGCGTGGAAAACCTCTTCAACCGGAACTACTTCCCGCTCTACAGCCAGTTGCTGCGCAGCAATAACAACACCAGCCGGCTGCCCGCAGCGGGTGCGGTGCTGAGGGTCAGCTACGCCCACACCTGGTGATCCGTGATGCGCGCCCTGCTCCGCAGGCTGCACCGCTGGTGCGGCCTGGTCATCGCGGTTCTTCTTCTGGCCTGCAGCGTCACGGGCAGCATCATCGCTTTCGAGCATGAACTGGACGCGGCGCTGAACCCCGCGCTGTTTCGCACCGGCAACGCGCAGCCAGCGCTGCCGCTCGATGCCTTGATCACGCGCATCGAAGCACAAGACCCACGCCTGCGTGTCACACAGCTGCCCCTGGATACGCGACCGGGTCAGGCCAGCGAAGTGCAGGTGCAGGCACGCGAAGGCATCGTGGCCGCCCCGGGATTCGATCGCCTGTTCGTCGACCCCTCTTCCGGCCGGGTGCTCGGAGCGCGCCAATGGGGCGCATGGCAATGGGATCGCGCCCACTTGCTGCCCTGGTTCAACCGCTTGCACCGCACGCTGACGCTGCCGGGCAGAATCGGCAACCAGCTGCTGGGCACCATGGCCATCCTGTGGCTCTTTCTGTCGCTCAGCGGTCTGGTGCTGACGCTGCCCGCACGCTGGTCCCAGTTCTGGCATCGCTGGAAGCCAGCATGGCAGGTGAAGCGCGGAATCAGAGGCTTTCGCCTGGTAAACGATCTGCACCGCGCCATGGGGCTGTGGCTGCTGCCTGTGGCCCTGTGCTCTGCCTTTACGGGCATCTATCTCAATCTGGGAAACGAAGTCTTCAAGCCGATTGCCGGCCTGTTCGGCCCCATTTCGCCCCACCCCGTCGCTGGCCTGGCGCACCTGGTCACTGCACGCCCCGTCGCCTCCATGCTCACGCCCGAGCAGGCGGTGAGCGCCGCGCGCAAATTGCTGCCCGACGCGGCGCAGCACTATGCGCCCTGGTACATGGGGCACCTGGCGCCGCGTGGCGCCTACCGGGTGGCTTTCAAGGAAGCAGGCATGCGCGAACAGGCCTTGCGCGTGCGCTACGAACAGGTTTTCATCGACGACCAGACGGGCGCGCTCCTGGGGCGCTTCGGCTACCTGAGCGGCACTGCGACGGACCGATTCTTGGTCTGGATGTACCCGCTGCACTCCGGTAAATCCTGGGGTCTGCCGGGGCGCCTGGCCATTGCCCTGAGTGGTCTGTGTGTGGCACTTGTGTGCATGACCGGCATATTGCGCTGGCTGAAAAGGCAGGGAATGGGCCACTAGATTTGCGCAGCAACGCTCTTGCCTGCCCGGTTGGAAATGACCAACGAAAAATTCATGTAAGTTACATTCAAACGACAGGGAAAAGTCCGCCAACGCCGTGAGGAGCCGGTGACGCTTCCACGCATGCCCACAAAGTTCCGCAACTTTACATCCCGTTCAAAAAAACATGATCAGAAAGTAATATATTGAGACTTATTCGCATTCAATAAATATCATGACCGTTCGATTTCCATTGATGCGCGAAGCCCTGCGCGCGTTTGTGCTCCTTACCTCTTGCAGCATGGGCGGGCTTCGCAATGCGTGATGTCGCGGCCCTTCCCGCGCCGGGATTGCGGCCCAAGAAGGCTGGGGTCGCCATGGGCTATCGCTGGGCCGTCGTCTCGCGCGCACTGGCGGCGACCTTTGGCGGCTATGCCCTGTCTTCGGCGATCGCCGCGGGCGTCGGCCTGGCGCTGGCCCGCTCCGGCAGCAGCTCGGTCGATGCCGTCCTTTGGGCAACGATGCTCGCGTTCATCGCCCATGCGGCGGCTGCCCTTTGGGCTTTTGGCTGCGCCAACGCGTGGCGCGCGTGGCTGGGCATAGGCATTCCCGCGGCGCTGCTGGGCGCGCTGGCCTATGCGCTGCAAGGAGCCGCAGCATGAGGCCCGATGGCAAACCCGAAGGACTGCGCCAGTCCATGTCCTGGCTGCACACCTGGAGCGGCCTGCTGCTGGGCTGGCTTCTCTATGCGGTGTTCTTCACGGGCACGCTGAGCTATTTTCTCGATGAAATCACCGACTGGATGCGGCCCGAGCTGCACCAATCGGTGCCTGGCCCGCAGACCGCGGCGCTGGCAATGGCGACGATGCAAAAGCTCGCGCCCGACGCCACGACCTGGACCATCAATCTGCCGGGCGAACGCCAGACCGCGGTCGAGGCCAGCTGGCGCAAGCCCGGCGCGGGCGCGGGACGCGCGGGAAACCAGCGCGTGCAACTTGACGCCGGCACCGGCGAAGTGTTGCAGCCGCGTGAAACCCGCGGCGGCAGCTTTCTCTACCGCTTTCACTTCGAGCTGTACGCCATGCCCCGCGTATGGGGCCGCTGGATCGTCGGCATCGCCACGATGTTCATGTTTGTCGCGATCATCAGCGGCGTCATCACCCACAAGAAGATCTTCGCCGACTTCTTCACGTTCCGCCCGCGCAAGGGCCAACGTTCCTGGCTCGACGCGCACAACGCGACTGCGGTGCTGGCCTTGCCGTTCCACATCATCATCACCTTCAGCGGACTGCTGCTGCTGATGTTCATGCTCATGCCCTGGGGCATCGACGCGGTCTACAACGGCGACACGCAGAAGTACTTCGCCGAAAGCCGCGGCCGCCCTGCGGCCGGTGCGGGCGAACGCGAAGGCGCGCCACGCGGCGGCCGGGCGCAGCCCGCCGAGCCCGCGCAGTTGGCGGCCATCGCGCCGCTGATGGCAGCGGCCCAGGCGCGCTGGCCGGAGCGTGGCGTGGGCAGCATCGCGGTGCAGCGCCCCGGCACGCCGGGCGCGACCATCGAGCTGCGCGAGCAAGGCGCACGCGCCCTGGTGCGCGGCGGCGGCGAGCGGCTGCTGTTCGACGGCGTCACCGGAGCGCCGCTCACACCGCCACAGGCACGCGCCACCTCGGCCGCACAGGCGGTCTCTGGCGCGGTGATCGGCATCCACCTGGGCCGGTTTGCCGACCCGGCGCTGCGCTGGCTGCTGTTTCTTTCCGGCTTGATCGGCACCGTGATGGCGGGCTCGGGCATGGTGCTGTGGGTCGTCAAGCGCCTGCCCGAACGCCGCAAGCTGGGCCGCACGCCACACGGTCACCGGCTGGTCGAAGTGCTGAACATCGCCGCCATCGGCGGTCTGTCGCTTGCCACTGCCGGCTATTTCTGGGCCAACCGGCTGATACCCGTGGAGATCGCCCAGCGCGCCGACATGGAAATCCGCTGCTTCTTTGCGGTCTGGAGCGTTGGTCTGCTGCATGCAATGCTGCGCCCGCACCGGCGCGCCTGGCTGGAGCAGCTGTGGCTGGCGGCCATCGCTTTTGGCACGCTGCCGCTGCTGAATGCGGCGACCGGCGGCGTGGCCCTGCCCGCCGCGATGCTGCGCGGTCAATGGGGCATTGCCGGCTTCGATCTGGTGGTGCTCGCGTTGGCGGTGCTGCACGGTTTCGCGGCCTGGAAGCTGGGCGCATCGGCGAGCCTTGCCGCTCCCCAGCGCAACGCCAGCGGTGCAGGCATGCGCATTCCGCGCCCCGTGGCGCAATCACCGGAGAAACAAGCATGAGTGCCTGGATTGCCGGGGCCTTGGCCCTGCCCGCCTTCGCCGCCCTGAGCCTGGCCATGGAGCGCCACCAGGAGCAGGTCTTTGGCCGCACGCTGGCGGCGAAAGCCAAGCTTGGCTGGCGCCTGGCGGGAATCGCCCTGCTCGGCCTGTCGCTGGCCAGTTGCCTGGCCTCGGACTGGAGTGGCGCGGTCGCTGCCACGGCCTGGTTCGGCGTGCTCACCGTGGGCGCGATCCTGACGGGCTGGTTGCTGAGCTACGCACCGCGCCACCTGCCTGGGCTGGCCGCAGTCAGCCTGGCGCTGGGCGCGCTGGCTTGCGTGCTCAGGGCCTAGCGTTGGCGCTGGCCGAAGCCAGCGCCGGGGTCAGTGCACAGGGCTTTATCTCGCGGCACAATCGAATGCATGAGATTCCTACACACGATGCTGCGCGTTGGCAACCTTCAACGCTCGATTGATTTCTACACCAATGTGCTGGGCATGCAACTGCTGCGCCAATCCGAAAACAGCGAGTACCAGTACTCACTGGCATTTCTGGGCTTTGAAGGCGGCAATCCCGGCCAGGCCGAGATCGAGCTGACCTACAACTGGGGCACGGAAAGCTACGACCTCGGCACGGCCTACGGCCATGTGGCGCTGGGCGTGGCGGATGCCTATGCGGCCTGCGAAAAGATCAAGGCCGCGGGCGGCAACGTCACGCGCGAGGCCGGTCCGGTCAAGGGCGGCAGCACGGTGATCGCTTTTGTGACCGATCCTGACGGCTACAAGATCGAACTGATACAGGAAAACTCGCGCGCACATGCCGCGGGATCGAACGCCGATCCGCTGCGTGCGGCCTGAAAGGCGTGGCTGGATGGCTCCTGCAGCCACGGCCCCTGAGTCCAGACGCACGCCAGGCCTGCGCCTGGCGTAGCGGCCGTCACCATTGATAGCGCATGGACACCTGGCCTGCGAGCGCCCGGCTGCGGTGTCCCAGTTCGCCCTGGATGTTCAGTCCCAGCGAGATGCCGATAGGCAGGCGCAACTCCAGCGCGCCCGACAGCAGCGCCAGATCCGTGACCGGCGCCAGGCTGCGGCCCTTGAAGCCGCTGCCCTGCAGTGTCTGGAACGACGCCGGCACCTCCTGGTTGTTCACATGGTCGTGTGCCCAGGCCGCAGTCGTACGCAGGGCCAGCGATTTGCCGGCGGCCAGCGCGAACTGGCGATTGAAGGCCAGGCCCAGTTCGGTACGCGTGATTGTCACCGAACGCCGCTGATACTCGAGTGAGAGTTGCGGTGCAATGTTGCCGCGCGCCGTCTCGCCATAGGTCGGCGTCACGACGTTCTGCGTCTGCAGCGCGGCGTAAGGCGTGAGCTGCCAGGCGCCGCGGTCAAAGCGGTAGCCGGCTTCGGCCCGCGCCGCGAGGCTGCGCGCGCGCAAGCTCGCAACATAGGCAGACTGCAGCACTTCCAGCGACCGCAATGTGGTCATGCTATGCGTCGAATACGACACCGAAGCCGCCGCATAGGCCGGGCCGAACTCGCGCTTGCCGTAGGCGCCCAGCTGCAGGACATTGTTGCGGCCCTTGAACGAGTCTCCCAGGGTGAAGCGCGACACGCCGCTGCCCAGGGCGAAGCCCACCGTGGTGTCGGGCGTCACCCGGCGGTCCGTGCCTATGGCCAGGCCCCGGTTGCGCACATACTGGTCGGCGCTGGCAATGGTTTCATCGACTTGCGTGCGGCTGCTGTCGCCATAGATTTCGGCCCAGGTGCTGTTGCGGCGGTCGGCCCAGACATCGTCCGCCTGTCCCGGCGCGCTGGCCAGACCGCCGCCGGGCCGGCGCAGCATCACGCGGGTGAAATCGGTCGCCATGCGCGCCGCGGCCACCGTGGTCACGGAGGCCGCGGCCCCGCTGACGTTCCAGTAGGCCTGGCCAAGCTGCCGGACCGTCGGAATGCTCACCAGCGTGCTCGTCAGCGCCTGGAAGTTGGGCAGGCCCGAAGCCTGCGCCCGGCCAATCAGCTGGCCCAGCTTCACGCCTTCGGCGTGCAGGCCCGCGGGCGCGAAATCCGCGGTCGATTCCAAAGCCAGATCCCCCCCGTTGCGCTGCAGCGCAAACGCCATGATGGCCGTGCGCGGCAGCGACAGGCCCGTGGCATCGGCTCCCCCGGCCGCGCTCAGGAAACGCCCCAGCGCCACGGTGCCCGGCGCGATGAGTCCGGTGTTGACCAGCGTCGGGCGCAGCGTGCCGGCCAGTTGGGCCGTGCCGCTGACTTCCAGCGCATCGATCGCGGCCTTGGCATGGTCGACACGCAGTTCGAGCACGCCAGTCGCGGATTGCACCAGCGACCCGACCACGGCCGTGGTCGTGCCCGAGCTCTGCAGCAGACCCTCGTTGCGCAGCACGCCGTTGCTGCCCAGGTCCAGCGACGCGCCGGCGTGCAAAGTACCGCCGCTCAGATTGCTGACCAGATTCCGGCCCTCTTCGGCCAGCTTCAGGTTGCCGGTCAGCATTCCGCTGTTGGCAATGGTCGTGCTGCCCGACAGCGTGCGCATCGCCATGCCCGCCACGCCATCGGCGGTGGAGACGCTGCCGCTGTTGTGGAGCTCGTTGATCGGGCCTTCTGACTCGAGCGCTGCGCCGCCGGCGCCGCCGATCACCGAAGCGCCCGCGGCGATTTCAAACACCGGGTCGGTCGACGACATGGCCTTGATGCCCACCGTGCCCGTTGCCAGCGTCTTGATGCTGCCTCCGCTGCCCACAACGACCTTTACCACCCCGCTGTTGCCCCGGGTGCCGCCGCCGAACACGGTGGTCGTGCCGTTGGTCACCAGCCCGCCGCCCCCGGCCACCGATTGCGCGACCACGCCGTGGGCGCCCGCGCCGGAAGTGAGGATCGCTGCGTTGACATTGACCGTCACCGCGCCCGCATGGCCCACGCCATTGCCGAAGGTGGCCGTGTTGGCCGCAGTGTTGGTGATGACCGCGCCACCGCCGCCGCCCACGCTCTGCGCCAGGATGCCGAAGGCATTGGCGCCCGAAGTGGTGATGCTCGCATTGCTGGTCACCACCACCGCCTGGCCGTTGGAGCCCGAAGGCGCGCCGCCCAGCGTCGACGTACCGGTGGCGCCATAGGCCAGGCCGCCACCGCCGGCAATGCTCTGCGCCACGATGCCGATCGAGCCCACGCCCGAAGTGTTGATGCCCGCGCCGTTGGTGACCGTGGTGCTGGCCTGCGTCTTCGAGCTGAAGGGGCTGCTGTTGGTCACCCCGCCCAGCGTCACTTGGGTGGCACGCACCATGCTCAGACCGCCGCCACCAGCGATATCCTGCACGATCAGCGCCGGCGATTGCGCGCCGGTGGTGGTGATGCTGCCGCCGCTCAGGTTGGCGCTGGCCGGACCGGTCGCGTTGTCGTCACCCGCGGTGCTGCCCAGGCGCACCGTGCCGCCGAACAGGTTGCCTCCGTAGGCGGCCACTGCGGCCATGCCGCCGCCGTTGGTGATGCTTTGCACCACCACGCCAGGCGACTGCTGGCCTGCCGTGTTGACCGTCGTGCTGCCACTGAGGTTGACCGCGTTGCTGTTGCCGTTGCCGCCGGTCTGGCCGAGCTGGCCGCTGACCGTGCCGCTCGCCGTGGTCGCGGTGTCGGCCATCAGCGAGATGCCCCCGCCGCCGCCAATCGACTGCAGCACCACGCCCGGCGAGTTCGCTCCCTGGGTGCTGAAGGGCGTGGCCACGCCCCGCGTGCCCAGCACCGCGGTGACGTTGTTACCCGCACCCGCGCCGGTGTTCGAGCCCAGCGAGAACGAAGTGCCCATCGCGTTGATGTTCGCCAGATTGGTGGCGCTGTAGTAACCGCCGCCCGAGCCAATGGACTGGACCACCAGGCCCGGGGCATTGACGCCGGTCGTGGATGTAGGCAGATCGTAGGTATAGACCGAGATCTCGCCGCCGTTGGAGCCCTTGCCGGAGCCGCCCATGGATGACGAAAAGCCGGTGTTGCTGGCACTGCTGTAGGCCGAGACCACGGCCCCGCCGCCGCCGCCTATCGACTGGAACAGCTGGCCGGCCGCGCCGGCGCCGCTGGTGCTGACATTGATGTTCTGTGCCGACAGCAGGCTGCCGCCCAGGCCCGTGCCTTCCTTGAAGTTCGCGGTCACGGCATTGCCGCTGGCCAGCACCGCTCCGCCGCCGCCGCCGATCGACTGGGCCAGCAGTCCGATCGACGCATCGCCGGAAGTCGTGATGGACGCGCCGCTGCCGGTCGCGGCCGTGCAGCCGCTGCTGATCGTGCACAGGGTCAGATTGCGGCCGTTCGAGCCGCTGGGCGATCCGCCCAGCGTCGCTGTGGACGTGCTGGTGGCCAGGCCGCCGCTGGCCACGCTCTGCGCCACCAGGCCGGGCGAGGCGCCGCCACCGGTTTGAATGCGCGCGGTGTTGGTGAGCGTGACATCCGACGGCGAGTCGTCCGCCGTGCCGCCCAGCACCGCATTGCTGGCACGCACCAGGCTGACCCCGCCGCCGCCGCCCACGCTTTGCAGCACCGCTGCGGCCGACAGCAGGCCTTCGGTCTGGATGCTGCCGCCCAGGGTCGCGACCACCGCGCCGCCCGTGCCGTCGCCGCCGCCCTGGTGGCCCAGCGTCATGCTGCCGCTGAAACTTCCGACGCCCAGGGAGCTTGTGCCCGCTGCGCCGCCGCCGCCGCCCACGCTTTGTGCCAGCAGGCCGATGGACTGCTGGCCGGTGGTCTGGATGGCCTGGGCGCTGCTCACGGTGACCGCGCCGCCATCGCCGCCGCTGCCGCCCGAGCCGCCGAGCGCGCCGCTCACCGAAGCGGTGCTGCCGCCGCTGGCGCCGCCGGAGGCGCTCGCGGCCACACCGCCGCCGCCGCCAATGGATTGCGCCAGCACGCCATAGGCGTTCTCGCCCGTTGTCAGGATCGTGCTGGAGTCAGCGCCCGACTGCAGCAGCGAGACCGTCACGGCACCGCCGTCGCTGCCGTTGCCGCCCGAGCCCCCCAGGCCCATGGTCAGCGCCACATTGCCCTTGGAGCTGCTGGCGGTGCTCGAGCCGCCGGCACCGCCGCCCCCGCCAATCGATTGCGCCAGCACGCCGGTCGCGCCGAAACCTGTGGTCTGAATGCCGCCACTGTCGGTCACCCGCACCGCGCCGCCCATTTGACCGTTCGCGCCCGAGCCGCCCAATGCCATCGACACGGAGGCCTTGCCGCCGTCGGCAGCGGTGCTGCTGACCGAGCCGCCCACGCCGCCGCCGCCGCCGACCGACTGCGCGAGCAGGCCATAGGCCAGATCGCCTTGGGTGGCCAACCGATGACCGCTTTCGGTGGTCACCGTGACCGAGCCGCCCACGCCGCCACGGCTGCCCGAGCCGCCCAGCGCCATGCTCAGCGCATAGGCGCCGCTGTTGGCATTCGTGCTGCTGGCGCCACCCGCGCCACCGCCGCCGCCGACCGATTGAGCGAACAGGGCCGTGGCCTGGCTGCCTTTTGTGGTGACATCGCTGGCCAGCCAGACGTTGACCGTCCCGCCCGCGCCGCCCCCGCCGCCGCTGCCGCCCAGGCCGGCCGCAACGGCCACCCCGCTGTTGGCCGATGCTGAATTCGAGGCGCTGCCGCCCGAGGCGCTGTTGTCAGCCGCCGAGCCACTGCTGGCACCCGTGGCCGCGGTGGTCACCGCGCCGCCGGAGCCGCCGCCGCCGCCCACCGACTGCGCGAACACGCCGTAAGAGCGCACGCCAGAGGTCTGGATGCCATCGCCGGTGAGTCCGCCGGCGCAGTTGGCGCCGCACACCGTCACCGCACCGCCGGTGCCGCCGCCGGCTCCCGAGCCGCCCAGGCCCAGCGCCGCCGAGACCGAACCACCGCCGGTCGCGGTGGACGAAGCCGAGCCGCCGGAGCCGCCGCCGCCGCCCACCGACTGCGCGAAGATGCCGGAGGATTCATGCGCGTAGGTGATCAACCCACCGCGGTCGGCGCGCACCGACACCGTGCCGCCCGCTCCTGCGCCGCCGCCTATGCCGCCCAGCGACAGCGCCACGCTGGCCTTGCCGGCATCGGCATTCGCGCTGGATGAGCCGCCATTGCCGCCGCCACCGCCCACCGACTGCGCAAAGATCGCCGCGGACTGCACCGCACCGTCCAGCGCGTTGGCCTCGCCGGTGATCACGGTGGCGCTGTTGGCCACCGTCACCGATCCACCCGCGCTGCCCTTGCCGCCCGCACCGCCTATGCTCAGCCCCGCGGCATAGCCGCTGTCGGCACCGGCGGTGGAAGCCTTGCTGCTGTCCACATCGCCGCTCTTGGGTGCCGTGCCGGCGCTGGCCGAATTGCTGCTGTTGGCCGCCGCCGTACCGCCCGAGACGTTGCCGGTGCTCGCCGAGGTGGACTTGGTGTCGTTCGATGCCGGCGCCGCGCTGGCGGCGGTCATGGCGGCGCCGCCGTTGCCGCCGCCGCCGCCGACCGACTGCGCAAAAATGCCCGCCGACTGGCTGCTCGAGGTGTTGATCTGCCCGGTGTTGCGCACACTGACCGCGCCCGCCGCACCGCCGCCGCCGCCGCTGCCGCCCAGGCCAAAGGACGCCGCCACCTTGCCACCGGTCTCGGCAGTGCTGGTCGCAGAGCCGCCGGTGCCGCCGCCGCCACCGATCGACTGCGCAAACACTCCCAGCGATTGCGCGCCCGAAGTGCTGATGGTGTTGCTGTTGGTCACGGTCACGCCCGCGCCGTCGCCGCCGGTTCCGCCGGTCCCGCCCAGGCTCACGGACGCCGAGGCATTGCCGCCGGTCGAATTGGAACTGCTGGAGCCGCCGTTGCCGCCGCCGCCGCCCACCGACTGCGCGAACACCGCCGTCGACAACGCGCCGCGGGTGGTGATCAGCGCCGAACTGGTGACCGTGACGGCGCTGCCGTCGCCGCCCATGCCGCCCGCACCGCCTATGCTCAGCGCCGCGCCCGCGCCATTGTCTGCCTTCTCGGGCGTTGAATCACCGCCCTCGCTCTTGGTCAGCTTGCTGGCAATCGAGAGAGTGGCATTGCCTGCGGTCTTGCCGACCACTCCGGTGAACGCCGCCGCGCCCGCGGCCTCGACCGCGCCCGCCGCCCCCGCCGCGCCGGATGCTGCCGCACCGCCGTTGCCTCCGCCGCCGCCCACCGATTGCGCGAAAATGCCGATCGACTGCGCGCCGAAAGTGGTCAGCGCATTGGCGGCCGACACCGTCACGCCGCCGGCGTCGCCGCCGCCCGCGCCAAATCCGCCAATCGACACCGACGCCGCGTTCTTGTTGCTGGTGGCACTGGCCGACGCCGAGCCGCCGTTGCCGCCACCGCCGCCCACCGACTGCGCCACGATGGCCGCTGCCTGGGCGCCGTAGGTCGTGACGCTGCCGGTGCTCGCATTGACATTCACATTGCCGGCATTGCTGCCCGCGCCGCCACCGCCGCCTACGGCCACCGCCACCGATGCGCTGCCGGCAATCGCATTGGCCGTGGACGAGCCGCCATTGCCGCCGCTGCCGCCTATGGACTGCGCCAGAATGCCCAGCGCCTGGTCGCCCATGCTCACGCCGTCCGAGGAAACCGCCGCGCCGGTCTGGATGCTGCCGGTCAGGTCAACCTGCACATCGCCGCCGTTGCCGCCTGCCGCGCCCTTGCCGCCGACCGCCACCGAGGCCGAACCACTGTTGCCCTTGGGGTTGCCGCCGGAAGCCGACGCGCTGAAGGACGCGCTGTTGCCGCCATTGCCACCGCCGCCGCCAATCGACTGCGCCACGATGCCTGCCGATTGCCGGCCACTGGTCACGATGGCTGCGCTGCTGCCCACCGTCACCTTGGCGCCGGCCTGGCCGGTGCCGCCCGTGCCGCCGGCCGCGCCCGCGGCGCCGATCGACGCCGTGGTCGAGGGATTGCCGGTCGACAGCGAGCCGGTCAGCGCCGAGCCGCCATTGCCGCCGTTGCCGCCGATCGACTGCGCGACAATCGCGGCCGACTGGTCGGCGTCCGTGGCGATGTCGCCACGTGCCGTGACCTGCACCAGGTTGGCTGCGCTGCCCGCGCCCCCTGCGCCGCCCACCGACGTGCCCAACGAAACCACCGTGCTGGCCGAGCCGGCTGCGCTGAAGCCACCGCTGCCGCCGCTGCCGCCAATCGACTGCGCCAGGATACCCGGCGACATCAGGCCGCCGGTGTGCAGGGTTTCGGAACTGTCGATGGTGACGGTGCCGGTGCGCCCGCCCTTTCCGCCCTTGCCTCCGAGGCTCACGCTGGGCGCTGCCGCGAGGCTTGCCGCAGCGGCCACGCTCCAGCCGCCCGTGCCCCCGCTGCCGCCAATCGATTGCGCCAGCAGCGCGGGAGACTGGCTGCCATCGGTGGAGACCGACTTGTCGCTGCCATTGAGGTTCACCACCACATTGCTGGCCGTGCCACCGTTGCCGCCGCCGCCGCCAATGGCCGCCGCCACCGCCACGCCGCCCGCCAGCGTGCCCGCCATGGCAAAGCCGCCGGTGCCGCCGTTGCCGCCCACGCTCTGCGCCGCCACACCTGGCGACATCGCGCCCAGCACCGCCACGTTTGCCGAATTGTTGACCGTGACCGCACCGGCTGCGCCGCCGTTGCCGCCGCCGCCGCCCACGGCAATGCTGGCCGCGGCCGTCATGGCCGCCGCGCCGGCGACCGCAAAACCGCCCGTGCCGCCACCGCCGCCAATTGACTGCGCCAGGATGCCCGCCGCATTGCCGGTGCGCGTGGCATCGACATCGACCCCGCCCGCATTGGTCACCTGGACCGCGCCGCCGGTCGCGCCCGCACCGCCGCTGCCGCCTATGCCCACGGCAATCGCCGCGGTCTTGGCGATGCTGCCGGCAAACGCGTAGCCACCCGAGCCGCCGCCGCCGCCAATCGACTGGGCCAGCAGCGCCGCGGCGCCGCCGCCGGTGGTGGTGAGCTGGCCACTGTTGGTCACCGTGACTGCCGAAGCGTTGTTGCCCGAACCACCCGAGCCGCCGATGGACACCGCTGCCGCTTCGGAGAGCGCTCCGGCCACGGCCACCGTGTAGCCGCCATTGCCGCCACCGCCGCCAATCGACTGCGCCAAAAGGGCGCTGGCCGCATAGCCGTTGGTGGTGATGGCGCCCGCGCCATATGCGCCGTTCACGCTGCTGTTCTCGTTGGCGACATAGACCGCACCGCCGACGCCGCCGGTGCCGCCAGAGCCACCGACCGACAAGGCCGCGGACATCGAGCCCGAGGCCGAAAAGCTCAGCGCCGAGCCGCCATTGCCGCCGCCCCCGCCAATCGACTGCGCGGCGATACCCTGCGATCCGTCGCCCTGGGTGGTGATGTTGCCGCCCGGGTTTTCCACGCGCACGCCCGTGCCGCTCGCGCCCGCGCCGCCTTTGCCCCCCACGCCCACCGAAACCGACGAACCGGCCGCCGCCAGGCTCAGGCTGATGGTGCTGCCGCCGCTGCCACCGCCGCCACCGATCGACTGCGCGACCACGCCCGGCGAATACAGGCCCTGGGTGTCTATGGCTGCACCGTTGGTGCTGGCGAAGATGCTGCCGCCCGAGCCTGCCGCGCCGCCCGATCCGCCAAAGCCAAAAGAGGCCGAGCCCGCAATGCTGCCCGACAGCGCCATCGCATAGCCGCCCACGCCGCCGCCGCCGCCAATCGACTGCGCGACGATGCCCGGCGACGCCAGGCCCGCGGTGGCAATGCGCACCAGCGGCGTCACGGCCGTGGTCTGCTGCTGGCCCGAACAAGGCGAATAACCGGTGGAAACACTGCTGAAGCTGTTGCAATTGACGGTCACCGCCGCGCCGCTGCCACCGCTGCCGCCCGAAGCGCCGATCGCCAGCGCGGCCGAACTGCCCACGACCGCAGTGGAAAACGCCACGGCACCGCCGCCCGCACCGCCGCCGCCGCCCACCGACTGGGCCAGAATGCCGGCCGAGTTCATCTCGGCCGTCTTGATGCTGCCGGTGTTGGCCACCGTCACCCGGCCGCCATTGCCGCCGCTGCCGCCACTGCCGCCAATCGCCACCGCCGATGAACTGCCGAAAATCGTGTTTGCCGTGCCACGCGCCTGGGCGAATCCGCCAATGCCGCCGCCCCCGCCCACGGACTGGGCCAGCAGACCGACGGCGCCGCCGGCCGTGCCGTTGTCGGCGGTCTCCACGGTGCAGGCGTCGCCGGTGCAGATGGCATCGCTGTTCTTGACCGACACCACGCCGCCGCTGCCGCCGCCGCCGCCACTGCCGCCGATCGCCGTGGCATGGGTTGCGCTGGAAACCGCCATGCCGCCGCTGCCGCCGCCACCGCCGACCGACTGGGCATACAGGCCGACGGACGAATCGCCATAGACCGAAATGGACCCTGAATTGGCGACCGTCACCGCCGCGCCGTTGCCGGCCGTGCCGCCGCTGGCGCCCAGCGCGATCAGCGCCGCCGTGCCGCCCGCATTGCCGCCACCACCACCCACCGACTGCGCGGCCAGACCGAAGCCGCTGGAAGGCGTCGTGCCCGTGGCCGAACCAACGCGCAGGGCCCCGGTGTTGGTGACCGACACCGCGCCGCCATTGCCGCCATAGCCCCCGCCGCCGCCATAGCCCTTGGTGTTCACGCCGGCGTCGCCGCCGAAGCCGCCAATGCTTTGCGCCGCAATCGCGATGCCGCCATCGGTCGAGATCGCGGCCCGGTTGTCAACCGTTACCGTACCGCCCGCACCACCGGGCAGGCCGCTGCCGCCCGTCGCCTTGCCGTTGGCCGTGGAGCCGCCCTCGCCGCCCTGCCCCCCGGCGCTTTGCGCAACGATGCCCAGATGGCTGGCACCGCCCGTCACCTTGAACGCCACGCTGTTGGTCACGTTGACCGAACCCGCGCTGCCCGCGGCGCCACCGTCGCCCGCGCTGTACTGGTCCTTGCCGCGGGTGTTGTCGCCCCCCTTGCCGCCCGTGCCGCCGCGGCTCAATGCCGCAATGCCGGTGCTGTTCAGGGTATAGCCTTGCGCCGGCGCATCGCTGCCAGGCGCTACGGTGATCGCGACATTGCCGCCTGCGCCGCCCTGGCGGCCCGCGAAATCGCCCTTGCCGCACTGGCCCTGCGGATCTCCGCCGCCGCCCGCGCCCCCCTTGCCACCCGTGCTGCCGGCAACCACGATGGTGCCGTTGAAAGGGTCGCTGGCGGGGCTGTAGGTCACCGTGCCGCTGACCGCGGGGCCTGCCTGTCCGGCCGTGCCCGGCACCGGGCCAGAATTGCAGTTGCCGCCGTCGCCATTGGCATTGCTCCCGGCGCTGCCGCTGGCGCCAAGCTGGTAATAGGTGTTGCCGGTGTAGTACGCCGGCCCGGTATCGACGGTCTGCGCCGCGAGACCGAAAGGCGCGCAACAGCAAAGCAGGGACCAGCCCATGGGATGGGACAGAAAGCTCAAACGTTTGGACATGGCAACGCGCTTTTTTGCAAGAGGTGGAGGGGGCCGACAAGAGGGCGCCCTCGCCCGCCACGCGTTGTACGCGTGGCAAGTCCGGGAATCATTTACACATATTGTTACCTATGTTTGTAAAAGTATCTTTTCCAATGGGGCCTTGTCGTGACACGGCCCCGGGCCAGCACCGCCGCCAGCGCCATGCACAATGGCGCATGAGCCAAATTTCCTCCTCCATTGCCGATCTGCGCAAAAGCTACGAGCGCGCGGAACTCAGCGAAGACGCATCGCACGCCAACCCCATGCAGCAGTTCGACCAATGGCTGCAGGAAGCGGTGATCGCCCAGCTGCCCGAGCCCAACGCGATGACGCTGGCCACCGTGGGCGCCGACCAGCGCCCCAGCACGCGCATCGTGCTGATCAAGGGCTATGACGAGCGCGGCATCGTCTGGTACACGAACTACGACAGCCGCAAGGGCCGTGAACTCGAAGGCAATCCGTTCGCGGCGCTGCAATTCCACTGGGTCGATCTCGAGCGCGTGGTGCGCATCGAAGGACGGGTCGAGAAAGTCAGCGTCGAGGAAAGCGACGCCTACTTCCAGAGCCGTCCGCTCGACTCGCGCATAGGCGCCTGGGCCAGCCCGCAAAGCCAGGTGATTTCAGGCCGTGGCGTGCTGGTCGCCAACGCGGCGCGCTATGGCGCCCAGTTCCTGCTGTCGCCTCCGCGGCCGCCCCACTGGGGCGGCTTTCGCCTGGTGCCCGAGCGCTTTGAATTCTGGCAGGGGCGCAAGAGCCGTCTTCACGACCGCCTGCGCTACCGCCTCGACAACGGCCAGTGGACGCGCGAGCGTCTCGCACCCTGAGCAACCAAATGGGCATGAAAAATGCCCGTTCCATTGATAAGCCATGCCCCAGGCATGGCATTTTTTTGAACAATCAATGGTTCACGACTACATGTAAGTTACATTGAACCCATGGTCACAAAAACGAAGAATGCCGGTTTGACGCAGCATGCCCCTTCGTCGGCGCCCCCCGATGCCACGGCCGCCTTTGTCCATTGGCAGCAGTTTGAGCTGGGCAGCGGCAACGCCCCGGCGCAGCAGGCCCAGCCCGGCCTGCCCCACAGCGGCTACGCCCTGGTATGGAATGCCTGGGTTCTTCAGCTGCAGGGTCAGGCGCCCACGCGCAGCGCCGCTGTGCAAAGCAAGGCCTGGAATGACGCCACGCCCGAAGATGTGGCGCGGTTTCTGCAGATACGCCCCGGCCAGCGCGCCCACCACCAGCCCGGACGGCAGATCAGCGAAGTCACGCGCCGGCGCTACTGGCGCCTGCTCGATCGCATCTATGCGCATGCCCTGCTGCAGGGCTGGGTCGCATGCAACCCGGTGCAGGCGCTGCTTCCCATGGAGCGCCCCGCGCCCGAGCAGCCCACGGGACATATGCTGCCCCCCGCGCTGTGGAAAGCCCTGCCCCGCCATTTTCCGGCCAGCGATGATCTGCAGGGCGCGCGCGACCAGGCGGTGTTGCGCCTGCTGTATGACCTCGCGCTCGCGCCCGAGGAGGTCAGGCTGCTGACGCTTGGCGCGCTGCGCAATGCGTGCCAGGCCGAGCTGACCGGCTCACAGACGCCGGCTTTTGTGCAGATCCAGGGAACGCGCGCGGCGCAGCAGCGCTGCCTGGCCCTGCCCCCGGCGACGCAGTCCGCGCTGACCGCATGGCTGGCGTTCCGGCGCAGCACGCCGGTCGGGCCGCAGGCAGCGCTGTTCGAGTCGCGCAAAGGCGGGCCGCTGACCATTCGCGCGCTGTTCCATATTGCGTCCAAGACCATTGCGCTGGCCCAGCAAGCCAGCCGGGAGCGCGCCCTGCCCCTGGCGCGCATGGGGCCGCAGGTGCTGCGCAACACCGCCATCGTGCACTGGCTGCACGCCGGCGTCGCGCCCTCCGAGGTGGTGCAGCGCATTGGCGTCGAGGACCTGCGGGCGCTGGCGCACCTGCAGCATTGCGTCGCCGCACTGCAGCCCGTGCGGCTGTCCTGAGTGCCATTTCCGAGAAACTGTATGAACGTACAGTTTCAACAAAACCGCAGCCATGACCGGCGCGCAAGCTCAGAAATCCATCTTCACGCCGACGGTGATGTTGCGCCCCATCAGCGGTGCGGCCGACTTGATGAACGAGGTGTGGGCATAACCCAGGCGATCGGTCAGATTGCGTGCCTTGGCATAGATCTGCCAGGGCGTGCCGCCCGCGGTGCGCATCTGGTAGCTGGCCGAAAGGTTGAGCATGCCGTAGCCGTCGGTCGCGCTCTCGAAGGCGGCAACGCGGTTTTGCTTGCCCACCTGCACCCACTCGGCCATGCCCTGCCAGCCGTTCCAGCGCGCGTCCACGCGCAGGCCGACACGCGCCGAAGGAATGCGCGGCAAGGTGCCGCCGGCGTCCAGGCGCGCGCGCACGGTGTCGCCAAACAGCGTCACGCCCCAATGGCTGCCCAGGCGCTGGCGCACCTGGCCTTCAAGCCCGGTGAAGCGCGCGTCGGCCTGGCTGTACTGCAGCAGCTGCAGGCCATCGTGCTCATCGAGCGTGCGCCCGTAGATGTAGTTGTTCACGCGGTGCTGGAAGGCGCTGACGCTGAACGTCGTAGGCCCCGCGGTCTTGCGCAGCGACAGGTCCCAGGCCTTGGACTTCTCGCGCTGCAGGTCGGCGTTGCCGCGTTCATAGGTCGATGTCGCCATGTGCAGGCCCTTGGCATACAGCTCCTCCACGGTGGGCAGGCGGCTCGAATGGGTCAGCGAGCTTGCCAGCTGGTAGCCCGGCGCCAGCTGCCAGACCGCGCCCAGCGAAGCCGAGGTGCCGCTGTGCTTGCGCTCCACACCCGAAGTCAGTGCCTCGGCCGTCTGGCGCTCGTGGCGCAGCGCGCCTTCGAAGCGCCAATCCTGCCAGCGGTATTCCTCCAGAAGGAACAGGCTGTTGCGCCGGGTTTCGGTCGGCTGCACATAGGCTTCCTCGCCAATGGCGCTGAATTTGCGGTTCGTGGTCTGCATGCCGAGCACGCCGCGCAGCCCGCCGATTGGCTGGTGCTCGATCTCGACGCGCGCATCGTGCGCCTTGTTGGTGAAGGTCGTGGCAATCGCGCCCTCCTCGATCTCGTCATGCCGGTAATCGGTCACCCCGGCGCGAAAACGCACCGCGGCCACGCCCGCAAACGGCTGACGCAGCTCGCCGCGCATGTCCAGCCGCTCGCTGACCATGTCCACCACCGGCACCTCGTGCTCGGCGTGCTCATGGTCATGGTCATGCTCATCGTGGTCGTGGCCATCATGGCTGCCGCAATGCAGGTGGTTGCCATGGGTGTGGCAGCCTTCGAAGTCGTGGCTGTGTCCCGGCAGGCCGTAGCGCGAGCTCTGGCGGGTGTAGGCCGCGCCCAGATAGCCTTGCGCACCGATCCACGACAGGCCCAGGCTGCCGGTGTCGCCGCGATTGAAGCTGCCGCCCACGCGTGATCCGCCGGCCCAGCCGCCGCCCACGCGGTAGTCGTCGGCGTCGCGCGTGAGGCCTTCGACATGCACTGCGACCTGGCCCGCGCCGCCGGTCAGCGAAAACGCTCCGGCCTTCTCCCGGGCGCCGCTGCCGTAGCGCAGCTCGGCGCTGCCTTCATAGCCTTTTTCGGGAATCCTGGTGGGGATCTTGTTGTCGAGGATGTTGACCACGCCGCCCATGGCGCCGCCGCCGTGGATCAGTGCCGAAGGTCCGCGCAGCACTTCGATCTGCGTGGCCAGCATGGGCTCCATGGCCACCGCGTGGTCGGGGCTGATGGACGAGGCATCATGCAGTTCGGCGCCGTCGCTGAGTATCTTGACGCGCGGTCCGTCCATGCCGCGGATGATGGGGCGGCTCGCGCCCGCACCGAAATGGCTGGAATGGATTCCGGGCTCGGCGCTGAGCGTTTCGCCCAGCGTGGCTTCGCGGCGCAGCACCAGTTCCTGGCCTTCAAGAACGCTGGCGGGCGTGGTCATCTCGCTGCCCGACTGACCCAGGCCGCCGGCCGAGACGGTGACCTCGGAGAGCACGCTTTCGCTGGCCTTCGCGGCCACGGTCTGGGCCGATGCCAGGCCTGAAAATGCCCAGGCGGCCAGGGTGGCGCAGGTAATGGCCACCTGCGTGGGGCGCTGTGCCAGGCAAACGGTGGGCGCGGAAAACTCACCCCGGAGGGATTGGATGCGGTGCATGGGAACGCTTTCTAAACAGGCACGGCAGCGCACCGGGGCAAAGCAGCTCACCGGCAACGCGCAGCGCCGACGCAGGTCTAGGCCTGCGCGACAAATCAGGGAAACAGGGAATACGGCGCCGAGAAACCGGCGCCGGCAAGATCAGGCGACGGCAGGCGGAGCGCGCGGATCGAAGAAAGCGGCCGAGCCGGCGGCTGCAGTCCGGCCCGCCACATGGCGTGGCGGCTCCTGGGCCAGGGCCGCAGGCAAGGGCTGGCCCGCGGCGGGCGGGCTGGCCCAGGCATTGAGTTGATCGTGCAGCTGGCAGTCCGCATGGCCATGACCGGAAAACAGCGCCAGCATCCATGGGATGGGGCTGGCCGCGCCCGCAGCGCCTTGCAGCCCCGGCTCGGCATGCGAATGTGCCTGGCCCAGCGCCGACTGAACCTGCCACGCAGGCGCATGCAGCACCTGGTGGATGCGCCCCAGCGCGGGTGCCAGCAGCATTGCCAGCACCAGCCACCACAGCAGGCGCCGCACGGCCGCTGGCGCGCGCGCGGCGGGACCGGGAGGAAGCACGCAGGGCATGGCAGCTAGAACAGTGGCAAGAAGATCAGTTCACCCGCTCAGTGCGCGTGGCGCATGCCGCAATACTTGCCTATGGCCAGACCCTTGCAGGCCTGCAGCAACTCCTTTTGGCAGACCGCATGGCTCTTGCCCGAGGTCAGGCACTGGGCCGCGCCCTGGTGCGCAGCGGCCATCGCCTGATGGCGCTCGATGTCGACCTTGAGTTCCTGGGCGGTGTGCTTGTCCTTTTCCTTGCCATCGTGGTCATGGGCCTGGGCCACGGGCAGCACCGACAGGCTCAAGGCGGCAAACAACAGGGCGGTGGTACGCAGGACATTCATGGCGGATCTTTCAGCAAAGTGGGAAAACAGGAAACGCATCAGCAAGCCGCAGGCCTGCCATCGGGCGTCTGCACGCAGCCGGCGCAGCGCCCGCGCACCGCCAGGTCCAGGCGCAGCGCTTCGTGGCCTGCGGCCTGCAGCTCCTGGCGCAGCGCGCGCAACGCGGTCTGCAGCCGGGCCTGATGGCCTGCAAGGCGGAACTGCTGGTGGCAGCCGTCGCATTCGAAACGCGGCGCCTGGCCGCCGGCCTCCGCGGACGACGACCCATAGCGCGCAATGCGCTCGGCATCGACGCTGCGCTGCAGCACACCGGCCGCATGCAGCTTGTTGAGCAGGCGATAGACGGTGACGCGGTTCACCGCAATGCCCTGGGCGCGCAGGCTGCGCTCGACATCGGCTTCGCTGACCACGGCCTCGGGGCGCGCGGCAAACAACGCCAGCACCGCCTGGCTGGCGCGCGTGGAGCGCATGCCGGCAGGCAGGGACATGGGAGCGTTGGCGATGGGCATGGGGCAGCAAGCGGCGGGTGGACAGAGGTCAGACAGAAATCAAGGCCGCGGCGCGCGCCCTCAGACAGGCACTAACGCAACCGCGTTGCATTATGCCCAGTTTTCATCCGTTTTTTTACAAATACCGCAGGCCTGCCCAGACATCCGGCATGGGCGGCTTCAGGCGCCCGGCTTCATCCACTGCGAAAAGCGCTGGCGAAACTTCTGCACCTTGGGGCTGACGACAAAGGCACAGTAGCCCTGCTCGGGATGCTGGCGAAAGTAATCCTGGTGATAGTCCTCCGCGGGCCAGTAGCTTTGCAGCGGCAGCACTTCGGTGACGATGGCGCCGCCGGCCTCGGGCGCAAGCTCGGCCATCACGTCGCGCGCGACCTCGGCCTGCAGCGCATCGCCCCAATAGATGCCGCTGCGGTACTGCGTGCCGACATCGTTGCCCTGGCGGTTGAGCGTGGTCGGGTCGTGCGTGGCAAAGAAGATCTCCAGCAGCTGGCGCAGGCCGATGATCTGCGGGTCGAACACCACGCGCACCACTTCGGCATGGCCGGTCGTGCCTTCACAGATCTGCTCATAGCTTGGATTGGCAACATGGCCATTGGCATAGCCGCTTTGCACGTCCATCACGCCGCGCACGCGATCAAACACGGCTTCCGTGCACCAGAAGCAGCCGCCTCCCAGAAAGATCGTTTCCAAATGACTGTCTGATTGATTTTGAAGGTTTTTTTCCATGGTGCATGGGTTCCTGAAGTCAAAGGACAAGCCCGACGAGTTTAGGGGATGCGGCGATTCCCGGCACGCGGGCGCGGGCTGACCCTGCCGCCTGCGGCGGCAATCCCGCCAGGCACGGATGGGCCCATGGCTTCACCCGGCTGCCGGACGCCGGCCGGACGCCGGGCCTGGATTGACGCTCGCGCAGGGCATGGCTATATTAATAACCCATCAGTCATTAACATGCCCCATTCCGCTCCCGCCACCTCCTTGCCTGCTTCGGATGCATCCGAGCCGCAGCGCCGCACCCGCCGCAAGAACGCCCGCCCCGCCGAGTTGCTGGCCGCGGCGCTTGATCTGTTTGTCGAGAAAGGCTATGCCGCCACCCGCGTGGAGGAGGTCGCGGCGCGCGCCGGGGTTTCCAAGGGCACGCTGTTTCTCTACTTTGCCAGCAAGGAAGAGCTGTTCAAGGCCGTGGTGCGCGAGAACATCGCCGGGCGCTTTGCCGAGTGGCAGCTCGAACTCGATGTGTTTGAAGGCAACAGCGAGGCCTTGCTGCGCCACTGCTATGCGGTCTGGTGGGAGCGCATAGGCAGCACCAAGGCCGCGGGCATCACCAAGCTGATGTGCAGCGAGGCGCGCAACTTCCCCGCGCTCGCGCATTTCTACCACCAGGAAGTGATGCAGCCGGGCACGGCGCTGGTGCGGCGCATTCTGGAACGCGGCGTGGCGCGCGGTGAAATCCGCCCCCTGGATCTGGACACCGGCGTCTATCTGGTGCTCGCGCCCATGATGTTTTTGATGTTCTGGCAGAACTCCATGGCCTGGTGCCTGCCCGCGCGCGCCGCCCAGGGCGCAGAGGGCGGCTGCGCCGTCATGCCGTTCAGTCCCGAAGCCTATCTCGAGGCCCAGGTCGACAATCTGGTGCGTGGTCTCACGCTGCGCGCCTGACGCCGCCATTCCATGTCACGCCGCAAAGCCCTGCTTCTGGTCCTTGTCGCGGCCCTGGCCGTGGCCTTTGCGGTAGGCCGCGCGCTGATCAAGCGCCAGCACCAGCAGCAGGCCGGCCAGCAGGCTGCGATTGCCGCGCCCTTGCCGCTGCGGCTGCAGCCCGGCGAAGTGCTGACCGTGCAGCGGCGCGCATTGCCGCTGGGAGTGCAGGTCTCGGGAGTGCTCGAGGCGCTGCAGACTGCCAGCATCAAGTCCTATGCCGCCGGCACGCTGCAGGACCTCACGCTGCGCGAAGGCGACAGCGTGCAGGCTGGCCAGGTGTTGGCCCGGGTCGATGCCGCGGACGCCAACGCGCGCCTGCGCCAGGCCCAGCAGGAGGCCGAGGCGGCGCGCGCCCAGCGCTCCATACAGCAGCGGCTGCACAGCAACAACGAGGCACTGGTGTCCCAGGGTTTCATTTCGCAGACGGCGTTGCGCACCTCCGACGCCAATCTGCAGGCCGCCCAGGCGCAATACCAGGCGACCCTGGCCCAGGCCGAAGTGGCGCGCAAGGCCGTGGCCGACACCGTGCTGCGCAGTCCGATTGCGGGCCAGGTCGCGCAGCGCCTGGTCAACAACGGCGAACGCGTCGCCGTCGAAACCAAGGTGCTTGAAGTCATCGATCCGCGCCAGCTGCAGCTGCAGGCGCTGCTGCCCCCGGCCGACTCACTGCAGGTGCGCGTCGGCCAGCAGGCAAGGCTGCGGCTGGACGGCAGCGCGCAGGAATTCAGCGCGCGCGTGGTGCGCGTCAGCCCCCGCGCCGATGCCGCGACGCGCAGCGTGGCGGTCTATCTGCAACTGCAGCCGCCAGACGCCGCCGAGGCCCGGGCTGCGGTGCTGCGCCCCGGCATGTTCCTGCAAGGCCAGATCGATCTCGCGGTGGGAGCGGCGCCGGCCCCGCTGGCGCTGCCGCTGGACGCCGTGCTGACCGACAAGCCTGAGCCCTATGTGCAGCTGGTGCTGACGGCCAACGGCCAACAGACCATTGTCCACCGCCCGGTGAGCGTGGGCGCGCGCGCGCTGCTGGACGGCCAGGCCTGGGCCGCGGTCGAAGGCGTGGCCGAAGGCACTCAGGTGGTGGCCGCGGGCGTGGGCGCGCTGCGCGAGGGCACGCGGGTGGAGATCGCCACCAGCGCCAACGCCCCGCCGCCCCGCTGAAGGCCCGCAAGCATGTGGTTCACGCGCGTCAGTCTGCACAATCCGGTGTTTGCCACCATGGTGATGCTTGCGCTGCTGGTGCTGGGCGTGTTTTCCTACCAGCGGCTCAAGGTCGACCAGTTTCCCAATGTCGATTTCCCGGTGGTGGTGGTCAGCGTGGCCTACCCCGGCGCTTCGCCCGAGATCGTCGAGAGCGAAGTCACGCGCAAGATCGAGGAAGGCGTGAATTCGGTGGCCGGCATCAATGCGCTGACCTCGCGCAGCTATGCCGGCACCAGCGTGGTGATCATCGAGTTCCAGCTGCAGATTGACGGCCGCCGGGCCGCCGAGGATGTGCGCGAGAAGGTGGCGGCGGTGCGCCCCTTGCTGCGCGACGAAGTCGAGGAGCCACGCGTGCAGCGCTTCGATCCCGCCGATGCCGCGGTCTGGTCGCTGGCCGTGCTGCCCAGCGGGGGTGAAGGCCAGGCCAGGGCGCTGTCGCCCGTCGAGCTCACGAGCTGGGCCGAGCAGGTGCTCAAGAAACGCCTGGAAAACGTGCGCGGCGTGGGTGCGGTGAACCTGGTCGGGGCGACGCCGCGCGAAATCAATCTCTATCTCGATCCCCAGGCGCTGGAGTCTTTCGGCATCAGCGTCGAGCAGGTCGCGCAGGCGGTGCGCAGCGAGAACCAGGACCTGCCGCTGGGCGCGGTGCGCTCGCTGGCCGAGGAGCGCATGGTGCAGATCGACGCCCGCATGCAACGCCCCGAAGACTTTGCCGACATCATCGTCGCGCGCCACCAGGGCAGCGCGGTACGGCTGGGCCAGGTGGCGCGCGTGCTGGACGGCGCGCAGGAAATCGAGAGCCTGGCGCTGTACAACGGCCAGCGCAGCTTGCTGCTGTCGGTACAAAAGGCCCAGGGCGACAACACCATTGAAGTCGTTGACGGGCTGCGCCGCGCCGTGGCCGCAATGCAGGCCGAGCTGCCCGCGGGCGTGCGCCTGCAAGCCATTGGCGACATGGCGCGGCCGATACGCGTGGCCGTGGAGAACGTGCGCCAGACGCTGATCGAGGGCGCGGTGCTGACGGTGCTGATCGTCTTCCTGTTTCTCAACTCCTGGCGTTCCACGGTCATCACCGGGCTGACGCTGCCGATCGCGCTGATCGGCACCTTCCTGTTCATGTACTGGCTGGGCTTTTCCATCAACATGGTGACGCTGATGGCGCTGTCGCTGTGCGTCGGCCTGCTGATCGACGATGCCATCGTGGTGCGAGAGAACATCGTGCGCCACCTGCAGATGGGCAAGACACCCTATGCGGCGGCGCTGGACGGCACCCAGGAGATCGGCCTGGCGGTGCTGGCCACCACGCTGTCCATCGTCGCGGTGTTCCTGCCGATTGGCTTCATGCAGGGCATCATCGGCAAGTTCTTTCACGAGTTCGGCCTGACCATTGTGGTGGCGGTGCTGATCTCGATGTTCGTGAGCTTCACGCTCGATCCCATGCTGTCGAGCGTCTGGCACGATCCCAGCGTGCACGGCGCACCGGCCGCGCCCGGCCAGCGCCAAAGCCTCTACGACCGCAGCATAGGCCGCGTCACGGCGTGGTTCGACCGCGCCAGCGAGCAGCTGGCGGGCGTCTACCAGCAGATCCTGCGCTGGGCGCTGGGCCACCGCCTGGCGACCGCGCTCACGGCCCTGGCGATCTTCGCGCTAAGCGTGGCAATGGTGCCGCTGCTGGGCACGGAGTTCGTGCCCAAGGCCGATTTCTCCGAAACCACGGTGCAGTTCCACACTCCCCAGGGCAGCTCGATAGAAAACACCGAAGCCAAGGCGCGGCAGGTCGCGGCGCTGCTCCAGGCCATGCCCGAGGTGCGCTACACGCTGGCAACGATCAACACCGGCGCGGCGCGCGGCAAGACCCATGCCAGCATCTACGTGCGCCTCACGGATCGGCACGAACGCGCGCGCAGCGTCGAGGCGCTGGCCACCGAGCTGCGCACGCAGCTGCGCCAGATTGCGGGAATCACCGTGACGCAGGTAGGTCTGCTCGAGCCCGTGGGCGGGCAAAAACAAATTGCTTTCTCGCTGCAGGGCCAGGACCTGGCCGAGCTCGGGCGGCTCAACCAGCAGGCGCTGGCACTGATACGCGACATCCCTGGCCTGGTCGACGTCGATTCAAGCTTGCAAAGCGACACCCCGCGCGTGACCCTGGCCATCAAGCGCGAGGCCGCCTCCGACCTGGGCCTGTCGACCGGCGCGGTGGCCGCAGCGCTGCGCACGCTGCTTGCGGGCCAGGACGTGGGCAACTGGCGTGCGAGCAACGACGAAACCTATGACGTGCAATTGCGCCTCGCGCCCGAAGACCGGCTGTCGCCGCTGCAGCTTGGCCGTCTGCCGCTGCTGGTCACCGCCCAGGACGGCACGCGGCGCAGCATACGGCTGGAGCAGGTGGCAGACATCCGCGCATCGGCCGGCCCGAGCCAGATCAACCGGCGCGCGCTCACGCGCGAAGTCTCCATCACCGCCAACGTGTCCTTTCGTTCGGTCGGCGAAGTCTCGGCCGACATCCGCACGGCCCTCAAGGGCCTGGCGCTGGCCCCGGGCTACAGCTGGCAGTTCAACGGCTCGACCAAGGACATGGACGAATCCTTCGGCTATGCGCTGTCGGCGCTGGCGCTGGCCATTGTCTTCATCTACATGATCCTGGCAAGCCAGTTCAAGAGCTTTTTGCAGCCCATGGCGCTGATGACCGCCCTGCCCCTCACGCTGATAGGCGTGGTGCTGGCGCTGCTGATGTTCGGCTCGGCGCTGTCGATGTTCTCGATGATAGGCGTGATCATGCTGATGGGCCTGGTGACCAAGAACGCCATCTTGCTGGTGGATTTCGCCATCCGCGCGCGCCAGGACAGCATCGATCCGGCCACCGGCGCCGTCACTGCGGGCCTGGCGCGCGAGCCCGCGCTGCTGCTGGCGGCGCGCGTGCGCCTGCGCCCCATTTTGATGACCACGCTGGCCATGATCTTCGGCATGCTGCCGCTGGCCCTGGCGGTCACCGAAGGCTCGGAGCAGCGCGCGCCCATGGGACAGGCGGTCATTGGCGGAGTGATCACCTCCTCGCTGTTGACGCTGGTCGTGGTGCCGGTGATGTATTGCTACATGGACGATCTGGCCCAATGGGCGCTGCGCCTGGCGGGTCGAACACCCCACAAAGCAGGCCCTCGGTGAAACATGTACCCACTCCCTCGTAGAATCAAAGGTTTGTCGTGATCTGCCTTTCCCCGGAGTAACCCCATGAACATGCCCTTGAACACCTCAGCCAACGCCAGCGATCCCGTCGAGCAGGCGCGCTTCAACATGATCCAGCAGCAAATCCGCCCCTGGAACGTGCTGGAGCAGGACGTGCTGGACACGCTGGCCGCGGTGCCGCGCGAACAGTTCGTGGCGCCCGAGCACCAGGGTCTGGCCTTCATGGACATCGAGATCCCGCTGCACGGCGCCCCCGAGGAATCGGGCCCCAAGGGCTGGACCATGCTTGCCCCGCGCGTCGAAGCGCGCATGCTGCAGGACCTGCGCATCCAGCCCACCGACAAGGTGCTGGAGATCGGCGCCGGTTCGGGCTACATGGCGGCCTTGCTGGCCCACCAGGCACGCGAAGTGCTGAGCCTGGAAATCGTTCCCGAGCTTGCCGAGCTGGCGCGTGAAAACTTGGCTGGTGCAGGCGTGACCAATGCCAGCGTACGCCTGGCCGATGGCGCCAGCGACCCGCTGCCCGAAGGCCCGTTTGATGTGATCGTGCTCAGCGGCTCGGTGGCCGAAGTGCCGCCCGCACTGCTGCAGCACCTGACCGAAGGCGGTCGCCTGGGGGCCATCGTCGGCCATGAACCCGTGATGCGCGCCACGTTTGTCACCCGCACGGGCAACAGCTTCGAGACCACCTCGCCCTGGGACACCTACGCGCCGCGCCTGGTGGGCTTTGCCGAACCCTCGCCGTTCAAGTTCTGAACCGCTGGAGCCGCCCATGCTTGCCCAAGTCCGCCCCGCACAATTCGATCAATGGCTGCAGCAGGCCCAGGCCCAGGGCCTGACGCCGCTGGTGCTGGACGTGCGCGAGCCCTGGGAATGCGCGACCGCCAGCATCACCCCGCAAGGCTTTGAACTGGTGAGCATTCCCATGCAGGACATTCCCGCGCGCCAGCAGGAGCTGGACCCGGAGCGCCCTATTGCCTGCCTGTGCCACCACGGCATGCGCAGCATGCATGTCGGCATGTTCCTGCTCAACCAGGGGTTCGAGCAGGTCACCAACATTACCGGTGGAATCGACGCCTGGACGCGTGAGCGCGACCCGGCGGTTCCACTGTACTGAAACTCCGGCGATGGCGCCGGGGTCCTTTGCCGCCCAGCCCTTGCACCCGCAGGGGCCGCGCGGCCGGCTTTTCTTTGCAAGGAATACCATGCCCCTGGCCCGCACGCCGCGGTTCTCGCCCACCCCCTGGCGCCATGCCAGCACTCTCCTGGCGATCCTCGCTTTCGCGCCGCTGGCGCAGTCGCAAAGCCTGGTCGAGCTCGCCGAGCGCGCGCGCGGCTTCGATGCCGTCTGGCAGGCGCGCCAGGCCGAGACCGATGCCGCCTACAGCCGCTCGGAGCAAGCTCGCGCCGGCCTGCTGCCTTCGGTCGGCCTGCAGGCCGGCGCCAGCCGCGCGCGCACCGAAATCAGCCAGCCCAACTTCACGCTCAATGCCGGCACGCAGACCGCCACGCTGAGCGCGTCCCAGCCGCTGTACCGACCCGCCAACCGCATTGCCTACACACAAGGCCAGCGCAGCTTTGAAATTGCCCTGGCCCAGCGCGACGCCGCCGAGCAGGACCTGATCGTGCGCACCAGCCAGGCCTACTTCGATGTGCTGGGGGCCCAGGACGCGCTGCGCTTCGTGCAGGCGCAAAAGGAAGCCGTCTCCGAGCAGCGCGCCTTTGCGCAGCGCAATTTCGACGTCGGCAATGCCACCATCACCGACGCGCGCGAAGCCCAGGCGCGCTACGACCTGATCGTTGCCCAGGAAATCGCCGCCGACAACGATTTGCGCGTCAAGCGCCTGGCGCTCGAGCAGCTGGTCGGCACGCCCGGCGTGCGCCCGCTGCCGCTGGCCCAGCCCGTGGTGCTGCCCCCGCTGTCGCCCGACAACCCCCAGGCCTGGGTCGATGTGTCGCAGGCCACCCAACCCCAGCTGCGCCAGGCCCAACTGGCCCTTGATGTCGCCCGGCTTGAAACGCGCAAGGCCGAGACCGGCCATCTGCCCACCGTCGACCTGCAGGCCGGCTACAGCGTCAACAACAACCCCCAAGGCACGGTCACCGCGCCGCAAAATGGCTACCGTGCGAATGTCGCCAGCGTGGGTGTGCAATTGAATCTGCCGCTGTTTGCCGGCTTCTCGGTGCAAAACCGCGTCAAGGAAACCTTGTCGCTGGAACGCAAGGCCGAGGCCGACCTCGACAATGCGCGCCGCAGCGTGGCACAGGCCACGCGCGCCGCGTTCTATGGCGTGCAGTCCGGCCAGGGCCAGATCACCGCGCTCGAAGCCGCCGAAGCCTCGAGCCAGAGCGCGCTGGACGCCAACCGGCTGGGCTACGAAGTCGGTGTGCGCATCAACATCGACGTGCTCAATGCGCAAAGCCAGCTCTACCAGACCAAACGCGATCTGGCGCTGGCGCGCTACAACCTGATCCTGGGCCAGCTCAAGCTGCGCCAGGCTGCGGGCACGCTCAGCAGCGATGACCTGCGCGCCGTCAACGCCCTGCTCGGCAGCGACGCCGGCGCGCGCTGACCGGCGTCAGCGCCGCGCTGCGGCGCTGCCCTGCAGCAATTGCTCGACCGCCCTGGCCGTCGCCTGCGCCGCGCCGCGGTGCGCCTGGGCAAACTCCAGGCAGCGCGCCACCGCCGTGGTGCGCGCCGGCACATCGTGCACCAGGGCCAGCGCGGCCTGCAGGCCCGCATCGATATCGGCCACGCGCCGCGCCGCGCCCGCCGCGCAGGCCAGCTCCGCGGCTTCGGCAAAGTTGAAGGTCGAGGGGCCGACCAGCATCGGGCAACCGCAGGCCGCGGCCTCGATCAGGTTCTGGCCGCCAAACGGCGCAAAACTGCCGCCAAGCAACGCGGCATCCGCCATGCCGTAATAAAGCGGCATTTCGCCCAGCGAGTCGCCCAGCCACAGGCATTCCTCGCCGGCCTGCGCCAGAGCGCGCGGCGGCGCTCCCAGCCATTCGCTGCGCCGCGAAACCCGCAGGCCCGCGGCCTGCAGCGCCAGCGCCACGGCCTCGAAACGCTGAGGATGGCGCGGCACCACCAGCCATTGCACTTTCAGCGCCTGCGCGCCCAACCGGCGCAAGGCGTCAATGAACAGCGCCTCCTCGCCCTCGCGGCTGCTGGCCAGCATCACCACCGGACGCGCCGAACGGTGGCGCCATTGCGCCCCCTGGGCAAGCAGCGCGCCGTCGGGCAGCACGTCGAACTTGAGATTGCCCAGCACGCCGCGCACCGGCGCTGCCAGCGCGCGCAGCCGCTGGGCGTCGGCCTGGGTCTGGGCCCAGACCGCGGCCAGCGCCTGGTAGGCCGGCATGGACAGCGCCGACAGCTTCAAGGCCTTGTCCAGCGAGCGGCTGTTGAGCCGCGCGTTGGCCAGCGCCAGCGGAATGCCCTGCGCACGGCAGATGGCAACCAGGTTGGGCCAGACTTCGGTTTCCATCAGCACGCCGACAGCCGGGCGGAACTGCTGCACAAAGCGTTCGACCGCGCCGCGCGTGTCCCAGGGCTGCCAGACCTGCAGATCGCCGGCGCGCAACAGTTTTTTGCCTTCCGCGCGGCCCGTGGCCGTGCCATGGGTCAGCAGCAGGCGCATGTCGGGAATCTGCGCGCGCAGCGCAGCAATCAAAATCGCTGCGGCGCGCGTTTCGCCCAGCGACACCGCATGCAGCCAGATCCAGCGGCCCGCCCCATCACGCCCCAGGCTTTCAGGCTCGTAGCGGCCAAAGCGCTCCTCCATCCTGAACGCATAGCCGGGCTCGGCGCGCGCGCGCTGGCGCAGCTTGCGGCGCAGCAGCGGCTGCGCCGCCCAGGTCAGCGCCGAATACAGCGCCAATACTACGTTCATTGCACGCTCCCAACGACTGCCCGATGTACCCTGTGAAACTGGCGCATCGCCGCAGGCAGACACCAAGCAAGGGCCGCCCCGCAGCGATGGTGCCGTGCCCCTCCACCAAAGGATGAGAGGGGCAAGCCGGGGCCGGCCATCCGGCGTAAACGGCTCAGGGGGTGCTTCATCAGTGTGCCGCGCTGCCGACCTGGGCACCCGGCTTGACGCGCTCGAGCAGCGCCAGCATGTCGGCTTCGATGCGTTGCAGCGCTTCGGGGGTATGGCCTTCGAAACGCAGCACCAGCACCGGCGTGGTGTTGCTCGCGCGTATCAAGCCAAAGCCATCGGGCCAGTCGACACGCAGGCCGTCAATGGTGTTGAGCTGGGCCGGGGCCGCAAAGCTGCTGGCGGCCAGCGCCTGCAGTTCGGCCGTCAGGCGGTGCGGCTCGCCTTCGGCGCAGGCGACGTTGAGCTCGGGCGTCGAATGGCTGGTTGGCAAGGCCAGCAGCTGCGCGCTCGGATCGGCACTGCGGCTGACGATCTCCAGCAGGCGGCAGCCCGCGTAGGTGCCGTCGTCGAAACCAAACCAGCGCTCCTTGAAGAAGATATGGCCGCTCATCTCTCCACCCAGCGGGGCGTCAAGCTCCTTCATGCGCGCCTTGATCAGCGAGTGGCCGGTCTTGAACATCACCGGCTCGCCGCCGGCTTCGCGGATCGCGGGCGCCAGCCGCTGGCTGCACTTGACGTCAAACACGATGTGGCCGCCTGGAACGCGCGCCAGCACGTCGGCGGCAAACAGCATCATCTGCCTGTCGGGAAAGATATTGCTGCCGTCCTTGGTCACGATCCCCAGGCGGTCGCCGTCGCCGTCGAAGGCCAGGCCCAGTTCGGCGTCGCTGCCTTGCAGCGCGGCCACCAGGTCGCGCAGGTTCTCGGGCTTGCTCGGGTCGGGATGGTGATTGGGAAAGTTGCCGTCGACTTCGGAAAACAGCTCTATCACTTCGCAGCCCAGCGCGCGGAAGATGCCGGGAGCCGAAGCACCGGCCACGCCGTTGCCGCAATCGACAACGATCTTCATTGGCCGTGCCAGCTTCACGTCGCCGACAATGCGCGCCGTGTATTCGGCCAGCACATCGGCATGTCGCACCGAGCCGCCGGGCAGCAGTTGCCAGGTCTCTTGTTCCATGGTGCGGCGCAGGGCCTGGATCTCTTCACCATGGATCGCGCGGCCATTGAGCACCATCTTCAGGCCGTTGTAGTCCTTGGGATTGTGGCTGCCCGTGACCTGGATGCCGCTTTGGCAAAGCGTCGCGGCCGCGAAATACAGCATGGGCGTGGTGGCCACGCCTATGTCTATCACCTCAATGCCCGCGGCCACCAGGCCGTCGATCAGCGCCGCGGCCAGCGTGGGGCCCGACAGCCGGCCGTCACGGCCGACGGCCACCGTGGTCTGGCCTTCGGCGCGAGCGGCCTGACCGAAAGCCAGCCCGACGCCGCGCACCACGGCTTCGTTCAAGGTCGTCGGCACGACGCCGCGAATGTCATAGGCTTTGAAAATGGAAGGTGTCAGCTGCACGGAATGACTCTTGTGGAGGGTGGACGCCGGCGCCGCGCACGGCACCGGCGAAACAGAGGCGGCCATTGTAGGGCGGCCCAAGGGGTATGCCGCGGCTGCGCGCGGGACCGACACGCTTACTTGATGAGCGCCAGCACGTCCTTGAACGCCGGATGCTCGCAGCTGCCCAGCCATTCGAACACCACCATCTCGGTGGTCACCAGTTCGACGCCGGCACCGGCCAGCCGGTCGAAAGCGGCATCACGGTTGCGCTCGGTGCGCGAGCTGCAGGCGTCGGTCACGACCCAGACATCGAATTCCTCCTCGACCAGATCCAGCGCGGTCTGCAGCAGGCAGACATGGGCTTCACAGCCCGCGAGCACGATGGTGCCGCGCTCGGCTTCCTGGGTCTGGGGCTTTTGCAGGTGCTTGGGCAGGCTGCGCGCATTGCCGCCCTGGGGACGCGCCGGCGGGCGCAGCCATTCGCCCAGACCTTCCTCGACGGCGCTGAACTGCATCTTGGCCAGTGTCTTGTGGCACAGCGCGCGCAGCTGGGCGTCGTTGGCGCCGAGCTTGGACGGGTTTTGCTCCGTGCCCCAGACCGGCACTTCAAGCTGCTGGGCCACCTGGGCCAGCAGACGTGCATTGGCCAGCACCGCAGCGCCTTCAAAAATGGCCGGCATCAGCCGCTCTTGGTAGTCCACCAACACCAGCTGGGATTCAAACGAGTCAAGCAACATGGAAATCTTTCTTTTTCGGTCCGCAATGGCTGCATTGTCGCAGCCCGCGAACCCCCCGGCGCCGCACAGGGCAGCGATGTGCATGGCAAGCGGGGCCGCCCCAGGCCGCCGGCGCTGCCCAGGCGAGGGGAAAAACGCAAAAATGCGTTGGCGTCAAAACGTTTTTTCATGTTACCCTCTGCGACCATGTCCCGATGGTTGTGTGTTCTCCTCCTTACCTGTGTCAGCGCCCATGCGGCGCCTGATAGTCGATCCGCCGACGACGACATGCAGCGCTTGCTGGTCAGCAAGGGCCTCATCTCCCAGATCAATACCCAACTCCACGAAGCCGGCCACAACGTGGCGGCGCGCACCTCCGAGCTGGTTGGCGCGGCCATGGGCTTTCTGGGCGTACCGTACCGCCGCGGCGGCAACACCGCGGCCACGGGCTTTGACTGCAGCGGCTTTGTGCGCGCCATCTACTCGCAGACCGTGGGCCTGGTGCTGCCGCGCCGCGCCGACGAACAGGCCCATGCCACGCAGAAGATCGACAAGAACGAGTTGCGCCCGGGCGACCTGGTGTTCTTCAACACCATGCGCCGCACCTTCAGCCATGTAGGCATCTATGTGGGCGAAGGCAAGTTCATCCACTCCCCGCGATCGGGTGCGACGGTGCGCGTGGAAAGCATGCAGACACCTTATTGGTCGCGCCGCTTCGATGGAGCGCGCCGCGTGGAAACCGCCGAACTCGCCGGCGACGCCGTCGCCGTCACGCGCTAAACCGCCAATCCGCCCGTCCCCGGGGCGCAGTCGTGCAGCGCCACAGGTTAAGCCCCTGTCCGACACGGCCCGTGATGGACTGGGCACTAGAGTCAGGTGTCCAACCCCTCACTCTCAAGGAGCCCACCTTATGTTCTCTCTTCTCGGAACCTTGATCGTCGGTCTCATCGTGGGCCTCATTGCGCGTGCCATCAAGCCTGGCGATGACAGCCTGGGCTGGATCATGACCATCTTGTTGGGCATTGCCGGGGCTTTCCTGGCCAGCTATATAGGCGTTGCCATGGGCTGGTACCAGCAAGGCGACGCCGCAGGCTGGATCGCCTCTGTCGTGGGCGCCATCGTGCTGCTGGTGCTCTACCAGTTCGTGCGCAGCAAGACCGCTGACCGATGAGCGCAGCCAGCGATGACTCCGGCGGCGTCGATCCGGCAAAACAGGCCAGTATCGACGCCGCAGCGCAGCGCTCGCGCAAGCTGCTGCACCGGCGCGCGCTCGCGGGCGCCATAGCCAGCACCGTGCCCATTCCCGGCCTCGATTGGGCGGTTGACGCCGCGCTGCTGTCGCGCCTGGTGCCGCGCATCAGCAAGGAGTTCGGCCTGAGTGCCGAGCAGATCGACGCGCTCGAGCCCTCGCGCCGCGAAGGCATACAAAAAGCCGTGGCCGTTGTCGGTTCGGTACTGATTGGCAAGATCGTCACGCGCGAGATGATCATCCGCCTGGTGCAGAAAGTCGCCACGCGCATGGCGGCCAAGCAGGTCAGCAAGTTCGTGCCGATTGTGGGCACGGCAACGGCAGCCGCCCTGGGCTATGCGGCGCTGCGCTTTCTCGGAGAGCAGCATATTCGCGACTGCATTCGCGTGGCCCAGACCAGCGACATCGAGCTGCCCGTGGGCAGCCCGGCGCATGCCCAGGCGCTGGCCAGACGGGCGCGCAGCGCGGCGCGGCGCGGCGCTGAGCCTAGCTGAGCTGGCAAGCGGGCGCGGGCTTTGCCACAATGCAGCCATGCCCGCTGCCCCCTCCCCCTCCTGCCCGCGCCGGTTTTGGCTGATGAAAAATGAGCCGCAAACCGAATCCATAGACCATGCGCTTGCCGCGCCCCAGTCCACCCTGGCCTGGAGCGGCGTGCGCAATTACCAGGCACGCAATTTCATGCGCGACCTGATGCAGGTCGGCGACGGCGTGCTGTATTGGCACTCGAGCTGCGCCGAACCCGGCATCTATGGCCTGGCCTGCATTGCCAGCGGCCCGCGTGTGGACCCCACGCAGTTCGACCCGACAAGCCCTTACCACGACCCGCGCTCGAGTCCGGACAAGCCGCGCTGGTTGCTGGTCGACGTCAAGGCCTTGCACAAGACCCGCCCGGTGGGCATTGCCACGCTGCGCAGCCATCCCGAACTCGCGGGCATGACGGTGTTGCAAAAAGGCAATCGTCTGTCGATCAGCGCAGTCACGCCCGAGGAATGGCGCCACCTCAACGAGACCTTGCTGCAGCCGGGCTGATCCGGCCGGAGTCATCCGCGCCGGTAGGGCCTCTGGACAAACGCTTGTCCCCCGGGATTTACCATCAAAGCGTGGCCGACGGTCAGCAGTTCATGGCCGCGCCCAATGACGAGGACAGTCCCCGTCGGTGACGCCTGCGCAGCTGACCGTCGACTGATCCTTTTCCTTCCATTGCGTGGACCGGGGAGGGTTCAACATGTACCGCTGCCAATGTCACTTTGTTCCGGATGACGTTCTCAAGCGCTGGGCCTGTGATCTCAAGCTGCCCGAGGAGGTTTGCAAGAATGCGGACTACTCCGAGAAACTCAGCCAGCATCTGCGCAACATCCGCCTGCAGCACAAACGCCTGGCCGGCTTTGTTCTCGACCACCAAGCGCTGAGGACATTGACCGAGAACCCCGAAGTCACGCTGTACGACTGCAAACAGACGCAAAGCCTGCCCGGCACCCAGGTCAAGCAACCCCATATTGCCGACGACGCCGCGGTCAGGCGCACCTTTACCGAAACCGACCGTCTCGCCACCTTCCTGCGCAAGGTTTTCAAGCGCAACTCGATCGACGACGCGGGAATGACGCTGATGTCCGCCGTGCACTACGGCAAGCAGTACAACAACGCCATGTGGAATGGCTCGCAGATGATCTACGGGGATGGTGATGACGAGCTGTTCATTGACTTCACACTGGGTTGCGATGTGATCGCCCATGAACTCGCCCACGGCCTGACCCAGTACACGCTGCAACTCGACTACGACGACGAGCCCGGAGGGCTCAACGAGAGCATTTCGGATTGCTTTGGCTCGATGTTCCGCCAATGGCGCAATCAGCAGGATGCGGCCAGCGCCGACTGGTTGATAGGCAAGGAAATTCTCGGCAAGACCTCGCGCCAACGCGGCTTTACCTGCCTGCGCGACATGTCGGATCCCGCGGGAAAGCACTGCCTTTCGCCTCAGCCCACGGATTTTTCCGAGATCGAGCCCGGCATGGATCCACACTACACCAGCGGTCCGCCCAATCTTGCTTTCTGCACCGCATCGATTCAGGCGGGCGGAAAAAGCTGGGACACCGTGGGCCAGGTCTGGTACTACGTGATCACCCACGCCGGCCAGCACCCGCGCATGTCCATGGCGGAGTTTGCCAAGGAGACCAGGCAGGCGGCAAGTGCGCTCTTCGGCAAGGAATCGGCCGTGGAATCGGCCGTCAACGCCGGCTGGCAGAAAGTGGGGCTGTGACATGCAAAACGAACCGCGCTCCTCCAGCCCGGTTGCCGGCTGGGGCCGCATTGAAGTCGAACGGCTGGGCGGACTTGCCGGCTACGGCATTGCGGGCTCGCGCATTCGCAGCCGCGGTCATATTCTCGCCATGGATTTGACCCCTGTAGAGCAAAGCGCCTTGCGCACCCTGTTCATGGAGCCCTGCGAAGCCCCGGCCCGGATACGCGACGGCTTTCGCTACCAACTTACACGGCAAAGCGATTGCGGCCCCCAGACCGTGATTGCCGCGGAAGCCGTGGTTCCCGATGTCATACGGGCATGCGTGCGCGATGAAATCATCTCCTGACCGCCCGGCATGAAAAAAGCCGCACATGCCGCCCAAGGGCATGTGCGGCTGCTTGGCCGGCAACGCGCGAATTACTTGCGCGCTGGCGGCACATCCGTGCAGGAGCCGTGCGCCACTTCGGCTGCCATGCCTATGCTTTCGCCCAGCGTAGGATGCGGATGGATGGTCTTGCCGATATCCACGGCATCGGCGCCCATCTCGATCGCCAGGGCAATTTCACCGATCATGTCGCCCGCATGCGTGCCGACCATGCCGCCGCCCAGGATGCGGCCGTGGCCATGGGCCTCGGGCGAATCGTCAAACAGCAGCTTGGTCACGCCTTCGTCGCGGCCGTTGGCTATCGCCCGGCCCGAGGCCGCCCAGGGGAACAGGCCCTTCTTGACCTTGATGCCCTGCGCCTTGGCCTGGTCCTCGGTCAGGCCCACCCATGCGATTTCGGGGTCGGTATAGGCAACGCTGGGGATCACGCGCGCATTGAACGCGGCTGCGGCCAGCTCCTTGTTGCCCTGCAGTTCACCGGCAATCACTTCGGCCGCCACATGCGCTTCGTGTACCGCCTTGTGCGCCAGCATGGGCTGGCCGACGATGTCGCCAATGGCAAAGATATGCGGCGCGCTGGTGCGCATCTGGATGTCGACCGGAATGAAGCCGCGCTCGTTCACAGCCACGCCCGCGGCTTCGGCCGCGAGCTTCTTGCCGTTGGGCGTGCGGCCCACGGCCTGCAGCACCAGATCGTAGGTCTGCGGCTCGGGGGGCGTTGCGCCTTCCTCGGCCGCGGCAAACGTGACCTTGATGCCTTCGGGCGTGGCCTCGGCTCCCACGGTCTTGGTCTTGAGCATGATGCGGTCAAAACGCGGCGCGTTCATCTTCTGCCAGATCTTGACCAGGTCGCGGTCGGCGCCCTGCATCAGGCCGTCCATCATCTCGACCACATCCAGGCGTGCGCCCAGCGTGGAGTAGACCGTGCCCATCTCCAGGCCGATGATGCCGCCGCCCAGGATCAGCATGCGCTTGGGAACTTCCTTGAGTTCGAGCGCGCCCGTGGAATCAACCACGCGTGGATCCTCGGGCATGAACGGCAGACGCACGGCCTGCGAGCCCGCGGCAATGATCGCGTTCTTGAACTGCACGACCTGGGTCGTACCAGTGCGCTCGGTGCCTTCGCCCTGCGTGGCCTCGACCGACAGGTGATGGCTGCCGACAAACTGGCCATAGCCGCGCAGCACCGTGACCTTGCGCATCTTGGCCATCTGCGCCAGACCGCCGGTCAGCTTGCCTATGACCTTTTCCTTGTGGCCGCGCAGCGTGGCTATGTTGACCTGAGGCGCGCCGAAATCCACGCCCACGGCCGACAGGTGCTTGACCTCGTCAATCACGGCCGCCACATGCAGCAGCGCCTTCGACGGGATGCAGCCCACGTTCAGGCACACGCCGCCCAGCGTCGCGTAGCGCTCGACCAGAACCACCTTGAGGCCCAGATCGGCCGCGCGAAACGCTGCCGAATAGCCGCCGGGGCCGCCGCCGAGCACGACCACGTCGCACTCGAGGTCGGCCGCAGCGCCAGCGTACTGCTGGGGCACGGGTGCGGGCACGGCAGGCGCCGTTGGCAGTGCGACCGCAGGCGCGGCTGCCGCCGGCGCGGGAGCCGCTGCGGGGGCCGCAGGCGCGGCTGCCGCCGGCGCGGGAGCCGCTGCGGGGGCCGCAGCGGGCGCAGGCGCCGCAGCTTCGGCCGAAGCCTCGGCTTCCAGCGTCAGCACCACGCTGCCCTGGGCAACCTGGTCGCCGATCTTCACGCGCAGTTCCTTGACCACGCCGGCATGCGACGAGGGAATCTCCATCGACGCCTTGTCGGACTCGACGGTGATCAGGCTCTGGTCCACGGCAACCTGGTCGCCGGGCTGCACCAGCAGCTCGATCACGCCCACGGTGTCGAAGTCGCCAATGTCGGGGACCTTGATATCAATGATGGCCATCTGCATGACTCCTTACAGCACGATGCGGCGATAGTCCGCCAGCAACTGGCCCAGATAGGCGTTGAAGCGCGCGGCCAGCGCGCCGTCGATGACGCGGTGGTCGTACGACAGCGACAGCGGCAGCTGCAGGCGT
>Ga0308165_1000495_pt1 | contig 72607 bp, 64 predicted proteins | sample PhyWR2_FD_201032 | JGI IMG/M metagenome (GOLD analysis project Ga0308165, IMG submission 201032) | Phyllosphere microbial communities from UC Gill Tract Community Farm, Albany, California, United States - DLSLW.R2 | ecosystem: Host-associated > Plants > Phyllosphere > Unclassified | place: USA... | reverse complement strand
TTGATGCGCTTTCTGCCATGACTATTGCGGCTCAAGCTGGGCCGTTTACCCTATACGATACTACAAAGCCATCTACGCCAGCAGTTCGTACTATTGGCAGCTAGAGGGATATTTAAATGGTCGGGCGTTCGGTCACGCTGAAAGGTCATATGCACATCTGCCCCATGGTCGATCCCGGGCCGAAGCCACACATCGGTGGACCTGTGGTCTCGACGCAACAGACTTTTGTCACCGTTGACGGTGTGCCGATCGCTACGGTTGGAGACAGCCTGCTTTGCACAGGCGTTCCGACAACGTCGGACAAGATTACCAGTGGCTCATCGGTCGCTACCATACAGGGGAAAAAAATTGCCCGCATGGGGGATGCCTGCGCGCATGGTGGGAGGCTGGTCGACGGCGTTTCCTGGCTAACGTTCGAGTGACGACGATATCCAGCAGCGGCGCGACACTCGGTTGAGCTTGAGTTACGACATTACCAGCCGGTCCGTTCACGCTTTACGATACGACGAAGCCAAGTATTCCTGCAATTCGACGCGTCGGGGCCTAACGTTGGAGCAATCTCAGCCAGTCCCAACGACCGCTCGCGGCCCCGAAAGAAACGCCGCCACATCCCGCGCCCTCAGCGGCGGCGCATAAATATAGCCCTGCACCAGCGTGGCGCCGAGACCTTCAAGTGTGGCGAGTTCTGCAGATGTTTCCACCCCCTCAACCACGCATTCCAGCTCCATGTCCCGGCTGAGGGCAAGAAGCGATTTCACGATTTTGTAGCTGGCTGGTTTTTCGTGCAGATCGGTGACGAAGCTGCGGTCGATCTTGATCTTGGTCAGCGGCAAGGCGTGCAGCCGGGTGAGGCTGGAATAACCGGTGCCGAAATCGTCAAGTGAAATGCCGCAGCCGAGACGGCGCAGCATGTCGACGGATTGTCTCACCTGCTCGAAATCATGGGCGAAAGCTGTCTCGGTGATTTCTAGATCGAGACGGCGGGTGTCGAAACAGCTGTTTTCGATGATGCCGATCAGGGACAGCACGCCTTCATGACAGTTGAGGTCCTGGGCCGAAAGGTTGAACGAGAGGCGCAGGGAAGGGTCCCATGTCGATGCCGAGGCCAGCGCCATCTTCAGAAGCGGCCGTGTCAGCGAACCGACGATGCCGGCCCGTTCCGCGATGGCGAAAAATTGTGCGGGCGGGACATGCCCGAGAACCGGGCTGTGCCAGCGCGCCAGCGCTTCAAACCCTGCCGTTTTTCCATCACGTATATCCACGATCGGCTGAAACATCACCGAAAGTTCGTTTTTCAGGTCGCTCTGCTTGAGCAGATGCTCAATGCGGGCTTCGATATTGATCTGCTTTTCGTGTTCCGCATCGAACAGAACGGCATCGCCACGCCGGGTTTTCTTGGCGTGGTAGAGGGCATAGTCTGCCCTGTCGAAAAGCTGCTCCAGCGTGGAGGCAAGGTGGGGAAAGACTGCTATTCCCATGGATGCGGAAACATGCACCGTTCCTTCCGGCATATGGTAAGGCGCCCTCAACTCTTCGGAAATCGCATTGGCGTTTGCGACGAGTTGCGCATCATCAGGTATGATCGGGGCGACGATGGCGAACTCGTCGCCGCCCAGTCGAAAGGCCTTGCTGGCTTTCAGATTGGCGGTGAGACGCTTGCTGACATTGATCAGCAGCCGGTCTCCCACCGAGTGTCCGTAGAGATCGTTGACCGGCTTGAAACCGTCGAGATCGATGACCCCCAGCGCCAGCCGGGTTCCCTTTTCTCTGGCATTCTCCAGTTCGACCTCAAGATGTGCGAAAAAGGCGCGGCGGTTCGGCAGTCCCGTCAGGCTGTCTATATTGGCAAGCAGCAGGTTTTCATTGCTGAGCGCCTCCGTGCGCTGCTGCGAAATGACCATGCGCTCGAAATTGCGGTAATTGGTCAGGAGGATGGACATCATGCCGGCACAAACCAGCAGAACATTGATGGCGATGGCAATGAATGTCGGCTGCCGTGACGCCACAAAAAAGGCGATGAACGCGCCATTGACGATGACCGTCACCATGAAGGCGGCGGACCGTACATACATCAGGCAGAAGATGCAGGAAATGACGGTGATCGCCATGTAGAAGGCGACATGGGATCGTGTATAGGCATCTCCATGCGGCACCAGCAAAAAAGACCAGAGCGTGAAGGCCAGGGCGATGCCGGCGGCCAGGCGGTTCGTGCGGCGAAGGGCGGCGAGCGCCACCTCCGGCCGGGGATCGATGCCGCGCGTCCTCCACCAGAATGCGACCCGAAGTGTGCAGCCGATGGTAAAAACGGCGGGAACCCCAACGGTGAGCCAAAATGGTGCCAATTGCATATGCGTAATGGCAAGCGCCCATGTGCTTGAGAGCAAAATGAAATACATCATCGGCATCTGCCGGGTGAAGGCTCTGTACTGCGCTTTCAGAAGGTCGGGATTGTCAGACCGGACGGACATGAAGTCGAGCAGTTTTTGTATGGCGATCAGTATTTTCATTTATGACTCATCAAATACAGGACGACATCGGTAGCATAAGCCCAGTTACATCATTGGAAATACACAGGGTTAACCGGGAGACAACTGTATCAACCGCAAGATGCAGCTGCGTATCTTCGCAACATGCCGCCATTTTCGCCGTTAGATGCTGTTCTGGCAGAAACTGGATGACAATGTGGTTAGGTTACGCAAATTTGAAAACATAAACGCGCCGTTCCGACAATTATCTTGAACTGCCCAGGCAGAAAGACCGTTTTATGATGCTGACACCTGTGCTTCCTTCCGTTGCCGTCATTGCTGACGCACATTTTCATGACACAGCCGCGGATTTCGGATTTCCCGGTATCGAGATCGATGGCCAGCGCATCACCATGCGCAGCTGGTCGGAAACGCGCGACTCTACCCGGGTTTTTAATGAGAGCGCCGATGCACTGCATGCGGCGCTGGAAGAGGTGCGGCGGCGCGGCATTCGCCATGTGGTGCTGCTCGGCGATTATACCGATGACGGGCAGCGGGAGACGACACAAACGCTGAAGGGCATTCTTGAGCGTCATCGCGATGCGCATGGCACGGCCTTTTATGCGCTGCCCGGAAACCACGATATTTTCGGCCCGTGCGGCCGTCATCAAACCAAGGAGTTCCTGATAGAGAACGGTGAACGCCTCTCCGTCTCTAGCGATGCGAAGCGGGCAGGGGAACGGGTCGTTATCAGCGAGCGCATGTATTGCGAAGGCTATCCGGAAGGTCTAGGCCCCATGGCGGCCTTTGGCTATTTCCGCCAGCCGGATTACCTGCATTGGGAAACACCCTTCGGCCTCTCCGATGCGCCGCAGGACCGGCTCTACAAGGTGCGCTCACCCGACGGCCGCAACGTCTACACTTTGATGGATGCCTCCTATCTGGTCGAGCCTGAGCCGGGTCTCTGGCTGATGATGATCGACGCGAATATTTTCGAACCACGCGACGGCAGCTTTGAACGAGGCGAGGAGGCAGCCTTCATCGACAGCACCGCCGGCGGCTGGAATGCGCTTCTGCGCTGCAAACCGTTCATTCTCGACTGGATCGCAGATGTGCGCGCCAGGGCAGAGGCGCTCGGCAAGACTTTGCTCGGCTTTTCCCACTATCCAGCACTCGATCCCTTCGATGGTGCGATCAGCGTGGAAAGCGCCCTGTTCGGCGAAACGACCGCCGTGCGGCGTATGCCGCATAAGGCGGTGGAGGATGCGCTGATAAAAGCCGGGCTTGCCGTGCATTTCAGCGGGCACCTGCATGTGGAGGGGGTGACGCGGCGCGGGGAAGGGGAGAGGTCACTGACCAATATCGCCGTCCCGTCGCTGGTTGCTTTCCCGCCGGCCTTCAAGGTTGTCCACCCGTCGCGTCAGGAAATCGCCGTGGAAACGGTGGAGATGGCCCATCTGCCGGTGAATGGCCGCATCTGCCGGGGGTATGCGCAGGAAATGGCGTTTGCCGGCGAAGCGCAGGACGCGGCCCTTGTGGCGGGTGATTACGGCAGCTTTCTGCGGGACCATCAGCGGGCGCTGATCAAGTATCGTTATTTCCCCCGGGAATGGACGGCGGAAATCGTTGCGGCGATGGCTGGTAAGACGGTGCGGGATGTCGTCGGCCTGCTCGGAGAGAAGAGCATTGCCTCCGAACAGGCGGATATGCCAATGATCGAGCTCATCACCGACTGGTATTGCCTGCGCCAGGGCGTGGGTCTGGCCCTGCCGCAGATCACGCCGCAGCGGCTTTCCCTTTACCGGATCCTGGCGGATCGCCTCGGCCGCAAGGCTGATCGTCATGATGGATCCATTGAAGGTTTTCTCGAAATCTTTTTTGCTGCACTCGGCCTGTTTCTCGATCGCGCCGAGGCGAGCCCTCGGCGCGTAGAGCTTCGGCCTACACGGAAACAGGAGCCCGTTTCCGTGTAACTGTCAGGTGGCCAGGCTGGTATTCCATGCCCGGATTTTTTCGATGTTTCTGTCCGAGCAGGAAACGATCTCGAATTCGAACCCGTCGCCGGAAATCCGCTCGCCGATTTCGGGAAGGCGGCTGAGGCGCCAGAGGATGTAGCCGGCGATCGTTGAGTAACGGTCGGCGTCGTCCACCAGATCGATATCCAGGAGATAGGAGACCCGTCTGATATCGACGGTGCCGTCGATCAACCAGGAGCCGTCTTGCTCAAGCCCGGAAATCTGCGCTTCCTCACCCTCGTCGGGGAACTCACCCGCAATCGCCTCCAGAATGTCCGTCGGCGTGGCGATACCCTGAAGCGTGCCGTATTCGTCGATGATGACGGCCATCTGCAGCGGCGATGTGCGCAGCTGTTCCATCACCTGCAAGGCCGTGGCGCTTTCATGAACGACGAGAGGCTCACGCAGCGAACGCTCGAGGTTCAGTTTTCCGTCATGCAGCAGATCGCGCAGCAGGTCCCTGGTGGCGGCGACGCCCAGGAAGGAGTCCAGCTTGCCCTGCGCCAGCATCAGGCGGGAATGGTCGAGTTCCAGCAGCCGGCTTCGTAACGTGTCGTGATCGGCATCAATATCGAGCCAGTCGATTTCGGTGCGTGGTGTCATGATCGATACGACCGGGCGCTCGGCAAGCGTCAGCACCCCGCGTATCATGTCCTTTTCCTCGGATTTGAAAAGGTCGCCTTGCGCAGCCTGCGCGGCGATAACGTCAGCGGTCTCGCCGAGCGACTGCTGTTCGCCGACCCGGCCACCCAGAAGCCGCAGAATGGCATCGGAGGTGCGTTCGCGCATATCGCCGGCGGTGATGCGCCTTTCGCGGTTGCGCCGTCCGATCTGGTTTGCCGCCTCGATGAGAACGGAAAAGCCGATGGCCGCATAAAGATAACCCTTCGGCAGATGGAAACCAAAACCCTCGACAATCAGGCTGAAGCCGATCATCAGAAGAAAACCAAGGCAGAGAATGACCACGGTCGGGTGTTTGGACACGAAGGCCATCAGCGGCCGGGATGCCGCCATCATCACGGCCATGGCTACGCAGACGGCGGTAATCATCACCCAGAGATTATTGACCATGCCAACGGCGGTGATGACGCTGTCGAGCGAGAAGACGGCGTCGAGCACGACGATCTGCACGATGACCTGCCAGAAGACCGCATGGACCACCTTGCCCTGTTTCGGCTTCTGGTCACCCTCCAGCCGTTCGTGCAGTTCCATCGTGCCCTTGGCAAGCAGGAAGGCACCGCCGAGGATGAGGATGAGATCGCGACCGGAAAAGGAGAAATCCGAAATGGTGAAAAGCGGCCGCGTCAGCGTGACGATCCACGAGATCGAAAACAGCAGCAGCAGGCGCATGATGAGCGCAAGCGACAGGCCGATCATTCGCGCCTTCTGGCGCTGGTGCGGCGGCAGCTTGTCGGCAAGGATTGCGATGAAGACGAGATTGTCGATGCCGAGCACGACTTCGAGAACGATAAGGGTGACGAGGCCGATCCATATATTCGGATCTGCGAGGAATTCCATGTTCAGGAGCCTTTATGGGAATGGGTGCAAACGCGCAAAGCCCCGGACCGAACATCCGAGGCAGAAAGCCGCTGCTTTGAAAAAAACAAGAAAATTCGAGGCTGGCGTCGCATTATGCGAGCCAGCCTCGTTCGGTGTCGACTACTGTCGGTACTGTCGCCTTCGTCAGGCATAGGGCGGATTTATCCCACTATCAGTAAATTCTTGTGCCGCTCCAACTAGCAAATTTTCGACGGTTGGAAAAGCGGCTTTCGAATTTTCGTTGCCAAAACGGTGCGGTTTGGCAATCTTGGCGCGTAAAATACGCAATTTTTACCGAGGCGCTCCCGTGCTGTGCAATCTGCGCGATTGCTGGCCTTTTAGCAGCAAAAGCCCTATTGCTTCTGGCCGCGAATATCGGAGGTGGTGCGTCGGTCGATGGCCTTGCCGTCGAGAATGTTTTTCAGGACGTCGAGGCGGTCGTTGATCAGCCATCCATAGTAGTTTTCCATCGGCAACAGTTTTTTTGCGCCGGCATCCACGGCGGTCCGCAGGCGCTCGGCACGGCGTCTTGGCTGGCCGACATTGTAGAGCGTGGCGGTGATGCCGGGGTTGCCGGAAATGTCGAAGCCCTTTTCCCGGTAGGCGTCGATGGAATCCCTGATGATGGCGGCGATATAGAGGATGCTGCGGTCGGGATCCATGACGTCGCGGTAGATATCCTTCGGCCTGTCCGCTGAGAGTTTCGACAGGCCGCTTGTTTTGTTCACGAGATCGGTGACCTGCAGCGCCGTCAGCGGGCTGATCTGGCCGAGCCCGAACGTCTGCCCCGCGTAAAAGGGCTGGAAGAAGGCCCGCTGGAAGGAGATCGCCTCATAGCTCGTGCCATCCACCACCTTGCCACGGAAGCTCTGGTCCCAGACGGTATCGCGGCAACTCCACTGTTCAGACGTGGTGGCAAGGGCCTCGCAGGAGCGGAATTCCGGCCGCTGGAGAAATGTCTTGAGGGCCACGCCGTTATAGCTGAACTTGATATCGAGTTCGGCATAGGAGATGGCCTTGATATAATAGGTCTGCATGCGATCGACGGCCGAGACGTTGAAGGTATGTTCCCCGACGATGGCGCCAACGATGTGGATCGGGTCGATGCCATAGGCCGCGCCTGCCTTCCTGATCTTGCCGAGCAGTCCGGGTTCGCTGTTCAGGAGATCGACCGTCTTGCGGAATTTTTCCTCGTAGGTCGTGGAGAACGCCTTGGTCCTGATGGCCGAGGCCTGCGGTATTTCGGGCTGTTCGGCCGAGCGGTTGCCGGGAGGCACAACGACCATCTGCTGGGCTGCGGCATAAGAAGGCAGGAAGGCCAGCGCCAGAAGGACGGCGGCCGCGCGGGTGGACTTCGCAAACAGGCTCATACGGCGGTCTCTATGATGGGGATCGTGTTGCGGTGAGGGCTCCTTCTTAGGGCAGGCCGCCTGCGCGTGGCAAGTTGCCGCCGCTCACTTTACCGTTGTTGCCGCCCGGAATGCTGTCGCACCTCATTGTGCAAGCATCCGGCCGGGAATTTTTGGGGTCGTTAAAAGTCGAGCATTTTGTTTCATGTGACCTCAAGTCGCCACGGGTAGCTCATGTCGTCAGGAGACGAACATGACCCATCTCATCAAATCGCTGCACGCATGTTTCATTCTGGCCGTTGTGGGTTTGGCCGCGCCGGCCCAGGCGTCTCCTTCGATGCAGACGGGCAGGATCACCTCACAGCCCGTCGGACATTACGACTTCTGCCAGCGGCATTCGGCTGAGTGCCAGCCGGTGAAGTCCATGCCGCCGGTCAGTCTTACCCCTGATGTCTGGGCTACCCTCGTCTCGGTCAACAATGCCGTCAATACCGAGATCGACCAGCGGACCGACATGGAAGTGTGGGGTTACGAGGATTATTGGGAATATCCCTATAACGGCGCGGGAGACTGCGAGGACCTCGCGCTGGAGAAACGGAAGCGGCTGATGGATGCCGGTCTGCCGGTTTCCGACCTGCTGATCACCGTCGTCCGCGACGAAAAAGGTGATGGCCACGCCATCCTCACGGTCAGAACCGACCGCGGAGATTTCATTCTCGACAATATGAAGCCGAAGATTTTTCGCTGGGACGAAACGCCCTATACCTATCTCAAGCGTCAATCCACCGAGCATGCCGGTCGGTGGGTGGATATTGAAGGCACCGGTTCGCCCGCCATCGCCGCCCGCGAGGTTGGCCGCGCCACCGCCACCGCCACCGCCACCTCCGCCACCGCGCGCCGGAATATCGTCGACATCATCATGGGGCGCTGAAGCTTTCGCATGAAGGACGCGGAGAGCCCCAAACGGGCTGTCCGTTTCCAATATGCCCCATGTTTCGTTTTACCGGCCTCCGAGACCGGCTCCGGTTTCTTCGTCGAACAAATGCAGGTCGGTCGGGTTGATGTCGAGGCCGACGACTTCGCCGCTCCTGACCTCACTGCGCCCCTGTATCGCGATGACCACTTCGGTCGATGTGCCGCCGAGGGTAAGGAAAGTGGCCGAACCGGTGGTTTCCACGGTCGAAACAGGTAACGTCAGCGCCGCCCCTGTTGCTGTTGCGGGCCGGATATGTTCCGGCCTGATGCCAACGATGACGCGCCTGCCGGGCGGCAGGGAAGCCGGAGCCCTGATCGATTGCTGCGGCTCACCTTCGCCGAACTGCAGCAGAAGCGAAGCGCCATCGGGGCTGACCACGCCCGGAATGAAGTTCATGGCCGGTGATCCGATGAAACCTGCAACAAAACGATTGACAGGGCGGTCGTAGAGTTCGAGCGGCGTGCCCTGTTGTTCGATCACGCCATCGCGCATGACGACGACATGATCGGCCATGGTCATCGCCTCGATCTGGTCATGGGTGACGTAGACCGAGGTTGCGTGCAGGCGATCATGCAGTGCGCGGATCTCCTTACGCATATGGACGCGCAGCGCCGCATCGAGGTTGGAAAGCGGTTCATCGAACAGGAAGGCCTGCGGATTGCGGATGATCGCCCGGCTCATGGCCACACGCTGGCGCTGGCCGCCGGAGAGTTCGCGCGGATAACGTTTCATCAGCTTGGAAAGTCCGGTCGTCGCGGCAACTTCTTCCGCTGCCTTACGGGCTTCCGCCTTGGCGACGCCACGCATGCGCAGCGAGTAGGTAAGGTTTTCCTCCACCGTCATATGCGGGTAGAGCGCATAGGACTGGAACACCATGGCCACATCGCGCTTGCGCGGCGGCACACCGTTCATCAGCGTGCCGGCAATGCGCATGTCGCCGGCCGATATGGTTTCCAGGCCCGCGAGTGAGCGCAGAAGGGTGGACTTGCCGCAGCCGGAAGGACCGACAAGTGCGACGAAGGTACCCTTTTTGATGGAAAGGTCGATATTTTTCAGGGCATGGAAGGCACCGTAATATTTGTTGACGCCGGAAAGTTCGATCTGAAGGGTCATTTGAGCGCTCCTGATGTCAGGCCGGAAACGATGCGGCGCTGCAAGAGAATGAAGAGGGCGAGAATGGGCGTCACATACATGGTCGCATAGGCCATGATGTTGTTCCATTCGCTGGTATTGGGGCCCATGAAGGAGTTGAGGCCGACGCTGGCGGGCTGCAATTCCGCCGCCTGGATCATCGATTTCGAATAAACGAATTCACCGAAGGCCTGCATGAAGATGAGAATGGCGCTGACGAGGATGCCGTTTCTGGCAAGCGGCAGCACGATGTGGAAGAAGGCGCCGACCCGCGAATTGCCGTCCACCAGCGCCGCCTCTTCCAGTTCCTGCGGCACGGCCATGAAGGTGGCACGCACCAGCACCACAAAGAAAGGCATGCTTTTGGCCGCGATGGCGAGGATGACCGACAGGCGCGGATAATCCAGAAGCCCGAATTGCGAGAAACCGACGAAGATCGGCGTGATCATCAGCGATGCCGGCAGGACCTGCAGCATGAGGATGAGGAACAGGCCGATATCCACCCAGACATTGCGATAGCGGGCCAAAACATAGGCGCAGCCAACACCGAGAATGGTGATTAGCAACACCGCGCTGGAGGCGATCAGCACCGAATTCCACAGGTAACGCCCCATGTTGCGGCTTTCCCAGACGTAGGCATAGGTCTGCCATTGCGGGTCGCCGGGCCAGAAGGCGGGCGGACTGGCGAACATTTCCGAACCGCTTTTAAGCGAGGTCAGATACATCCAGTACAGCGGAAAGAGATAGATGATCGCGAGAATGATGGCGATGGCCAGCATCAGCCGGTTGCGGTTGGTGATGCTCATCCGCGCACCTCATGCCGTGTCGAGCGCACATAGACGATGGAAGCCAGCATGACGAAAACGATCATAATGACGGATATCGTCGCGCCCTTGGCGAAATCATATTGCCGGAAGGAAAGATCCCAGGCCCAATATTGCGCCACGTTGGAGCTGTTGTTCGGCCCGCCATCGGTAATGGCGGCGAAAAGGTCGAACTGTTGGAGCGTGAAGATAAGGCCCAGCGACACGATCGCACCGATGGTGGACCGCATCATCGGCAGGGTAATGGTGTAGAAACGCTGCCAGGCGCTGGCGCCGTCCAGTTCTGCCGCCTCGTAGAGATCGCCGGGAATGGAGGCGAGGCCCACCGAAAGCAGGATCATGTTGAAGGAAGTGCCGAGCCAGATATTGGCAATGACGACGGCCCAGAGCGAAAAATTCGCATCCGAACGCCAGAAGATATTGCCTGAGATCAGGCCGCTTTCCCGCAGGAAGAAATTCAGGACGCCGAAATCGCCCGACAGGATCCAGTTCCAGATGGCGCCGACAACGAGGCCGGGCATGACCCAGGATACGAGGAACAGGCCGCGCAGCCAGGTGGCCCCGGGAAAATTCACCCAGAAGAACAGCGCCAGGCCGAAGCCGATGGCGAATTGCCCGGCAATGGAGGCGACGACGAATGTGACGGTGTTCATCAGGATCGGCAGGGTTTCAGGCTGCCGGAACAGATCGACATAATTCTTGAAGCCGACGAACGGGCGCACGAAGGTGCCCAGGCTGAACATGTCGACTTCCTGAAAACTCATGACGATGTTGTAGATGAGCGGCAGCCCGGCCATCACGAACAGGAAGCCCAAAGGCAAGGCGACAAGGACGATGTCGAACCCGCGACCGTCGTTGACGCTGGAAAACAGTTTTTTCATGAAACATCCTCACAAGCTCCGATCGGGGCCGCCGCCGCTTATCACGACAGGCAGCCCCACCGGGAGGAACCCGTGGATGGGGCCGGATGAACCCGGCCGCCCACCCAAATGGATCAGCCGTCGACCAGCTTTATCTTTTCAGCGGCCTGATCAAGTGCCGCCTTCGGCGTCATCTGACCCGACAGAGCGCCCTGGATTGCGTCCTGGATGGCCTTGGAAATCTTCGGCCATTCCGGTGAGGGACCGCGCGGCTGCGCATATTTCAGCTGCTCGATGAAGGTCTTCAGCGCTTCGTCCTTCAGCGCATTTCCGGTGGGCGGAACCGGAAGATCGGAACGCGCCGGCAATTGGCCGAAGTTCTTGAACATGTCCTTGTCCTTTGAGGCGAAGAACTCGATCGCCTTGAAGGCTTCGGCTGGATGTTTTGTCTTGGAGAAGATCGCCCAGTTATAGTCGCCCATGGCCGAAGACCGCGGCGCGTCCGGTGTCGGAACCGGCAGCAGCGTCACACCCCAGTCGAACTTGGCGTCTTTGAGCATGCGGTCGATTTCCCAGGGGCCGGAGATCGCCATGGCCGCGTTGCCGGCGTTGAAGGTGGCGGTGGAGTCCCACTGGCTGCGCGTCAGCGTGTCCGGGGAAGCCAACTTCTCGTCAAGCAGGGTCTTCCACGTCGCAAGCGCCTTCACCGCGCCATCGGTATTGATGTGTTTGTAGGTGGCGCCCGCCATCTGCGCCCAGGGCAGGAACTGGAAGGTGCCTTCCTCGTTGGCCTTGGCGCTGAAGCTAATGCCGTAGACATTCTTGGCGGGGTTGGTGAGCTTGCGGGCCGCATCCACCAGCTCGTCCCAGGTCTGCGGCGGTTTTGCCGCATCGAGACCGGCCGCCTTGAACAGGTCCTTGTTGTAATAAAGCGCAATCGTGTTCGTCGCTTTCGGAACGCCGAAATATTTGCCGTCCCACGTCACCGATTTCAGCGGACCCGGAAAGTAGTTTTCCGTCTTGATGACATCCGACTTCGCAATCATGTCCGTCACGTCGAGAAAGGCGCCGCGTGAGGCGAACATGGCGTGGTTGGGGTTGTCGATGGCGATGATGTCAGGCGCATTGCCAGTCGAATAGGCGCGCATGGATTCGCTCACCACATCATCGAATTGCAATTGCCGATATTCGATCTTGATGCCGTTATTGAGTGCGTTGAACTCTTTAATAAGGTTCGGCGCCGGCTGGATATCACGATCCAGCGACCAGAGGGTCAACGTCACATCTTCCGCATGCGCTGCCATCGCACCGGCGGATACGCTTGCCAGAACAAGCGCACCGGCCATCATGTATTTCGCGATACCCATAATCTCCTCCTCTTTGGTTATCGTCGCTGCATTGTCTGGAAACCTTCTCCCGAAAGGCTTCCGTTATGTCGGGTCGACGACGAAATCGCCACCGCGGCATTTTTTCAGATAGTTCAGACCATGCACCTGGCCCGTCATTTCCAGCGCGTCGCGGTAGACGGGGTCATGCCAGCCTTCGATGTCGATCGAGCCGGACCAGCCGGCGAGGCGCAGTTCGGAAATAATGTCCGTCCAGTTGCTGTCGCCGAAGCCCGGCGTGCGCATGAAGACGAATTTCTCCTTGCCGAAAATGCCGTGCTCGCGAATGACATCCCAGCGAATGGTCGCATCCTTGCCGTGCACATGGAAAATCTTGTCCGCCCATTTGCGGATCTGCGGCAGCGGATCGATGAGATAGACCATCTGGTGGCAGGGTTCCCATTCGATGCCGATATTGTCATCCGGCGTTTCGTTGAACATCAGTTCCCAGGCGTCGGGATTGTGCGCGATGTTCCAGTCGCCGGTCTGCCAGTTGCCGTCCATGGCGCAGTTTTCAAAGGCGATCTTCACGCCCTTGTCGGCGGCGCGTTTGGCAAGCTCGCTCCAGATTTCCTTGTATCTGGGCAGGCTTTCCGGCAGCGGTTTGCCGCGCAGCCGGCCGGTGAACCCCGCAACGCAGGTCGCGCCGAAATGATGGGCATTGTCGATGCAGTCTTTCCAGCCCTGCAATGTCTCAAGGTCGGTCTCGGTTTCTTCAAGCGGATTGCCGAACATGCCGAGCGTGCCGATGGTGATGTCGCGGTCGCCGATAGCCTCAAGGCAGCGCTTGCCCAGATCGGCAAGGTCCTGACCGTTGGTCGTCTGCCAGAAGAACGGCTCGAAGCTTTCGAAGCCGAGATCGGCGATCTGCCCGATGCGTTCGGCCGCCTGGCCCTTGCTGGCGCTGACCATGGTGCCGATGCGGATGGATGTTGCCGGATTGCTCACGTCTTTCAGTCCTTATGCTGCAATTGAAACACGCTGGCCGAGGCGGGCGCTTTCAATCGCGCCGATCACCATGGCAAGGCTGTTGATGTTGTCGAAGGAGGCCGTTTCCGGCATCTCACCCGTGCGGATGGAGTCGAGGAACGATAGAATGACGCTGGCATGGCCGCGCGTGTCCTTTTCGGAAACGACATCGGAAACGTTTACGGTCTTAAATCCGCGTAAAAGTCCCTTGTCGTCACCGGCCACGGAGGCGGAGAAATTGTCTTCGCCGTCCCACAGGATCATTCCCTTCGAGCCGATCAGCCGCCAGCGCGCTTCCCAGCTGGTCCGCTCGCCCTCGGCGCACCATGAACCGCGATAGGTGAAGACGACATCATTGGAGAACTCGAAAATGGCGTTGGCGCTCGCCCCGTGGGCATACCAGGAGCCGGCCGGGTTCTTCTCAACGCAAAAAACGGAAAGGGGCTTTTCATTGGCAACGAAACGGGCGGCATCGAAGGTGTGGATCGCCATGTCGAGAAGCAGGACGTTCTTCATCTCCTCACGAAAGCCGCCGAAATGCGGGCCGAGGAAGAAATCGCAATGGATGGCCGTGAGATCACCAATGACGCTGTCTTCCAGTGCGCGGCGCAGCCGCCGGATACCGGCAATAAACCGCCGGTTTTGCACCACGGCATGAATTTTGCCGGCTTTTTTTGCCAGCTCCACCAGCGTGGCGGCTTCTTCCATCGAGGCGGCAAGCGGCTTTTCGCTCAGCACGTGGCACCCGGCATCGAGACCGGCTTCAACCACGGCGAAGCGTGCCTGCGGGATGACGATGTCAAAAAGGATGTCGGCTTTCGTTTCAGCAAGAACCGCGCGAAGATCTGTGCCGATGACCGCGTCGGTGAGGGCGAATTCTTCGGCAAGCGCGCGGGCCGTGTTCTCGTTCAGATCCACCAGACCGGCGATCCTGATCGCGCCGGAAATCTCCGGCGTGGATTGAATGGCGCGCAACCAGCCTTTGGCCATGGCTCCGCATCCGCATAAAACGGCATTAAATGTCATCTCATCTCCCCGGGCTCCTGGCAAACTCCTCTTTGCGCAGAGCGTCGTAAACGTTTACGAGACTATGACGATGGTGTTAGATATGTCAAGACCGTTAAGGGACGCGTTGATTGCGCGTCGGGCCTGGGAGGGGAATACATGAAAGGAATCCGGCAGCTTGCCGATTATCTTGAGATATCCATTGGCACCGTTTCCCGTGCCCTGAACGGCAAGCCCGATGTGAACGAAGAGACGCGTCGCCGTGTTCTCGAAGCGGCGGAAAAGCTCGGTTACGTCGCCAACCAGTCCGGCCGCAGCCTCCGGCAGGGAACCACCAATGTCATCGGCCTTATGACCGGCAGCGACGCGCAGACCGTTGAAAACTCCGACAACTTCTTCTTAGGGGTGACGGATGGCCTGCAAAGCGTGTTTTCCGGACATAATCTCGACCTCATCGTTCTGCCCTGCCCGGGGGAAGAAGATCCGGATGAATATTTAAAGCGTATGGTGGCGCGGCGCATGGTGGATGCAATGATCATTTCCGCCACCCGGCGCACCGACAAACGCGTGGATTTCCTCAAGCAGAACCGTTTGCCTTTCGTGGCGCTTGGCCGGACAGCCTCCAGCGATGATCACGCCTGGATCGACCTCGATTTCGAGGGGGTGGCGAAAAATGCCGTCGCCCGCCTTGTTGCTGCCGGTCATCGTTCGATCGCTGTGGCTGCGCCCGACAGCGATATCAATCTCGGTTATGTTTTTCTGGAGGGATACAGGCGCGCGCTGGAGGATAATGGCATCCCTTACGATTCTTCCCTGGTCGTCCGCGCGAAATCGAGCGAGCAGGGCGGTTATCACGCCGCCAGCGAATGGCTGCAGATGCGGCCCCGGCCAACGGCGATTGTGCTGATCTATGAGCTGATGGCGGTCGGTCTTTATCGCCGTCTTGCGGAAGCTGGCCTGAAACCGGGGCAAGATCTCGCCGTCATCGGCTTCCGCGATGGTCCACGCGGCCAGTTTCTCGAGCCGCGCCTCACCAGTTTCCGCACGTCCCTGCATGATCTCGGCGTGACGGTGGCCCAGACCTTATTGTCGACCATGCCGGCCTATGCGCCCTTTTATCCCGATCAGGCTCGTCATCGCGTCTGGCCCATGCTTCTGGTGCCAGGCGAAAGTGACCCCCCGCCTGCTGCACAGGCAGCTGCGCCCGGGGGCGTCAAAGCTTGACGTCGTTAATGCTGACGACGCCGAAAGGGTTGAATTTATATTCGTCTTCCTCATAGCGCGTATCGTCGGCAAGGGCGGCACGACGATCCTTCACGACCGCTTCGACGCCGTCACGCGCCATTTGATCGGCGATATCGTCTATCAGCGCCGCGATCTTTAGCTGTTCTGTGTTCGTGGACCGCTGATCGCCGTTTTTGGTAAAGTGCACCTGCACATCTGGCAATCCAATCAGGTGAAACCCGACACTCATCATCCCGTCGGCATCACCGCCTATGGGGCGGCGTGCGAAAGCCAGACGGCAGGTTCTGGCAAGCGCCATTCCGTCATCGGCAGCAGCTTCGCTGCGCGATTGCTCGAACAGCTGCTTCCAGCGCCTTGCCCCATGGGCAATGCCGGCACTTTCTCCCTTCACGGCGATGGCGCCGTTATCGAGCATATGCTGCACGAATCTAAGCGCATTTTCGGATGTCTTCACGGCTGTTTCGGCGTCCATGGACGGGCCAAGCACGTAAAGAACCGAGCCGTGCCCGGCGACAGCCTCCTCATCGGCCAACTGGTGGGCGTCGGGGTCGACACGGTCCCAGCAGACATTGAAGGAACGGTCCATCCGGTCGTCCGGCTCATCCTGCGAATAATCCTCGTCGAGGCTGAAATCGGGCGCAAAATCATCGACCGCGGCGCGGGCGCTTTTCCGGAGAGCCTCCAGCCCATTTTCAGGGCCGAGAAAACAGAGGATATGTCGCGGCTTGTAACTGGAGCGGGAGGCGGCAACGGCTGCCGGCTTGCTCGATGCTGCGCTGAGAGACGGCCTTGCCAGCACAAGACCGCCCAGAAGTGCGAGAACGCCACGACGCCCTGAATTCATCCGACACCCCCCGGCTTCCATCAACAGGATGGCAGGGTTCTACACCGCTGCGTGTCCTTCTGGCCAGATGACGTCGATATTTTTTGTCATCTCGGTTCCGGGACCCGTCTCATGCCCGGCGGCGTCAAGCCGCCGGCCTGTCCGGCGTGTCGCCCGGAGGGGACTATTTCGTGGTGTAACCGCCATTGACGAGAATGGTCTGGCCGGTCATCCACCAGCCGTCCGTTACGAGAAAGCGAATATAGGGAACAATGTCCTCGATATCGGTAAGACCGGTTTTCGAGAAGGCGGAAAGTGCAGCCGCGGTCTTGTGATAGGCCTGCGCCTCCGGCGTTTCCTGACCGTAGAAGAACGGCGTATCCATCGGTCCGGGACCAATCGCCGTCACGGAGATGCCGCGTTCGCCGAATTCCTTGGCCGCAGAGCGGGTAAAATGCTCCACCGGGGCCTTGGTGCCGGCATAGCTGGCGTAAAACGGTGTGAAAGCGCCCAGGAGAGACGTCACGAGGGTGCAGATCTTGCCATTGTCGCTGACGTGGCGGCCGGCCTGTTGCAGGAAAAAGAAGGCCGACTTGGCGTTGACGGCGGTCATTTCGTCATATTCGGCTTCCGATGTTGCGAGGATCGGCTTTTTCAACACCTTGCCGACGGTATTGATGGCGATATCCGGGCGGCCAATGGCGGCGACGGCATCGGCAAATAGCTTTTCGACGGCGCCTGCCGTGGTGAGATCGGCCTGAAGGGCGATTGCCTCAGCGCCTGCGGCCTTTACGGCGGCAACGGTTGCATCGGCATCGGCCCTGCTTGCCGCGCTGTTGTAATGGATCGCGATGGCGCCCGCACCCTGGGCAGCAAAATCGCGGGCAATCAACCCGCCGAGATTTTTTGCTCCGCCGGCGATGATGACGGTTTTGCCCTTGAGGGAATGATCTGTCATGGGTCGGCCTCCTTTGCCGGTTATCGGCCACGCTGGTGACCGCTTTCATTCCAGCAGGATATCGTCTAGCATTTCATGATAAAGGCGATCATTCTGACAGGACTTGTCAGAAAATCCGCATAATAGGGTGTTTTCGGTTGGACCGTATCGACCTGTTCCGTATCTTCACGCGCGTGGTTGACTGTGCGAGCTTCACCCGGGCCGCCGATACGCTTGGCATTCCACGCTCTTCGGTTTCTGCGGCGGTGCAGGAACTGGAAGGGCGCGTTGGTGCGCGCCTGCTCAACCGCACCACACGCAAGGTCTCGCCGACCGAGGATGGTTCGGCATTTTACGAGCGCTGCCAACGGCTGATCGCCGATGTCGAAGACACGGAAAACCTGTTCCGGCAGACGGCGGCGCAGCCTTCCGGCCGGCTGCGCATCGATGTGCCGGGCCGGATCGGCCGGCTGGTCATTGCACCGGCGCTGCCGCAATTTCTCGACCTTTATCCGCAGATCGACATCAGCCTTGGCGTTACCGACCGCGCTGTCGATCTGGTGGAGGACAATATCGATTGTGTGCTGCGCGTCGGTCCGCTTAGCGATTCCGGCCTCATTGCGCGGCCGATTGGCAAGCTGCGGCTGATCAATGTCGCAAGTCCTGCCTATCTCGCGCAGTATGGAGCGCCGAAAACGCCCCACGATCTCTCCCGCCACTGGGCGGTCAACTACGCGTCGCCTTCCAGCGGGCGCGTGGAAAACTGGGAATGGATCGAAAACGACGCCCTGCATTCGGTTCCCATGCGCAGCCGCGTCACCGTCAACAATGCCGAGGCCTATATCGCCTGCTGTCTTGCCGGTCTCGGCTTGATCCAGATACCCGCTTACGATGTCAGGCTGCATCTTGAGAGCGGCGAACTCATCGAGGTCATGCCGGGCCATCGGGCCGAGCCGATGCCGATGACCTTGCTTTATTCCCATCGCCAGCATCTGTCGCGGCGATTGCAAGTCTTCGCGGAATGGCTGGAGGCCTTGCTGCGGCGGCAGCTTCTGTAAAGTGGACGCGCGGATTGTTCGACAACCCTGCCACTGTCCCGTTGCTACCTGTTATTCGCCCGCTGCTGCGTCAGCTGCCATACTGGTCATCCGTCACATGTTCCATCCAGTCCACCACCTTGCCGTCTTTCACCTCCTGAAGCGCAATATGGGTCATGGCGATGTTGGGTGCGGCGCCGTGCCAGTGTCTTTCGCCCGGTGCGAACCAGACGATATCGCCGGGGCGAATCTCCTCCACGGGGCCGCCCTCACGCTGTGCGCGGCCAAGGCCGGATACCACGATCAGGGTCTGGCCGAGGGGATGGGTGTGCCAGGCGGTGCGGGCGCCGGGTTCAAAGGTGACCTGGGCACCCTGCACCCGCTCGGCATCGAAGGGGTTGAAGAGCGGATCGATCCGGACCGTACCGGTGAACCAGCCGTCCGGGCCTTTGGCCGATGCCCGTGTTCCCGCGCGCAATATTTCCATGGTCATTCTCCTGACGAGTCTCAAGCGGTGATTTGATGTGGGAATTCCCCTCTTGTCCACAGGGGAGAGTGAAAAGCCGATCAAGCGGCAGGTGCGTGTGCGTCGTTATATCCCGTTTTCGAAGGGATTATCTTTGCTGTTTCATTGGCATTTTCCATAGCTGCCGCTCGGCATTTCATTCCCTCATACGTATCCCGATAAAAATCATTCTCGGGATTGACTCAAATATGAAACCGGTTACATTTGCCTATGTAAACGGTTTCATCGTTGAGAACCGTGCTTGGAGGAGCAAACTTTCATGTTTAGAAATTTGATGGCTGCCGCCGCGATGGTGCTGGCGGCCGGCACGTCCGTGCACGCGCAGGAGCAGAGCTTCAAGATCGGTCTTTCCAATTCCTTCGTCGGCAGCGAATGGCGCACGCAGATGATCGAAGAAGCCCAGGCGGCCGCGAAAGCGTGGGGCGAAAAGGGCGTCAAGGTCGAAGTCGTCGTTCAGAGCGGCAATGTCGATGTGCAGGGGCAGATCGGTCATATCCGCAATTTCATGAACCAGGGCGTTGATGCGATCCTCATCAATCCCGGCAGCCCCACGGCTTTCGATCCGATCTTCGCACAGGCCAAGGCACGCAACATCCTCGTCATCGCCACCGACGCCGAAGTGTCGTCGAAGGATGCACTTTACGTCGGCATCGATCAGAAGGCATGGGCGGCCCAATCCGCACAATGGCTTGCGGATGCGCTGAAGGGCAAGGGAAGCGTGGTCGCCATCAACGGCATCGCCGGCAACCCGGCAAATGAAGCCCGCGTCGCCGGTTATCGCGAAGTGTTCAAGAAATATCCTGACATCAAGGTGCTGAACGAAGCCAATGCAAGCTGGGATCAGGCGCAGGGCCAGCAGGCCATGCAGAACCTGCTTGCCACCTATCCCGATATCAGCGGTGTGTGGGTGCAGGACGGCATGGCAGATGGTGCATGGCGCGCCATCGAGGCAGCCGGCAAGACCAAGGACATTGCCGCAACGGGTGAAATCCGTAAGGACTTCATGACCCGCTGGGAAAAGGAAAAGTTCAATTCCGGCGCTTCGGTTAATCCTCCGGGTGTCATGGCCAGCGCGCTCAACGTTGCGGTCTTGAAGCTGCAGGGCAAGGAATTCAAGGACGGTATCTTCGGCGGCACCTATGGTAACGCCATCTATATTCCGATCCCCTTCGTCAGCAGCGATAACCTTGCCGACAATATCAAGGCTGCCGATGGTAAGCCCGGCTACTGGTCCGTCACGGCAACCGTGACGCCGGAGCAGGCTGGCGAGTTCTTCAAGTAAGATTTCTCCCGGGCCGGCGGTAAACGTCGGCCCGAACCGGAATTTCGAGTGCGGAGCAGGCCTTGGCCGTCCGCCTGTGACAAGCATTATTCGGGGACATGCGATGGCGAACGCTCTGGAAGCGGCCGGCATAACGAAGAATTTTGGCGCCGTGCGTGCGCTTTCCGCCGGCAGGCTGACCGTTGGTCGCGGTGAAATTCATGCGCTGCTGGGCGCCAATGGCTGCGGCAAGAGCACGCTTTGCAAGATCGTTGCGGGCGCGGTCGCGCCGACCAGCGGCACCATCAGGTTCAACGGCGCGGAAGTGCGCTTCAAAAGTCCGCGCGACGCCGAAAATGCCGGTATCGCCCTGTTTTATCAGGAGCTGAGCCTCATTCCGCAGCTTTCCGTCGCCGACAACATCTTTCTCGGTCGCGAGCCGAAGCGCGGCATCTTTGTTGACGGCAAGGCGCTTAAGGCGGAAGCAGCAAGACTGATAGCGCTGTTTGATGGTGTGGCAGGCGAGGGACTGGAGCCGGATGCGATCGTTGGCAATCTGCCGCCCGATCAGCGCCAGCTCGTCGAAATTCTCAAGGTCTTCGCCCAGAATGCCAGCCTGATGATCATGGATGAGGCGACGGCGGCGCTCGATGGCCGCCAGTCCCAGCGCTTTTTCGAGATTCTCCGGGCCAAGAAGGCCGAAGGTGTCTCCACCATTATGATTTCCCACCGTCTCGACGAGGTCTTTGCCGTCTGCGACCGCATTACCGTGATGCGCAACGGTGCGACCATTTCCGAACTCGACACCGCTGCCACCACCCGTGAAGCCGTGGTGCACGATATGGTCGGTGATGTCCGCGCCGCACCCGCCCGCGAGCAGGGGCGGGCCGCCGCAGTCCCCAGCCTCAAGGTAACTGACGTTGCGGGTGAAGGCGTGCGCGGCGTCTCTCTGGAAGCCTATCCGGGCGAAATCGTCGGTCTGGCCGGCCTGCAGGGGCAGGGACAATCGGCCTTGCTGAAAGGCCTCTTCGGCGCCAGCCCGTTTGCAACCGGGCAAGTCCGGTTCGAGGGCCGCGAAATCATCGTCGGCAAGCCTTCGCAGGCGGTTCACAACGGTTTTGCTTATGTCTCGGGTGACCGTGGGCGCGATGCTTCCCTTCAGGGCCGGTCGATCTTCGAAAATCTCGTCGCCGCGCTGATGGTGCGCGAAAAGATGCGGCTGGTTCGGCCGGCAACGCTGAAGCCGCGAGTGCAGAAGGTCGCGGATGACATGAAGACGAAATTTGCCGGCATGGACATGCCGATCGGCACGCTTTCGGGCGGCAACCAGCAGAAGACCTTCATTTCCCGCTGGCTCGCCACTTCGCCGAAGCTGCTGCTGCTCGATGATCCGACCAAGGGTATCGATCTCGGCGCCAAGGCCGATCTCTTCGCCCTGATGCGGCAACAGGCCGATGCCGGTGCGACCATTCTTCTCTATTCCTCGGAAGATGCGGAAATCCTCGAATATGCCGACCGCATTCTTGTCTTCAACGGCGGACGCATCTCTGCGGAACTGACCGGAGCCGACATGACATCCGTCAACATGACCCGCGCCGCCTATGGAGACGCCGCATGAATTCGCAAGGCGTTCTGCGCAGGCAACCCTGGATCATCACCCTCGTCGTTCTGGCCGTGCTCGTCGCCGTGAACATGTTTCTGCAGCCGTCCTTCGTTCAGCCTTCCGTGCTGCAATCGAACCTGACGACATTTCTGCCGTTGATCCTGGTCGCCATCGGCCAGACCTATGTCATACTGGCGGGAGATATCGATCTGTCCGTCGGCAGCATCGTGGCGCTCGCCAATGTCGTTACCGTCAGTGTCGTGGCCGCACTCGGCGGCATGACCGGTGCCGTCTTCGCCGGCATGGCGGCCGGTGCGGCCGTCGGGCTGCTGTGTGGACTGGTCAATGGCCTTTTCATATCCGGCCTGCGCTTTCAGCCGATCGTCACCACCTTCGCAACCGGCATCATCTTCGCCGGTCTGGCGATCTGGGTTCTGCCGCAGGCAGGTCTTCCGGTGCCTGAAGCCTATTGGCAGACTTATTCCGGCAGCTTCGTCGGCCTGCCCTTCGTGCTGTGGGTGCTGATTGGGGGCATCGCTTTCACGCTCATCGTGTCGCGCATTCCTTTCCATACACATCTGCTGGCAGTGGGTGGCAATCGCACCGGCGCCTTCCAGACGGGCTTGCGCCTCTCCGGCATCCGTATCGGTGCTTACATGATTTCCGGCCTGTTTTCGGCACTGGCTGCGCTGTGCCTGACTGGCGAGACAGCCTCGGGTGATCCTTTGCTCGGTGCGAGTCTGGCGCTCTCTTCCATCTCGGCCGTGGTTCTGGGCGGCACCGCGCTTTCGGGCGGCTTCGGCAGCTCGACCGGGTCGATTGCCGGAGCGCTGGTGCTCGGCATGATCGGTAATGTGATTTTCTTTGCGGGTCTGCCCTTCGAGTACCAGACATTGGTGCAGGGTTTGATCGTGCTGACGGCGCTGGCCGGCGGCGTTCTGGTGACGAGGCGTTGATATGACCAATCCCGGCTTGCAACTCAAAACCATCATCACCGATCCCCTGACCATCGCCATTGGCGCATCAGCCTTCCTGCTGCTGGTCGGCGAGCTATTGTCGCCCGGTTTTGCGCAGGGCTCGCAGATCGTGCGGCTGCTGACCATTGCCGCCATTCTCGGCATCGTCGCGGCGGGCCAGAACCTCGTCATCCTCGGTGGGCGCGAAGGCATCGATCTTTCCGTCGGCGCGATGATCTCGCTTGGCGCAGTCCTTGCCGGCAATATGATGAATGGCCAGAATGCCGGCATTCCGCTTGCCATTCTGGTTGCCGGCGGCATTCCCTTCCTGATTGGCCTCATCAATGGCCTCGGCATCACCTTCGTGCGCATTCCGCCGCTGGTGATGACGCTTGGCATGACGGCGGTCATTCAGGGCGGGCTGGTGGTCTATTCGCAGGGCGTTCCCTCGGGTGCGGCTGCACCCCTGCTGGCGGGCTTCATCAACCGGCCGCTCATTTTCGGCATTCCCGGCGTGCTCTTCGTCTGGCTTGGTATTGCTGCGATCATGCTGTTCGTACTGCGCCGCACGGCCTTCGGTTTCGCCATCTATGCCATCGGCTCTAACGAGCGGGCGGCGACGCTGGTAGGACTGCCTGTCCCGCTGATCCGCACGTTGCTTTACGGCCTGTCCGGCCTGTTCGCCGGGCTGACCGGGGTTTGCGTCATCGGTTACACCGGCACCTCCTTCATCTCCGTCGGCGACCAATATGTGCTTCCGTCGATCATTGCTGTTGTCATCGGCGGCACCTCGCTTGCCGGCGGTGCGGGCGGATATGTCGGAACCATGGCCGGAGCAGTTGCGCTCACCATTCTGCAAAGCGTACTGATAACGCTCAACCTCGATGTATGGGCACGGCAGATCATATTCGGTGTCACGTTGCTAGCGCTGATGCTGCTTTATGGCCGCCAAAAGCAGTTGCGTGTGTGACAGATGAGCAAAGACCAAGGTTCGAATATCAGGGAAGTTGCAGCTCTCGCGGGCGTTTCCATCGCGACCGTATCGCGGGCGCTGCAACAACCCGACAAGGTTCGCCCGGAAACCCGAAAGAAGGTTTTCGACGCCGTCCGGCAGGCGAACTTCGTTCCCAACGCCCAGGCCGCAAGCTTCCGGCGTCAATCCAACAACACCGTCATCCTTCTCGTCCGAGATATCGGCAACCCGTTTTATCTCGAAATCTACAAGGGTGTGGAAGAAGCAGCCGGCGAAGCAGGTTTCAAGGTCCTGATGGGTGACGCCCGCAATGACGAACACCGCGTGGCGACCCATATCGACATGGTCAGGCAGAAACATGCCGACGGCCTGATATTGATGACCGGACAGTTTCCGTCCGAGCTTCTCGATCAAGCCGATGCGCTGCCGCCGATTGTCATCGCGTCGGAGACGGTGCCGGGCCTCGCGCTGCCGACCGTCAAGGTGGACAACCGTGCCGCCTCCATGAATGCCATGCGCCACCTCATCGCTGCGGGGCATCAAAGGATCGTGCATCTTGCTGGCCCCGTTCCGGAAAGCCTGGCGCAGGAACGTTTCGATGGTTACCGCGCGGCACTTGCCGAGGCCGGTATCGCTTATGCCGACGAACTTGTCGTGACGGGCGATTACAGCATTGAGGCCGGCCGCCAGGCGATTGCCGGTCTTCTCGAAGGTGGCATCGCCTTCACCGCGATCTTCGCATCGAGCGACCAGATGGCGATTGGCGCGATCAGCGAGCTGCGGGGCAGGGGTCTCTCGGTTCCGGCTGACGTCTCCGTCATCGGCTTCGACGACATCATCTTCGCCAATGCCTTCGAACCGCCGCTGACGACGGTACGTCAGCCCCGGCAGGAAATGGGCCGCAGGGCCATGGCGCTGATGGTGGACCGGCTGAACGGCAAACGCACGGCAGAAACCATCGTGCTGGATACGGAACTTGTGGTGCGCGGCTCGGTCGCGCCCTGCCGCCCGCCGCATCGGTAGCGGCCAGACTGTGAATGCAAGGAGTGTAAGGACATGAAGACGATCAAAGGCCCGGCGATTTTCCTCGCGCAATTTGCCGGAAACGAGGCCCCTTTCGACACGCTCGACAATCTCGGCCAATGGGCGGCTTCGCTCGGTTACAAGGGCATTCAGGTGCCGACCGACCCCAAACTCTTCGATCTGGAAAAAGCCGCCGCCTCCAAGACCTATTGCGACGATATCAAAGGCCGTCTCGCCGAGATTGGCGTCGAAATCACCGAGCTTTCAACCCACATTCAGGGCCAGCTCGTCGCGGTTCACCCCGTCTATGACGAAATGTTCGACGGTTTCGCACCGGCTGAACTGCGCGGCAAACCGCAGGCGCGGCAGGAATGGGCGGTCAATCAGCTGAAGTGCGCGGCGAAAGCCTCGCAGCATCTTGGCCTCAAGAGCCATGCGACTTTCTCCGGCGCGCTTGCGTGGCCCTTCGTTTATCCGTGGCCGCAGCGCCCGGCAGGCCTTGTCGAAATGGCCTTTGCCGAGCTCGGCAAGCGCTGGACACCCATTCTCGATGCCTTCGAGGAGAATGGTGTCGATCTCTGCTACGAGCTGCATCCGGGTGAGGACCTGCATGACGGCGTCACCTTCGAGCGTTTTCTCGAGGTCACCGGCAATCACCCGCGTGCCAACCTCCTCTATGATCCCTCGCATTTCGTGCTGCAGGCGATGGATTATCTCGGCTTCATCGACATTTACCACGAGCGTATCCGTGCCTTTCACGTCAAGGATGCCGAATTCAATCCGACCGGCCGTTCCGGCGTTTATGGCGGCTATCAGAGCTGGGTTGACCGGCCGGGCCGTTTCCGTTCGCTCGGCGACGGGCACGTTGATTTCGGCGCGGTGTTTTCCAAGCTCACCCAATATGACTTCGACGGCTGGGCGGTGCTGGAGTGGGAATGCGCGCTGAAACACCCGGAAGACGGCGCGCGTGAGGGCGCGGGCTTCATTGAAAACCACATCATCCGTGTGACCGAGCGGGCTTTCGACGATTTCGCCAAAAGCGGCGTCGATGACGCCGCCAACCGCCGCCTTCTCGGACTTTGAAAGGAATAGTCATGTCCTCCGCTACAAAGAAATTCGATAGTCGCCGCATTCGTCTCGGTATGGTCGGCGGCGGTCAGGGCGCCTTCATTGGCGCGGTGCATCGCATCGCGGCCCGGCTGGATGACCGTTACGAGCTGGTGGCCGGAGCGCTTTCCTCCGATCCCGCGCGTGCAGCTGCCTCGGCAACCCTGCTCGGCATTACGCCGGAGCGCTCCTACGCCTCGTTCGAGGGCATGGCGGCGACTGAGGCCGGCCGGGAAGATGGCATTGAGGCAGTCGCCATCGTCACCCCCAACCACCTGCATTTTGCTCCGTCCAAGGCGTTTCTCGAAGCCGGCATCCATGTCATCTGCGACAAACCCGTGACGGCGACGCTGGAGGAAGCCAAGGCACTGGCCGAGATCGTCAGGGCGTCGGATAGCCTTTTCGTCCTGACGCATAACTACACCGGTTACGCCATGCTGCGGCAGATGCGCGAGATGATCGCTGAAGGCGCCATTGGCAAGCTGCGCCATGTCCAGGCCGAATATGCGCAGGACTGGCTGACCGAAGCGGTCGAAAAAACCGGCGCAAAGGGTGCGGAATGGCGCACCGACCCCAGCCGCTCCGGTGCGGGCGGCGCCATCGGCGACATCGGCACCCATGCCTTCAACGCCGCTGCATTCGTCACGGGTGAAATCCCCAATAGTCTTTATGCGGATCTGACGTCCTTCGTGCCAGACCGGCAGCTGGATGACAGCGCCAATATTCTTTTGCGTTACGACAGCGGTGCCAAGGGCATGCTCTGGGCAAGCCAGATCGCCGTCGGCAATGAAAACGCGCTGTCACTCCGGGTCTATGGCGATAAGGGCGGGCTTGAATGGCACCACCGTGTGCCGGACGAGCTGTGGTTCACGCCCTATGGCGAGCCGAAGCGTCTCATCACCCGCAATGGCGCGGGCGCGGGTGCCGCTGCAAACCGTGTCAGCCGTGTGCCGTCAGGGCATCCGGAAGGATATCTCGAGGGTTTTGCGACGATCTACCGCGAAGCCGCAGATGCAATCATCGCAAAGAGGGAGGGAAAAACAGCCGCCGGGGAGGTGATTTACCCCGGCATGGAGGACGGCCTTGCGGGTCTTGCATTCATCGATGCGGCCGTTCGCTCCAGCCAGACCTCGACCTGGGTCGGGATCGACATCTAGGTCGCAGCCAATCGGAGGAGACGGCGCGGGCAGTTGAGGCTGTGCCCGGCATGAGCCGGTTAATGAGACCGGCAATGGCGGGCGTGTCGTCACATTGATCAAACGGAAAGGGAGTTACGCGTTTGAAAACGTTCAAGTCAAAATTCGCAAGCCTGGCAGCTGTCGTCGCATTGGCGGCCGGTATCGCAAACCCGGTTTTTGCCGATGACAGCAAGACACTGCCGATTGCGGCGCAGATGTACACATTGCGCAATTCCGGAACGCTTGATGAGCAGCTTGCCATCCTCAACCGCGCCGGCGTTTCCGCCGTTGAAACGGTGGATATGCAGAAGGTTAGCGCCAGTGAGCTGAACGCGCTTCTGGAAAAGCACAAGATCAAGGTCATTTCCTCGCATGTGCCGATCGACAAACTGCGCGGCAACCTCGATGAGGTCATCACCGAGCAGAAGGCCGTCGGCAATCCTGTGGTGACCGTGCCGTTCCTGAAGCCGGAAGACCGCCCGAAGGATGCCGCAGGCTGGACCGCTTTCGGCAAGGAGCTTGGTGGATATGCTGACAAGCTGTCTGCGGCGGGCCTCTCCATGGCTTACCACAACCATGACTTTGAAATGGTCAAGTTCGACGGCAAGACGGCGCTTGAGCTGCTGCTCAATGCCGCCGGTCCGAAACTGCAGAGCGAACTTGATGTCGCCTGGGTGGCGCGTAGCGGCACTGATCCGGCGGAATTCCTCGGCACCTTAAAGGGCCGGGTATTTGCCATCCACGCCAAGGACAATGCGCCTGCGGGCACGGCGGAAAACGAGCGCGGCTTTGCAACGCTTGGAACCGGCGTTCTCGACTGGAAGGCAATTCTGCCGGCGGCCAAGCAGGCCGGTGTCAAGTGGTTCATTCTTGAACACGATCTTCCGCTCGATGCCGAAGCGGTCGTGACCAAGGGTAACGCGTTCCTGAACGAACGCCTTCCGACCCTTCAGTAAACACTGCCAGTAAAACCAGAACCGCTCCCCGGCGGCGGGTTTCGCCGGGGCGCATGAGGTTCGACAGACGCATAGCCAGTTTCCGCCGCATTGCGACGGGGAGCGCTTCGTCTCGTCGAGTTTTTCCCAAAGACCACTCGGAGGAGTTATCATGGCAGACAATCATTATGATGCGATTGTTGTCGGCTCAGGCATCAGTGGAGGCTGGGCCGCGAAGGAACTCACGCAAAAGGGCCTGAAAGTCCTGATGCTGGAGCGTGGCCGCAATATCGAGCACGTCACCGACTACCAGAATGCCGACAAGGAAGCCTGGGATTATCCCCATCGCAACCGCGCCACGCAGGAGATGAAGGCGAAATATCCCGTCCTCAGCCGCGATTACCTGCTGGAAGAAGCAACACTCGGCATGTGGGCAGATGAGCAGGAAACGCCCTATGTCGAGGAAAAGCGCTTCGACTGGTTCCGCGGTTATCATGTCGGCGGCCGCTCATTGCTCTGGGGGCGCCAGACCTATCGCTGGTCGCAGACCGATTTTGAGGCCAATGCGAAAGACGGCATCGCCGTCGACTGGCCGATCCGTTATGAAGACGTCTCCCCCTGGTATGACTATGTCGAGCGTTTTGCCGGCATCTCCGGCAGCCGCGAGGGGCTGGATATTCTTCCCGATGGCGAATTTCTGCCGCCCATTCCGCTCAATTTCGTCGAACAGGATGTGGCGAGCCGGCTGAAGAAGGCCTTCAAGGGCACACGCCACCTCATCAATTCGCGCTGCGCCAACATTACCCAGGAACTTCCCGATCAGGAGCGCACCCGCTGTCAGTTCCGCAACAAGTGTCGGTTGGGCTGTCCCTTCGGCGGTTACTTCAGCACGCAGGCCTCGACCCTGCCTGCGGCAGTTGCCACCGGCAATCTCACTTTGCGGCCCTTCTCCATCGTCAAGGAAATCCTCTACGACAAGGACAAAAAGAAAGCGCGCGGCGTCGAAATCATCGATGCCGAGACGAACCTGACCTATGAATATACCGCCGACATCATCTTCCTCAACGCCTCGACGCTGAACTCGACATGGGTGCTGATGAATTCGGCGACCGATGTCTGGGACGGCGGGCTTGGCAGCAGCTCCGGTGAACTCGGCCATAATGTGATGGACCACCATTTCCGCATGGGCGCCACCGGCCAGGTGGAAGGTTTCGAGGACTTCTACTTCAAGGGCCGCCGTCCGGCGGGGTTCTACATTCCGCGTTTCCGAAATACCGGCGATGACAAGCGCAAATATCTGCGTGGTTTCGGCTACCAGGGCTCCGCCAGCCGTTCGCGCTGGGAGCGGGAAATTGCCGAACTCAATATCGGTGGCGACTACAAGGAAGCGCTGACGGAGCCCGGCGGCTGGACCATCGGCATGACCGCCTTCGGCGAAATGCTGCCCTATCACGACAACCGCGTGAAGCTCGATCATGACAAGAAGGACAAATGGGGCCTGCCGGTCCTCTCCATGAATGTCGGGATGAAGCAGAACGAACTCGACATGCGCGAAGACATGGTCAATGACGCCGTCGAGATGTTCGAGGCGGTCGGCATCAAGAACGTCAAGCCCTCGCGGGGTACCTACGCCCCCGGCATGGGCATTCACGAAATGGGAACCGCCCGCATGGGACGCGACTCGAAAACCTCCGTCCTCAACGGCAATAACCAGGTCTGGGATGCACCTAACGTCTTTGTCACCGACGGTGCCTGCATGACCTCGGCCTCCTGCGTCAACCCGTCCTTGACCTACATGGCGCTGACGGCGCGTGCCGCCGAGTTTGCCGTTTCCGAACGCAAGAAGGGGAACCTGTGATGAACAGACGCGAACTCTTGAAACTGATAGCCATTGCCACAGGCCTTCCGCTGATTGGCGCGGATGTCCTCACGGCTGCGGAAAACGCCGCCAAGCCCGCCGCCGGCGGCCATGTGTTCAGCCCGGAGGAAATCCGGTTTCTGGACGAGGTCGCGGAGACCATCATTCCCCGCACCTCCACCCCGGGTGCGAAGGATGCTGAAGTGGGTGCATTCATGGCCGTCTATGCCGCCGATTGTTATACCGACGAGCAGCGGGCGCTCTTCCTTTCGGCAATCCCCGAAATAGAGAAACGCAGTCAGGCAGACCATAAAAAGGGCTTTCTGGATCTGACGGCAGAACAGAAGCAGGCGTTGCTTTCCGCGCTGGACAAGCAGGCCAGGGCGGAACAGACGCCGGCAAAGCCGCATGCCTTCACGCTGGTCAAACAGTTGACGCTGCTCGGTTTCTTCACCTCGAAGATCGGCGCTACGGAAGTTCTCGTCTATGACGAGATTCCCGGTGGTTTCGAAGACCGCGTTCCCTACAAAAAGGGCACGCCTGCCTGGGGCACGACCTGAACGGAAAACCATCGGCCCGTCCGCCTTTCCGGGCGGGCCGCATTCATGCGGCAAGACAAGGATGACACGATGCGCAATATATCAATTATCGCGGCAGCGATGCTCGCGGCCACCACCGTTCCCGCTCTTTCGGAGGGCGATGTCGCCAAGGGGGAGGCGGTCTTCAAGCGCTGTTCCGCCTGTCACGCCATCGGCGAGGGCGCCAAAAACCGGGTCGGCCCGCAGCTTAACGGCATCATCGGCCGCGCAGCCGGCGGCGTGCCTGATTATACTTATTCGAGTGCGATGAAAAAAGCGGGTGAGGACGGGCTCGTCTGGACCCCGGAAGAATTGCGGGATTTCCTCAGCGCGCCAAAAAAGAAAATACCCGGAAACAAGATGGCGCTGGCCGGCATCAGCAAACCGGAAGATCTGGACAATCTCATCGCCTATATCGAAAGCGCGGCCTCGAAGCCGGCCGAATAAAGCCGCACAACTTGCCGGGCAGACAGAGTTCGGTCTGCGGGCGAGACGGCTAGATTCAGTGCGAACGGAGATAGTCCGCGAGAACGAGGGCGTGATTATGTTCCGTGTCATGGGCGGCATAAAGCAGTGTCACGCGCCCCTCGGCCACAAATGCCTTCATGCGCGCCACGGCGTCCGGGTTGGCTGACAGTTCAGCGTCATAGTGGCGGATGAATTCCGCAAAGCGTGACGGCATATGGGAAAAATTCTTGCGCAATTCGTTGCTCGGCGCGATCTCCTTCATCCAGATGGAAAGTTGTGCGGTTTCCTTGCGCATGCCACGCGGCCAGAGCCGGTCCACGAGGATGCGCGCACCGTCATCGTCGCTGGCAGGCTCATAAATCCGTTTGACCCTTATCTCATGCATGGGCGCCCTCCTCGCTTGGCAAGCGGACGATTTACAACATTATTTCTGGAGTTGCGCCCAAAAATCACCCCGCCAGCGACATGCCGAGATCGCTGACAACAAAACGCCGTGCGTCCTTTGGGCGCACGGCGTCCAATATCGCGGAACCGGAGAGCTGTTTGTCGCGATCCGGTTCCGCTTAGGCCAAAACGTTAGCCGATCTTCGCGTTGTCGTCGCGCTTGATGGCGATGACCGTCGAGCGCGGCAGCTTGCCTTCGCCGTCCGGGAAGGGGGCATCGGGATGCTGGATGCCGACGAAGTGGGTGCGCTTGTCGCCGGACCAGGTCTGGCCGGTGACTTCGGACCCCTTCGGTGCGGTCAGGAAGCGTTCGATACGGCCGGTGGCCGGGTCGCCCGCCAGCATCTGGTTGTTGCCCTGGCCGGCAAAATTGCCTTCATTGCTGTCTTCGCCGTCGGTCTGAATCCAGAGCAGGCCGGTCGAATCGAACATCATGCCGTCAGGCGAGTTGAACATGTTGCCTTCGTTGATGTTTGCCGACCCGGCATAGGCGTCCTTGTGAACGGTGGGGTTGCCGGCCATGCAGAACAGGTCCCACTTGAACTTGGCGTCCGCATGGTCGTCATTTTCCGGATACCAGCGCACGATCTGGCCGTATTCGTTCTTTTCGCGCGGGTTGGCGGCATTGATGGTCATGGCGTCGCCGCCGGCATTGGCGCGCAGCTTGCCGTCCTTCATTTCGCCGCGGCGGCTGTTGTTGGTCAGCGCGCAATAGGCCTCAATGGCGACCGGGTTGATGGCGACCCATTCCGGGCGGTCCATGGTCGTCGCACCCACCTTGGAAGCGGCCTGGCGGGTGAAGACGCAGATTTCGTCGATCTTCATGCCTGTCGTTTCCGGCGTGAGAGCGACCCATTCGCCGGCGCCGTCATCGGCGAACTTGGCGACATGGAGCGTGCCTTCGTCCAGCAGCTTAGAGGTGTCGCCGCCCGGCACGTAAATGCCGTTGGAGACGAATTTATAGAGGAACTCGCCACGCTCGTCGTCACCCATATAAACGACGACGCGGCCGTCACGGGCAATCACTACAGCGGCGTTTTCGTGCTTGATGCGGCCAAGCGCAGTGCGCTTGATCGGGGTGGACTTGGCGTCCGAAGGATCGATCTCGACCACGTAACCGGCGCGGCGCGGCTCGTTCGGGTTCTTGGCGACGTCGAAACGCGCATCGAACTTCTCATAGGCATAACGTGTCTCGGCGACGATGCCATAACGCTTGTAATCGTCAGGCAGCTTGAAGGCGGCATCGGTGGTGCCGAAATAGCCGTTGAAGTTTTCTTCGCAGGTGAGATAGGTGCCCCACGGTGTGCGGCCGGCACCGCAATTGTTGAAGGTGCCAAGACAGTCGACACCCTTTGGATCGGCGGCGGTCTTGACGAGATCGGAACCGGCGGCCGGGCCGGAAAGCGTCATCGGTGTGTTGTGATGAATGCGGCGGTTGAAGGGGCTGTCGAGAACGATCTGCCAGCCATCGGTACCTTCGGCGACTTCCATGACGGTGACGCCCTGCATGTTCTGCAGGATTTTCACGTCGTCGGCCGTCTTCGGATTGCCTTTTTCGGCATGCGGCAGGTTGGTTTCCGGGTTCACATATTCATGGTTGACGGCGATCAGTTGATGGGCGCCGACCATAAACAGTTCCATGCCATCGGTGTTCTCGCCGAAGACCTTGTCGGAGTTTTCGACGCTGACGCCCTTGGCGGGGTCGAGATCGGGGACGTTGGAAAACAGCGGCTGGCCCCATTTGGCAACCGGCTTCCAGCTATAGCCTTCCGGAACGTGAATGGTGTGGTCGGTCGCGGCCGCCACCGGCTTGAACTGGAAGCGCGAGGTGGCTGCCTGCCCCGCTTCGGCCGATGTGCTGCTCATCAGGTTGCCAAGCGTGCCCATGGCGGCCGCAGCCGAACCGAAGGCAAGCACGCCGCCGAGAAAGCCGCGGCGGGAAATCGCGCTTTCGACCACGCGGTCAAAATCGGTTTCGGCCGGCGGCGGATTTTGCAGTTCGTCCCACGCGTCCCAGGACAGCTTGCTCGTATCGATGTCGGTCATGTCTTGTCTCCACCGTTCAATGTTTGGAATCATTCCAACAGGCTGCGTATCGTCTGAGTGTTTCACTCGGATGACGGGAAGAACGACTTAAAATATGAATTTTGGAGACCAGAATCGTGCAATTTCTCTCAATGCGGGAGAAGGACGCGGGTGAGCAGAAGACTTTCGAAATGGCCAAAACGGAAGGGAACCTCCGTTCCTTTGCGCCATCCGCCGTCCAGGTCGGCGGTCAGCCGCAGGGCTCCTGAACCCTCCTCATCGTAGGCGGATAATTCTGCCGCCTCGAAAAAGAAAAGCCGTTTGACAGTTGGATAAAGCGCCTTGAACAGGCTCTCCTTGGCCGAAAAAATCAGTCCGGTCATGAACGGATCGATGACGTTGCCGAGGCTGTGAAGCTCCTGATTTGTCAGGGCCTGCATTGCGATATCACCGGCTTCCTCTTCGCTCAAAAGCTTCTCGATATCGATGCCGATGCCGCAAAACCTGCTGCCGGCGCCGGCAAGGGCAATCGCCCGGTCACCGCTGTGGGAAATCGCGCCGACAACGCCGTCTGGCCAGATCGGCGCCCGATCCTCTCCCATTCCGGGAAATATTGCCTGCCCGTTGAGGCGGCGTATGGCTTCCGCCGCACATCGGCGTCCCGCCAGAAACTCGACCTTGCGTTTGGGCACTGCCCGCAGAAGCTGCGGCGGCAGCGAAGCGGCCATATCGGCGGCGGGTTCTTCATCAGGGTTATAGCGAAGGGTGAGGCAATGGCATTCGCCGCTGTTGTCCGGCCACGGCCACACGGCCGCCGGTGCAGCATCGGGAAAGGTGTCGTCATGAGATGCCGGCACGATCGCCATAATCTTCCCCTTCTTTCACCGGGCGGGTCAAAGCCGCAAAGATCGCCTCGTCTATCGGGACCGGAGAGAAACGGCATCCTATCGGCCATATCATCCGGACTTGCAATCCCCTCGCCAAGTGCTTGGAACGTCGGCATCCGAGTTCGAAAACAAAGGCCTTCGAAGCGAACTTCGAAGGCCTTTTCCTGGAGTAGGGGATGGGATGAAACCTCAGAAAAACGCCTGAATGCCCGTCTGCGCCCGGCCGAGGATCAGCGCGTGCACGTCATGCGTGCCCTCATAGGTGTTGACCGTTTCAAGATTCTGGGCGTGGCGCATGACGTGATATTCGATCTGGATGCCGTTGCCGCCATGCATGTCGCGGGCCTGTCGGGCGATATCCAGCGCCTTGCCGCAATTGTTGCGCTTGACGATGGAGATCATTTCCGGCGCCATCTTGTGTTCGTCCATCAGCCGGCCGACGCGCAGCGATGCCTGTAGGCCGAGTGCGATCTCGGTCTGCATGTCGGCGAGCTTCTTCTGGTAGAGCTGCGTGCCGGCCAGCGGCTTGCCGAACTGTTTGCGGTCGAGGCCATATTGGCGGGAACGGAACCAGCAATCTTCCGCAGCACCCATCACGCCCCAGGAAATGCCGTAGCGGGCGCGGTTGAGGCAGCCGAACGGGCCTTTCAGCCCGGAAACGTCAGGCAGCAGCGCGTCTTCGCCGACTTCCACGCCATCCATGACGATTTCGCCTGTAATGGAGGCGCGCAGCGAAAGCTTGCCGCCGATCTTGGGGGCGGAAAGACCCTTCATGCCCTTTTCCAGCACGAAACCCCTGATCTCATTGTCGTGGGCTTCGGATTTCGCCCAGACGACGAAGACATCGGCGATCGGCGCGTTGGAAATCCACATTTTCGAACCGCGCAGGCGATAACCGCCCTCGATCTTTTCGGCGCGGGTCTTCATGCCGCCCGGATCGGAACCGGCATCCGGCTCGGTCAGGCCGAAACAGCCGATCAGCTCGCCGGAAACGAGGCCCGGCAAGTACTTCTTCTTCTGTTCGTCCGAGCCGTAAGCGAAGATCGGGTGAATGACGAGCGAGGACTGCACGCTCATCATCGAGCGGTAACCGCTGTCGATCCGCTCCACCTCGCGGGCGACCAGACCATAGGCCACGTAGCTGGCATTGGCCGCGCCATATTCTTCCGGCAGGGTGACGCCGAGCAGGCCGGTGCGGCCCATCAGGCGGAAGAGTTCCGGTTCGGTGGTTTCGGAAAGATAGGCTTCCGAGATGCGCGGCAGCAGTTCGGATTTGCCGAAGGCCTCGGCGCTGTCGCGGATCATCCGCTCGTCATCGGTCAGTTGGTCTTCGAGCAGAAAAGGGTCCTGCCAATTGAATGCTGCGCGTTCGCTCACTGTGTGCCTCCGGATTTGCTGGCCGGATTATTCTTATCCCAGCCGTCGCGCACAAGCCATGTTTACTCATTTTTGCATTACCTATAGTAATAGGTCATGACGTCTCTCAGCCGTAAACTCCTGCCCTCCACCAGTGCGCTTGCCGCCTTTGATTCCGTTGCCCGGCTTGGCAGCTTTTCAGCCGCTGCAGATGAGCTTGCATTGACGCAAGGGGCGATCAGCCGTCAGGTTATGTCACTGGAAGAACAGCTTGGCGTGCGCCTGTTCGAACGCGGCGCGCGCGGAGTGTCGCTGACGACCGAGGGTAGTGCTTATGCAAAATCGATCGCGGCGGCGCTTGGCGAGATACGCTCCGCCTCGCTGCAGATCATGACCAAAACGCATGGCAATACGCTGAACCTTGCGATGCTGCCCACCTTCGGCACCCGCTGGCTTTTGCCGCGCATCCCGGATTTTGTGACAAACCATCCGGAAATCACCATCAATTTCGCCACCCGCATCGGCCAGTTCGATTTTGAGCGCGAGCAGCTGGATATGGCTATCCATATCGGCCAGGCCGACTGGCCGGGGGCGGAAAGCACCTTTCTCATGCATGAAATGGTCGCGCCGGTTTGCAGCCCGCAATTCCTCAGCGCCCACCCGGTGGTAAAGGGCGAGGATATCGCCGCCCTGCCATTGCTGCATATGGCCTCGCGGCCGGGAGCCTGGGGCCACTGGTTCGAAAGCCTTGGCCTGTCGCTCGTGCTGCCGCAGGGCATGCGGTTCGAGCAATTCTCCAGCGTGGCGCAGGCCTGCATCGCCGGACTTGGCGTGGCGCTGATGCCGCTGTTCCTGATCGATAACGAGCTGAAATCCAAGCAACTGGTGAAAGCCTTCGATCATCAGGCGAGAAGCCCCAGTTCCTATTATGCGGTGGCGCCGCTTTCGCGTGCCAATCACGCCCCTGTCGTGCTGTTTCGGGATTGGCTGGTGCGTCAGGTCGAGGCTTATCGCGCAGCCAGCACCCAGGCCTTGTAAAAATAATCGCTCTTTTTTCGGGCATTTAACCCTTGTGCCCAGCTTTTCGCCGCATTTCGCCGGCGAAGGACTCGACAGCAGGGCGCGCCTCGCTTATCCTGATTAAACGTTTAATCAGCCTTTCCGGACCATCCATGGCGTCGTCACGGCCTGCCACCAATCTGAGCGCGATAGCAGCGGCACTCGGCGTGTCGGTGGCAACGGTGTCCAATGCGCTCTCCGGCAAGGGCCGTGTTTCGCCCGATCTGGTGGAGCGCATTCGCAAGACGGCAAGTGAATTGGGCTATGTGCCGAGTTCGGCGGGCAGGGCGTTGCGCACCGGCAGATCAGGCGTTTTGGGGCTCGTCCTGCCCGATATCGCCAACCCTCTTTTCCCACAGATCGCACAGGCCATTGAAAAAGCAGCAGTCTCTGCCGGTTATGGCGTGCTGATTGCCGATGCGCGCGGCGAGATCGCCATGCAGACGGATGCCATCAACCGGCTGATCGAGCGCGGAGTGGACGGCATGGTCATCGTTCCCCGCCGCGGCACGCGCATCTCCGGCGTCGATTGCCCTGTCGCCATCATCGACAGCCCTTCTACGCCCGGAAACACCGTCGCCGCCGACCATTGGGATGGCGGCCGGCAGGTGGGCGACTATCTGGCAAGCCTTGGCCACCGCAAGGTGGTGCTGGTGGGCAAGAACCGCGATTCCAACGTGCAGAATGACCGTCTCGGCGGCATTCGCGATGGTCTCGGCAAGGCCTGTGTGACCCGGACGCTCTGGATCGACAGCATCGAAGAGGCTGATGGTGCCGGCTGCCGGCTGGGGCTTGCCGATCTGGTGGCAGATGGTTTCACTGCCTTTGCCGCCATTTCCGACCTGCATGCGCTGCGGGCGCTCACCGAATTGCAGCGCGAGGGCATCGATGTGCCGGAGGAGGCAAGCGTCACCGGTTTTGACGATCTCATCTTTTCCGCCGTGGTCACCCCGCCGCTCACGACCATGCGCATGGATATGGGGCGCATCGCTGATCTGGCCGTCGGGGCGCTGCTGCGCGCCATCGACAGCGCCGGCGACAATGGCGTCGCCATCGATGTGACGGCGGAAATCTCGAAAGTACCGATGGCGCTGATCATGCGCGGTTCCACCGGCAAGACAAAGCATGATGCGATTGAAGCCAAAAAAACGACAGCAGGAGAACTCACACCATGAAAAAAATCATTCTTGCATCGGGCACCGCCCTGATGCTGACGATGGGAGCGGCGCAAGCGCAGGACAAGACGCTGACGATCTCGGTCTACGCCTTCGCGCAGGACGAATTCAAGGAACTGGTCTATGCGCCGTTTGAAGCAAAATGCGGCTGCAAGCTGGTGGTCGAAACTGGCAACAGCGTCGAACGTCTTGCCAAGATGGAAGCCAACAAGGCCAATCCGGTGGTCGATCTCGCCATCGTCTCCATGGCCGATGCGCTATCAGCCACCCGCAAGGACCTGATCCAGAAGATCGATGCGTCCAAGGTTCCGAATATCGAAAAGCTCTATGACATCGCCAAGGACCCGAATGGCGACGGCATGAGCGTCGGCGTCAATTTCTACGCAACGTCCATCGTCTACCGCACCGACAAGATGAAGATCGACAGCTGGGCCGATCTTTTGAAGGACGGCATTGTCGATCACGTCGCCTTCCCGAATGTCACCACCAATCAGGGCCCGCCGGCGCTTTACATGCTCGGCAAGGCGATCGGCAAGGATACGCCTGATCTTGCCGGCGCCATCGCGGCCGTGGGTGAGAAGAAGGACGATATCGTCACCTTCTACGTCAAGTCCTCGCAGCTGGTGCAGCTGATGCAGCAGGAAGAAATCTGGGCCGCGCCCATCGGCCGCTTCTCCTGGGCGCCTTTCACCAAGCTCGATCTGCCGCTCGCCTGGGCAACGCCGAAGGAAGGCCAGACCGGCGGCATGAACGTGCTCGTCGTGCCGAAGGGCGGAAAGAACGAGGAGCTTGCGCTGCAATTCATGGATTTCTGGCTTTCGACCGACGTTCAGAAGGCATTGGCTGAAAAGCTGGTGGACAGCCCGACCAATAAGGAGGTCAAGGTGTCCGACGAGGTGGCGAACAACATCACCTATGGTGACGAGACCGCCCGCAGCCTGCAGCTCATTCCGTCCGACGTGACGCTCGATAACCGCGACAAGTGGCTGTCGGAGTGGAATTCCAAGGTCGGCCAGTAAGTCCTTTCACCGTTTGGAATGGGGCATCGAAACGTCCGCGAGGGCGGCTCCATTCCGGGAAAAGCGGTTCGGTCGTCCCCTGACCGCTTTTCCACCCTCTTTTTCGCAGGCCGGTCCTTCCGGCTGCCATAACAACCGGCCTTGGGGCCGTTCAGGGAATAAACCGATGTTTCAGAACCGGGCCGAAGCGCTGGCGCTTGCATTGCCCGCGGCAATTTTCGCGGCGGCGGTCTTTCTTGTGCCGGTCTTCATGCTTCTGTCGGAGGGCTTCCGCACCGCTGACGGCTGGACATTGTCGGCCTATGGCGCCTTCTTTTCCGATCCGCTGAACCAGACGGTTTTCCTGCGTACGCTCAAACTCGGCGCGCTTGTTACCGTCGTCTCGGCCGTGGTGGGTTATGCGGCGGCGTTTGCCATCATCAACTTATCGCCGGGCAAGAAAGGCCATGTGGTCAATCTCGTCGTGCTGCCGCTGATGATCTCGCCGGTTGCCCGCACCTATGCATGGATCGTCATTCTCGGCAGAACCGGCATCGTTAATCAGGCGCTGCAGGCGGTGGGCCTGAGCGACGCGCCGATCCGCATCCTGTTTTCCGAAACGGCCGTTTTCATCGGCCTTCTGCAACTGTTCCTGCCGCTGATGATCATCTCGCTCATCAGCGCGCTGGAAAACATGCCGAAGGACACGATCGCCGCTGCCCGCGTGCTCGGCGCAAACTGGTTTCAGGTGTTCTGGAAAGTCATCCTGCCGCTTACCAAGGAAGGGCTGGTCGTCGGCGGCACGCTGGTCTTCACCGGTTCGCTGACGGCCTATATCACGCCCGCCATTCTCGGCGGCTCCAAGGTGTTGATGCTGGAGACCCTGCTTTACCAGCAGGTCACGGTCTCCAATAATTTCGTCGCCGCCAGTGTCATCGCCTTCATCCTCATCGTCATGAGCTTTGCCGCCAATATCCTCTTGAAGCGCATCGCCACCGCAAGGAACAAGAAATGACCCGGCAGCTCTTCATTCCGCTCACGCTCCTTCTTGTCGTCGGTTTCCTCATCGGGCCGTTCCTCATCATCGTTGCGGCGTCGTTTTCGGCCGGCGATACGCTCGCCTTTCCGCCGCAGGGCTTTTCGCTGAAATGGATCGCCAAAGTCTTCACCGTGGAAAGTTTCCGCGAGAGCTTTGCCATGTCGATGTTCCTCGCCATCGGCGGCACGTTCACGGCGCTCATCCTCGGCATTCCCGCTTCCTACGCCATGTCGCGTTACAAGTTGCCTTTTGCCGAAACCGTGCGCACCATCGTTTCCGCGCCCATCATCGTGCCCGGCATCATCGTCGGCCTCGCGCTGCTGCGTTATTTCGTCGTGCCCTTCGGCATCGGCATCACGCTTGCCCTGTTTCTAGCCCACACGGCGCTCATCCTGCCCTATGCGGTGCGGGTGGTATCGGCCAGCCTCAACAACCTGCGCTCCGACATAGAGGAGGCGGCGGTGCTGCTTGGCTCGTCGCGGCTTGGTGCCTTTTTCCGGGTGGTGCTGCCGAATATACGCGGTGGCATCCTGTCGGCTTTCATTCTCGGTTTCGTGACGAGTTTCAACCAGGTGCCGGTATCGCTGTTCCTCTCCGGTCCCGGCGTGCGCACATTGCCCATCGATATGCTGGGTTACATGGAAATCGTCTTTGATCCTTCCGTTGCAGCCCTTTCCTCGCTGCTCGCCTTCCTTTCCATCGGCATCGTCTTTATGGCCGAACGTTTCCTGGGGTTCTCCCGTTATGTCTGACGCAAATTATCTTTCGCTCAACAAAGTCTCGCTCGCTTATGGCAACAGCATCGCCGTCAAGGATCTCGATCTCGATATCCGCAAGGGCGAGCTTCTCGCGCTGCTTGGGCCTTCCGGCTGCGGCAAGACAACGACGATGCGCGCCATTGCCGGGCTGATGCCGGTGGCAAGTGGGCGTATTGATCTCGATGGCGCCGATATTACCCGCGTCGCGGCCAACAAGCGTGCCGTCGGGCTGGTGTTCCAGTCCTATGCGCTATTCCCCCATCTGACTGTTTACGAAAACGTCGCCTTCGGCCTGAAACTTAAGGGCATGAGCGGCAAGACGCTTGACGACAAGGTCGCCTCCGGCCTGAAATCGGTGGGCTTGTCCAATTTCGCCTCCCGCAAGCCGGCGGAACTTTCCGGCGGCCAACAGCAGCGCGTGGCGCTGGCGCGCTCCATGGTCATGGAGCCAAAGGTGCTGCTGCTCGACGAGCCGCTCTCCAACCTCGATGCCCGCCTACGCCTTGAAATGCGCACCGAATTGCAGCGCGTGCAGAAGGAAACCGGCGTGACGATGATCTTCGTCACCCATGACCAGATCGAGGCTTTGGCGCTGGCCGACCGTATTGTCGTCATGAAGGGCGGCAAGATTGAGCAGATCGGCACGCCTGAGGAAATTTATAACGCGCCGGTTTCGTCCTTCGTGGCTGACTTCGTCGGCTTCGAAAACATCTTCGCGCTGGAAGGCGGCGCTTTGAAAACCGCAAACGGCAAGACATCGCTTACCGGACCAGTCCCTTCAGCATCTGGACTGGCCTGGCGGCCGCGCATGGTAACCCTTGGTTCAGGTCCTTTCCAGGGAACCGTGCGCGGCACATCCTTTGCAGGCAACAGCCGCGAATATCTGCTCGTCACGCCGCTTGGCGCCATCAAGGCAGAAACCGACGCCGCCCTTGCTGCGCACGCCATCGGTGATACGCTCGCCTTCGATCTGCCGGTCGAAAAAGCGGCAAGCCTCAAGGTGTTCAACTGACGATGGGCGTGTGGATCGATACCGATATGGGCTTTGACGATATCGCCGCCATCATGGTGGTGCAATCGGCAGGCCTTGCCATCGACGGCATCTCTTTGGTGTTCGGCAATGCCACGCTGGATGCGGTCTGCCGCAATGCCGCAGGCGCCGTAGCAAGCTTCGGCTGGTCGATGCCGATCCATCAGGGCCGCGCCATGCCCGTCCTCGGCGCGCTCGAAACCGCGCAGTCCATCCTCGGTGAAAGCGGCATTCCGACCGCCGGCCAAAGCCTGCCGGATGCGCCGGCTCTGCCAAAAAGCGATGCCTTTACCGCTCTCTGCAACTGGCTGGAGGGTGAAGGCGAAAAGCGCATCCTCGCGCTCGGCCCGCTCACCAATATCGCCGCACTTTGTCTCGCTCGGCCCGATCTTGCCGCCAGAATTTCCGACCTCACCTGGATGGGGGGCGGGCTTACCAGTGGCAACCACACGGCATCGGCCGAATTCAACGCCTTCGCCGATCCCGAGGCACTGGCAATCGTGCTCGCCCATGGCCTGCCGCTGCGCATGGTCGATCTCGATGCTTGCCGCAAGGTCATGGCCTCGCCCGCCGATGTCCTGCCGATCCGCACCGCCGACGGCAGGAATGCGGGCCTTATTGCCGATCTGTTTGATGGTTTCATCGGCATCGCCACCAGTCGCGGTAGGGCTGCCATGGCGCTTTACGATCCCGTCGCCGCAGTCGGCTTTACCTCCGATCATCTCGGCTGGCAGCAGGCGCGCATCGATGTCGAACTCCATGCCTCGCTGACGCGGGGAAGAACCGTGGTCGAGACACGCGCGGAGAAGGTGACAGACTTTAACGCCCAGTTTGCCGTGACCGTTGATGCTGGAGCCGCAAAGGCCGCCATATTGGAAGCATTGCGCCGGGGGGCTGCCCGATGACCGCGCAAATCCGCCTGGCGGAGCCTGCCGATCTCAACGACGACACCCTGCGCGCCCGTGCTGTTGCCGCCGCGCGTGGTGATCAGCGTTTTGATGTTCTCATCACCGGCGGAACATTAGTGGATGTGGTGACGGGCGAGCTTCGCCCTGCCGATATCGGCATTGTCGGAGCGCTGATCGCCAGCGTTCACGAACCGGCAAGCCGCAGGGACGCCGCGCAGGTGATAGACGCGGGCGGGGCCTATGTCTCGCCGGGGCTGATCGACACGCATATGCACATCGAAAGCTCGATGATCACGCCGGCCGCCTATGCGGCAGCGGTGGTTGCCCGCGGCGTCACCACCATCGTCTGGGACCCGCATGAATTCGGCAACGTGCATGGTGTCGATGGCGTGCGCTGGGCGGCGAAGGCGATCGAAAACCTGCCATTGCGCGCCATTCTGCTCGCCCCCTCCTGCGTGCCGTCAGCACCGGGGCTAGAGCGCGGCGGTGCGGATTTCGATGCCGCCATTCTCGCCGATCTCCTCTCCTGGCCGGAAATTGGCGGCATTGCGGAAATCATGAACATGCGCGGTGTCATCGAGCGCGATCCGCGCATGAGCGGCATCGTTCAGGCCGGGCTCGCCTCGGAAAAGCTGGTCTGCGGCCATGCGCGGGGCCTGAAGAATGCCGATCTCAACGCCTTCATGGCGGCGGGCGTTTCTTCCGATCACGAACTGGTCTCGGGCGAAGACCTCATGGCGAAGCTCAGGGCAGGGCTGACGATCGAGCTGCGCGGTTCGCATGATCATCTGCTGCCGGAATTCGTGGCGGCGCTGAATACGCTCGGCCACCTGCCGCAGACGGTGACGCTCTGCACCGATGATGTCTTCCCTGACGACCTGTTGCAGGGCGGCGGGCTGGATGATGTGGTGCGCCGTCTTGTGCGTTATGGCCTCAAGCCCGAATGGGCGCTACGCGCCGCTACGCTGAATGCCGCGCAAAGGCTTGGCCGTTCCGATCTCGGCCTCATAGCCGCAGGCCGCCGCGCTGATATCATCGTTTTCGAGGATCTGAACGGCTTTTCGGCCCGTCATGTGCTCGCAAGCGGCCGGGCCGTTGCAGAAGGCGGCCGCATGCTTGTCGACATTCCCACCTGCGATACGACCGTACTCAAAGGCTCGATGAAGCTTCCGCTACGCATGGCCAATGATTTCCTGGTGAAATCTCAGGGTGCGAAGGTACGCCTCGCCACCATTGACCGCCCGCGGTTCACGCAATGGGGTGAGACGGAAGCGGACGTGAAAGACGGTTTCGTGGTTCCGCCGGAGGGTGCGACGATGATCTCCGTCACCCACCGCCACGGTATGGCCGAGCCCACCACAAAAACCGGCTTCCTCACCGGCTGGGGACGCTGGAACGGCGCCTTCGCCACCACCGTCTCGCATGACAGCCATAACCTCACCGTCTTCGGTGGCAACGCAGGGGACATGGCGCTCGCCGCCAATGCGGTGATCGGCACCGGCGGCGGCATGGCCGTTGCCTCCGGGGGCAAGGTTACCGCGATCCTCCCGCTGCCGCTCTCTGGCCTCGTTTCGAGTGCGCCGCTCGAAGAGGTGGCGCGGGCTTTCGAGGAGTTGCGCGAAGCCGTCGGCAAGGTGGTGGAATGGCAGCCGCCCTATCTCGTCTTCAAGGCCTGCTTCGGCGCCACGCTCGCCTGCAATATCGGCCCGCATCAGACGGATATGGGCATTGCCGATGTGTTGACGGGGAAGGTGATGGAAAGCCCGGTCATCGAGGTTTTGGGATAATAACGTCAGGACCGGCTGCCGCGATGTCGTCGTCGTGGCAGCCGCGGCCTCTCAGTTCACATTGTGAAGCTGCGCTTCGCCATTGTGGAGAAAGCAGGCTTTGGTGAAGAGACCCAAATCCAGCAGGTTGGGCAGGCGGATATCGCGCATATCGGGAAGCCGCTTGTTTTCAGGATCAAACGAGCGGTCAACCTGCGAGATGAATGCGAAAATGACGCCGGTCTTTTGTGCGAATTCCCCAAGGGCTGTCACCTGTTGCGACAGGTCCGGCTTGTGCCGCTGCTGATCGAGTATCTGCAGATAATCGATCACGGCGAAGGTGCTGGGTCTGGCTGGTGACAAATGGCGGATGATGTAATCCGCGCATATCTCGTCCGATGTCACGATCTCGGTTTCTCTTTTTCCGGCCGCATGTTTTTCGATACGCTTTCTTGCCTGTTGCTCCGTCATTTCGAGCGTGAGCAAGACGGACTGACGCCCGTCTTCGGCTGCCGCGCGCAAAAGTTCAAACCCAAGCGCTGTCTTGCCTTGGCCTGGGCGGCCGGCAAGCAGAAGCATGTCGCCATGCACGATGCGGGAGAACAGGTTTTCGGATAAGGAGCCCGCCGCAACGTGAGCGGACAGCAGGCTCCACCGTGCGAATCCTTCCTCGCGCGCGATCTGGTCCAGTGCGTCGTGCAGGGGAATGGCATTGTTTCGGACCATGAGCTTGGCCCGCCGTTTTAATTGAAAAATCGGAGTAGAAAGTTTCATCAAAAGACCTCCATTTCGGGTCTGAAACGCAATCCCTCCTTATGCGAATGCCCGAACAGACGGTTCGATGATGATATTACCCCGCATGTCGAATGCTTCCCCGAAAGGAGGGGGGAGGCGTGGGTTGCGCCTGTGCGCAGAAATTACCGCGCCCGATGATTCGCCACAAGCGTCCGAAATATCGACGGTCAAAAAACGGCAGGCAGTAAGATGGGTCTACTCCGCCGCCAGTTCCTGCTCCACCAATGTCGCCCAGAACGCCACGCCCGGCACGATGGCCGCATCGTTGAAGTCGTAGGAGGTGTTGTGGTGCAGCGCGCCATCCACCGCCGGGCCGTTGCCGAGCCAGACGTAGCAGCCGGGGGCTTCGCCGGCGAAGAAAGCGAAGTCGTCACCGGCGGTCGAGGGCGGGAAGGCGGTGCGGGCCTTGGTGCCGAACACGGTCTTGGCGGCGCGCAGCGCCCTTTTCGTCGCGTCCGCCTCATTGATGACGGGCGGAATGCGGCGGATGAAGTCGTAATGCGCCTCGATGCCGAACATCGCCGCCGTGCCCTTCGCCAGCCGGCCGATCTCCGCCTCCAGCTGGTCGCGCACGTCTGCCGCATAGGCACGTGCCGTACCGCCGATTTCGACGAGATCGGGAATGACGTTGAGCGCCTTCGGGTCGCCCGCCTGCACCGAACAGGCGCTGACCACGGCCGGTTGCAGCGGATCGATGACGCGGCCGACGATGGTTTGCAGCGAGGCGAGGAAGGTGCCCGCCGCGGTTATGGGGTCACGGCCGAGATGTGGCTTGGCACCATGGGTGCCTATGCCCTTGAAGGTGACACGCCAGCTGTCGGAAGAGGCAAGCTGCGGGCCTTCCACCACGGCCATTTCGTCAAGCCCTAGCCCCGGCATATTGTGCAGGCCATAGACCGCATCGCAGGGGAACAGGTCGAACAGCCCGTCTTCCACCATTTTTTTCGCGCCACCCCGGCCCTCTTCGGCCGGCTGGAAGATGAAATGCACGGTGCCGGAAAAGTCGCGGGTCTTGGCGAGGTAACGCGCGGCACCCAGCAGCATGGCAGTATGGCCGTCATGGCCGCAGGCATGCATCTTGCCGGGAAACTTCGATTTATAGGGCCGCTCGGGCACCTCAGGCATGGCGAGAGCATCCATGTCGGCGCGAAGACCAATGCTGCGGGTGCCGTTACCCACCTGCAACGTGCCGACAACGCCGGTACCGCCGAGACCGCGATGCACCTTCAGCCCGGCGCGCTCGAGCAGATCGGCGACGATGGCGCTGGTTCTTTCCTCTTCGAAACCCAGTTCCGGATGGGCGTGCAGATCATGGCGAAGCTCCGTCAGGAATGGCAGGTCTTCACCGATCCGGTCCAGCAGTCTCATGGGAAGCTTGTCCTTGAATATGGGGAAAACCCGCGTCATAGGTGGGTTTGTCCGAATGCCTGTTGCTTTTTTCTCTTCTAGCGGAAAAAGCCAATGAAATGAACCCGCCGCATGTGTGCGGTTGCTGAAATGCCTAATATGTCGAACGGGGTTGGCGAGGCTGAAAAAAACCGCATCCGTCTTGCGCCATTCCGCTCCTGAAAGGAAAACCGATGCCGTCATCCGCATCGCCCGCCGCCCAGTCTCCCGCTGCGCCGCACGAATTCTGGCAGGACATTCTTCCGCCCGGCACCTTTGCGACGGCAGGTCCGCATTCCAGCTTCTTTCCGGCGGAACTGGATGACAACAGGCAGATATGCCTGCCCATCCGGCCGCTTGCGGATGGCGAACATGCGCTTGCCTCGCTCATCGTCAATCAGGCCTCATTCGAGGTGCTGGAGGCGCTGGCGGCCGATCTTGCCGCCAAGCTCGCGCCGTTCAGCCCTGACGTCGTGATTGGCCTGCCGACGCTGGGGCTGACGCTTGCCGCCGCCGTTGCCCGCCATCTCGGCCATTCCCGTTACGTGCCGCTCGGCACCTCGCGCAAGTTCTGGTATCTGGAGGAACTGTCGGTGCCGATGTCCTCCATCACCACCAAGCAGGAAAAGCGGCTTTACATCGATCCGCGCATGTTGCCGCTCCTCGAGGGCAAACGGGTGGCGCTGGTGGATGATGTCATCTCCAGCGGCAGTTCGATTATATCAGGTCTTTCGCTTCTCGCCTCATCCGGCATCAAGCCGGTGGTGATCGGCGCTGCCATGCTGCAATCGGATCGCTGGCGGGAAAAAATCGCCGCTTTCGGGTCGGAATGGGCGGAACGGGTGAGGGGCGTTTTCGCCACGCCGCTGCTGACAAAAGCCGAAGGCGGCTGGCGGGCTTGACGTTGCGCAATTTCCGGCAAAAGGCAAGTGGTGATAATTTCACCGCTGCCTAATTTGCGTCTTGCGGAGCCGCGAGAGATCGTCCTAAGATTACTTCCGACAGATTAGAGCGGTCGGCGAAAAATGCGCCGGTTTGCTTTCGCGCGGTGTCATTCCGGCGTCTGCCCGCCCCCTTTGGTTTTGCCGCTTACTGGAATTTCTTGACATGCATGCAGTGTTCGACGGTCATAATGATGTGCTGCTTCGGTTGTGGCGCAACAGCAAGGCCGGTGGCGATCCGGTGGCTGAATTCAAGAACGGCACGCGCGAAGGCCATATCGATGGTCCGCGCGCCAGGGCAGGCGGTCTCGGTGGGGGCATCTGCGCCATCTATATCCCGTCAGGCGATCTGGTCCTGCAGGAACCGGACGAACAGGGCCATTACGACACGCCGCTCGCCGCGCCGCTGGAGCGCCTGCCTTCCCTCGATATCGCCATGGAGAAAGCGGCGATTGCGCTGAGGCTCGATCGCGCCGGTGCCTGGCGGCTCTGCCGCTCCACGGCCGATATTCGCAAGGCCTTTGCCGAGGATATTTTCGCCGCCGTGCTGCACATGGAAGGCTGCGAGGCGATCGGGCCTGATCTTGACGCGCTGGAGGTGTTTTATGCCGCCGGCCTGCGCTCGCTCGGTCCGGTCTGGAGCCGGCACAATATTTTCGGCCATGGCGTTCCCTTCTCTTATCCCATGTCACCCGATACCGCGCCCGGTCTTACCGATGCCGGTTTCGCGCTGGTGAAGGAATGCAACCGGCTCGGCATTCTCATCGATCTCGCCCATATTACCGAAAAAGGCTTCTGGGATGTGGCAAAGACCACCAACCAGCCTTTGATCGCCAGCCATTCGAACGCACATGCGCTCACCCCCGTCGCCCGCAATCTCACCGACCGGCAGATGGATGCCATCAGGGAGAGCGGTGGGCTGGTGGGCCTCAACTATGCCGTGACCATGCTCAGGCCCGATGGGCGTGACATTGCCGATACGCCGCTCTCCGACATGGTGCGCCATATCGACTACATGGTGGAACGCATGGGCATCGACTGCGTGGCGCTCGGATCGGATTTCGACGGCGCGACGGTACCCGTCGGCGTGGCCGATGCCAGCGGCAACCACAATCTGGTTGCGGCACTGAAATCGGCAGGCTACGGTGATGGAGAGCTTGCTAAAATCTGCCGGGAAAACTGGCTGCGTGTTTTGTCTCAGGCCTGGCACGAAGCGGCCTGAGAACAGTTTTAAGCGAACCAAATCAATCTTATAACAAAAGGGGAGATCCTATGATCAAATCGCTCAACAAATCCATGCGGGTGCTTAGCACCAGCGCTGCCCTGTCGCTGATGATGCTGTCGGCGCCGCACGCTTTCGCCGCCACGCCGGCCGACACTCTGGTCGAAGGTTTCGCCATCGATGACATCATCACGCTCGATCCGGGTGAGGCATTCGAACTGTCCGCCGCCGAAGTCACCGGTAACACCTACAGCAAGCTGGTCTCCATCGATCTCAACGACACGTCCAAGGTTATCGGCGATCTGGCCGAGAGCTGGACGACATCCGAGGATGGCCTGACATATACCTTCAAGCTGAAATCCGGCCTGAAATTCGCCTCCGGTAACCCGATCACCGCTGACGATGTGGCCTTCTCTTTCGAACGCGCCGTCAAGCTCGACAAGTCGCCGGCATTCCTGCTGACGCAGTTCGGCCTCAAGGGCGACAACGTCAATGAAAAAGCCAAGGCTGCGGATGCAAACACCTTTGTGCTGACGGTCGACAAGCCTTACGCGCCGAGCTTCGTGCTGAACGTGCTGACGGCAACGGTCGCCGCCGTGGTGGACAAGAAGCTTATCACCGAAAAGGCGAAGTCGGTTACGCCGAGCGCCGATTACAAATACGACACGGATTTCGGCAATGAATTCCTGAAGACCGGTTATGCCGGTTCCGGCCCCTACAAGATTCTTGGCTGGAAGGCCAACGAAGCGGTGATCCTCGAGGCCAACCCGAATTATTACGGCGAGAAGCCGAAGCTGAAGCGTGTCGTTTATCGCCACATGAAGGAAAGCTCCGGCCAGCGCCTGGCGCTTGAGAACGGCGATATCGACGTTGCCCGTAACCTCGAGCCCGGCGACATGGAAGCCGTGTCCAAGAAGGAAGGCCTTGCCGTCACGTCTGCGCCCAAGGGCACCGTTTATTACTTCAGCCTCAACCAGAAGAACGAGAACCTGAAGAAGCCGGAAGTCGTCGAAGCTCTGAAATATCTTGTTGACTATGACGCGATCGGCGCGACGATCATCAAGGGCATCGGTGAAGTCCACCAGACCTTCCTGCCGAAGGGCCAGCTCGGCGCGCTCGACGAGAACCCCTACAAGCTCGACGTTGCCAAGGCCAAGGAACTTCTCGCCAAGGCCGGCCTGAAGGACGGCTTCACCGTGACCATGGATGTGCGCAACACCCAGCCGGTGACCGGCATTGCCGAAAGTGTGCAGCAGACGCTGGCGCAGGCCGGCATCAAGCTGGAAATCATTCCCGGCGACGGCAAGCAGACCCTGACCAAATATCGCGCCCGCACGCATGACATCTATATCGGCCAGTGGGGCTCGGACTATTTCGACCCGAACTCGAATGCCGAAACCTTCACCATCAACTACGACAATTCCGATGAAGGCAAGAACAAGACGCTGGCCTGGCGCAACGCCTGGGATGTTCCTGATCTGACCAAGGAAACCCAGTCGGCTCTGCTGGAAAAGGACACTGCCAAGCGTGCCGCCATCTATCAGAACCTGCAGAAGGAAGTTCTGGCGAAGGGTCCCTTCGTCATCATCTTCCAGCAGACGGAAGTTGCCGGTTATTCCGCCAAGCTCAAGGGCCTGAAGCTCGGACCGAGCTTTGACACCAACTACGTCTATACGATCTCCAAGGAATGATCCGGAAGGATCGGTCTCTTGAGCATCGTTGAAGCAAACAGCAGGGCGAGGCAGGGCAAACGCCGTGCCAACGCCCGTGCTAAGGCCATTATCGGCTTCGCCCTTACCGTCATCACCACCTTTCTGGGGTTGATGGCGGTCACATTTTTCATTGGCCGTGTCGTGCCGATCGATCCCGCACTGGCGATCGTCGGCGACCGTGCGCCTGCGCATGTGGTCGAGCGGGTGCGCGAGCAGCTCGGCCTCAACCTGCCGCTCTGGCAGCAGTTCTTCATTTATCTGAAACAGGCGCTGTCGGGTGATTTCGGCATCTCCGTCCTCACCACCAATCCTGTCATGGACGATATCAAGCGGGTGTTTCCGGCGACGATCGAGCTTGCCACGATCGGCACGATCATCGGCGCCGTTTTCGGCATTCCGCTTGGCGTCCTCGCAGCGGTCAAGCGCGGGAGCTTTGCCGACCAGGTCGTCCGCGTCATCGGCCTTATCGGCTATTCCGTGCCGATCTTCTGGCTTGGCCTCCTGGCGCTGCTGGTGTTTTACGCCCGGCTGCAATGGGTCGCTTATCCCGGCCGCATGGATATCGTCTACGAATTCACCTTCACGCCCGTCACGGGATTTTTCCTGATCGACGCGATCTGGCAACGTCAATGGGACGTGTTGTGGGATCTGTTCCGCCACATCATCCTGCCCGCCTCGCTGCTCGGCTATTTTTCGCTGGCCTATATCAGCCGCATGACGCGCTCCTTCATGCTGAACGAGCTTAGCCAGGAATATATTGTCGCGGCCCGCGCCAAGGGGCTTTCGGAAACCCGCATCATCTGGTTCCACGCGCTGCGCAACGCCGCCGTGCCGCTGGTGACAGTGATTGCGCTGTCTTACGCTGGCCTGCTGGAAGGGTCGGTGTTGACCGAAACCATCTTTGCCTGGCCGGGGCTCGGCCTCTACATCACCAATTCCCTGCAGAATGCGGATATGAATGCCGTTCTCGGCGGCACGATCGTGATCGGCGCCATCTTCGTCGGCATCAATCTCTTCTCCGATCTGCTTTACCGGACGCTCGACCCAAGGACGCGCAGCCGATGACGATTTCGACCGATACACTCAAACCCTATAGCCGCGAATGGCTGCTCTCCGACCGGCCGACTTCCCGCAAGCAGGCCCGCCTTGGCCGGGCCTATGTCATCTGGCGGCGGTTTTCGGAAAACCGACTGGCGCTGCTTGGGCTTGGCATCATCATCGCGCTGCTGTTCGTGGCGCTGTTTGCCGATGTGCTGGCCCCGCATAACCCGGTGCAGGGTGACCTGCGCAATGCCCGGCTTCTGCCGCCCGGCACTGCGGGTTATCTGCTCGGCACCGATGACCAGGGGCGCGATATTCTCTCGCGTCTCATCCACGGTTCACGGCTCACTTTGTTCGTGGTTCTGCTGGTGGCGATTATCGCCGCGCCCATCGGGCTCATCGTCGGCACCGTCTCGGGTTATGCCGGCGGCTGGGTCGATGCCATTCTGATGCGCATCACCGATATTTTCCTGGCCTTTCCGAAGCTCGTTCTGGCGCTGGCGCTGGTGGCGGCACTCGGGCCGGGCATCGAAAACGCGGTACTGGCCATTGCGGTCACCTCATGGCCGCCCTATGCGCGCATCGCGCGCGCCGAAACCATGACCTTCCGCAATTCCGATTTCATCGCGGCGGTGAAGCTCATGGGCGCGTCGCCGTTTCGCATCGTCCTGAAGCACGTCATGCCGCTTTGCATGTCGTCGCTCATCGTGCGTGTCACGCTCGATATGGCGGGCATCATCCTCACCGCAGCCGGTCTCGGCTTCCTTGGCCTCGGTGCCCAGCCGCCGCTGCCGGAATGGGGTGCGATGATCGCCTCGGGACGTCGTTTCATTCTCGATCAATGGTGGGTGGCGGCCATGCCGGGTATCGCGATCCTCATCGTCAGCCTTGGTTTCAACCTTCTGGGCGATGGCCTGCGCGATGCGCTTGATCCCAAGGAGGCGAACCAATGAGCGCGCCGCTTCTGACTGTCGAGAACCTGCGCGTTTCCTTCCCCACCCGCACCGGGCTGGTGGAGGCGGTGCGTGGCGTGTCCCTCACACTCGGCCGCGAGCGTCTTGGCATTGTCGGCGAATCCGGCTCCGGCAAGTCGCAGACCGGTCGCGCCATCATGGGGCTGACGCCGAAAAGCGCGCGCATCGAAGCTGATACACTGCGTTTCGGTGATATCGATCTGCTCAAGGCGTCCGCAAAAGAGCGGCGGATCATGCGCGGCAAGCGCATAGCCATGATCCTGCAGGACCCGAAATATTCGCTGAACCCGGTCATGACCATCGGCCGCCAGATCATGGAAACCCTGCGGACCCATGAAAAGATCGGCAGCGGCGAGGCGCGTCAGCGCACGCTTGCCATGCTCGAAGCCGTGCAGATCCGCGATCCCGAGCGCGTGTTCGATCTTTACCCGCACGAGGTTTCCGGCGGTATGGGCCAGCGTGTCATGATCGCCATGATGCTGGTTTGCGGCCCGGAGCTGCTGATCGCCGATGAACCGACTTCGGCGCTCGATGTGACGGTGCAGCTGGAAGTGCTCGACATTCTCGACAAGCTGGTGCGCGACCGCGGCATGGGGCTGATCTTCGTCAGCCATGATCTTCGACTCGTGTCCTCCTTCTGCGACCGTGTTCTGGTCATGTATGCTGGCAAGGTGGTGGAGGAGCTTTCTTCCGCCAATCTGAAGGAAGCGAAACATCCCTATACGCAGGGTCTGTTGAACTGCCTGCCGGAAATTGGCGGCCATCGCCATCCGTTGCCGGTTCTGGAACGCAAGCCGGAGTGGCGCGCATGAGCACAGTTCTTTCCATCCGCGACATGGTGGTGGATTTCGACGGTTACATCGCGCTCGACAGCGTCAGCGTCGATGTCGCCGAGGGTGAATCCTTCGGCATCGTCGGCGAGTCCGGTTCAGGCAAATCGACCTTGCTACGCGCCATTGCCGGCCTCAACCATTTCGATGAAGGCTCGCTGATGGTGGCGGGGCGCTCCTATTCCAGCAAGCACCGCGACAAGAGTTTTTACAGCGATGTGCAGATGGTGTTTCAGGACCCCTATGGCTCGCTTCACCCGCGCCAGACGGTGGATGCGCTGCTGCTGGAACCGCTCGTCATCCATGGTCTCGACAATCGCGAGCAGCGCATTGCTCGGGCGCTGGACGAGGTGGGGCTCGGCTCGGGTTTCCGCTTCCGCTATTCGCACCAGCTTTCCGGCGGCCAGCGCCAGCGCATCGCCATTGCCCGCGCGCTGATCGTGGAGCCGAAAATCCTGCTGCTGGACGAGCCGACCTCGGCGCTGGACGCTTCCATCCAGGCGGAAATCCTCAATCTGCTCGAACAGGCACGCAAGGACCGCAACCTTACCTTCGTCATGGTCAGCCACGATCTCGGCGTCATCAGCCATATGTGCGATCGGCTGGCGGTGATGAGAAGCGGCAAGGTGGTGGAAATGCTGGAAGCCGAGGCGCTGGAAAGCCGCGAGTTCAGTGCCGATTATACAAGGCAGCTGCTGGTGGCGAGCGAGGGTTTCAAGCGCGCTTGATCTGATGAGAGAGTGCCTCCCTTTCTTCTCCCCGCCGGGGAGAAGAAACGACCTGCAACCTCTCGCTTCTTATGCGCCGTCAACGTCCCGGCCGATGTATTCTCTCTCCCCGCCGTGGTGATATGCTGGCCGCCAGCCCCGGCCCACCCGAACAAGGTCTCCGTCCCATGCAATTGCGCGCCTTGATGTATTTCGACGAACTCGTCCGCACCAATTCCATGCGCGCCGCGGCGGAAAACCTGAATGTCGCGCCGACGGCGGTGAGCCGGCAGATCGAGAACCTCGAATATTATTTCGGCTCGCCGCTGGTAGAGCGCTCCAGCCGCGGCGTGAAGCTGACAGCGGCGGGTGAACTGCTCGCCGCACGCGCCGGCAAGACATTGCGCGAGCTCGACCATGTGCACCAGCTGATCGACGATCTCAAAGGCCTGCAACGCGGCCGGGTCACGGTCTATGCCAATGGCGCGACGGTGGCGAACCTTCTGGCGCCCGTGCTGGCGCAGTTCAGCCTGAAATATCCGAAGCTGCGCTTCGAGGTGCATATTACCAGCGCCCGGCAGGCTATGGAGGCGCTGGGTGCGGCGGAAGCGGACCTCGTCGTCAGCCTGTTTGCACCGAAGCTTTCGGGTGTGAAGGTGCGCTCGCGTACCCGCATCAGCTACGATGTCATCTTCCCCGCCGGCCACGCGCTCGCCGCCCAGCCGGAAGTCTCGCTGAAGGAGCTGGCCGGCCTGCCGCTTGCCCTGCCGGACAAGAGTTTTGCCGCGCGTCAGGCGTTCGATACACTCTTTGCCGATGCCGGCATCGAGCTTGATCCCGTCTTCATCACCAGCTCGCTGGAAATGCTGAAGGAGCTGGTGCTGGGCCACGCCGCCGCCACGCTGTTGCCGGCGCTTTCGGTAGCGCGCGAAATTCGCAGCGGCCAGATGGTCGCCGTTCCGCTTTCCTGCAAGAAGGGCATTCATACGCAGATCGATCTCTGTGTTGCGCCCGACCGGCAATTGTCTTTCGCCGCCTCCAAGCTTGCCGATTTCATCGAGCGTTTCATGCGCGAGGCAACAGCGGGGTAGTTTCTTCTGCCCGCTGGGGAGAGGAATAAGGCCAGCTTGGGAAATTACCCCAAGGTTGATTTCCACCCGCAATTCCGTGTAGCCATTTCAGATACACGGAGCACACAAAAACGGAGATTGTGTGTGCGCCTGCAACATGACACTCTTTTCGCAACGGGTGGTCTTTGGAAGGGTAAAAATGCCCCGGCCGCCAGACAGGGGACTAAGGATGCCACGCACTTATCTTTCGCAGGCGGCAAAGCTTTCGCGCCGTACCGCGCTGACGCTTGCATTGGGCACGGCGCTCTGGCTGCCGCTTTCGGTTGTTAACGCCGAAGCCGCGCCGAAAACCGCCCTGACGCTTGGCATGACGGTGGAGCCGACCGGTCTCGATCCGACCATTGCCGCGCCCGTCGCCATCGGCCAGGTCACCTGGCAGAATATTTTCGAAGGTCTCGTCACCATCGACAGCAAGGGCAAGGTGAAGCCGCAGCTTGCCGAAAGCTGGGAGATTTCGCCTGATGGCAAGAGCTACACCTTCAAACTGCGCAAGGGTGTCAGCTTCCATGATGGCGAGGCGTTCGATTCCGCCGTCGCGAAATTCTCGCTCGACCGGGCGCGCGGAGAAGCTTCCGTTAACCCGCAGAAGCGCTTCTTTGCGGCAATCGATAGCATCGAGACGCCGGACGCGGACACGCTGGTGCTGAAACTGAAGCAGCCTGCCGGCAGCCTCATCTACTGGCTCGGCTGGCCGGCCTCCGTCATGGTCGCGCCGAAGAGCGCTGAGGCTAACCGCACAACGCCCGTCGGCACCGGCCCATTCAAATTCGTCAGCTGGGCCAAGGGCGACAAGGTGGAGCTTGAGAAAAACGCCGCCTATTGGGACAAGGCAGTGGCGGTGAAGATCGACAAGGCAACCTTCCGCTTCATTGCCGATCCGCAGGCGCAGGCTGCGGCGCTGAAATCAGGCGACATCGATGCCTTCCCGGAATTTGGCGCGCCGGAACTGATGACCTCCTTTGACGGCGATAAGCGCCTCGGCACCTTTGTCGGCAATACCGAGCTGAAGGTCGTGGCTGGCATGAACAATGCCCGCAAGCCCTTCGACGACAAGCGTGTGCGCCAGGCGCTGATGATGGCGGTGGATCGCGGCACTGTCATAGAAGGCGCCTGGTCCGGTTACGGCACGGCCATCGGCAGTCACTATACGCCGAATGACCGCGGGTACATCGATACGACTGGCGTTCACCCCTATGATGTCGACAAGGCCAGGGCGCTGCTTGCGGAGGCGGGTTATCCTGACGGATTAAGCTTCACCATCAAGGCTCCACAAATGGCCTATGCCCAGCGCACCTCGCAAATCCTGCAGGCGATGTTGGCCGAAATCGGCGTGACCATGACCATCGAAACCACCGAATTCCCGGCCAAATGGGTGGCGGATGTTTTGAAGGGGGCGGATTACGACATGACCATCGTTGCCCATGCCGAGCCGATGGATATCGATATCTATGCCCGAGATCCCTATTATTTCAACTACAAGAACCCGGCCTTCAACGAGGTCATCGCCAATGTCGAAAAGACGGCGAATGCGGGCGAGCAGGAAGCGCTTTACGGCGACGCCCAGAAAATCCTGGCGGAAGATGTGCCGGCGCTGTTCCTGTTCGTGATGCCGAAGCTTGGCGTCTGGGACAGGAAGGTGAAGGGGCTGTGGGAAAACGAGCCTATTCCCTCGAATGTGCTGACGGAAGTGCATTGGGAAGAGTAGGGTTTGACGTGCACGGCCGGGCGCAATTTCCCCCGCCACCGCATTCCTGTGCTTCTCACAGGAATCCAGCCAGCCCAAGGACTTGGGCTGGAAAAGACTCTCTCGCCGCGCAGACGCGGGTCGGCTGGATCCCTGTGACATCCTCGGGCATGTTCCGGGGCACAGGGATGAGGGAGGAATGCGCGGCTATTGCGAAAGACCCATTTGCCCTATCCGGCCGCAAGAACACGCAAGGAGCAGATGCCAGATGTTAGCCGTCCTCATCCGGCGTCTCGTAAGCCTCATCATCACGCTATTTGCCGTTTCCCTCATCATTTATGTCGTCATGGGCCTGCTGCCGGGTGATCCCGCCGCCATCATGCTCGGAACCTCGGCGAGCCCCGATACGCTCGCCGCGCTGCAGAAGCAGATGGGCCTCGATCAGCCGCTGCCGCTGCGTTACCTTCACTGGCTGGCCGGCGTTTTCCGGGGCGATCTCGGCCAATCCTATACCTATGGCGTGCCGGTGGCGGGGCTGATCATCGAGCGGCTGGCTGTCACCCTGCCGCTTGCGCTGCTCGCCATCTGCCTGTCTGTCACTATTGCCATTCCGCTTGGTGTGGCGGCGGCGAAGAACCGCAATGGGGCGCTGGATTTTGTGGCCGGGCTGTTTTCCCATGTGGGCATCGCCGTGCCGGGTTTCTGGGTTGGCCTGCTGCTGATCATCGTGTTTTCCACCACGCTCGGCTGGATGCCATCAGGCGGTTTTCCCGGCTGGAGCCCAAGCTTTTCGGCAGGGCTTGTGGCGCTGGTGCTGCCGGCAATCGCGCTCGCGCTGTCGCAGGCCGGCGTTCTCACCCGCGTCTGCCGCTCTGCCGTGCTGGAAGTGATGAACGAGGATTTTGTGCGCACCGCCCGCGCCAAGGGCCTGAGCGAGCGGGTGGCGTTGTGGCGGCATGCCGTGCCGAACGCGATGATCCCCGTCGTCACCATGATCGGCCTGCAATTCACCTTCCTCATCGCCGGTGCGGTGCTGGTGGAAAATGTCTTTAACCTGCCGGGTCTCGGGCGGCTTGCCTATCAGGCGCTGACGCAGCGCGATATCGTGGTGATGCAGTCGGTCGTGCTGTTTTTCTCGGCGCTGGTGATCATCATGAATTTCGTGGTCGATATCGCCTATCTCTTCATCGATCCGAGATTGCGGGCAGGTGCGCGATGATGCGATTGATCCGCCGCCGCCCGGCCTTCGTCATCGGCATCGCCGTCACCAGCTTTCTCGTTGCCGTCGCCCTTTTGTCGCTGGTCTGGACGCCGCTTTCGCCGACCAAGATACAGATCGTCCAGAAGCTGAAATCGCCCTTGGTTTATGGCGGTCTCGGCACGGATCATTTCGGCCGTGATGTGCTCTCCATGCTGATGGCCGGTGCGTGGAACTCTCTCTCCACCGCCATCGCCGCCGTCGCCATCGGTGCCCTTATCGGCACGGCAATCGGCGTTACGGTCGCGGCTCTGCGCGGCTTTACCGAAACCGTGGTCATGCGCATCTGCGACATCATCTTCGCCGTGCCGCCGATCCTCTCAGCCATGATGCTTGGTGCCTTCATCGGCACGGGACGCTTCACCGCCATCATCGCCATCGCTACCTTCATGGTGCCGGTTTTTGCCCGGCTGACGCTGGGTGCCGCGCTGCAGATATGGGCGCGGGAATATATCACCGCTGCCACAAGTATCGGCCAGAACCGCGCCAAGATCACGCTTTTCCATGTCGTGCCGAATATTTCCAACCAGATCATCGTGCAGGTGACGATCCAGCTCGGTCTTGCGATATTGACCGAGGCTGGCCTTTCTTTCCTCGGTCTTGGCATGCCGCCACCCGCCGCCACCTGGGGGCGGATGCTCGCCGATGCCCAGACCTATCTCGGCGCAGCCCCCTGGCTTGCCATCATGCCCGGCCTTGCCATTGCGCTTGCCGTCTTCGGCCTCAACCTCCTCGGCGATGGCCTGCGTGATCTGCTCGATCCGCGCGATACCAGCTGAGCGCTTCCAGCCGATATCGCCGCTATTTCCTGTTTTTATGACGAGACGATGCCATGACCGATCTCATAGACCTCAACACGCTCGAAATTCTGGCGCTTTACCGGGAAAGAAAGCTCTCGCCCTCGGAATATTGGCAGGCGGTGGAAGCGCGGATCGAGGCTTTCGAGCCTGTCGTGAACGCGCTTTATGCCTATGACCCGGAAGATGCCCGCAGGCAGGCGGCAGCCTCGACGCAGCGCTGGCAGAGCGGCGAAACACTCGGCCCGCTCGATGGGCTTCCGGTCTCGCTGAAGGAACTCATCGCCACAAAAGGCCATCCCGTGCCGCTCGGCACCAAGGCGGTGGAACTGGTTCCGGCGCTGGAAGACGCGCCGGTGGCCGCCCGCTGCCGCGAGGATGGTGCTATCCTCTATGCCAAGACAACCTGCCCGGATTACGGCATGCTCTCCTCCGGCCTGTCCAGCTTCCACAAGCTCAGCCGCAACCCTTGGGATCCGAGACAGAATCCCGGCGGCTCCAGTGCCGGTGCGGCCTCGGCGGGTGCCGCGGGTTATGGCACACTGCATGTCGGCACGGATATTGGTGGATCGGTGCGGCTGCCGGCCGGGTGGACAGGGCTGTTCGGTTTCAAGCCGAGCCAGGGTCGCATACCCGTCGATCCCTATTATACCGGCCGCTGCGCCGGGCCGATGACCCGCACAGTCACCGATGCCGCCTACGCCATGGCGACCTTGTCCCGCCCGGACTGGCGCGACGGCACATCGTTGCCACCGAACACCATCGACTGGATGGATCTCGATATCGATGTAAAGGGCCTGAAAATCGGGCTGATGCTGGATGCGGGCTGCGGCCTGCCGCTCGATGAAGAGGTGCGCGACGCAGTGGTGGCGGCAGCGAAACTATTCGAACAGGCAGGCGCTACCGTCGTCCCGGTCGAGCCGGTGCTGACACAGGAGATGCTGGATGGGCTTGACGATTTCTGGCGGGCTAAATTCTGGGGCGACATGGCGGCGCTGGGTAATGAACGCCGCGCGGCGATCCTTCCCTATATTCTCGAATGGGCGGAAAAGGGGGCTGACGTTTCCGGTGCGCGTGCCGTTTTCGGTTTCAACCAGACCATGGAAATGCGCAAGGCCTGCGGGCGCTTGATGCAGTCGGTTGATGTGGTGATTTCGCCCGTCAATCCCATTGTTTCCTATCCGGCAGACTGGGCCTCGCCCACCAACGACCCAGCGCGGCCCTTCGAACATATTGCCTTCACCGTGCCGTGGAACATGTCTGAACAGCCTGCATCCTCGATTAATTGTGGTTTCTCAAAATCGGGCATGCCCATCGGGTTGCAGATCGTCGGCCCGCGTTATGAAGACCTTTTCGTGCTCCGGCTTTCGAAGGCGTTCGAGAATTGGGGCGGTGGTGTGCGACGCTGGCCGGAGCCGCCAACGCGTCGCTGATCGCGCCTTTCCGGACATGTAGTATTGCCATAATACCCGCATCTCCGCCGGGCCTGTTAGGGTGCTGAAAGGCATTCAAAAACGGGAGGAGCAGACATGCCGAAGAAGATTTTGATGATCACCGGCGATTTCGCCGAGGACTACGAGACCATGGTGCCGTTCCAGACCCTCTTGGCGGTCGGCCATACCGTCGACGCGGTTTGCCCCGGCAAGAAGGCGGGCCAGACCATCGCCACGGCCATCCATGATTTCGAGGGCGACCAGACCTATTCGGAAAAGCGCGGCCATAATTTCGCCCTCAACGCCACCTTCGCCGATATCAAGGTGGCGGATTACGATGCGCTGGTCATTCCGGGCGGCCGTGCGCCGGAATATCTGCGGCTCAATCCCGAAGTGCTGGCGGCGGTGAAACATTTCTTCGAGGCCGACAAGCCGGTGGCGGCCGTCTGCCACGGCGCGCAATTGCTGGCCGCCGCCGGCGTGCTGAAGGGCCGCACCTGCTCGGCCTATCCCGCCTGCCGACCCGAGGTGGAACAGGCAGGCGGCACCTATGCCGACATCGCCATCGATGCCGCCGTCACCGACGGCAAGCTGGTAACGGCGCCCGCCTGGCCGGCGCATCCGGCATGGCTTTCGCAATTCATGGCGGTGCTCGGCAAATAAGACCAGCGAAACGGGGCTTTTGCCGGCCCCGTTTTCCGCTTATGTTTTGGAACGTGGTGAGGGAGGAAACCATGTGCAAGCTTTTCATCAAGGCAGACCCGACACTTTGGGAAAGCCATACACGGTCGCTCAGGATCGATGGCATGGTGACCAGTGTGCGGCTTGAAAATTTCTTCTGGACGACACTGGACGAGATCGCGCGCCGGGATAGCATGAACAGCGTGCAGCTCATCGCCAAGCTCTACAATGAATCGATCGATGCCGGGCATGATCTCGGCAACTTCACCTCGTTTTTGCGGGTCTGCTGCGGGCGTTATCTTGCGCTTCAGCTTTCCGGCGATATTCCGGTACGGACAGATATTCCGATTGCGGCGCTGGATGCGGACAGCATTCTGGATGCTGAAAAGGTGAATTATCACTAGGTGGTCCAGTATACTCGACGTCATCCTCGGGCTTGTCCCGATGATCTGCCGACATATCGTTTTTTTCGACGTGATTAGATCCTCGGGCCAAGCCCGAGGATGACGTGGGAATGGTTCGAGGGTTCCCCCTCTTTCGCATATCTTCTCAGTTCTTCAACGCCCGAGGATCGAGCGCATCGCGCACCGCGTCGCCGATGTAATTAACGCTCAGAACAGTCAGCGAAATCGCCAGCCCCGGCCATAACACGCGCGACGGCGTCAGTTGCAGGAAGTTCGCACCGTCGAACAGCAGCCGTCCCCAGGTTGGGAAATCCGATGGGAAACCGAGGCCGAGGAAAGACAGCGCCGATTCCGTGATGATGGCGGCGGCGATGCCGAGCGTGGCCGAGACCATAATGGAACTCAGCACATTCGGCAGAATATGCCTGAGGATGATGCGGTATTCGCGCATGCCGCTCGATTTCGCAGCCATGATGAATTCCTGGCTTTTGATCGTCAGCACATCACCGCGCACGATGCGGGCGGTATGCATCCAGCTGGCTATCCCGATCACAAAGACGATCAGGATGAAGATCCCGGTTTCCGGCCCGAAGGCCGCCCGCAGCGTGTCGCGAAACAGCATCAGGATGACGAGCAACAGCGGCAAAAGCGGTAGCGCCAGAAACAGGTCGGTCAGCCGCATCAAAGGTCCGTCCAGCCTGCGGAAGTAGCCCGATAACACCCCGACCAACGTTCCGAGAAACAGTGCCAGAAGCATGGCAGTGATGCCCACGGCGAGCGAGATGCGCCCGCCTGCCAGCACCTGTGCCAGCATGTCCTTGCCCAGATTATCGGTGCCGAACGGATGCGCCAGCGATGGCCACTGGTTTCGCGCCTTCACATTGATGGCGTTGGGCGCCACGGTGTGGATATAGGGCCCGACATAGACCGCAAGCAGGATAAAGACGAAGACGAAGAGCCCCGCCACGCCGCCCTTGTGGGCGCGGAACTGTTTCCAGATATCGGCGAGGGCGGATTTGACGGGCGTCGCTGCAACCGTTGGTGCTGCAATTGTGGCATCAGTCATAGCGGATCCTCGGGTCGAGAATGCCGTACAGCACGTCGGCAATCAGGTTGAAGAGCACGATCAGCACCGCGAAAATGAAGGTCAGTGTTTGCACCAGCGGAATATCCGCGCCCTGAACGGCAACGATCAGCAATTGGCCAAGCCCGTTTACCCGAAAAATCTGCTCGGTGATGATGGCGCCGGAAAAGATCGTCGGCACGCCGAGTGCGATGACGGTGACGACCGGGATCAGGCTGTTGCGCAGAACGTGAACGAGGAGGACGGACTTCTCCTTCACGCCTTTGGCGCGTGCGGTGCGCACATAGTCCTGATGCAGGTTGTCGAGCATGGAGGCGCGCACGAAGCGGCTGATCTGCGAGACATTGTAGAGTGTCAGCACCAGCACCGGCAGGAAAATCTGTTTCACCTGCGCTACGAAACTCGTCCAGTCCCTGACCTGCAGGTTGGTGTCGTAGACGGATGGGAACCATTGCAGATAGGAGCTGAAGATCACGACCAGCAGCACGCCGGTGAAAAAGGTGGGAACCGAATAACCGACCATCGAGACGAACGTGCCGATCTGGTCGAAGATCGAATATTGCTTATAGGCGGAAATGACGCCGATCGGGATCGCCAGGAGGGCGCCGAAAAGATAGGCGAGGCCAACCACCCAGAGCGTCTGCGGCATGCGCTGGATGACGAGATCGACCACCGGGCTGCGCGTTGCCCAGGACAGCACCCGCATGCGGCTGCCATCGCCGATCTGCCAGCCGGTCAGCTTTTCGAAGAGGTTGAGCGGTTCGTTGATGAAGAACTGCTGCAGCCACATCAGGTAACGGATGAAAAAGGGCTGGTCGAGGCCGAGCGAAGCGCGGATCTGCTCACGCACCTCTGGCGGAATGGTGAGCGGCAGGTCGCCGGTCGGATCGTTGGGCGCAAGATCGAGCAGCGCGAAGATGACGAAGCTGATGACGAGCAACGTCGGTACGGCAAAGGCAAGCCGTCGGAGCGTAAAAGTAAACATCTGAAACTCTCCAGACCCGGAGCGCGGCGTGGCGAAAATAGAGAGCTTTTCCGCAACGACGCTGCAACCGTGTCTTCAGATCATGGTCCAGGGGGCATGCAAAAGTCCGGCCCCTGCAAGAGAGGCCGGCGCATCTGCGTGTTACTTCTTGCGGGACCAGTCCGCGACGTTCCAGAGTTCCGAATCCCAGGCATTCATGCGAACGCCTTCGAGCGTCAGCGAATGCGAGGAGATGTTACCGCGGTGGATGAGCGGAATATGCGCGCCTTCCTCCGTCAGCATGTCGTTCAGCTGCTTGGCGATTTCGCCGCGTTTGGCGAAATCCGTCGTCTTGGACAGGACGCCAACCAGCTTGTCGAATTCCGGGTTGCAGTAGCGCGGAATGTTCTGACCCTGCCAGCCATTCGAGGGGGCGGGAATCTTGTCGCACAGCCATTCCGCCAGATATTTTTCCGGGTCGGTGCCGTCGAAATTGTTGGTGTACATTTCAACGTCGGCGTAAAACTTCTGGAACGTGTCCGGGCTTGCCGGATCGCCGCCGAAGAAGACCGAGGCGCTGACGTTACGCAATTCGGAAGCAACGCCGATCTGCGACCACATGTCCTTCACCAGTTCCTGCGCCGCCTGGCGAACGGAGTTGGTGGAGGTCTGGTAGAGGAAGGAGAGCTTCACGCCGTTCTTGGTGCGGATGCCGTCTGCACCCTTCACCCAGCCTGCATCGTCAAGCAGCTTGTTGGCGCCTTCGATATCCTGCTTCAGGCACCAGCTGTCGTTCTTCGTGGATGCGACGGCTGCAGGCGCCGGTACGATGTTGCAGGTCGGTTTGCCTGCTTCGCCATAACCGGCTTCGTCGATGATGTCGCGGTCGATCGCGAGCGAGAGGGCGCGACGGACGGCCGGGTCGGAGAGGGCCGGATGAGGGCCGGCTTCCTTGGTGGAGCGCTTGTCGCCCAGAGCGGGATCGGGATTGTACCAATTGAGGTTGATACGTTCGACCTGCGTGCCGAAGGCGGTTTCCAGCTTACCCTTGCCGGCGGCCACCATGGTCGCCAGAATTTCCGGCTCCACCTGCATGTTCCAGGCATAGTCGAATTCACCGGTCTCAAGAACGGCACGCGCAGCGGAAGCCGCGTCACCGCCGCCCTTCAGCGTTACCGTGGCGAAGGCGGGCTTGGCCGGATCACGATAGTTGGGGTTGGCGACGTAGCTGATGACGTCGTTCGGCTTGAAATCCTTGACCATGAAGGGTCCGGTGCCGATGGGGCCGAAATTGGCGGATGTGCAACCGGGTGCGGCAGCACCAACGCATTTTTCGAATTGCTTCTTCTGGATAACAGGGGACTGCGCGCCGACGAAGGCGGAATAGGGGTAAGGCTTGGGTTCGTTGAAGCTGACCTTGACGGTGTTGGGATCGATAGCTTCGACGTTCTTGACGCCTTCATATTGTGCAGCCTGCGCGCAGCCGCCATCCGGGGCTTTGCAGTACTTCCACGTGAATACGACATCTTCAGCGGTAAAAGGGGTGCCATCGGACCATTTGACATCGCCTTTCAGCTTCCAGGTCATGCTGAGCAGATCTTTGGCGACACCGCCGTTCTCGACCGTTGGAATCTCGCCGACAAGCGTCGGCACCAGTTCGCCCTTCTCGTCGTAGCGGGCCAGTGGCTCGATCACCATGGAGGAGCTATAAATCTCTTTCGTGCCGGCCGAAAGATAGGGATTGAGCGTCGATACGGCCTGCCAGAACAGGATTTTCAGTTCGCCGTCACTGCCGCGCTCGGCATGGGCGGCAGAGCCTGCCAAGGCCATCGCCGCCACCGTACTGGCAAAGAGAACATTGCGCTTCTTCATCGTGGTTTTCCCCTTTTTTGGATTTTATCTATTTGAATGTTTGACGCTTTTCCCGACGTCGAGAGCAAAGTCTGTTTTCTTAAGTATTTGACTTTGCTAGGAAATAATCCCCATTCGTGGTGATGCTATTGTTAGTTTTTTTTAAAATCAAGTCCTAATGTCTTGGTGTTGAACAAAAAATAAGCCATTGAAGTTTGGGCCTATTTTTCGCGCATATTGCGAATTTCACGCTTGCAAAAGAAGAAATTCCAAATGCAATATGTTTTCCGACAACCCGGCGGGGAACAAAAAAAGGGAAAAAGAGAATGCCGATATTGAACCGTGTGGCTGAAATGCAGGAAGACGTGGCTGGCTGGAGGCGCCACCTGCATGAGCACCCGGAACTGCTTTATGATGTCTTCGAAACATCGAAATTCGTGGCCGAAAAACTGAAATCCTTCGGCTGCGATGTGGTCGAGACCGGCATCGGCAAGACCGGTGTGGTCGGCATCATCAGGGGCCGTCACGGGGATGGCCCGACCATTGGTTTCCGCTCCGACATGGACGCGCTGCCGATCCTCGAGACCAGCGGCAAGCCATGGGCATCGAAGACGCCGGGCAAGGCCCATTCCTGCGGCCATGACGGGCACACTGCCATGCTTCTGGGCGCGGCTCAATATCTGGCCGAGACCCGCAATTTCAAGGGTTCCGTCGCGGTCATTTTCCAGCCGGCCGAAGAGGGCGGTGCTGGCGCTCTTGCCATGCTGAACGACGGCATGATGGAAAAATTCGGCATTTCGCAGGTCTATGGCATGCATAACGAGCCCGGCATTCCGGTCGGCCAATTCGCCATCCGCAAGGGCTCTACCATGGCGGCGGCCGACAGCTTTGAAATCGTCGTCACCGGCAAGGGCAGCCATGCAGCCGCACCGCATCTTTCCATCGACCCGGTACTGACGTCGGCGCATATCATTATCGCCCTGCAATCCATCGTCTCACGCGAGACGGATCCGTTGAAATCGCTTGTCGTCACCGTTGCTACCACTCATGGCGGCACGGCGGTCAATGTCATTCCGGGTTCGGTGACGCTGACAGGCACGGTGCGCACCCTTTTGCCGGAAACCCGTGATTTCGCCGAAAAGCGCCTGAAGGAAGTGGCGGCCGCCACCGCCATGGCACATGGTGCGACCGTGGAGGTGAAATACCATCGCGGTTATCCCGTCACCTTCAACCATGCAGACGAAACCGAATTTGCGACCGGTGTAGCGATGGGCGTGGCCGGTGCCAATGCCGTCAACACCAATCCCAACCCGCATATGGGGGCGGAGGATTTTTCCTATATGCTGGAAGCCCGCCCCGGCGCCTTCATCTTCATCGGTAACGGCGATACCGCCGGGCTGCACAATGCCGCCTACGACTTCAACGACGAAGCCCTGCCTTACGGCATCAGCTACTGGGTCTCGATGGCTGAAACCGCGCTTGCTGCGTAAGACATCCGGCGGCCTTGATGGCCGCCTTTCGCTTTTCAGGAGATCGGCATGCTTTTGGCGGCAACGTCCATGGAACAGACCGGCGGTTCGGTAAGCCCGGTTCTTTCGGTTCAAAATCTCACCACGTCCTTCCGCGTTGATGGCGGCTGGAAATCGGTGGTCCGCAACATGAGTTTCGACATTGCGCCGCGCGAAACGGTCGCGATCGTCGGTGAAAGCGGCTCGGGCAAAAGCGTGACGTCGCTGTCCATCATGCGGCTTCTCGATAAGAAAACGAGCCGCATCGAGGGCAAGGTCATGCTCGGCGGGCGCGATCTGCTTGCCCTTCCGGAAGAGGAGATGCGCAAGGTTCGCGGCAAGGACATTTCGATGATCTTCCAGGAACCGATGACTAGTCTTAACCCGATCTTTCCGATCGGCAAGCAGATTGCTGAAGCGCTGACAGTGCACCAGGATATCTCGTCATCCGCCGCAAAGGCCGAGGTCATCCGTCTTCTGGAAAAAGTCCGCATTCCCAATGCGGCGAGCCGTTTCGATGACTATCCGCACCAGTTTTCCGGCGGCATGCGCCAGCGCGTGATGATTGCCATGGCGCTTGCCTCCAAGCCCAAACTCCTGATTGCGGACGAGCCGACGACGGCGCTCGACGTCACCATTCAGGGCCAGATTCTCGACCTCATCAAGCAATTGCAGGAAGAGGAGGGCATGTCGGTCCTGTTCATCACCCATGATATGGGCGTGGTGGCGGAGGTGGCGGATCGCACCATCGTCATGTTCCGCGGCGATGTGGTTGAAACCGGCACGACGGATGACATCTTTCATCGCGGCCAGCATCCTTACACCCGCGCTCTGCTGTCGGCTGTGCCGAAACTCGGTTCGATGAAGGAGCGGGTGCTGCCCGCGCGTTTCCCGATCATCGATATCAAGACCGGCGAAAGCCAGCCGGTCGAAGAGGTCAGGAACACGGTTTCCGGTGGCCGCACGCCGATTCTCTCGGTGCAGGACCTGACCACCCGCTTCGATATCCGCTCCGGTCTTCTCGGTCGCAAGTCCGGTGCCGTGCACGCGGTGGAGAAAGTCTCCTTCGATCTGGCTGAAGGCGAGACGTTATCGCTGGTTGGTGAATCGGGCTGCGGCAAGTCCACCACCGGGCGGTCGATCACCCGGCTGATCGAGCCGACCTCCGGCAATGTCACTCTCGACGGTTACGAGGTGATGAAACTCGATAAGACGACGTTGCGTACCATGCGCCGCAGCGTGCAGATGATCTTTCAGGACCCCTTCGCCAGCCTCGATCCGCGTATGAGCATTGGCACGGCGATCATGGAGCCCTTCATCGAGCACCGGCTTGGACCGAAGGCACAGGCCCGTGAAAAGGCGGCGGACCTGATGGAGAAGGTTGGCCTCAGCCCGGATATGATGCGGCGTTTCCCGCATGAGTTTTCCGGCGGCCAGCGCCAGCGTATCGCCATCGCCCGTTCGCTGATGCTCGACCCCAAGGTTATCGTGGCCGACGAGGCGGTTTCGGCGCTCGATGTCTCTATCAAGGCGCAGGTCTGTAACCTGCTGCTCGACCTGCAACAGAGCCTCAACCTCGCCTTCCTGTTCATTTCCCACGATATGGCGGTGGTGGAGCGTGTCAGCCACCGCGTCGCGGTGATGTATCTTGGTGAGATCGTGGAGATCGGCCCCCGCGCCGCCGTCTTCGATAATCCGCAGCATCCCTATACGAAAAAGCTCATGTCGGCCGTTCCGGTGCCGGATCCGGCCCGACGCCAGATCAGGCGCAACATGGCGACGGATGAGATCAAAAGCCCGATCCGTCCGGTGGATTACGTTCCGCCGCAACGTCATTACCGCGAGGTGTCTGCCGGGCATCTGGTGCAGGAAGCGGCTTGAATGAGGGTGCTGGCTTCGGGCTGAGCTCTCTCGAGGGACCGAGCGGTCACCGCTTGTTTCTTCTCCCCGCCGGGGAGAAGTCCGCGGAAGCGGGATGAGGGGGCGAGGGCAGTGATAAACCGCGAGCTAGCCCCCTCATCTGACCCTTCGGGCCACCTTCTCCCCGGCGGAGAAGAGAAATATGCCGCCCCGCCGAGCTGGATGATTTAATCCACCGAACACCCACTTCCACATCCCGCCGTTTGACAGCCAACACAAAAAAATGCCAGCAAATGCTCGAGCATAATTCTTAGAGGGCGGCGGCATGGCCAGACGGAACGACGCACATGGACGGCTGGACGATGCGGCACGTGCCGGCTGGCTTTATTATGTCGCCGGCCGCACACAGGATGAGATCGCCGCTGCCATGGGCATATCCCGGCAGTCGGCGCAGCGGCTGGTGTCGCTCGCCGTCGCCGAGCGGCTGATCAAGGTCCGGCTTGATCATCCCATCGCCGCCTGTCTCGAAAAGGCCGAACGTCTGAAAGAGAAGTTCCGCCTTAAATATATTGAAGTGGTGCCGAGCGATCCGGCCGGCGGTTCCTCCACAGTTGGCATTGCCGAGGCCGGTGCGGCGGAAATCGAGCGCTGGCTGAAAAATGCCGATCCGATCGTACTCGCCATCGGCACCGGCCGAACGCTCAAGGCCGCTGTGGATCAACTGCCGCCGATGGAGTGTCCGCAGCATCGCATCGTGTCGCTGACGGGCAATATCGGGCCGGATGGCTCGGCGGCCTATTACAACGTCATCTTCAGCATGGCGGACGCCATCAAGGCGCGGCATTTTCCGATGCCGCTGCCGGTTCTCTGCTCGTCTGCTGAGGAACGTGAGCTGCTGCACGACCAGTCCATGGTGCGCTCCACGCTGGCGCTGGGTGCAGCCGCCAATGTCACCTTCGTCGGCGTCGGCGAACTCGGCGAAAACGCACCGCTCTGCGTTGATGGTTTCCTCGGTGTCGATGAGATGAAGGCCCTGATGGCCGGCGGTGCTATCGGCGAGATTTGCGGCTGGGTATATGACGCCGATGGCACGATTCTCGAGCATTCCGTCAATGAGCGTGTCGCCTCCGTTCCCATCCCTTCCAGAGAGACCTGCACGGTCATCGGCATGGCGCAGGGCGCGCGCAAGAATGCCTCGATTCTCGCGGCACTGCGGGGCGGCCTTTTGAACGGTCTCATCACCGACGAAGCGACAAGTGAATATTTGCTCACGCATTGAGCAAAAATTAATTCATCAAAATCAATGGCTTGATTTTTCCATGTGCGCCGCAGCACAGGATGTTGCTTGACATTTTTCCGCTGTCGGTGAGTAAATGCTCCAGAGCAAAGCGAATGCTCATAAATTTCTTCTGGGAGGAAGATATGACATTGAAGACCATTTTGCTGGGCGCGTGCTCGGCACTCGCCTTTTCGACCCTTGCTTCCGCCGAAACGCTGACCATCGCCACCGTCAACAACGGCGACATGATCCGCATGCAGGGTTTGACCTCCGACTTCACGGCAAAGAACCCTGACATCAAGGTGGAATGGGTCACGCTTGAGGAAAACGTCCTGCGTGAGCGCGTGACGACCGATATCGCCACCAATGGCGGCCAATACGACATCATGACCATCGGCAACTATGAAGTGCCGATCTGGGCCAAGCAGGGCTGGCTGCTGCCGCTCGAAAAGCTCGGCGACAAATACGACGTCGATGATATTCTGCCGGCGATCCGCGGTGGTCTTTCCGCTGACGGCAAGCTTTACGCAGCGCCTTTCTATGGCGAATCCGCCATGATCATGTATCGCAAGGACCTGTTTGAAAAAGCTGGCCTGAAGATGCCTGACAACCCGACCTGGGAATTCATCGGTGATGCCGCCCGCAAGATTACCGACCGCAAGACGGATATCAACGGCATGTGCCTGCGCGGCAAGGCCGGCTGGGGCGAGAACATGGCGTTCATCAGCGCCCTCACCAACTCCTTCGGCGGCCGCTGGTTCGATGAAAACTGGAAGCCGCAGTTCGATCAGCCTGAATGGAAGAGTGCTCTTCAGTTCTACGTCGATCTTATGAAGGATGCAGGCCCGTCCGGTGCTTCCTCCAACGGCTTCAACGAAAACCTGACGCTGTTCCAGCAGGGCAAATGTGGCATGTGGATCGACGCCACGGTTGCTGCTTCCTTCGTGTCCAACCCGAAAGATTCGACCGTTGCCGACAAGGTCGGTTATGCGTTGTTCCCGACGCATGGCGAGTTGAAGAACCACGGCAACTGGTTGTGGTCCTGGAACCTGGCGATCCCGAAGAGCTCGCAGAAGGCGGAAGCCGCTGAAAAGTTCATCTCCTGGGCAACCAGCAAAGACTACACCACGCTTGTCGCTTCCAAGGAAGGCTGGGCAAACGTGCCTCCGGGCACCCGCACCTCGCTTTACAAGAATGCCGACTATGAAAAGGCTGCCGCCTTCGCCAAGCCCACGCTTGCCGCCATGGATGCCGCCGACATCACCAAGCCGACCGTGAAGCCCGTGCCTTACACAGGCGGTCAGTTCGTGGCGATCCCTGAATTCCAGGCGCTCGGCACCACGGTCGGCCAGCTGTTCTCGGCGGTTGTCGCCGGTCAGTCCAGCGTCGATGATGCGCTTGCCAGCGCCCAGTCGACTGCAACGCGCGAAATGACCCGCGCCGGTTACATCAAGTAATCCTCCCGAAGATCGCTGTCCGGCGCTAATGCCGGGCAGCGAACCTTAGGGCGCAAGCCGCGAGCGACGCGGCTGCTTTTAAGCCTTTCAAATCAAAACATGAATGAGCCGGTTCTTCCGGATATGCCGGGCGCATCTCCATGATGCCCCGAGCCCAAGGGGAGGTTAGTGCAATGGCAACACGAAACACGAGCGGTCTGGCGCGGGTGATGCTTGCGCCTTCGGTTCTGCTTTTGCTGGTGTGGATGATCGTGCCTTTGGCGATGACGTTGTGGTTCTCGTTCCAGAACTACAATCTCCTCAACCCGGCCAATGTCAGCTTTGCGGGTCTGTTCAATTACCAGTATTTCTACACCGACCCGGCCTTCTTCCAGTCGATCTGGAACACGCTTTTGATCGTCGGCGGCGTGCTGCTGATCACCGTCGTCGGTGGCATCGCCATTGCGCTGCTTCTCGACAATGACATTTTCGGCCAGGGCATCGTGCGCATCATGATCATCTCGCCCTTCTTCGTCATGCCGCCTGTCGCCGCATTGGTGTGGAAGAACATGATCATGCATCCCGGTTATGGCGTGCTTGCCGATCTGTCGCGTTTCTTCGGCCTGCAACCGGTCGACTGGTTTGCGCAGTTTCCGCTGCTGTCGATCATCATCATCGTCGCCTGGCAATGGCTGCCCTTTGCCACGCTGATCCTGCTCACCGCCCTGCAGTCGCTCGATGGCGAGCAGAAGGAAGCGGCCGAGATGGATGGCGCCAACTTCGTCAACCGCTTCATCTATCTGACGCTGCCGCATCTTGCCCGCGCCATCACCGTCGTCATCCTCATCCAGACGATCTTCCTGCTCGGCGTCTACGCGGAAATCCTCGTCACCACCAATGGCGGCCCGGGTTATGCCTCCACCAACCTTGCCTTCCTCATCTATCGCACCGCACTTTTAGGCTACGACGTCGGCGGCGCTTCGGCCGGTGGCATCATCGCCGTCGTGCTCGCCAATATCGTCGCCATCTTCCTGATGCGCGCCGTCGGCAAGAATCTGGACCGGTAGGGGGTATGACAATGGTTCTATCTGCGGCATCAGCGCCCACTCCTCATTCCTGTGCTCGTCACAGGAATCCAGCCGACGCGCGTCGGCGCGGC
>Ga0308165_1000492_pt1 | contig 72911 bp, 70 predicted proteins | sample PhyWR2_FD_201032 | JGI IMG/M metagenome (GOLD analysis project Ga0308165, IMG submission 201032) | Phyllosphere microbial communities from UC Gill Tract Community Farm, Albany, California, United States - DLSLW.R2 | ecosystem: Host-associated > Plants > Phyllosphere > Unclassified | place: USA... | reverse complement strand
TGTGTTGGAACAGAAGCTTTGCAGGGCGCGGTATGTACATGAAACACAGTATAAAATGCGTCGAGGAAGGTGGAAAGGACTTCGGCTGCGCAGCAGACGAGCTCACGCAGCAGGCGTGCTACCGTTCGGTTTAATCAACAAAGCCACTCAAATACATAAAACCCCCATATCGAGGCATGATTTTTTAATTAATATGAAGCGATTTAATAAAAGACTATATATTTCAACAATAAGAAATAGAGGGAAATGAAAAAACGCCAGATAACGCCAGTACTTTCCGATTTTTATAAAAAAAAAGTTGAAACAATGCTATGGCAATGTATTAGTCTATCTGACAAAGAATTGTCACGAAGTTAACCAATGTCATAACAAAGGAGTTGTTTATGAAAGTAATCGAAAGAGAGTTTTTAGCCGAAGTTTCTGGCGCAGGCGGTCGTAACGACCCACCCTTTAATTCAGAATGTAACAACAGCAGTAATGAGGGAGGGGCGGGGTCACAAAATAAAGGTAACCCAAACTACAGTCAGAGTGTAGTGCATCCTGTAATAATGGTATGATCGGTGGAGTTATTGCCGGGGCAGATTTAGGCATGGCCGGTGGTACGTTTGCAGCGGTTTTTTCAGCGGTAACGGTGGTAATAATTCATCTGGAAGCTGTAGCTCCTGCACCCAATAAATAATCATCACCCGCTGCGTGTTTCGGGTGGGTCATAAGGAGGATAAATTGAAGTTAATCTTAAAAAATTTAATATTACTCTTGTCAATAATGACTGGTTTTTTATTCCTAAGTGGTGTGGGTATTTATCCGGAATTCTTCACCTTTACACCTTCAGCTGAGGTGTCGAAATTTGTCATCACCATCAGCTCACTGATATCTTTTTCTTTACTGAGTCGTAGAATAATAAAATTAATTTTTAAAAATGACGATAAAATCATCGGTAAAACTGAATGACTAAAAAAGTTACGCATCGAGATTGGTTAAATTATGCGATTAATGTACAAAAATCTCCAATCTCCATACTGTCCCCTTATTCAACAAAGTCCTGTTAAACCCGCAGCTCGAAAAACCGCCAGAACCGGATCCCACCCCTCCCGACGGCGGATTTTCACCCTGACACTATATGTAGTGGCTGTGTAACCTGCCACAGGCACAAAGTAGAAAAGCACCTAATGAGGTCAGAAGTATAGAGATTCTAATTATAGAGCTCAAAAATTGGGGTCATACGAAATCGTCACTCAGGTACTACAGGGCGCCATCAATGGTATAACGGATTCCTATACTGGGTGCAGCTCGGCTGCTCCTGGACAGTGCTTTAAGGCTACAATTTTCCAGCGATTTCTACCGGATTCACGACTGCATAGGGATTGAAACTGGATGAATACTGGCTAGAGATAATTACCTGGAACTTGATCCTGCAGAAGCAGTTAAGACGCTGACAATTGACGACAAACGCATTTAAGTGTGAGTTATACCTAATATTAAAATATAAATAATCACTTAAATTACACCGTCATCTTCTTCCATCAGTGCAACCATTGCGCCTTTATGCGCTTCAACCATACGTATATAGCGCATCACAGTCTGGGTTTGAGTCCAGGTGCCTTCCTGCATAATCTGGGCGAGTGGAACGCCCTTTCTGGCCATATCCTGTGCGGCCCCCACGCGCGCACTGTGTCCGCTCCAGCCTGCGTAACGTCCCTTGTTGGTTTTCACATGCTCTTTTTCGCAGATCGCTTTTCGGGCGCGACAAAAGATATCTTCAAGACTCGGCGCACTCATAGGGGTCGTAGTCACACTGACAATCTTATTAGAACGGTGAATAGGGCAGAACAGCACCGCATCAGGTTCGTCGTTCAGTCCGGCGGCGTCAATCCATTCTGTTAAACGCTGAGATGAGCGAGCACTCAACGCTTTAACAATGCCACCAGAATGAAGAATGGTTTTAGTCCAACCGACATCAAGGATGATTCGGCCGTCCTCAGTTCGGTTAATATCTCTCACTCGCAGGCGCGACATCTCGCTCATTCGAAGAAGTGTACTATATGCCACATGCAAAAATGCCAAATCACGTTTCAGCTGCAGGCGAGGTGAAGCTTGCCATATTTTATCAAGCCGATTGAGGTCTACCCTGCAGAAGGGTACCGCCTGGCCAGTACGTTCACCGGATGATACTGCCTTACGGTTAATTTTCTTCCTGGCACGCACCACAACGGGCGAGACGTTAGGGGGAATGAAGCCGGCGTTACGGTGTAACATAGAAATTAGAGCTGCATGCGTTGAAATCGTAGACGCTGCCCGGCCAGCATTCTGCAGATGCAGCAGATAATCCTGCAGATCTTCCGCCAACATCGGCAGGAATGAACGATGGTTTTCTTGTGCCCAGCGCCAACACACCCGCATGATGCTGAGGAGCTGTTTCCACGTGTTAGACGAGAATGCCTCTCGCTGGTTAACGAAGGAGGCGAGTCTTTGCGAAATGTCTTCATCCATTGATGTCAGCAAGTTGGGGCTGCTGAACCCGGCAATCTGAGTCATATTGGTCAGTATTCATCCAGCCAGAGATTGGCAACGCTACGTGAAATCTGAATAATTCGCAGGGGTATCGTCATCAAAATTTTACGTAGCGATGCCGATATTTTAATCATTTATAAAGCGGGCGGTTCGCCAGCCTGAGCGTGTCGGATATCTGTTGATACCAAAAGCCTCCTGAGCAGGATCTAGCCCAGATCCACATGATACAGGGATTCATTGCTTATGTCTGGCCTTATATAATCTTAATTATATAAGGTTAGGATATTATCCTTCGGGATGCGATTTTTTAAAGTGATTATTAATCGCTCACTGCGAAGGGTATGAGTCAAAAGGGTTAAGTAATGAGGTCAAAGTTGCTGGATGTGCAGAGGGGATGTTAATTTAACATAAGATGTATTATGTGTACTACTTATGTCAGTCCAAAGCAATGATGTCGTGCTTGTTTCCAGCTCTGCTCATCTGCCGGCATCTTATGAATTCATTTCGGGCCAGCTTTTATTCTGCCGTGCTCCAGACGCTGGCGAATGGGTTCAAACTCAGGCCCCGGATGACGCGGTAAGGTGTCCGCAGTATGTTGCTCCATGGCCTGCCAGTACGACCACGGCACCTTACGTTTGCCGAGTTCGTAGTCCATGGCATCCCAGCTGTCTTCGCGGAAGCTGTAAAAGGCCCAGTGCGACTGCTTTTTATCCAGTACCTGCAGCACATCCTCCAGGTACTGCTGGCATCCCGGCAGCATGCGGATACAGCCGAACTCTCCGGCTACCATCCGGCTGGCCGGTATATGCTGTTGTTCAGCCCAAATAAAAGGTTGTTGCAGATACTGTGCTACGCGCTGCGCGTTCCACATCTCTTTTCCCGTACCGAAGGGGACCACTCCGGGATACGAGTACGGTTTTTTGCGCTTAAGATTTGGCCCACTGGTGGCGGCGTAGGGTTCATACATATGAAAACTGTACAGCACACGCGTGTCGTCCAACGCCGCGGGCCAGTAGCCAAACCCGTCAGCTGCACCATACCAACCACCGTCTACCATGACAGGCGTAAGCGGATCTACTTGGCGAATAGCGCTAATCAGCATCTGATAAAATGCCGGCAGATCGCGTGCGCTGCCCTGATAATGCTGGTACCAGCGCTGCATCTCTTCGATGCCGGCGTGTTCGGCAAGCCCGGCACGCTTTTCTGGTGCGGGCTCATTAATCAGGTTATAGGCTGCCACCCCGGGAACATCCTTCAGCGCCGCAGCCAGGTCGCGCCAGAAAGCCGCACTCTGCTTCCAGTAGCTTTTGTCCTGCCACAAACGGTCATCAAATTTCCCCCCGTTATTTTGCGACCAGCGCATACCGGGCAGGCTCAGCGGGGAGATGACTACTTTGAGGCCTGAATCATGTGCTTTTTTTAGCGTGGCCTTCAGCGTGCTGAGATCCGCAGGCTGTAGCCCCCGATAATGATCAGCATCGCCCATCAGAAAGTCACGCTGCTGGGGGTGCCATTTGTCATAGGACAAACGTACCCAGCTGGCACCGTAGCCACGTAATGCAGCAAAATAGGCCTTGTCCGGCGGCAGGCGGTTAAAGCTGTTGCCTCCATGACGCGGGCTGTCCCAGAAGGTGATCTCATCGGCGGCACGCGAGAAACCAGACAGTATTCCCCAGAGCAACAGGGCCAGGCACAGCGATACGGGCAGATTTTTCATCATCGTTATCTCTCTTATCTTGAAATGATGAGAGGCAGTATCCCCTGCGCCGGAAGCCGAATTGTCAGAGCAATGTCAGAATATGCCCGCGCCCTCAGTTTTTCAGCGTGAGTAGCGGTCCGGCCATGCGGTGTTCAAAACGCAGCGTGACCCCGCCCCGCGCTTCCACGCGGATCACGGAAGCAGTGCCCCATAAATTTTCTGCATCATCACGCGGCGGCCAGTTATGTAGCTGGAGGTCATCGCTGCGATGCCACGCTACCTGCGCAAAGCTATCGCGCCTTAACAGTGCCTGCTCCAGCCAGGGAGCAGGGCAGGAAGCCGCTACTGTCGGAGGATGTAGCTTAATCTTTCCCTGCTGAAGCTGTATCCAGTTAAGATGGTTGCTGCCCTGTAAAGCCAGCGGCTGCTGCCACATTTCACTGCCGGAACGCACCGTCAGCAGATAGATACCGGCGGCTAACGGTTTATTCAGGTCCTGGCTTTGAATGCTGAACCCATCACTGCCGTTATATTCTTGCTCAGCACCCGCCATTAAATCCCTGCCGTCCGGGGAAGAGAGCACGACACGTAACTGACGAGACGGGCTGTTCCCACTCAGCTGCACCCGGTAAATACGGTTGAGGGGCATATCGCGCTGGATCAGCGACAACGAGGGGTGATCCAGCCAGTCCGGGATTGCTACCGGCAGGTCATTGCCACACTGGACTGTGATCAATGCATCCAGCGCCTGTAGCCATGCATCACGCTGCGCCGCACTACTTATCTGAGGCCAGCTGATAAGCAGCTGTTGCCAGGCCAGATCGCTGCGCTTAGTGAGAAGCGCGTGATAGAGCGGTGTCAGCGGCGTGGCGGGCAGCGTGACGGCTGCGATTCCAGTGGGGAGAAGCAGCCCGACGATAAACGTTAGAAACGGACGCATCAAGGCAGTTTTTCCAGACGATAACCGACACCGCGCACGCTGCTGATAGCGATATCCGGCAGCTTCTGCCGCAGCTGTAAAATATGGGTATCCACGGTGCGGGTCGAGGGAAAACTTTGGTAGCCCCAGACCTGATTCAGCAGTTCGTCACGGGTAAACACCCGTCCGGTCATTTGCACCAGCGTTGACAGGAGTGAGAATTCCGTTGCCGTCAGGGTAACCTCTCTTTTTTGCCAAATCACGGCCTGCCTTGATGGGAAAAGCTGAAGTTCCCCGACCGTAAGCTGCCCCTCGCCCAATGTACGCAACTGAGCACGAATGCGCGCCAGCAGTTCGACATGCGCAAAAGGTTTAGTCAGATAGTCGCGGGCCCCGGCTTCAAGACCATCAACCCGGTCATCAATACTGGCGCGAGCGGTCAGCACAATCACCGGCAGCGCTTTTTTTGCCAGCCATCGCGGGAGAAAACGCAGGCTGTCACCGTCGGATAACTGCCGGTCGAGGATAACCAGCCCGGCCAGATTCCACAGGTGCGATACCGCTGCTGTTTCGCGCGTCCAGTGGCAGATAAACCCTTCCTGCCGCAGGAAGGAGGTCAACCCCTCACCAAGTGCAAGATCGTCCTCTATCAGCAACAGCGTATTATTGCTTGTCACAAGGCAGCTCCAGAGTGAAGGTGGTAGGTGGCCCGCTGAGCGTCAGGCGCCCCTTAAGTCGCCAGATAATGCGTCTGACAATCGCCAGTCCGAGGCCCATCCCGGACTGCGCTGAAAGAGACCGCCCCAGGTGGGGTAAACGCGGTGACTGCAGTGAACCTGCATCCGTCACCCGCAAAGTGAGCCGCCCTTTACCCCACTCTGCGCTCAGACGAACCGGGGCGCGTCCGTGGCGAAAGGCATTATCCAAGAGGTTATTCAGACACAGGGTGACCCAATATATTGGCAGTGCGACCCGGCGATCGCTGGCGAGGCAAAACGTCAGCCCGGGCCAGCATCCCGTTATATGGCTAAGCCAGTCGCTCAGTAACAGCGCGGTGGGGGCCTCCAGCACCTTCCGCCGACTGTCACCAGTCAGATAGTGCTGGCTGGCTTCAGCCATCTGCCGCATGCGCTGCACGCAATCCGCCAGCGCGGCAAAACCGGACTGTGCAGGCAGCGGCAGAGTGTCGAAATCACGACGAAAATCTTCCACCACGTTGCCCAGGCGGGCGATGGGCGTGCGCAGTTCATGCGTCAGCATCTGCAGGATAAAGCGATGCCGCTGCTGCAAACGTCGCCGCTGCCAGGCAAACCAGATCAGGGATACAGACGCCATGATTGCCGCACCGGTCAGTAACGATCGCCAGCCTGCGCTGCTCTCAACGCCTGGTATGATGCAAAGCGTGCTCAGGGCAATATCACAACGCCCGCCAGCAGCAAGTAATGTTATTCCTGCGCGTCTGGCTAGTGGCTGCCAGACCTGGGGCGCGTATAGCAGCCACTGTTGATGATGTAATCGCCACAGCGTGCCGTTCTGCATCAGCCAGCCCTGCCCACTTGCCAACGCATCAAGGTTCTCATCAGATAGCAGGCCAATGCCTCCCAGCGCCTGCGGTCTTTCCCGCACGTGTAGCACCTTTTCCAGCGCAGCACGCTGCTCAGGGTGGCGCTGCAAGTAGTACCAGGCGTTGCTTCCTCCAAGCGGAGAGACGGGATGTGCGGCAAACCAGTCAGCCGTAAGCAGCGTGTCATGACACAATGCCAGCGCCAGCTGACGGCTCGCCCTGGGTACCTCACGAAGTGACCCGGTACAGCGCTGCTGATAATGGTACAACGCCGACAATACCGGTAATGGCACGTCGTCAAAGTCGGGATAAAGTGAAGAAGGGCGTAATAGCAACGGGTCCAGCTGTTGCAGCGTGCTGAGCGGGATCGCTATGCGAGTCGGAGCCTGTTCGAGCGCGGAGAAAAACTGTTCGGCAGACTGAGAAAGCGGCAGCGGCGCACAGGCGGCGATCAACAGTGAACAGACTGTCAGCAGCGACAGCATCTTGCTTCGTTCCATGCGCACTCTCCACCGATCGCTGAGGCGCAGATAACTAACAAAAAAACGGTCCATGATAAACAAGATATTGTTAATAACGCGAGTTCGGTCATGGAAATGGGCAGGCTACTATTTCTGCTCACCCGCCGCCAATGCGCTTAATCAACCAGCGAATTGACGTCCTCCCCTCCCTGAAGAACGGGCTTTTACCGCGCACCTGATAAACTGCACCATTTCCCTGTAAAACAGCTTTTGCCAACCAACTAACTCCATAATTTCATAGTTTGTATCGATATTAAGCTGTTTAACCCCATGATTATGGATTTAATTATTTTGCCACAATTACTACTTAACTCTATAATAACGTGTATTAACCTCATATTTTAAAGATAAGCATTATTATGATGGATTTAACCCTTAGTAAACCCGGCGAAGTTGTTAAGCTGCTCTGCGAGCGGCTACGCAAAGAGCGCCTGACGCAGCAGATGACGCAGGCCGACGTCGCGTCGCGGGCGGGGATTGGCGTCAATACGGTGTCAAACCTCGAAGCCGGGCGCAACGTGGGGTTTGAAAATCTGGTACGGGTGGCGATGGTGCTTGGGCGCGGGAAAGAGCTGGAGGCGCTGTTTATGCCTCAGATCGACAGCATCGACGATCTTCTGCGTTACGAGAAGAGTACTGCACGCCAGCGCGTAAAAAGGAGTTCAACCCATGGTCAGTAAAGTCGATGTTTACTACGAGGGCTGGGGTGAACGATGGCAGTGGGGAACGCTGGTGTCATCGATCGCGTTAACCGGTCGCCCGCTGATCATGTTTGAATACAGCGGAGAGGCGGCGCGGCGCGGACTGGAGCTTTCGTCGCTCCGCCTGGCGCTAAAAGGGCCGCGGCTGCGCAGAGATTTCCCCGCGCATCAGCTTGGCTTACCCGGCCCGGTTTACGATGCGCTGCCCGATGGTTGGGGCATGCTGCTAATGGATCGCCTGTTTCGCCAGCGCGGGCTGAATGCAGCGCGCATTGGCCCGCTTGAACGGCTGACTTACATCGGTAGCAATGCGATGGGGGCAATGTCGTTTGAACCTTCACAATCGGAAGCTGCTGCCCTGGCGCAGGATATTACGCTGTCGAAGCTGGCGACGGAGGTTCAGGAAGTTCTGGACGGCGAAGGTGGCGCATTTCTGCAGCGGCTACTCCAGATGGGCGGGTCGCCTCAGGGTGCGAGGCCGAAAGCGCTACTGTACCGCGATCCGGCCAGCGGCCATTTCACCACTGCCGCCTCTGTACAACTGGAGGCCTGGCTGATTAAATTTCCCGCCCGCCAGGAACATCCTGAAGTGTGCGCGATTGAGGCGGTGTATGCACAGTGCCTGCGCGAGTGTCAGATCGATACGCCTGACACCGCTTATTTCTCTCTGCCTAATGGTCAGGCGGCGTTTGCCTCAAAACGGTTTGACCGCCAGAACGGATTGCGGGTGCCGATGCAGAGCCTTGCGGCCTACACCGGGGCCAATTATCAGGTACCCGGCGCGCTGGATTACACCAGCTTCCTGCGTGCAACACAGCTGTGTACCAACGACGTACGCCAGAAAGCCCTGGCTTTTGAGCGCGTCGTGTTCAATATCGTGTTCAATAACCGCGACGATCATCCGAAAAATTTTGCTTACACCATGACGCACAACGGCCAGTGGCAGCTGGCACCGGCCTACGATGTCACCTGGTGCGAGGGACCGGGTGGTTATCATCAAATGGACGTAATGGGCGAAGCGTTACAGATTGGCCGTGAACATCTCCTGGCGCTTGCTGAGCAGGAAGCCGAGCTGAGTTCGCAGCAGGCGGGTAATATTATTGCGAAGTGCTGTGATGTGGCAGCGGGCTTTGCGCTGAAGGCTGGCGATATGTTCCCCGGCCAAATCACCGGGGAAACGTTGCGTACCCTGCAGGCGCGGATGGATGACAACATTAAACGGTTAGGCCGCTAGCGACTGCGTTTTCATCAGCAGGGCTGCTTTGGCAATCTCAGGTGCAAGCCAGCGGTCGTCAGTCCAGGTCGCAACCTGCTCACGCAGCAGCGCATGTGCCCTGCGCGTGCCTTCCCCCGCCCGGCTGGCATCGTGGAAGTCTAACGCCTGCGCCGCCAGCAGATATTCAATTGCCAGAATCTGCCAGTCATTCTCTGCCAGTTTAAGCAGCTTCAGCGCAGCGCTGGTGCCCATGCTGAGGTGGTCCTCCTGCAGTGCGGATGTGACAAAGTTATCCAGTACCGCAGGCTGCGCCAGTTGGCGGTTCTCACCGCACAGCGAGGCCGCGACATACTGCGCAATCATCATGCCGGAGTTGACGCCGGGCTGCGCCACCAGAAACGCCGGTAGTCCGCTGACCAGCGGATTGATCAGACGGTCGAGGCGGCGCTCAGCCACGCTGCCCATTTCCGCCAGCGCAATAGCCAGCAGATCGGCGGCCATCGCCACCGATTCGCCGTGCGGATTCGCCTGCGACACCACGCGCCAGCTGGCGGGCGTGCCGAGGACTAATGGATTATCCGTAGCGGCATTCAGCTCGGTCTCAATCTGATTTGCAGCGTGTTCGAACTGGTCGCGGCAGGCGCCGTGGATCTGCGGCATTGAGCGCAGGCTAAGCGCATCCTGAGTGCGTATGCCCCTGCCCGCCGCCACAATCGCGCTACCGGCCAGCAGGCGGTTAAGCCGCTCACCAACGCGCTGCACGTTGATACTGCCCTTCAGCGCAAGGATTTCCGGGTCAAATCCATCCAGCTGGCCGCTTAGCGCTTCGAAACTCATCGCACCGGTCACGTCCGCCCATGCCATAAGCCGTTGCGCTTCATCCAGCGCGAGGCAGGAGAGCCCGGTCATGCACGGCGTGCCATTGACCAGGCTCAGACCATCTTTGGCGCCGAGCGACAGCGGCTGAAGGGCTTCTGACTGAAGTGCCTGCGCTACCGGAACAATTTCACCCCGGTAGCTGACGTTGCCGATGCCAATCAGTGCAAGGCCAACGTGAGCCATATGCGTCAGATAACCGACCGAGCCCTGGGAGGGGATCTGCGGCGTAATATGGTGGTTAAGCAGCGCCAGCAGCCCCTGCACCACGTGCGGGGAGACGCCCGATTTGCCGTGACTGAAGTTGGCAATGGCGGCGCAGATAATCGCCCGAGCCTGCACGTCGCTCAATACCGGACCAACGCCGCAGGCGTGGCTCATCAGGGTATTGCGCGACAGCTGGCTCAGCTGATCGGGTTCCAGAATAATGTCGCACAGCGCGCCAAGCCCGGTGTTGATGCCATAGGCAATCTGCCGTTCGGTGACGATCAAATTAACGATCTCGCGCGCGTTGCTAATGCGCTGCCAGGCGGCTTCACTTAGCTGCAGCGTGGCATTATGGCGCGCAACGCTGGCCACATCCGGCCAGCGCAGCGGGGCATCACCCCAGGTAATGTTATTCATCTCAATTAACCCGGTGGCTGGAAATAAACTGCTGAAAGCGCGGCGAACCCTGCGCACCAAACATCGCTTCCGGCGTATCCTGACAGTCGATCGTTCCCTGATGCATAAACACCACGCGATTAGAGACGTTGCGCGCAAACCCCATCTCATGCGTGACGACCAGCATGGTGCGCCCCTCCTCCGCCAGACTGCGCATCACCTTCAGCACATCACCGACCAGCTCCGGGTCGAGCGCGGAGGTCGGTTCATCGAACAACATCACTTCCGGCTCCATCGCCAGCGCCCGGGCAATTGCCACGCGCTGCTGCTGCCCGCCGGAGAGCTGCGAGGGATAAAAGTCTTTACGGTTGAGCAGGCCAACGCGATCGAGGATCTGCTCCGCCTGCTCGATGCACTCTTTGCGACTGCGCTTCAGCACGAAGTGCGGGCCTTCGATGACATTCTGCAGCACGGTCATATGCGACCAAAGGTTGAAACCCTGGAAAACCATGCCGAGGCGCGAACGCAGCGTCTCAACCTGTTTGTGGTTAGCAGCCAACTGATGACCGCGGGCGTGACGCTTCATCTCGATGGTTTCACCCGCCACGCTGACCACCCCGGAGTCGGGAATCTCAAGCAGATTAATGCAGCGCAGGAAGGTACTTTTACCGGAGCCGCTGGCACCAAGAATGGAAATTACATCGCCTTTGCGTGCATCAAGGGAGATCCCCTTCAGCACTTCCAGCGAGCCAAAGGATTTACGGATATCACGCATCGAGAGCGTAACGGGCGCGGAATTAGTCATGTTTCTCTCCGGCGATCACAGAAGGAGTAGGCAGGGGCAGATCGGTCGTGACGGGGCGTGAGTGCGGTGACAGGCGGCGCTCAATCCATGCGTAGATCTGCACGATGATAAAGTTGAGGATCAGGTAAATCAGCGCGGCACAGAGGAACACTTCCATGGTGCGGTAGGTTCGCTGAATAATCTGCTGCGCCACGCCGGTCACATCCCAAACCGTCACCAGACTGGCTAGCGCGGTAGACTTCACCAGCAGGATCGCTTCGGTTGAGTAAGCGGGCAGCGCATAGCGCAGCATCACTGGTGCAATAATGCGGCGCAGCAGCAACCAGCGTGACATGCCACAGGCCAGCCCGGCTTCAATCTGTCCGTTGGGGATCGCCAGCAGACCGCCGCGAAAAATCTCAGCGGTATAGGAAGCGGTACACAATGCCAGGGCTACGACCGCACAGAAGAACGGTTCGCGCAGCACCGGCCAGACAAAGCTGTGGCGGATCGCTTCGAACTGACCCAGCCCGTAGTAAATCAGGAACAGCTGGATCATCAGCGGCGACCCGCGAAATACCAAAATATAGAGACGGGCAAAACCGCTCAACAGCGGATTACGGCTCATGCGCAGCGCGAGGATCAACATTGCCAGTACCCCGCCGAGCAGGAATGAGGAGAAGAACAGCCCAAGCGTCACCGGCAGCGCGGCGGCCAGCTTGAGAAACGTCTCACTGAGGAAAGCAAAATCTATCATCTGGCGCTCCGTTAGTTCTGGGCCGCGGTGCGGCTTTGATGTGCCCTGCCAAGACGCTTCTCTGCCCGCTTAAAGGCGGTGTTCGACAGTATGGTCAGCACCAGGTAGCAGGTACCGCCAATCAGATAGAAGGTGAAATACTGACGGGTTGAACCGGCAGCAACCTGGCTGGCGCGCATCAGCTCGACAATGCCGGTAACGGAGACCAGCGCCGAGTCCTTCAGGCTCATTTGCCAGACGTTGGACAGGCCCGGCAGCGCGTAGCGCACAATCTGCGGCAGCATGATGCGCTGCAGAATACGCCACTTCGGCATGCCGATCGCTTGCGCCGCTTCGATCTCGCCCTGGCTGAGCGCCAGTCGTCCGGCGCGATAAACCTCGGCCTGATAAGAGGCGGAAATCAGCCCAATCGCCAGCGCACCAATCAGGAATGGCGGCACTTCGATAAAGCCATCAGCACCGAACAGTTTGCCAACCTGGGTAATCAGCCCGGAGCCACCGAAATAGAACAGATAGATTATCAGCAGCTCAGGGATGCCGCGAAACAGCACCGAATAGCTATCGCCAAGCCAACGCACCGGTCGCCGCGATGACAGTTTTGCCGCCGCCACGCCGCTGCCGACCACGGCACCAACCATCATCGCAACCAGCGACAGCAGCAGCGTAGTGAGCGCGGCGCTGAGGATCAGTGGTCCCCAGCCATTCTCTTCAAATCCAGGTATGGCCATCTTTCGGCTCCTTACGGGGTGACGTTGGTTTTAAACCATTTCTCACTGAGTTTTTTCACCGTGCCGTCGGCCAGTGCAGCTTTGATCGCCTCATCCAGTTTGGCCTTGAGGTCGGCGTCGGACTTACGGATACCCAGCGCTTCGCCTTCGCCCCAGATCGGGCCGCCCAGCTGCGGACCACCAAGCTGCAGGTCTTTATTTTCCGGCTTGCTCAGCATCGAGTTAGCAAAGGTCACATCATCAAATACCGCGTCGATTCGCTCAGCCTGCAGATCGAGAAGGGCATCCGCCGAGGCATTGTATTCACGTACCGTGGCGACATCCTTGAAATATTTATCGATAAACGGTGTGTAGACAGTGCCAGAGGCAATACCAATAGTTTTCCCCTTCAGCGCCGCTTTCAGGCTGGCAATCGCCGGTTCGATCTCTTTCGGGTCGTCGTGCAGCTTAACGACGTTATCCGCGTTACCTGCCTTCGGAAGCAGATCGCCTTTCACGCTGATAAAGCTGGCCGGAGTGGAGGCATAAGGCACAGTAAAGTCGACCACTTTGCGGCGGTCCGGCGTGATAACGATGGCATCCATAATCACGTCGTACTTACCCGCCTGCAGGCCGGCAATCATGCCATCCCAGTTCTGCACCACCAGTTTGCAGCTGATTTTCATGCGCTGGCAGAGGTCGGTCATTAACTCAGGTTCGAAACCGCCAAGCTTGCCGCCGGGTAATGTCATATTCCAGGGCTCGTAGCTACCTTCGGTAGCGATAGTGATCGACTTCCACTCTTTGGCCTGCAGCGGCAGCGAACATAGCATGGAGGAAGTGATCAGTGAGGTAATCAGTACCTGGCGGAATAACAGTTTTTTCATTTAGTGCTCCTGGCGTTGAGGGCCGCTGACTGGCAGCAGGTCAGGCTGGCCTGATAAAGAGAAAACGGGCTAAAGGCACACGCGATCTACGTCTAAGTGGTTATGTCATGTATATACAAGTAAATACCAAATAATGCTTTCGGCGAAAGACAAAGTTGTGAGCTGGTCCAGGTTAATTAAATGTTGCCGTAACTTGTCATGTCTTGTACAGACAACTGAAGCAACAATTATGCCAGGACTTCTATTGAGGAAGAGCCGCAGTGGGCTGGAACAGGTAGCGCAGAAGGGAAGTATGACGCACTAAAACAGAGCAGGCTGCACCATAATTGGTGCAACCACAGATAGCTTGACTACGAACGGAGGCGGTTTTTCGCGTTGGCCCAGGGATCGTTATCCTGAGGTTTCTCACTGGCTTTAGGCTCACTCACCGTGGCGATGTAGAGCGCTTCCACTTCCTGGCGCGCCCAGGGCGTGCGGCGTAAAAATTTCAGGCTGGATTTGATGCTCGGGTCGCTTTTGAAGCAGTTGATCCTGATGCGCTGCGCCAGATCTTCCCAGCCATATCGCTCAACCAGCGCGGTGACCAGCGCTTCCAGCGTGACGCCGTGCAGGGGATCTTTTGAAGAGTGAGTGGTCATGGTCATTCCGGTTCTGTCAGAAAATTGCGCACACCATACTGAGCGCAAACGCGTTATGCAATCTCCGCCATCATAGCAGCAGGTGAAAATAACTGTATCTGGAGGAAATTTTGCGACAGAATCAGCAGCGCTACAGTTTTATAAACAGGATGTTACCCCCACAAAAGGAAATGTTATGCCTCGTACATTCTTCGCCATGATTGTCGCTTCATTGCTCCCGTTCTTAACCGGCTGCAACAATCACCTTCCCAGCCCGCAAGCTCATGCCAAAAGTTATGTGTTCAAAACGAAGACGGATTTCGATCCTAACTTCTACACCAAAACGTCCGATACCATTAAAGCCATGACCCCGGTATTTGCTCAGTTCTACGATATGGGGACGAAAGATCGTCAGGCAGGAGTAAGCCGCAGCGAGGCCGAGAAAAAAGCGGCGGCGATGTATCACGATGAAGCACTAAATGGGCTGCAAAAGCAGGAGACGTTCGTGAACCAGACCATCACCTCTCCGGCAGGTAAAAGAAGAGTTCACATCTTCATTACTGAAGCCTCCGGTGCCTACCTTGATGGTTTTGACGGGCGTTAATGCCCCCCTGGCAGCAAGTCAGTATCGGTGCTTAATGATAAAATTCATGCAGAATTAATCACGAGGGGATAACCGCAATATTAACGCGGTTATAAGTTAATTCTCATAAAGAATAAACAGCCCAGAGACAGGAAATTGACGACGATAAATCCCCAGGCTGCCCGGGAAAATATCGCCGAGACTTACCGATTTTCTGCCGAAAAATAGCTGGAAATGAGACGCTAAAGTTTTTTTTAATTGAATGCTCAATCAATAAAACTTATCATCGGTGCTCAAATTTACTCAAAACTTAGCGTCAGGAGGCCATTTGCAGAAAAACTAAAACAATAAAATCATAAAGTTACACCACTCATCACCTGAGAGTTCTCCCAGTGTAATTAGCGGATATACGGCGGATTTTACCCAGTATGCGCTAATGCGCGCTTCGCAGAGCGGACTTCAGGCTATTTTTCTGGTCACTGTTTGCGGAGACATTATGCCGTCAATCGAAATACCTGCAAAACCTCAAAAAGATCGTATTAATCCCGTGGTGTTTTACACCTCAGCGGTTCTTATCCTGCTATTTTCCCTGACCACTATTTTCTTCACCGATTTATCCGACCGCTGGATCAATCTCACCCTTGACTGGGTGTCGAATACCTTTGGTTGGTATTACCTGCTGGCGGCCACGGTTTACATCGTTTTTGTAATCTTTATGGCCTGTTCACGCTTTGGCTCGATCAAGCTCGGACCGGAGCAGTCGAAGCCCGAGTTCAGCCTGATGAGTTGGGCGGCAATGCTGTTTGCCGCCGGGATCGGCATTGACCTGATGTTCTTCTCGGTCGCGGAACCCGTCACGCAATATATGATGCCTCCGGAAGGCCAGGGCCAGACGATGGAAGCGGCACGTCAGGCAATGGTCTGGACGCTGTTCCACTACGGTCTGACTGGCTGGTCGATGTATGCCCTGATGGGGATCGCACTGGGTTACTTCAGCTATCGCTATGGCCTGCCGCTGACCATCCGCTCTGCGCTCTACCCCATTTTTGGCAAGCGCATTAACGGTCCGATTGGTCATACGGTGGATATCGCCGCCGTGCTGGGGACCATTTTCGGTATCGCCACCACCCTTGGCATTGGCGTGGTGCAGCTCAATTATGGCCTCAAGGTGCTGTTCGACGTGCCAGAAGGACTGACGGCGCAGGCAGGGCTGATTGTACTGTCGGTGATTATGGCGACCATTTCCGTTACCTCCGGCGTCAACAAAGGGATCCGTTTCCTTTCTGAGCTGAACGTACTGCTGGCCTTTGGCCTGATCCTCTTTGTGCTGTTTGTCGGCGATACCAGCTTCCTGCTGAATGCGCTGGTGCTGAACGTTGGTGACTACATCAACCGCTTTATGGGCATGACGCTGAACAGCTTTGCCTTCGATCGCCCGACCGAGTGGATGAATAACTGGACGCTGTTCTTCTGGGCGTGGTGGGTTGCCTGGTCACCGTTCGTCGGCCTGTTCCTTGCGCGTATTTCCCGCGGCCGTACCATTCGCCAGTTCGTGCTGGGGACGCTGACCATTCCGTTTATCTTCACCCTGCTGTGGCTGTCAATTTTTGGCAACAGCGCACTGTATGAGATCATTCACGGCAATATGGCGTTCGCCCAGGAAACCATGGCGCACCCAGAGCGCGGCTTCTACAGCCTGCTGGCGCAGTACCCGGCCTTTACCTTCAGCGCCTCTGTCGCCACCATCACCGGTCTGCTGTTTTACGTCACCTCAGCGGACTCCGGCTCGCTGGTGCTGGGTAACTTCACCTCCCGCCTGGCAGACATCAATAATGATGCGCCAAACTGGCTGCGCATCTTCTGGTCGCTGGCGATCGGGGTACTGACGCTGGGCATGCTGATGGTTAATGGCGTGACCGCACTGCAAAAAACCACGGTTATCATGGGCCTGCCGTTCAGCTTTGTGATCTTCTTTGTGATGGCAGGGCTGTATAAATCCCTGCGCGTGGAGGATCACCGCCGCGCCAGCGCCACGGTGAATACGCCGCCGGTGCCGGTCTCGCGCGATGACCGTCTGAACTGGAAGCAGCGTATTTCACGCGTGATGAACTATCCGGGCACCACGCATACCCGCAAGATGCTGGAAGAGGTCTGTCGCCCGGCGATGGAAGAAGTGGGGCGCGAGCTGGAACGCCGGGGCGCGAAAGTGCAAGTCACCGAGATGCCGCCGCTGGAAGATGAACGCCTGAATCACCTGGAGCTGCTGGTGAATCTGGGTGAGGAGCAGAGCTTCCTGTATCAGATCTGGCCGCAGCGTTACTCGGTTCCGGCGTTTACTTATCGCGCCCGCAGCGGCAAGTCCGATTACTTCCGCCTCGAAACCTTCCTGCTGGAGGGCACCCAGGGCAATGACCTGATGGACTACACCCGTGAGCAGATCATCAATGACATTCTCGACCAGTACGAGCGTCATATGACCTTCCTGCACATTCACCGTGAAGCGCCGGGCAACACCATGCCGTTCCCTGAGGCGTAACCCGCTGAGCATCACTCTGACCAGGCTTCGGCCTGGTTTTTTTATCAGCGATGTGGCCTGATGTCGTTTGATTAGTTTAAATAACTGAGTTGGAACGCATGATTATCCAACTGCTGTATAACCGATGAATTGAGTTCGGGTTAACAGCGAGCCTTAAGCCCGGAGCGTGCTTCACTCAGTGAGCAAAGCGCTTCGCGCCCGCCACACACAGGATAATCACCCCTGCGCAGACAACCATGCTCAGAGCTATAGCTTCATGCAGAAACAGCGCGGTGAACACCAGGCCGAAGAATGGCTGTAACAGCTGTAACTGCCCCACTCCCGCAATGCCGCCGAGCGCCAGCCCGCGGTACCAGAAGATAAAACCAATCAGCATGCTGAACAGTGAAACATAGCCCAGCCCGAGCCAAGCCGGTGCACTGATGCTGTGCCAGCTGGTCGGCAGCGTGAACAGGCCGATTAGCAACATTAAAGGCAGGGACAGCAGCAGCGCCCAGCTAATCACCTGCCAGCCGCCCAGCCGTCGCGATAACCCTGCCCCTTCCGCATAACCCAGTCCACACAGCACGATAGCGGCGATCATCAGCGAATCACCGCTGAATGAGCCGCCCGTTCCGCAGGCGATCGCAAAGCCCGCCACGGTCGCGGCACCGAGCAGGGAGAATAGCCAGAAGGCTGGCCGGGGTCGCTCGCCGCCGCGCAGGACGCCGAAGATTGCCGTTGAAAGCGGCAGCAGTCCGATAAACACCAGCGAGTGCGCAGCAGTGATATGGCGTAGAGCCAGTGCCGTCAGCAGCGGGAACCCCACCACCACGCCCGCGGCGATAATCAGCAACGGAATGATATCGCCACGCTGCGGTCGGCGCTGACGTAGCAACAGCAGCAGTCCCGCTGCCAGCAGCGCGGCGATAACGGCGCGTGCGGAGGTAAGAAAAAGCGGAGAAAAGTCGGTGACGGCCACGCGTGTCGCAGGCAGCGAGCCGCTAAATATCACCACGCCCGCCAGCCCACTCCACCATCCTGCTTTAGTTTGTTCCATGTTGCCTCATCATGACTGGAAAAATAATTTTCCACGATAGTAAGAAGCAAACGAGCCGCAGCGAAGATACACTACAGTACAATTTCGCCATTCTGTATGGTTCCATTTACCCATACAGTTAGACATTCAGGATCGGCCATGACACGTACCGAAGCGTTAATCAATGAGATTCGCCAGCGTATTGCTGCGGGTTTGCTGTGCAGCGGCGAGCGCCTTCCTTCGGTACGCCGTTTTGCCACCACGATGCATGTTTCCCCATCCACCGTGGTCGAAGCCTACGAAAGACTGGCGGCTGAAGGCGTTATACGCGCACGTCGCGGCTCAGGTTTTTACGTCTGCGGCGCGCATACCGCCCCGTTAAGCCTGACAGAGAGCAGCCAGCGCCAACCCGAAGTCGACCCTTTTTGGGTTTCGCGGCAGTCGCTGGATGCCGCAGCGGGGGAACTGAAGCCCGGCTGTGGGTGGCTACCGGCTGACTGGATGCCGCAGGAAGCGTTGCGCAAAGGCCTGCGCCAGCTGGCACGATCGCCAGATAATACCCTGACCGATTACGGCAGTACGCGCGGTTCAACCACGCTGCGCCGCCTGCTGCTGGCGCGTTTTGCTCAGGAAGGGCTGGCGGCTTCCATGTCGCAGATAATGCTGGCCGGTTCTGGCACCCAGGCGCTCGATCTCATCTGCCGCCTCCTACTGCGTCCGGGGGACACAGTGGTGGTTGATGACCCCTGCTACTTCAACTTTCAGGCGCTATTGCGGGCACATCAGGTCAATATCGTTGGCGTGCCGTTTACCCCGGAAGGACCCGATGTCGCGATGTTTGAACAGGTGCTAAGCACCACGCGACCACGACTGTATATCACCAACTCCGCGCTGCATAATCCCACCGGCGGCTGCCTGTCCGCCCAGGCGGCCTACCGGGTGCTGCGCGCTGCAACGCTGTACGATACGATTATCGTCGAGGACGATATCTTTGCCGATTTCGAGCCTGAACTGTCACCGCGGCTGGCCATACCTGACGGCCTTGAGCGGGTTATCCGCATGGGCAGCTTTTCTAAAACGCTTTCTGCCTCGGTACGCTGCGGCTATATCGCCTGCCGTGAAGAGTGGATTGAGGGGTTAGTCGATCTGCAAATCGCCACTAACTTTGGCGGCCCCAGCCCGCTGTCTAGCGAGCTGGTCGCCGGCGTACTGGCGGGCGGCAGCTATCGGAAGCATCTGGACGAGGTGATCAAACGCCTCGACCGGGCGCGGAAAGAGGCGATCGTCCGCCTCTCAGCGCTGGGGATTGTTCCCTGGAGCGTTCCACGCGGCGGCTTTTATCTCTGGTGCCGTTTACCGGAAGGGCTTGATTCAACCGTAGTCGCCCGGCGCTGTCGCCAGCAGGGCGTCGTGCTGGCACCCGGCAACGTGTTCAGCATTTCTCAAACGGCTGGAGACTTTCTGCGTTTTAACGTGGCACACCTCAGCGATGAGCGTGTTTTTCACGTTTTGCAGCAGGCCATGAGATAACGTAAGAGACTTCTTACAACAATATCAGTAAGGGATGATGTTTCCCCGCATGGCTTCGGGCTTTAATAAGGAGAGAGCAGTCAGGGAGCCATTGCCATGTTTAATATTGCCATTCTCGACAGCGATACCTTCAGCTGCAAAGGTGTCACGGATTACTTTAGTACCCGGGATATCCGCACCCTCTCCTGTTCTAATTTGGCAGAACTGGAAAGCACGCTGCAAGGTCAACCTGTCCACGTAGTGATTGCCGAGCTGGCGACCGTGGATGACACGCTTTTCAGCTGCATTGACTATCTGACGCATCTGACCTGCCGCTGGCCGGATGTGCGCCTGATCCTCTTCACCCATTTTACCGACCCGGTACTGATGCGTTTTGTGGTACGTCACGTTCCCCACTGCAATCTGGTGCTGAAAAGTGACAGCTTCACACAGCTGGCATCCTGCATCTTCGCCAGCGACAGCGGTAATAAATTCAACAGCTCTTCGCAGGCGATGATCTGGGAATATCTCTCCGCTGATGGCAGAACCTTAACGCCGGAAGAGTTCCGTCTGCTGGAAAACCTGGCTTGTGAGAAGAACAGCCAACGCGCCGTAGTGCCGGGCAGTGACAGCATTATGCTCAAACTCGGCTGCCAGGACTTAACGGAGCTGCAGGACAAACTGGGCATGCTGCAGTGGGGCTAACCTCAGCCCAGCATGCAAGCGCGCAGTTTCTTCAGCAGCCAGCGCAGCGCCTCATCGTTGTCGCGCCGTTTGTTCCACAGCAAAGAGAGTGTAAAGGCCGGAACCTTGAGGGGGACATCAGCACATAGCAGCCCGTAATCCGCTACCCATCCGGCAGCCAGCCCCTGCGGTACCGTAGCCAGTGCCGGCATCTGCTTCAGCAACAGCGGTAAAGACGAGAAGTTCGGCGTGACGTAGCGCACTCTTCTTTTGCGCCCGCAGTCCGCCAAAAGCTGATCTATCGGGCTACTGCTGGCGCCACGATAGGAGACCAGAAGATGGTCATTAGCACTATATTGATCAAGGTTTATCGGCGAAGTGAGTGCTAACTGGAGCGGATTCCACAGCGTGCAAAATCCCATCTGCGTCACCCTTTCGTGTATCACGCCAGCGGGGGCCCGTTCAGCGACGGAGATCGCCACATCGACCTTATCCTGCTGCACCTGTTCGCCATCCTGGAACGGATCGGTTGCCGTGACCTGCAAGCGGATACCGGGTGCCGTTTGGGCGATATCCGCCATCACCCCCGGCATCAACCAACGCTCTACCCAGTCACTCATTCCCAGACGAAAGGTATGCCGATCTTCAGCGGGAGAAAAGCCCGGCACCTGAAATATCACCTGCTGCATCTGCTCCATCATCGGCAGTAACGCAGTCACCAGCGCTTGCGCGCGCGGCGTCGGCGCCATTCCCCTTGCCGTGCGCACAAACAGCGGGTCGTCAAACATCTCGCGCAACCTGGCCAACGCTCCGCTGACCGCGGGCTGGCCGAGGTGTAACCTGCTGGCCGCGCGTGAAACACTTCCCTCGCGATGCAGTACCAGCAGCACGGTCAAGAGGTTCAGGTCGACCCGATTTAAATCATTTTCCCTGATAGTGCCCATTATTTTAATCAATTTGAATGATGTTTAAAGCCGCAGGATACTGCTGCCTTTACTGAAATAACAGAACTTATCGAGGATTTAATGAAACTTTTGCTAACTCTGCTGACCACCCTGGCCATCTCCGTAAACTCGCTGGCAGCTACTGCACCGGTTACCCCACTGGATGCGCAAGCACCGGGCTATTACCGCATGATGCTGGGCAAACTGCGCATCACTGCCGTCTCCGACGGCACGGTGACGATCCCGCTGGATAAGCTGCTGACCCACATTTCCACCGATAAGCTGCGCCAACAGCTGGCGAACGATGCCATGACGCCGCAGGCTGAAACCTCAATCAATGCCTTTGTGATTGATAACGGCCAGCAGCGGGTGCTGGTTGATGCCGGTGCGGGCGATCTGTTTGGCCACAACGGCGGGCACCTGCTGGATAATCTGGCTGCCGCGGGCTATCCGGCGGAAACCATCGATGCGGTGCTGTTGACGCATATTCATGCCGACCACTCCGGCGGTATCTCCCGCCAGGGCAAACCCGCCTTCCCAAACGCTCAGGTGTTCGTCGAGCAGAAAGATGTCGATTTCTGGCTCAACCCGGCGAATGCTGAGAAGGTAGAAGCCAGCCAGAAGCACACCTTTGCTGAATCTGAGCAGACCATTCGCCCGGTTATCCAGGCAGGACGACTGAAGCCCTTTACCGCACCGGGAACGGTATTTGCCGGGATTAAGGCCACCTCAACGGCTGGCCATACGCCGGGCAGCGTGATGTATCGGGTGGAGAGTGAAGGACAGACGCTGGTGTTATGGGGCGATATCATTCACGCCAAAGCGGTGCAGATGCCGGACCCACATGTAGCAATCCACTTCGACGTTGATCAGCAGCAGGCGATAAAAACCCGTGAGCGGGTGTTAAAACAGGCGGCACAGGAGGGTTACTGGGTGGCGGCGGCGCATATCGCGTTCCCGGGCTTTGGCCATGTTAAAAGCGACGGCAGTGGTTACCGGTGGGTCGCGGCAAATTACACCACGCAGCTCGCCCGCTAATCGGCAGCAGCGCGAGGGATAAAGATGCTCACCGCGTATGGTTATCAGATCTTCATCTTTCCAAGCGATCGCGCATGCTGTTAATAATTGTCCCACCTTAACGTATTCAGGGGGGACGATCATGACCGAGCGTATTCGTTTAGCTAAGCCGGAAGAGGCAGAGTGGCTGCACGGGCTGTTACAGCGTGCTTATACTCCGCTGGTTGCGCAGGGGATCAACTTCACCGTATCCCGCAGCACGGTCGCCGACGTGGCTGCCGTGATCGCCAGTGAATCAACCTTTGTGTTGGAGCGCGATGGCCAGCGAGTCGCCACGCTGACCGTGCGCTTTCCCTGGACGCAGGATAATACGCAGCTGGCACCGTGGCCTTTTCTGCACTGGTTCGCCGTCGAACCTGATTACAAAGGGCAGGGTTACGGCAGCCGGATTATTCGCTATGTCGAAGAGAGCTTTCTGCGCGACACTCTGAAATCGCCCGCCGTCTATCTGGCAACGGCGATTAAGCACCCGTGGCTGACTCAACTCTATCTACGCCGTGGCTATCAGCCTTTCCACCGCGCCATCAATCCACTGGGCGTTGAACTGGTCTATCTGACGCGCGTGCTCGATCAGCGGCGCTACCAGCAAGCCAAAATCAAAGAGTATATACACGACTTTATTGAAAACTCGCTGACGGCATAAACAGCCAGTCAGCTATCAGTGCGATGACACAAACAGCGATGCCTAAGCCTGGTGCGGCAAAAATCGACATGCTGAGCCAGTAGATTGCTCTTCGGGAAGCGCTCATCAAATCATCGGACCGCCAAGTTGATGGGGGCGTGTGCCCCCATATCACTGCCACCGCCTAATATTTCAGGCGAAAAGCGCCGATTACGATAAGCAGAAAAGCCGCGGCAACCACCATAAATGCCACATAAAGATCGGCAAGATGCGCAATCCAGCCGATCAGTGCCGGGCCGCCAAGCACGCCGAAATAGCCCAGCGTCGCCACCATCGCCACCGAGCGGTTGACCGGCATGCTTTTTTCCTGCCCGGCCAGAGTTATCAATACCGGGACAATGTTTGCCGCGCCAACCCCCACGAGTGCAAAGCCTAACAGCGTCATCGGCCAGCCCGGCAGCAGTACGGCGATCAGATACCCTGCAATCCCCAGGCCGCCACCGATAATTAATATTCTCTTGCGCCCCAGCACGCTCACCACGGCGTCACCCATCATGCGCATCAGGGACATAGCAATGGCAAAGGCGGCGAATCCCCATCCGGCATGCTGCAGTGCCATACCCCGATCCTGAGTAATAAAAATCCCACCCCAGTCAAGAATAGCGCCCTCAGCCATAAAGCAGATCATTGCCATGACGGCCATTAGCATCAAGCGCAGGTTGGGCCGCCCCGCTCCACCTTCCTGCGGCTGCTGTTCATTACCCGATGAGGTCAGCAATCCGCGAAAGGCAAACGTGAAGACCAGTGCGATCAGCATTATCGCGCCCCCGCTACTGAACAGCGGCGACATTCCTGCATCGAGCATCAGCGCACCGCCACCGGCGCCAGCTATCCCTCCGACACTCCATAAACAGTGAAAACCGGACATTAAAGGCTTATCCGCCGCCTGTTCCACCAACGTCCCCTGAACGTTGACGGCAACGTCAGCCAGTCCGATGCCCATGCCAAAGATAAACAGGCTCAGCGCCAGCAGGCGAATGTCGCCGAGCGTTGCCAGCAGAGGCAGCATCAGGCAATACAATACTACCGATCCACTAATCACCTTACGGCAACCCAGCGCACCAATAACGCGCCCGGAACCCAGCATGGCGATAAGCGACCCGGCCCCAAGGCACAGCAGAAGCAATCCAAGATCGCCGGGGTCCGCGTGCGTGCGCTGCTGGGCGTATGGCACCAGTGCGGCCCATAATCCCATCGCCATACCGGTGACAAAAAATATCGCCCGCGTGCCAAAGCGCCTGGCCGGACTGGCGTCAAAAGTTACGGTATCTTGAAGTGACAAAGGCAGCGCTCCTCATTGAAAGTTACTTATTAAAAGACTTTTAATAAGTAGGCAGTATATTGGCAGAGTCGACGAAGTCAATACGTTCGCCGGATAATAATCAGGTCGTGGGCGAGGTAAACAGACGGTAGTGCAGGAAGTTTTTCAGGGTCAATTCACTGATACCCTGCAGATAATCCTGGCGAATTTCTTCACGATAAACCAATTTTGGCAGGTGCTGTACAGGAATATTGGCCAGACAGCGCTCGCGTATTTCAGGCAAATGAGAAGCTTTAAGACGTGTACCGCCGAGTGCCACCTTGACCGGGTTAATCAGCGCGGCCAGCGAAATGACAATTTTCGCCATCTCATCAATAAGCGGTAATCCGGCATCGGTTTGAAACGGCAGTCGGGACACTTCCCCGGCGAAATCATTGGCACCGTGCAACACCTGCCCGTTGATCACCATTCCACAGCCGGTACAGGGAACATCCGGCTTATAGATATAAGCAACCGGGGCACTGACACCCGCACAGTCGCTGCGATAAAAACCCCAGACGGTAAAATTGATATCGTTGCCCGCTTCGACAAAGCGGCCCGTGCGCATCGCCACGTCTTTCACTATCGCCAGACCGCTAAAGAGTGAAATATCACACGAGGTGACCACCCCATCAACAACCACGCCCGGCAAACCGATACCGATAGCCGCGATGTTGGGCCAGCGCCGCAGCAATGTATCAATCAGCTGATGGAAGGTTTCAGGCGTGAGGGGATGAAACGGCATCTCACCGCCTGCGAGCGTGTCGCCTACGGCAGAGCTGAGGGACCAGACCAGCTGCGCATCCTCATCGCTGCCTGCGGCATACAGGCTGAGCAACGAGAAAAATTCAGGATTGCAGGCGTAACGCTGAGCAGGTCGCCCGCCGCGCGAGGCTTCCAGCTCCAGCGCCAGCAGCTCACCCGTCAGACTCAGCTCGTTAAGTATTGCACCGCAGGTAGCACTGCTCAGGCCGGTCTGCTGCGCAAGATCGCCCTTGGTCGCTGTACCCAACGCCTTGAGAGTCGTGGTCACCAGCGCAATATTATTCTTCTTCATTTCACGGGTGGTATGGGTTACCGGAATATTCATCTCGCCTCATTGCATGCCGAAAAAGTAGCGTAATTTATCATAAAAATGCCGCTGGCTGCCCTACCCGCTAAGGCGTCGCACCCGCCAGTCTTAGTCGACCAGCATAATTCCCAGGCGTTCCGCCAGAATAGCAAGCTGCGTGCTGTTCAGCTTGACGCCTTCAAGATCCGTAGTACGGATATCCAGCTCGCTAATCACGGATTGGGTTAAATCACAGTGGGTGAAATTCGCCGATCGCCAGTCAAACGAGCTGAATTCGCCACCGGAGAGGTCGGACCCGCTAAAAGAGGCGCCCAGCACGTTAGTGCCGACCCAGCGGTTTTCCCACAGTTCGCACTTTTCCAACACCACCTTAGAAAAGTTGGCGTAGCTCAGATTGCTTTTGGTGATATAGGCGCTGCAAAACCAGGTTTTTGCCGTGATCATATTCATAAAGCTGGCGCCACGGAAATCCGCACCCTGCACGCGGCATTCGGCGATCTCAATGCCCAGCGCTTCGGCATAGCCGAAATTATTCATGGTTAAGTCGCAAAGCTTGAAGCTGGCATCTTTCAGGATTGCCCGGCTGAAGTTACAGCCGATCTCGCTTTCACGATCGTAGAATTGGCAGTGGAGAAAGCGGGTATCAGTCAGGTCTGTCGAGGAAAAGTCGCAATTAATAAACTGGCAGTGCTCAACGATACTGCCCATGAACTGGGAGCGGCTGAACTTCTCATTGGCGTATTGCCTGGTCGTTGACATGTTGGGGTTCCATAAAAAGCGGCAGCATCCTGCCATCTCGTAATCTCGTAATCTCGTAATCTCGTAATCTCGTAATCTCGTAATCTCGTAATCTCGTAATCTCAGGATTATGTAATCACAGGATTGTAGAATCCTGGCAACTTGGATTACTGAATTGGGTTAGCCGCAAATACCTTAACCTGACAGCGGAAAGGACTCCAGACTTAACCTGTGTCCCGCTATCGCGGACCAATATGTCTAGTCTGACTGCCATATCTCAACGACATAATTTAATACGGACGAAATCACAGGAGGTATCAATCCCTCTCCGTTTTTCACCTGTACTGAAGAGACTAACAGCATAAACAGGCTTATCGTCCACCCGTCGTGACCAGCAGTAAACCGCCGCCGGGTATCATGTTTAAGGTGAGACCTCTTGCAAGTATAAAACCGGCGGTGGAATGATGGCATCCGAAAACGAGACTTGGTTTCACCCTGTATGGATAAATGCGGGACGCGGCCGGGTTGCTACTTAGGATATAAGGGTGCTTCTGCAGGAATGGGGTTAACGCGTCAAAAACATTCAGCTGATAAACATCCCTCTGCCCCTTTGGATGGTTAGCCCCTAAGAATCCTGTGAACCGCATCACCACATCCAATTTTTCAGGCCGACATTCAGTGATAATAACCGGTGAAACGGGCGGCACTGCACCTCAAAAAACGACTGTACAGCAATCTGGCTACGTTTCTCATTGCCATTCTTTAAAGTTCACTAATCAACGCGACCTGTCTGAGAATAAAAGTTCGAACAGTATCCGCAGGGTTGAATCCATGCAGGTGACAGCGTCACCTGATCCGCTTATCCCTCCAATGCATGGCGTAAGGATTTAAAGGAGTTAGCTTCAAAATGCCTGATTTCACGAGGCTAATCTTAAAATGGCATAGTCATAAAAGAAGTGATTAATATGCTAAGAACTTTTCAGATGGCTCTTTTAACCTTAAAGATTGTTAAGATTTATCCCATAAGTTGTAAATATACCTATGCCCCCCCTTGTTTTCCGCTTAAGAGAAACGGTATCCAGGTAACATTTAAAGAAACATTTTTTTAATTTAATGTTTTTTCGTCCTCGAATTGTCTGTACACTGGTCTCCGTTACAATAGTGAACAAATTTAAACCAACTCACAGGTTATGGATTCCGTTATGAGCGAAACGCTGAAAGTATTAAATAACATTCGCACCCTTCGTGCCCAGGCTCGTGAAGTGTCTTTATCTGAACTGGAAGAGATGCTGGAAAAACTCGAAGCGGTAGTGAACGAACGTCGTGAAGCAGATGCGGCCATCGCTTCTGAGATTAAAGAAAAAGAAGAAAAACTGGCTAAATATCGCCAGATGTTGCTAGAAGATGGTATCGATTTAAGCGAACTGACTGCAGCTGATAATACCGCTGGCAAAACACGTGCCAAGCGTGCTCCACGTCCTGCTAAGTATCAATATACTGATGAGAACGGCGAAGCAAAATCATGGACTGGCCAGGGCCGTACCCCGGCCGTTATTAAGCAGGCACTGGATGCTGGCAAGAAACTTGAAGATTTCCTGATCAAGTAAATGCTGACCGGCCGCATCTCACCGTGCGGCCGGATGCAATTACCCTTCTGCTAATATTTCCCGATAAATTCTTGCCATCAGTACGATAAATTTCTGTACATGGATTTCCTCCGTGCGCCATGAACTCACGCTGACTCTCAGCGCCGCTTTACCCTGCCAGAATGTCCCGGCAAACCACGCCTCACCCGACGCCTGTAATGCTTCGCGTACTCTCAGCGTAAGCGCCTCGCTGGATGCCCGAAACAGAACCTGATTGATGACGACCCGGTTAATGACTTCAAACCCGGCCTCACTTAACCCCTCGCCTATCTGCTGCGCCAGCAAACAATGCCGCTCTATCATCGCCGCGACGCCATCACGCCCTAATGTGCGCAACGAAGCCCACACAGGAATACCGCGTGGACGGCGGGAAAACTCCAGCGTCAGATTTTTTTGCGCATCCTGGGAGGCGGCAGAATAGACCGCATCGGCATTCATTGCGCACGAAAGCGCGGCGGAATGACGGCATATCGCCATAGCGCAGTCATAAGGGGTATTGAGCCACTTATGACCATCAGTGGTCCAGCTATCTGCCTGTTCAATTCCCTGCGTGAAGGCTTTAAATTTTGACGCCCGCGCCCAGAGACCAAATGCGCCATCAATATGTACCCAGGCCCCTGCCGCTCTGGCCAGCGGCATCAGCGCAGCGAAGTCATCAAATTCCCCACTATTCACCTCGCCAGCCTGCAGACAGATAATGGTGCGATCATCCAGCTCCGGCAGGTGTAATAGGTCAATCTGCCCTCGGCCATTCACCGGCGCGACGATCAAATGGCGCAGGCCGAACCCGAGTATGCGCAACGCTTTTTTTACCGTGATATGCGTCAGTTCAGAGATTACGACGCGTATTTCTGGTGCGCCAGCTAATCCATCCCGATCAAAGTCCCAGCCGTGACGCTGTAGCAGTTCGCGCCGCGCTGTCGCCAGGCAGCTGAGCGTGCACGCTGTCGCGCTGGTACCGAATCCCACCGCGCTTTCTCTGGGCAGATCGAGTATCTCCAGCAGCCATTTTGCGGCAAGGAGCTCCAGAGTGGCCGACACCGGCGAATTATCCCAGCTGGATGCACACTGATCCCAGGCAATCATCAGGCGCTCAGCTGCCGTCGCCACTGGCAGAGAAGCTCCGATGACAAAACCAAAGTAATCGGGCCCGTTAGACGCAGTCGTGGCAGGGGAGCCAACATCGTCCAGCAGCGCCAGCGTCTGCTCTGGCGGCAGCCCCTGCGGCGGCAGCGGTTCATCAAAACGCGTCAACCCGGCCAGTGCACCACTGTCGGGGAATACCTGCCGCGTCGGGAGAGAAGCCGTATAATTCATGGCGCGCACATCCGCTGCAGCCAGCAGTTCCAGATCATTCATTGTTGACCCCTTTTCATCACGTAATAGCTCCAGATAACCAGCGCCAGTAGGCTAACCGCCGCGCCACATAGGCACACCGCCGACCACCCACCGAGAACATAGGCCTGAGTGGAAAGCAGCGCACCCAGTCCGCTGCCTACCGAATAAAACAGCATATAACCAGCAATCAGGCGCCCACCGGCATCAGGCTGGCTGGCGAAAATCAGCTGCTGGCTGGTGACGTGCAGCGCCTGTCCGGCGGCATCAAGCAGGAGAATCCCGCTGATTAACCACCATAAAGAACCCGCACCTAACCACAGCGGCAACCAGCTGAGCAGCAGCAGGCTCAGGGCAACACCGCTGGTTCGCTGAGCCAGCCCGCGATCGGCCCAGCGTCCGGCGCGGCTGGCAGTCAGCACACCGATGACGCCAGCCAGTCCCAGCGCTCCTATCTGACCATGACTCAGCTGCCACGGAGGATCGCGTAACAGCAGCACCAGTGCATTCCAGAAAATATTGAAGCTGGCGAACATCAACAGCGCCAGCATGCCGCGCAGCTGCAGTACGGGGTTGCGCAACAGCGTTTGCCACAGCGATTGCATCATCTGCCAGCCGTTGCCTGAATCACTGCGCGGTAATTGTGGCAGGTTACGCCAGATGAACGCCGCCAGCAGCGTCATCATCAGCGCCGAAACGAGGTATACGCCACGCCAGCTGCTCACATCGGCGACCAGCCCGGCAAACGTGCGGGCCAGCAATAACCCTACCACCACGCCACCAGAGACTATCCCGACGACCCGCCCACGGTTGCTCTCGCTGGCCGCTGAAGCGGCATAAGCAATCATCCCCTGTGTCATTGCGGTACCCAGCAGGCCCGTCAGCATCATCGCCAGAAGCAGCATCAGCGGTGAACTGGCGACAGCCGTTAATAACAGTGCCGCGATCAGTCCCAAAAGCTGCCAGCGCATCAGGTTACGGCGATCGGCTGCATCGCCTAAAGGAACCAGCACCAGCAACGCGGCGATACAGCCCACCTGCGTGGCAAAAATCATGCTGCCAGCACTGGCTGGCGTTATAGCGAACGTTAGCGCCAGCGCATCCAGCAGCGGCTGGGCATAGTAGACGTTGGCCACACTTAAGCCGCTGCTGCAGGCAAGCAGGGCCAGTTGCCACGACGACAATTTAGGCAACAAAGGGGGGTTCTCTGGCGTACTGACCATACTGCGCTCCATTTGGTTTCGAATTAAAACCATTTGCAGCCTGACGGAAGTGGTTTTAAAATGCAACCAAATTCAGCGAAGGAAGAAAACATGGCGGACCGTCTCTCTTTAAGCCAGGCCCCGTGCCCGGTGGCGCGCAGCGTCGATCTGATCGGCGATCGCTGGCTGCTGCTGATCCTGCGCGATGCGTTTGACGGCAGCCGTCGCTTTAGCGAGTTTCAGCGCGGACTGGGTATGGCGCGCAATATTTTGTCTGACCGCTTACGCCGCCTGGTTGACGGCGGACTGTTAACGATCCAACCCGCCTCCGACGGATCCGCCTGGCAGGAATATGTGCTGACCGAGCGTGGTTATGCGCTTTTTCCGCTCATTGTCGCCCTGCGTCAATTTGGTGAGAGTGAGTTGTTTTCCCCAGGTGAAGCCCATTCGCAGCTGCTGGAAAGTGCCACCGGGCAGCCGCTGGCGGCATTGCGCGTGCTGAATCAGCAGGGAGAAGAGATTTCGGCTGACTCAACGCACGTTAAAAAAATTACTTAATCATCATGCAATAAACGAAAATGGCTAGATGAATTTCCTGATTCACTCTACCCCTTGTCAGGCTTCATATTTATCGTCAGCGACGACTCAACTGACAATAAAGGCATTCATCCTGCACGTAACTTGGCACCTGACGGGGATTACCGGGGCAATGGCATTAATTAGTGGAATGGCTAACGCTGCCGGGGAACAGCCGATTCAGAGCGGCACGCTGATCTATCTGGAACAGCAGGCGCATACCAACCGCTACCCTCCCGCTGGGGGTTCTTATCTCAACGGCGGCACCCTCAATCAGATTACCGACACATTAACGTGGCAGAATCCCGCGACCTTACAGGTGGAGCCATGAATTGCCGAAAGCTGGACGCGCAACGCCTATAACACCTTTAAACTCTGTCCCGGCGTGACGATCTCTGGCGGTACGCCGCTGGATGCTAGCGCGTTGGCGAAGAACTTTGATACCTACGGCCTTGAGCATAAAGCACAGCGCCTGCCGGTATCAGAAGTCATTAATAACTATGACCACAGTAAAGTCATCGCTTCGCTAACGGTGACGTACTTCTATAAAGAACCGTCGCCGTGATTTCTGCAGGATACCGCAACCATCGATTCGGGCTGGTAAGGCGGTAATTCTTACATAAAATTCTTCCACCTGTGAGCCGACTCGCAACCTAATGTGGAAGAATTTTATGCAAACCCGTAACGGATTCAGATGCTGTTGAGACTGCGATAATCGCTATGTAGCAAGCTTGCCATATTTATCCACAGAAACGGGGGATAATCTGGTGTGTAACTCAGGTAAGCCCGTACTAAAAAATGTTAATAAGCGGCTTATCAATATGATTAGTCACCTATTTTTTTGCGCGCTCGCTGACTTCCGTCATTACACGCTTATGGCTGCTTTTATCACCGATTGTCTTATACCAGGCTGCCAGTTTTCTGACGTCCGTCAACGGGACTTTCTCGTTCCGATCGTAAGTAGCCAGGCGTTCCCGATACTGCTCCATGATATGTATACAGCGGCGTGCCCACTCTCCTTCCAGGTCTGAACCCACCGTCGCCCGCGGCCTGCGGGGAAATTTAGGGCGCAGCGGCTTACTGGCTTCATGAGAAGATTCGTCCACGTATGAGAACTTAATCGACACTACGGTGCGCCCTTTTTTAATAGGTTCCCAAATAACGGAGATATCCGTATTAGCATTAATGCGCGCCAGCGTGGGCTCCAGCAGTTTCTGGCGGAAGTCACGATAATCTTCATATTTGCCCTGCAGCCCGGCTTTTTCACGCATCCAGTCCAGAGCCAGCGTCACTTCAATCGCCTTACTGCTCTTACGTCCGTAAAGGTTTTTGGCTTTGATTAACCAACCGTAAAGCCGCACAGAGAAAGCCGTATCAAGCTTGGCAATATTGATAAAATTAAGCTTGGTAAACGACTCTTTTAGTTCATAAAGATAGGGGGCAACATCCTGACCAAAGCGCAGTACCACCGCACTCTGCTCATCACTGCTGACGTATTCAAGACGGGAAAACCAGGAAAGCTGGACGGTACGCATTTTGCCGGTTTTGCGATCGGGCTGATAGATGGTAACGGGTTTTTTCATCAAGCTTTCGGCAGCTTCACGCAACTGCCGATGGCTACTGGTTGGATTTAACCCATAAATACGCTGATAATCATGGGGAAATAAGCGATACAGCGCGTCAGGCTGGGGTTTCCTGCTGTCGATTTGAGCAAGTGCCAGGTTCAGCAACCGCATCTCATCCAGCGTGACACTGTAGGCCCCTTCAAGGAGATCGTTACCTTGTACGACCGTCAGTTTGTTTAGCTCCATTTAGCAGGATCCCTGTGTGGAATGTTCAGCAGAGTATTCCACACAAAAAATATTCAGGTAAAGTAAAATAACATCATTATTAGCTCTTTAAAATCAATAATTTAATAAGTAACACAGTTTGTGTTAGCATAAAATTCCTCCACATTCAGGCAGCACAGGATCCAATTTAGTCGTGGTTCGATCCTGAAAGTGCGAGATGGCAACAGGAAAACACTCCACATATCCATAGCAGAACTCAGCGCAACTTAACCGGAAATTCTTCCACATATGCCCGGCAGCCTGAAACAGGCCATCAGAAAATCATTCCACATACCTTCGGACACACTACAGAAAATTACTCCACCTTTGGCCAGGCTTATCTCTGAGGCTCCCTCTGTCCATGGTAAGGGGGCTATAAGTAATCTCACTAACACCACTATTTCTTTGTTTATCAAAAAGATAAAATAAATTTCCTTAGAAAATCTTTCCACATTTTAGCGAAAAACTATTCAACAGGGGTGCCGCTAGGCGTTTTTGCGCAGGTAAACAGAAAATTTATCCACCTTTGAGTACGACTCGAGAACTGGGCAGCATGCCAAACATAAAATCCATCCACACATGGAACAGAAAAGTGACATGGTCACAATCAAAATTTAGTACAGAAAATTTTTCCACCTTTAGCCTTTCCTGTTACGCGACTCATACATAAAAGAATTCCACGTATGTCTTAGTCAAACAGGTACAACCTAAAATCACTCCACATAAGAAATACAGAAATGTAGTAACTTATTGTTATAACGCTTTAATTTTATGATAATGATTAACTCAGACTGACTTATGTGACAATGTAACGTGACTATTTCTTAAGATGTGACAACTTCGATTTTCATCAGGAAAGGCAGGAACGTGCATGAATATCAGGAGGCAACGGTGAGTAGAAGTTATCCACAGAAAATAACTCCACATAAAATATTTCGCCAGATCAGAAAGTTATCAACAGGAAAAAACTCTACGTATAGCAGGAAAAAACTCCACATATAACAGAAAATCACTCCACTTCAGACAGGAAAAACATCCACATAAACATCTGCAACTATATGATTTATCTCAAAAAAACACCCCCTTAAACTATAAAGATCTAAACTATAAAGAAAAGAACAAACGTTATAGGATCTTTTTTTGAGTAGATCCTCTAAAAACCGATCCTTAAAGCAAGGACATCCCTCAAAAAAAGAGATGCCGCGAGACCAGTCTAAGAGGATCCTTGTTAGCGGGATTCATTCTCTGGAAGCCAGTGCTCAATCAGTTCTGTCAGCACATCCTTCATCTCACGACCCTGCATAAAACAGGCCGTCTTAAACCTACGGTGCAGATCTTCGTCGATATTAGTCTGCAATTTTTTTACAGTCCCGGCAGGTGCCTTACTCACTGCATCCAGCGCCGGTGCTAACTGCCGATGTTGTCCCAGTTTCATTTTCATGCAAGCAGCTCCAGAATTTCGTTTGTCATCACATCGATCTCCCCTTTTGCACTGCCGTCTGTCGTGTCAAATACGGTTCCACCATCCAGCATTGTGCGTATGTACACCTGTCGCTGAGTCGTCGCAGTTTTAAGCGCCGGAACACCGGTATCCTCGATTGACTCTTTAAGGACCTCAAGCATGCGCGTAGAGGCAACTTTTTTGGTAATCAGGAATCGCGTAATCACCGGCTGCAAGTTTTCGCGCGCCTCGACCACCGCCAGAATCGCGCCACAGGCAGCAAAATCGAGAGGTGAAGGCGTCACCGGAATAAGCACCAAATCGCTGACCATAACGGCTGCTGAAGATATCGCCGTTATGGCCGCAGCGCCATCAATGACCACGTAGTCATAGTCCTTCAGCTGTTTACGCACGGTATAAACTTCTTTTTCGGATGCCGCTTCAGCCAAATCAAATTTGCACTTGGTTTCGTCGTACCAATTGCTGATGCTACCCTGAGGATCCGTATCCACCATCACAACCTTGAAGCCCTTGCGAGCCAGGCATGTTGCGATATTGATGGAGGTCGTCGTTTTCCCTACCCCGCCCTTCCCGTTCAGGAAGGAGATAATTTTGGTTGTCATCAGACGCCCCCTAAAGTTTATCTCTGGTGAATCACAGGATTACGTAATCCCAGGATTCTGGGATTTTTAAATCACGGGATTATATGATTACAGGATATAGTAATCCCTTATCAGGAACAATAAGATACCCTGCAAGAATCACAGAATCACAGAATCACAGAATCACAGAATCACAGAATCACAGAATCACAGAATCACAGAATTATTGGTAATCGTAATTTCAAAGGCGACATGCTCAGCCTTTGTACTTCAGGTTTCTTAGCGCTAATTTATATAGTCTGTATCAGATGCGGGGATTTACTGCCTATGTTAGCGGTAACGTTGGCGGGCTATAACGGATTTGTGGCCTGATGAAACCCGATTAAATGCGAGTCATTTTGAGAAGAGGTGTCCAATGGTCTGGTTGATTGTGAAGTATATGGTAACTGCCGGAGTTGTTGTGCTTGTTTCGGAGGTGGCAAAGCGAAGCGATCGATTTGGTGCGCTGCTGGCTGCCCTACCGCTGGTGACCGTTCTGGTGCTCGTATGGATGAAGCTGGAAGGGCAAACACAGGAAAAAATTGCCAGTCATGCATGGTACACATTTTGGTATGTGGTCCCTACCCTCCCGATGTTTCTCTGCTTTCCCCTCATGTTTCAACGATGGGGTTTCTGGATTGCGCTACTGGCTTCATGCATGATGACCGTGGTGATATTTTGGGGATATGCGCTTTTACTTCGTCGTTCAGTAATTGATCTGATTTGACACCGTAATTATGAGTTGGAAACCGTAGCAGGGATTTGAGAAAATAATCCCATAATCCCATAATCCCATAATCCCATAATCCCATAATCCCATAATCCCATAATCCCATAATCCCATAATCCCATAATCCCATAATCCCATAATCGTCGGTATGAAAATCCTTTCAAATGTTGCAACGACCAGGAGAGTCTAGCATCTTGAAATGCTTAGAGGGTTGCAGTCACAACAACATTAAGCAAAAATAATCCTGCAATCCTGCAATCCTGCAATCCTGCAATCCTGCAATCCTGCAATCCTGCAATCCTGCAATCCTGCAATCCTGCAATCCTGCAATCCTGCAATCCTGCAATCCTGCAATCCTGCAATCCTGCAATCCTGCCTGAGTATTATCCGTCCTGCCAAATGACTAGGCCTGATGACTGGCCGCAAATCTTTCAACCGTAGCCAGACCGATTTCGCCGGTACCGCCAATGACAACAGCTATCGGTCGGGGAATAGATATAGGAGTCACGATTATCTGCGGTTGCTGGGATAACCGACGGTATCATTGCTCCAGTCGGCCGTTTAACGGTGATATTGTGCTTTCCATTCTCGCAGACTGGGAATCGGTTTTATAAAGGAGTGGTAGTAAACGGCGCTTTAAGCGCATCGATAGCACAACGTATCCGCCGAGGCATGACAGACGTTTTCAGCCACACGGCATAAATGGGCAAACTGCTGCAGCGTGTCCCCGGTAAAACTTCAACCAGCCTTCCATGTTCAATGTCCTGGTTCACCAGCCAGCGTGGCAGTTACGCAATACCATAACCCTCCAGCGTTGACGCGTAGACGGCACTCATCGTGCTAAAGCGTAGTCGTCCATTCGGCTGCCAGTAAATCATTTCTTCCTGCGCATTTTTAATCAACCAAGGTTAAGAGCGCCCCTGCTCCAGCAGCGTGAGGTGAGGAAAGTCGGTGAGATCATCAGGACGATGAAGAACATCGCCTTCAGATAGCAAAGCAGGGGAGGCACAAAGCAGTAGCGCCTGATGCCCTAGCAGATGAGCGGTGAGATCGACATGGTGCCCCGGAGCGCCGATACGGATGGCCAGATCGATACCATCGGCGGCCAGGTCTACTCGCTGTGTGGACAGCCTCAGGTCCAGACCAAGCCCCTGCCAGCGTTGCGTCAACGGCAGTAAAACCGGCAATACCCATTTTTCACCCAGCAGGGGAGGGGCTGCAATTCGTAGCTGACCTGAGGGGGCGTTGACATGTGCCATCAGACGGTTTTCTGCGGCATTGAGGCTGGCGAGTATCTGCAGACAGTCCTGATAAAACACTTCACCTTCACGGGTGAGCGAGAGAGAGCGGGTGGTGCGCTGAAACAATTTTACCTGCAGACGAGCTTCCAGACGGGCAACGGCTTTGCCAACCGTCGAGCGGGATAGACCCAGTTGGTAAGCTGCCTGGCTGAACCCTCCCGCCTGAGCGGCCTGTACAAAAGCGCGGATGCTGTTAAGCCGGTCAGCATTAATCATGAAAAACAACTCTTAGATTGGCGATTTGCATTCTTCAGTATGGTGAAAAATGAGCGTAACTGAAGAATAAATATCGTGGCAGGCTAATGTTTTCCCCCCAGGAATGCTGCATGACAACTTCTTTTACTCTTTCCCGCACTCAGTTAATCAGGCTGCAAAGCGGGATATGCCTGGCCAGCTTCCTTGGCTGCCTGGATTTCACCATCGTGAATACCGCGTTGCCAGCGCTGCAGCGCTACTTCAGTCGCGACGTGGTTGCCATGCAGTGGTCGATGACGCTATTTGTGATGGCGCTGTGCTGCTGCATGGTAATGTCAGCCCGTCTGGCTGAGCGCTTTGGCGCTAAGCACGTACTGTTCGGCGGTATGTTGCTGTTTGGCGTCGCCTGGTTGGGAGCGGGGCTGGCGGTCAATCTGACAGTGATGAACTTCTGCCGTTTGTTACAGGGAACAGGGTGTGCAGTGCTGTATACCGTCAGCGCGAGCATACTGGTCAGTGTTATGCCGTCTGCAGGGCGGGGCAGGGCGGGGCAGGGCGCTGGGCATGCTGTTTGCTGCTAATGGTTTAGGATTGGCTCTGGGGCCGATAGCCGGAGGTATTCTGGTCAGCTGGTTAGGCTGGCGATCGGTTTTTTTGATCAATGTGCCGCTAATGCTGGTCAGTTTTCTATGCTGCATGGGCGCCATCCCGACGTCCTCAAGGAATGTGCAGGTCCGACTCGATATTTCAGGCTGGTTAATGATGAATGCCGGGCTGATACCGCTGCTGATCTGGGCCAGTCAGGTGGCGCGTTGGGGGCTACTGAGTGTAAATTCACTCCTGTTGTTGATGTTGTCGCTGCTGTTTCTGCGGGTTTTCCTCACCTTAGAAAAGCGCACGATCCAGCCGCTACTTGATTTGCGTATGCTGCGCAATAAGGACTTTGCGGCTGCATGCATGTTATCGGTGCTGCTGGCCATATTTTATTGCAGCGCATTCATGCTGATCCCACTCAGGCTGGTTGCAGTCTTTCAACCCAGTGATGCCCGGATCGGCCTGATGCTGCTGCCGGTGACGCTGGTGATGGCGGTGGTTTCACCGATTGCAGGCCACGCTGCCGACCGCTTCACTCCCTGGCCTGTGATGGCGGCAGGATTCATCGCGCTGTCACTGTCAGCGTTGCTACAGAGCTTTGGCAATATTCCTATAACTACCGTTTTCGCTGCATTTATACTGATGGGGGCCGGATGGGGTGCGATCCTCGGGCCTTCGGTTAATGCGGCGCTTGGCGCTTTGCCTGCGTCAAGGCATGCGCAGGGGATAGGGATTTCCTGGACGCTGCATAATCTCGGCAGCGCACTTGGGTTGGCCATTGCTGCACAAATCTATCAGGCAGGCGGTGCCGAAGGCGGTTTTCAGCGGGTTATGATAGGACTTGCCGCGGGATCGTTGCTTGCCGTGGTGGCGGCACTTAGGGCGGCAAAGCGCGCCAGCACACAGCGGCTGGCGCAGAGCGATGATTAGCCGCTGATGGTTTTCGCCGCAAACTTTTTGCGTAGCTTCTGCAGCTTCGGTGGGATCACTGCCAGGCAGTAACGGTTTTCCTGACCCTCACCCGCCCAGTAATCCTGGTGGTAATCTTCTGCCGGCCACCATTTCGCATCGGTTTCGATGGTGGTCACAACCGGATCGGCGTGTTCAGTCTGCGCGCGCGCAATCGCCGCTTTCGCTTCAGCAAGCTGTGCAGCATCTGCCGGGAACAGCGCTGAGCGGTACTGCGTCCCGATATCATTACCCTGGCGGTTCAACTGGGTGGGATCGTGAGTGGCAAAGCTGATATCCAGCAGGTCGCCATAGCTGACTTTGTCAGGGTTGAAGCCAATACGGATAGCTTCAGCGTGGCCGGTGTCCCCATTGCAAACCTGCTTATAGGTTGGGTTTTCGGTGTGGCCGCCGATGTAGCCGCTCTCGACCGATTCCACGCCGTCAATCTGTTTGAAGACTGCTTCAGTGCACCAGAAGCAGCCTCCGCCAATAGTTGCGTATTCTGTCGCCATGTTTAACTCCTTCAGGGGTTTTCCTGCATATTGGCTATTGATATGGGATTAACCTTAGCTTTTTGCAACGTCAGGTCAATGCGTTTTTAGCCTTTACCCGCCAGCCGCTGATATTTTGCCATTGTTTCGCGTCAGTTCGCCAAGCGGAAGATCGTTCATAAAGCAGTAAAGTCGCTGAACGGTCATTACCAAGTTCCCTCATCCTGCTTGCGAGTGTTTTCCAGCGGGCTGATATCCAACTGTAGATCCAGCGCAGCGCAGCAGCGTCTCAATTTGGCAGATACGGTTTTTCTGAGAAAAGATAGTGCGAATTATCATTCTGCTTAGTTTATTTCGGAATGGCGTATAACCGTTGGATATTGGCCCCTCAACTGCGAACAAAAGAAAATAACCGTAATTTATAACGTATTGATTTATGTCAATACCTTATCAAAAAAGGTGTCTTTTGAACATTTCGCTTACTGCACGGCTGGCAGAAACGCTATCCAGCATCAATCCTGGCGCGACTGAGCGGCATAATGCCCGTGCTGGCGTCATGGATTACTTCGCCTGTCTGTTTCCTGTACTGCACGGAAGCGTACTGGACAGCGGCCTGGACGCAATATTTCGCGTATTCCCGGCTGAACATTCGCTGGAAAACCTGGCGCTGCAGCTCGGCTATCTCAGTCATTCTCTGGATTTCGATGATTACCACGCTAATTTCCGCGGCCACCCCACTACTGTGGTGCTCTCCTCACTGCTGGCGCTGAGTACTACGCGTAAAGCGCAAAGCGTGGAGGATTTCCTCGATGCTTATGTTGTCGGGGTAGAACTGGCAGGCCGGTTAGGGAAAGCCATCGGCACGCGCCACTATTCGGCCGGATTCCACAGCACTGCCACGCTTGGAACCCTTGCTGCCACTGGCGCAGCCTGCCGGTTATTGCAGCTCAGTAACGCCGAAACGCAGGTGGCCATCGGGCTGGCGGCGACTCAGGCCTCCGGTTTACGCAGCCAGTTTGGTTCAGCGGCTAAACCTCTGCATGCCGGGCTGGCCGCCCGCAGCGCGGTCAACAGCGTACAGCTGGCTCAGGCGGGTTTCGCCGGGCAGAGCAGCGGTGTTTTGGAGAGCTTCCTGCAGGCGCTGGGCTTTGGTGCCGGACAGCCGGCTGACTTGCTACATGAGTGGGGATCCCCGTGGCGCATTGTTTCACCGGGCCTGGAGTTTAAACGCTACCCGACCTGTGGTGGCACCCACAGCGCGGCCGAAGCCGCATTCATCCTGCGTGAGCAGTTGCTGGCGAACGCGAAATTGTCTGACGTTGAACGGATTGAAGTCAGCTTTCCACCAGGCGCCGATACCGCACCGAATATCACCGCGCCGCGTAACGGCGTTGAAGCGCGTTTCAGCCTCGAATACGTGATTGCCGATGCGCTGCTGAACGGCAGCGTTGCGCTGGAAAATTACAGTGAAGCGCCGGTTGACGACGTGATTGCTGAACTCGCCGCGCGCGTCAGCCGCCATCCCGACCCGAGTGCGCCTGCGGATGAGCTCGATCCCGATCGTCGTTTCCATCGCGTCACGCTTTATCTGCGCAACGGCAGCTCGCTCAGCCACTGTGTTACGCGCCGTGAAACCGCCGCAGCGCCCACTGACGTCGAGGCCAAGCTGCGCAACAGTCTGGCAGCTCTGCCTGCCGCTCAGGCACAAACCATTTTCAACGATGCATGCCTGGCGGATAGCGCCGCGCTGCAGCGTCTTATTTTCCTGATTAGCCAATAACGAAAGGATCTCCCATGTCTGTGCAGAAAACCTCACCGCGCCAGCTGCGTCTCGGCCTGTTTGTTCAGGCGCTGGGCCACCACGTGGGCGGCTGGCGTGCTGAGGGGGCGAAAGGCTCTCCGACCGATGTCGAATGGTTTACCTGGATCGCCAAAAAAGGCGAAGAAGGCCTGTTTGATATGTTCTTCGTTGGCGATGCGCTGGCAACCAGCGTTCACCGCCTCCCTTCCACCATGTCACGCCTGGAGCCCCTGACGCTGCTTTCCGCGTTGGCGGTGCAGACTAAATATATTGGTCTGGCGGCGACAGCCTCTACCACTTTCGATCAGCCGTTCCACCTGGCGCGCGCGCTGTCATCGGTCGACCATATCAGCCGTGGCCGCGGTGCGTGGAACGTGGTGACCTCATTCTCTGCTGATGCCGCGCGCAATTTCAGCCGTGAAGATCTGCCTTCCCACGCCGAACGCTACGACGTGGCGCGCGAGTTCCTCGATGTGACCTTTAAACTGTGGAACGGTTGGGAAGAGGGCGCAATCGTGCGCGAAAAAGAGAGCGGTCGTTACTCTGACGAAGGGAAGATTCACGCTGCCAACCACAAAGGTAAATATTTCCAGGTGCAGGGACCGCTGAACATCGCCCGTTCCCCGCAGGGGCGTCCGGTGATTATTGAAGCCGGATCTTCCCCGGCCGGTCAGAAACTGGCGGCTGAAACTGCTGAAGTGGTGTTTACCGCAGCGGCCTCACTGGAAGAGGGGCAGGCGTTCTACCGCAGCCAGAAACAGTTTGTGCGCGATGCTGGTCGCCAGCCGGATCATTTGCTGATCCTACCGGGCGTGATGCCGATTGTCGGGCGCACGCGTGCGGAGGCGCAGGAAACCTGGAACCAGCTGAATGAACTGGTTGATATCGATAACGGTATTGAACAGCTGTCCGCGCGCTTTGGCGTGGATATGACCGCCTATCCGCTGGATGGGCCGGTGCCGGAGATTGGCGGTACGGAAGGCGGGCAGAGCCGCGTCAAGCTGCTGACCGACCTCGCCGCGCGTGAAAACCTCACCCTGCGCCAGCTGGCAGCCGTGGCGGCCGGTTCCCGCGGTCACCGGGTGATTGTGGGCACCGCCGAAGATATCGCCGATGACTTCCAGCAGTGGCTGGAACAGGACGGGGCGGACGGCTTCAACATCATGCCAGCGGTGCTGCCAAATCAGCTGGAGCTGTTTGTCGAACTGGTGGTGCCTGAGCTGCAGCGCCGTGGCCTGTTCCGCACCGAATATCATTACAGCACTCTGCGTGAAAACCTGGGGCTGCCGTCTATCGATGAAAATTTTGCTGCCGTGCCTGCACTGGCAACTGAGGGGTAACTGATGAAACACATTGTACTGACTGCCGCCGTACTGGCGCTGGCTCCAATCACCTCCGCCCTGGCCGCCGATCAGGATGTTGCCTTTGCCAGCAGCGTGAAGCCGAAGGCCGATGCGGCGCTGCACGCTACGCTGCCGGAAGACATTCTGAAGAAGGGCTATATTGTGGCGGGAACCAACCCCAACACGCCGCCTACTACTTTTTACCAGGCGGATAATAAAACCCTGGCCGGGCGCGAGATTGATATTGTCAGCGCGGTTGCTGACCGCCTCGGTGTGGCCGTGCACTGGCGTGATACCGGGGGCTTTGACAACATTATTCCTGGTCTGAAATCTGGTCGTTACGATCTGGCCGCGTCTAATATCGATGCCAATAAGAAGCGTCTGCAGCAGGTTGATTTTGTTGGCTACTACAACGCATCTAAACTGGCGCTGGTCGCCCGTAAAGATGCGGAGCTGGGGCCATTCAACACCTTCGCCGAGCTGTGTGGCAAGACCGTGGGCGCGGGAGCAGGTACGTCGCAGATCACCCGCCTGCAAACCGCCAGCGAAGCCTGCATTGCCGATAAAAAACCAGCGATAACTATCCCGGTATTCCCGGATCGTCCGGCGGGCGTGCAGGCAGTAATCAGCGGTCGCGTGCCGATGTTCTTTGGTCCGTATGAAGGCCTGCGCTACCAGGCCAGCCACGTTAAGCCGCTGGCATTAGCGGGTGAGATCACCATTGAGGACACCATCGTCTCTATCGCTCTGCCAAAACAGTCGCCGCTGGAGAAGCCGATTCAGGCCGCATTGAACTCACTTATCAAAGATGGTACCTATCAGCAGATCCTCGATAAATGGGAAATTGGCTTCGGCGCGGTGAAAACAGCGGGCCTGAATGAAGAGATTGCCAAATGAGTGTGCGGCCTGACGACTCAGGCGCCGGGCTGCGCATTGTCGGTCACCGCCATTACGGGCGCTGGTTTAGCGCGCTGATCGTGCTGCTGTTGGTGGTGCTGATGGGGTCATCGGTGGTCAGCAATCCGCGCTTCGAGTGGGACGTGGTGGCGCAGAATCTGACGGAAGCCTCGATCCTCAACGGCGTGATAATGACCATCAAGCTGACGGCGATCTCCGTGCTGTTCGGCTTTGCCGGGGGAACGCTGCTGGCGCTGATGCGCCTGTCGGCCAATCCAGTGCTGGTCGGGGTGAGCTGGGCCTATACCTGGTTCTTCCGTGCGGTGCCGATGCTGGTCCAGCTGTTCCTCTGGTACAACATCGCTGCGCTCTATCCGAAGTTAACCCTGTCGCTGCCGTTTATCGGCGAGGTCTGGCATGCCACCACCAACGAGATTATCAGCCCGTTCAGCGCGGCGGTGATTGCGCTGGTGATGCACCAGTCGGCCTATGCGGCGGAAATTATCCGTGCCGGGATCCAGAGCGTTAATCCGGGCCAGCTGGAGGCGGCGAAAGCGTTAGGCTATCGTCCCGGCCAGATTTTCCGCCAGACCGTGCTGCCGCAGGCGATGCGCACCATTCTGCCTCCGGCAGGCAATGAAGTGATCGGTCAGCTGAAAACCACCGCCGTGGTTTCGGTGATTGCGCTGCAGGACGTGCTCTATTCGGCACAGATTATCTATCAGCGTACCTACGAGGTGATCCCGCTGCTGCTGGTTGCCACCGCTTGATATCTGCTGATGACCTCAGTACTGTCCATTGGCCAGCATTATGTTGAAGCGTGGTTCAGCCGCGGTAACAGCCCGGCGAAACGCAGCTGGTTTCGCCGCCTGCCGCAGCAACAGGAGCAGGAATCATGAGTGAATCGATCAGCCTGCGCGGCATTCATAAACAATTTTCCGGCAAAACGGTACTGCGCGATATCAGTATGGATATTGCCGCCGGTTCGGTGACGGTAATCCTCGGGCCTTCCGGCTCCGGGAAATCAACGCTGCTGCGCTGTATTAACCACTTGGAAAAACTTGATGCCGGCACCATCCACGTGGGGCAATCGATGATTGGCTACCGCCGCAAGGGGCGGCATTTAGTGGAGATGCCGGAGAAACGCGTTGCCGCGCAGCGTCAGCGCATCGGCATGGTGTTCCAGCAGTTCAATCTGTTTCCGCACCGTACCGTGCTGCAGAATATCAGCGATGCGCCGCTGCGCATTCGTGGTGAGAAGCGTGCCGTGGTGGAAGCCCGCGCGCTGAAATTACTGGAGCAGGTCGGGCTGGCGCACCGGGCGCAGGCGTGGCCGCGCGAACTGTCCGGCGGCCAGCAGCAGCGCGTGGCGATTGCCCGGGCGCTGGCAATGGAGCCGGAAGTGATGCTGTTCGATGAGCCGACCTCGGCGCTGGACCCTGAACTGGTGGGTGAAGTACTGCAGGTGATGAAGCAGCTGGCACATTCCGGTATCACCATGGTGGTGGTCACCCACGAAATTGGGTTCGCCCGCGAAGTGGCGGATAACATCGTGTTTATGGATAACGGAACAGTAGTGGAAAGCGGCGATGCGCGCACATTACTGGACAATCCGCAACATCCGCGCCTGCGCGAATTTCTCGCCAGCGTGTTGTAACTTGTTAAAGTCTGCCTCTCCCTTGAGGCAGATGATTTTATTACCCCTAACTCAGCAATCCCGCCCCGACGTTCACCGACAGCCCCAGAATTGCCAGATTAAACACAAATGAAATCACCGACTGCAGCAGCGCGATCTGTCGCATATCGGTGGTGCCGATTGCCACGTCGGCGGTTTGTGCCGCCACGGCGATGGTGAAGGAGAAGTAGATAAAATCCCAGTATCCCGGCTCGGCGGGCTTTTCAGGAAAAATCATCGGCGTAACCTTGGCCGTTCGATGTAAGTAGTGATGATGGGCGTAATGCATGGCAAAAGAGGTGGGCAGCAGCGCCCATGACACGACCAGCGTGGCGGCGGTCAGCAGCAGGTGCAGCACGCGCGGGGTGCCATGCAGTGCTTTTAGCGTGGTCAGCTCCAGCAGAATCGCCACAATACTGACCAGGCAGGTGAGCGTCACCATGCTCAACACCAGCGTGGCGCTCTCATCCTCAATTTTCGCGATATGCGGAATATCTTCATTCGGCGTACGCAGCATGCGTAACCACAAGAAAAACAGATACAGCCACGCCAGCACGTTCCAGCCGATCAGCAGCCGCTGAAGCAAACCCAGCTTAGCAGGAAGAAGGAAGAAACATAGCAGACCGGCGGTGATGGATACGATCAGCCGCAGGCGGGCGTGCAAATAATGTTGCAATGAAATATGCATGGGTTCAGGGCTTAGTTAACGTTGATATAGAGGTTTAACTGTAGACGCTGCTGGCCTGAAACCCCTCCCGACAAGCTTTAGATTGTTCCTCAGATATTTCTTTTGGTTATAAGCCATGTTTTTTCGGTCGTTTCCAATAAATCCTGACCTGATTAATATCACTTGGCAATTAGTGCTACCAATAATGCATTAAAAATAATCAGTTAAATTAATCAGCATATTTTGCTGATAAAACGGCAGAAAACAGGCATCAGATGATAGTTTTGCGCAACGTTACTAAAATATTTAACTCCCGTTCCGGCCCGGTAACCGCCGTTGATGATGTCAGCCTGCAGGTTGAGCAGGGGCAGATTTACGGCATTATCGGTTACAGCGGGGCAGGGAAAAGCACCCTGATCCGCCTGCTGAACGGTCTTGAGAAGCCGACCTCCGGTAGCGTGACCGTCGCCGGGCAGGATATTGCCCAGACCAGTGGTGAAACGCTGCGTCAGGCACGCTTAAAAATCAGCATGATCTTCCAGCATTTCAATCTGCTGTGGTCGCGTACCGTCAGTGAAAACATCGCTTTCTCACTGCAGATTGCCGGTGCGCCGAAAGCAGCGATCCAGCGCCGCGTGCAGGAACTGATAGCCCTGGTCGGGCTGAGCGGCAAAGAACACGCGTATCCGTCCCAGCTGAGCGGCGGGCAGAAACAGCGCGTCGGAATTGCTCGCGCGCTGGCTAACAGCCCGGATGTTTTGCTGTGTGACGAGGCAACGTCGGCTCTCGATCCACAGACCACCGACGCCATTCTTGAGCTGCTGCTGGATATCAACCGTCAGCTGAGGCTCACCATCGTGCTGATCACTCACGAAATGCATGTCGTCCGCAAAATCTGCCATCGCGTGGCGGTGATGGAAGCCGGGCGCATCGTGGAAGAGGGCGAGGTGCTGTCGGTATTTACCCGCCCGCAGCAGCCAATCACTCGCCAGTTCGTTAAGCAGACCACTGAATACAGCAGTGCGAACACACCCTTTAACCTGGCGCTGGTCAATCCCACCGAAGGTGAAGTGCTGAAGCTGACCTTTGTCGGGCTGAGCACGCAGCAGCCGATCGTCGGTGAACTGACGCTGAAATACGCATTACCGTTCAATATTCTGCATGGAAAAATGACGCAAACCACCAACGGAACCTTTGGCGAACTGTGGTTGCAGGTCCCGGCCAGCAGCACCCAGCTGGAAAATATCCTGGCGGACCTGCACGCCCACGCAATCACGACCGAGGTGGTAAAAAATGTTTGAGACCCTGTTTCCTCATCTGAAGCTGGACGCACTCTGGTCCGCCACCGGTGAAACGCTGTATATGACCGCGCTGTCCGGCGTGGCAACTTTTGTGCTGGGGATTTTGCTCGGGCTGGCGCTGTTCCTTACCGCGCGCGGCGGGCTGTTCCAGAACCGTGCGGTTTACTCGACGATCTCCCTGCTGGTTAATGTCTTCCGCTCTATCCCTTTCATCATCCTGATTGTGCTGCTAATCCCGTTCACCAAAACGCTGATTGGCACCATTCTGGGTGCCGATGCGGCACTTCCGGCGCTGATTGTCGGTGCTGCCCCATTTTACGCCCGCCTGGTCGAGATTGGGTTGCGAGAGGTAGACAAGGGCGTGATCGAGGCTTCCCGTTCGATGGGCGCGCGCCTCAGCACTCTGATTTTCCGTGTTCTGCTGGCGGAGTCCTCCCCGGCGCTGGTGTCCGGTATTACGGTGACGCTGATTGCGCTGGTGAGCTACAGCGCGATGGCGGGCGTGATTGGCGCGGGCGGCCTTGGCAATCTCGCTTATCTGGAAGGTTTTCAGCGCAACCACAGTGATGTCACGCCTGTGGCGACGCTCATGATTCTGGTGATCGTTTTTATCATCCAGTTCTTAGGTGATGTCATTACAACACGGCTCGATAAACGCTAACTTTTTAGGAAAACAAAATGAAAAAAACACTGACGCTGCTGGCTGCAGCAACTCTGGGTGCGCTGAGTTTGAGTGCATGGGCGGATACGCTGACCGTTGGCGCCTCTAACGTGCCGCACGCTGAAATTCTGGAGCAGGCTAAGCCGATACTGGCGAAGCAGGGCATCGATCTGGAAATCAAACCGTTCCAGGATTACATCCTGCCAAACACCGCGCTGGCGAGTCGTGATATCGACGCCAACTACTTCCAGCACATTCCCTATCTGAACAGCGTGCTGAAAGACCATGCTGATGATAAGAGCTATGATTTTGTCAGCGCCGGGGCAATCCATATCGAGCCGATTGGCATTTACTCGAAGAAATACAAATCGCTGAAGGATCTGCCTGAAAATGGCAAAGTGATCATGCGTGATGCGGTGGCGGAAGAGGGGCGAATTCTTTCCATCTTCGAGAAAGCGGGCGTGATCAAACTCAAGCCGGGCGTCAGTAAGGTTGATGCGCGCATCAGCGATATCGTTGAGAACCAGAAACACCTGAAGTTCCTCGCCAACGTTGAAGGCGCGCTGCTGCCGCAGATGTACAACAATGACGAAGGCGATGCGGTGGTGATTAACGCGAACTACGCAATTGATGCCGGACTCGATCCGGTGAAAGGCCCGATTGCGGTGGAGAGTGGTGAGAACAATCCTTATGCCAATATCATTACCGTGCATCGCGGCGACGAGAAGAAGCCGGATATCGTGGCGCTGGTTAACGTGCTGCACTCTAAAGCGATTCAGGACTGGATCCGCACCAAGTACAAAGGCGCGGTGATCCCGGTTAATAACTGATTTAAAGATTATTATTATTCGGATCATAGGGCTTCTTTTATGGAGCCCTTTTTTATATTTGCGTGTTTGTGCGCATGTCACGCAAGGTTTGTCGTCCAAGTCTGTAACGCGTTAACCTGATTTATCTTTCTACAACACCTTCTAAAGGTTGCCTTAAAAAGGATTTTTTATATGGCTAAATTTTTATTACCCCTAGTGTTAATCATATTTATCGCTCTTACGTTAATGGCTTCGGTCGTTCTTTTATTTATTTATATACGCACAGGGGCCTATGCATACAGTGATGAAAACCTTGCTGAATGTGTTGCCTATACACCCGAGCAGGCGAAAATGCGTGTGCTTCAGGCTATGCTGCATAAAGAGAATAACTGGAGTGACTGGCCGTCAGCGCAACGGGCGGCTAATGAAGCCGGTATTGGCTTTGTTGATTGGGATTTGCATAAGGGAGAGGACTCCTGGTTCGTCCCGTTCTACGATAATCGCTATCCAGACAAGGAGCAGTTCGGAATGCTTGATTGCGGTACGCTGATTGTTGAATTCGCGTCAGAAAAGTAACCGCCCGTCACTTCCCCGCATATCTGCTAACCTTATCTTTTTTAAGCATTCGTCACCTCTTTGCTGCAACGATACACTCTCCGGTAGCGCAACTTTACCCGGAGTAACGATGATATCGGTTAGCGGACTTAATAAATCTTTCAAGCATCATCAGGTACTTAACGATATCAACTTCAGCGTTGCACGGGGTGAGGTGGTATCGATTATTGGCCCTTCCGGCTCCGGAAAATCGACCCTGTTACGCTGCCTTAACCTGCTGGTTAAGCCCGATAGCGGCCAGCTGACGATCGGCGATCGCACCGTTGATGCTGCCCGTATAAAACGCCGTGATGTAGGCCCGTTCCGCCAACAGAGCGCGATGGTCTTCCAGCATTACAACCTGTTTCGTAATAAAACTGCGCTGGAAAACATCACTGAGGTGTTGATCTACGGCCGCGGCTATTCACGCCAGGACGCACGTGACAGGGCGATGGAACTACTGACCAGCGTCGGGCTGGCACATAAAGCCTCTGCTTACCCGGTTACGCTTTCCGGCGGGCAGCAGCAGCGTATTGGCATCGCCCGGGCGCTGAGCCTGGAGCCGCAGGCGCTGTTGCTGGATGAGCCAACCTCATCACTTGACCCGGAGCTGCGACGCGACATCCTCAATCTGATTGCCGACCTTGCCGCCCGTTCGCTCACAATGTTGATCGTTACCCATGAGATGCGCTTTGCCCGCGATATCTCCCGGCGCCTGCTGTTTATGGAGCAGGGGCAGATTATTGAGCAGGGCACGCCGGATGAGCTGTTCGATGCCTCCGGCAGCAGCCGTGTACACCGCTTCCTGCATGAAGCCGCCTGAACCCGGTACGGAAATCCACGATGAATTTTGATATCAGCTATATGTGGGGGATCCTCCCGCAGCTCCTCGGCTATCTGCCGATCACCCTGACTATTTCCCTGTTGTCGATTGTGCTGGCTACCGTGCTGGGGCTGGCCGTTGCGCTGCTGCTGCGCGGGGCGCGCCCGCTGGCGGCGCTGGCGCATCTCTATATCTCCTTTTTTCGCGGGACGCCGGTGCTGGTCCAGCTGCTGATTATTTATTTCGGTCTGCCGCAGCTGTTCCCGGCGATGAACAGCCTTAGCGCGACCTGGGCGGTTATCATTGGCCTGAGCCTGAACAGCGCGGCCTATCTTGCGGAAGTGTTTCGCGCCGCGATCGATTCGGTGGATAAAGGCCAGTGGGAAGCCTCGCTGGCTTCCGGGCTGAATGGCTTCCAGGCTGCACGCCGCATCCTGTTGCCGCAGGCGTGCCGTAATGCGGTCCCTGCGGCCGGAAATATCTGGATTGGCCTGATAAAAAACTCCTCGCTGGCTTTCACCCTTGGCGTGAGTGAACTGCTGGCGGGCGGCAAGCTGATTGCCACGGAATCGCTGAAGTATTTTGAAGCGTATTTTGCCGTCGGCCTGGTGTACTGGGCGCTGACGATAATTTTGAGCGCGTTACAGCGTCAGCTTGAGCGCTGGATCGGTAAACCTTACGTGGTCTGATTAGCGGGAAAAAACTGGGATGAAATTAGTAAAGCTGGCGCTGATTGCCTGCGCGTTACCTCTGCTCTATGGCTGTGATAAACCGGCTGATTCATCATCCGACCAGCCAGTACTGCGCGTTGGGGCAACGCCTGACGGCTATCCGCACTATTTTGTCGAAAATAAGGTCATCAAAGGGTTCAGTGCCGATATTTTGCAGGCGGTGGCGGACAAAATTCACTACAAAATTGAGTGGGTGACTTCCGACTGGGTGGGCGTACTGGGATCGCTGGAAACGGGTAAGGTTGACACCGTCGGCAACTTTGCGGACACCCCGGAGCGGCGTAAAAAATATGACTACAGCGTACCGTATTACTACTCGGCCGCCGCGCTGGCGGTTAGCGAAAATAATCACACTATTCACGGCCTGAACGATATGGCCGGAAAAAGCGTGGCGGCGGAATTGGGCTCCAACTATGCCAAAGTGCTCAAGGAGTTCGACCCGCAGAATAAAATCAGGCTGGTCACCTTTGAGGGGATGGATGTGATTGTCAGCAGCATCGCGCAGGGGAAAGTGGATGCGTTTGTCTCCGGCCAGGTGATCCTGCTGGGACAGATTAAGAAAAAGCATCTGCCGCTGAAGGTGGTTGGCGAGACCTTTGGTGAAAAGCAGGTGGCTCTGCCATTCCGTAAGGATGAGCGCGGAGAGGCGCTGAAGGCGAAAGTGGATGTGGCGCTGGAAGAACTGCGCGCAGAAGGTACGCTGAAGAAGATTTCCGAGAAGTGGTTCGACAGCGATCTCAGCGTCAGCTCACAGCCAGTAAAAGGATCACGCTGATGTCACTGCATCTTGCGCTGTTCCTGGAAACCACGGGCTGCCACTACTCAGGCTGGCGTATGCCGGGGGCTGTTCAGGCTAACCCCGCTGACTGGGCCACGATTAAATCGCTGGCGCAAAAAGCAGAGGCGGCAAAGTTCGATCTGATTTTTATGGCGGATAAACTGTCTGTTGATGATATCTACGGTGACAGCGTGGTCGAGGCGGTGCGCCATCGGGTCACGGAGAGGCCCGAACCCTTTTCGGTGCTGTCGGCGATTGGCGCGGTAACGGAAAAAATAGGCCTGGCGGGCACGGTGTCCAGTTCGGTTATCCAGCCGTTTGCCGCAGCGCGCACGATGGCCACCCTCGATCATCTGACCGGCGGTCGTGCGGGCTGGAACGTGGTGACATCAACCAGTGATGCAGAAGCGGCGAATTTCGGTCAGACGCTGTTATGCCATGAGCTGCGATATCAGAAGGCGGCAGCGTTTATTCAGGCGGTGCGCACGCTTTGGGACAGCTGGGCGGATAACGCTATCGTGGCCGATCGCCAGCAGGGGATCTATGCGCACGGTGAACGTATCCGCTATGCCAACATCAATACTCCGTGGTTCCAGAGCCGTGGCCCGCTCAATATGTCGCGCCCACCGCAGGGCCACCCGGTGACATTTCAGGCCGGAGGATCCGGACCCTTTATAGAGCTGGCGGCGCGTGAGGCTGATGCGGTTTTCGCCGCGGAGAAACCCGACCTCGCCTCCGCTCAGCGCTATTATGCCCAATTGAAAGCGCGAGTGGAGGCTCACGGGCGCGACGCGAATAGTTTGAAGATCCTGCCGGGGTTACAGCCGGTGATAGGCCGTACGCAGAGAGAGGCCGACGACCTGCTGGCCGAACTGTCGCAGCTCCATCATCCACTGGCCACCTTAACGCATCTGTCGAATACCATGAACTATGACTGGGCGCAGCACGGTTTAGACGACCCGATGCCGGACATCGCCGATCGGCTGGCGCGCCGCGAACGTTTTGCACCGATGCTGGCTTATGCCCGTGAGCAGAGGATGAGCGTCAGGCAGTTCACCTTCCGCTCTCATCAGCAGCCTAGCTTGCTCAGCGCCGGCCACTGCTTCATCAGCGTATCGATCAGCTCGTCCAGCTCCGCTCTGGTCGCGCCTTCGCGGGCGCGTACCGACATGCCCTGCAGCAGACAGCCAAGAAAAGCCGCCAGCGCACGAATATTGGTGCGCTCATCCAGTTCACCCGCCTTTTGGCGTAGCTGCAGAAACTCCAGCAGATTACTTTCCTGATTATTATGACGGTGGCGCAGCATCTCGGCCACTTCGCTGGAGTCTGCCGACAGCCCGCTGGAGGTGCAGATAAAGAAGCAGCCGCCCGGTTTCTTGCCATCGGTAAAGCAGGAAGCGGTTGAGCGGAAATAGTTCTCAATGCCGCTGGCGACGCAGCTTTCCGGGCAGGCGAGCGCAGCTTCATTCTGTCGGGCGAATTTCTCTGTATAACGGTCCACAGCCGCGCGGAACATACCCTCTTTGTTGGTAAATTCTGCATACAGCGTGGGCGCTTTGGCTCCCGTTGCCTCGACTAAATCCGCGAGAGAAGTGCCTTCATAGCCGTGACGCCAGAAAAGCTCAAGCGCTTTGTCCAGCGCGGCTTCGCGATTGAAAGTCTTTGGCCGTCCCCGGCTTTTACGTGTCCCTGCGTCCTGCTCAGTAGTCATCATTCCTCACTTACGCAATACCGCATTAACGAATAAATTATCAATCAGTATAAAAATAATGTTCGCTCTTGTCGAGCGAGATTGTCGTCTGGTTTATAAGGATGTTCCTAAGAGAAGATCCTAAATTTAAAATAAATAAATTCAATGTGTTAACTATTAAATTATCGATCATTAATAAATTGTCTTTGACGCAGGTCAACAAGGCGTTTAGTATTTACCTATCGATCGTTAATTAATTGACGACGGCAACATCAGACAACCTAAATTACTTAAGAGAAATCATAATGAAAAACATCAAAATGGCTCTGGCCGCTATCGCTCTGACTTCCGTATCTTTCGCTGGTTTCGCCGCTGACCTGGTCAACAACGAGCCGGTTCAGCAGCAGCAGATTGGCGTGATTTCTGCCAGTGGCGCAACCAATCTATCTTCACTGGAAGCTCAGCTTTCCGCTAAAGCGGATCAGGCCGGTGCCAAATCATTCCGTATCACCTCAGCATCAGGTGATAACAAAATGAACGGTACTGCGGTGATTTACCAGTAACAATGAAAATGTTGAATGAGCATCAAGGGGGGATGATGAAAAGCCGTAAATTAGCCCTTGTTGCCGTCATCCTGAGCACAATATCGGGTGCCAGCCTGGCAGCACTTCCTGAGGGTAGAGTCATTACCGTTCAGCCGCTGACAACCAGCAGCTATGTGACCGGCAGTACCACGCTGGTGTCGCTGGATGTGCAGCTGTCGGGAAAGCAGGCCGCACCCGTAGCCAGAGCCTTACGTACCGCTTCGGCCTCTGGCGCGAGCAGCCTGTATGGCACCACGATTAGCTATCATTAAGTTGTGATATTCAAAAACGCCGCTGCTCAGTCAGCGGCGTTTTTTTTATCTGTCCTCAAGAAGTTTACCCCGAGTGGTTTCCTGCTTTAACGCCGCAATCATCGCCTGCAAATTATTGGAACGGGTATCTTTGCGCCATACCAGCCAAATGGCAATCTGCCCCATTCCCTCACTCAAGGGCCACGCATGCACATTATCGCGCCCTGGCATATTCTCCAGCATGCTACGCGGGATTAGCGCCAGACCAGCTCCGGCGCTGACGCAGGCCAGAATGCCGTGATACGACTCCATTTCGAAAATTTTTCCCGGCGCGGCGTTCTCGCGTGAGAACCAGTTTTCAAACAGGCGGCGGTAAGAGCAATTGGCGCGAAAGGCGTAGATGGTTGAACCGGAGATACTGGTGGCATCAGGTACGGGGGGATGGTTGAGGGCCGAGATCAGCACCATCTCTTCTTCCACCACCGCGACACCCTCCAGCAGCGGGTGCTTCGGCGGGCCGTCGATAAAGGCGGCGGAATACTTCCCGGCGAGCACGCCGTCGGTCATATCGCCGGACGGTCCCGTTGAGAGATCCAGCTCAACCTGCGGCCAGTGCTGGTGATAGCGGGCGATCAGCGGTGGCAGGCGTACGGCCGCAAAGCTCTCAATGGCGCCAAGGGTAAAAATCCCGCCAGGTAGCTGGCCGGAAACGCTGTGCTTTGCTTCGGTCGCCAGCGCCAGAATGCGCCGCGCATAGTCGAGGAAGGTTTTGCCGCTATCGGTGATGTATAGGCGCAGCTTTTCCCGGCGGAACAGTTCGCACTCCAGCTCCTCTTCCAACTGCTTTAAGCGCGTTGATATGTTGGAGGGCACGCGATGCAGCTTCTCTGCCGCCGCCGTAACGCTGCCCTCTTCAGCGATAGTACGAAAGATTTCCAGCTGGGTCAGATCCATATCATTCTCTTTTAGAGTAAATAACTTTCTTTATTATTCATTTTTAAAGAATCAACGGCAAGCCTATGATGGATTCCATTGTGAACAACTTAAGGCGGCAATCATGACTCAGGTTTCCTCAAACGCAGCAATTTCTCGTAATCCAACCAGCGGTGAAATCTTTGCCCGCTATCCATTTGCCACGGCGCAGGACGTCGACAGCGCGCTGGCACAGACTAATAACGCCTTTCAGGCCTGGCGCAGCAGCGCGATGATCATACGCGTACAGTTGCTAAACGCAATTGCCGGCGGCCTGCGTCAGCAGGCACGCGAGCTGGCTGAGATGATGACCAGTGAAATGGGCAAACCGATTGACCAGGGGCTGGCCGAAGTTGAAAAAAGCGCAAAGCTGTGTGAATGGTATGGCGAACACGGCCCTGCCTACCTTGAGCGTGAACCGACGCTGGTCGAAGGCGATAAGGCCTTTGTTGACTTTTTACCGCTCGGCCCGGTGCTGTCGGTGATGCCGTGGAACTTTCCTGTTTGGCAGGTGCTACGCGGAGCGGTGCCAATTTTGCTGGCGGGGAATAGCTACCTGCTGAAACCTGCTCCGAACGTCATGGGCTGTGCGCTGCTGCTGCAACAGATCCTGCAGGATGCTGGCGTGCCGGAAGGGCTGTTTGCCGTGGTCAATGCCGACAACGACGGTGTGGCGCAGGCGATCAACGACCGTCGTATTGCCGCCGTCACCGTGACCGGGAGCGTGCGTGCCGGTGCGGCAATTGCCGCGCTTTCCGGTGCGGCAATTAAAAAATGCGTGCTGGAACTGGGCGGTTCCGATGCGTTTATCGTGCTGGCCGATGCCGACATTGATGCCGCAGTTAAAGGAGCAATTGCCGGGCGCTTTATGAACAACGGCCAGCTGTGTATTTCGGCCAAGCGCATCATTGTGGAAGCGGCGGTCTTCGACCAGTTCTGCGAGAAATTTGTCACTGCAGTTAAAGCAATGAAAATCGGCGACCCGCGTGAAGCCGGCGTATGGATTGGCCCGATGGCGCGCTACGATCTGCGCGACGAGCTTGACTCACAGGTGCAGGCGACGCTGAAAGAGGGCGCAACGCTGCTGCTGGGTGGCCATGTACTGCCGGGGGAAGGTAACTACTATGCCCCCACGGTGCTGAGCAACGTGAAGCCGGGTATGACCAGCTTCGATCAGGAGCTGTTTGGTCCCGTTGCCTCGCTGATTGTGGCGGATGATGCCGATCATGCGGTAGCGATGGCGAATGACTCTGAGTTCGGCCTTGGCGGCAGCCTGTGGAGCAAGGACTTGTCCCGCGCTCAGCAGCTGGCATCACGCATCGAAACCGGCGGTGTGTTTATCAACTCGCCGAGCTTCTCTGACCCGCGCGTGCCGATTGGCGGCGTTAAGAAAAGTGGTTTTGGTCGCGAATTGTCTCACTTCGGCCTGCGCGAGTTCACCAACACGCAGACCGTGTGGATCGAGTCCTGATCTTAGCTGGCCTGCGGGTAGTAGCGGCTAAGCCAGCTCTCCAGGCCTTCCGGTATCAGCGGGCGTGAGTAATAAAAACCCTGGATTTCATCGCAGCCTAATCGCTGCAGTGATGCCAGGGTTTGCAGATCCTCCACCCCTTCGGCCAGCACCACATACTCCAGCTCTTTCAGCATGGTGATCACGTGGCGGGCTATCACCTCGCTGGCCGGATCGTGCGACAGCTGCTGGATCAGCGAACGGTCGAGCTTGATAACGTCAACCGGGATGCGGCGCAGCGTGTTGATGTTGCTGTAACCGGATCCGAAATCATCCAGCGCGATGCGAAAGCCGCGTAGCTTCAGCATATCCAGCCCGCGCCGCGCCTCGGCGCACTCCAGCACCTGCTCGGTTTCCAGACATTCAAGATTGAGATCTTCAGCCTGCAATCCTGCACGCAGTAGCTTCTCTTCCAGCTTATTGGCGAAGTCCGGGCGCGAAAAATCGCTGACGCACAGATTCACCGACGCCGGTAGGTTCAATCCTTTACTCCGCCACAGTTTGAGCTGCGCCAGCGTATGGTCTAACACCCAGTCGGTCAGCTCCTCCATTAGGTTGGTTTGTGCAGCCAGAGGGATAAATTCGTCAGGCGGGATGTTGCCGTAAAGCGGATGATCCCAGCGCAGCAGCGTTTCCAGTCCGACGGGTTTGCCGTTGCGCAGCGAGATTTGTGGCTGATAGACCAGATAAAGTCCCGGAGTGCCGCGTAGCGCTGCGGCCAGGTCGTTTAGCAGGCGGAAGCTCTGATTTCTGCGCCCATCGCTGTCGGCGTTATACGCCATATAGTTCTGTTTCAGGCTGATTGCTTCATGCAGTGCACTGACTGCGCGGCGCAACACTTCCGAAACTTGCGAATCGACCGGAACAAAGCTGACTTCCCCGAGATACGGTTTGGCATCAACCGTAATATTATCTAAAATCTGTGCGCGAATGCCGCCGAGGCGCTGGCTGAGCTCACGTCCGCTGGGTGCGTCGGGCTTGTCGCTCAGCAGGGCAAAGCGGCCCAGTGCAACGGTGTACAGCACATCATCACTGTCCAAACGCAGGCGGGTGCGCAGCGTGGCTGCCATCTCTTTGAGCAGCGTTTCCACCGCATTCATTCCTACCGAACGGGCGATCTCATAGGCGCGCGGCATATCAATACAGTCAATCAGCGTCAGATTATGCGGTTCGCTATTGCCCGCCTGCTGCAGCAGTTCAATATCCTTCAGCAGCCGCTGGCGGTTAGGCAGCAGCGTGACGACATCCTGATAGCCGGTGATATACCAGGCATCGAGGTAGCCCACCACCAGGCCTGCAAGCAGTGCCAGCAGCGCGGCTTTGTCTGCGCTGAAGGCATGCGGCTGGGTATCTGTGACGCACAGCGTGCCGATGATGATGCCTTCACGGTTGCGCAGCGGGGCGCCGGCATAGAAACGGATAAAGGGCGCGCCAAGCGTCAGAGGATGCGCGCTGAAGCGTGGATCAAGATGCGTATCAGCACAAACCAGCACGTCATCCAGCTCCAGCGTGTGGCGGCAGAACGCATCCTGCAGCGAGGTCTGTTTCAGATCGAAGTTGCAGGCCGCTTTAATGTACTGGTTTTCATCGTCCAGCACCGATACGAAACCACCGGGGATTTCCAGCAGTTCGCTGGCCAGCTGGCTGAATTTTTTTAAAATATCATCGCGCGCCGCATCCTCGGATTTCAACATCTCCAGGGCAGCCAGACGTTTGGCATCGTCGCTACTAAAAGTCCCGCTCATGATTACGCTTCACATTAAGAGTTGTTGGCCCAAAGCGCAGCCAGATGAGATCGAGTATCGGCCAGCGAGGGAAAGTCTTTATTGATAACTTGATGAAATTATTTAATCAACGAATTTTTCACGCCTTTTACGCCGGAAGTATCACAAAATTAACGCCGGACGATCGCTAAACAGGTAACCAACAAAAGCTGGTACTGAAATAGGATTTTTTACCTGTCGCAAAACAGGGATAAGCAGTAAATTTCCTGCGCCGGGGAGAGGGCACGACCCCGTACTCTGGCACCAGAAAAATCATAATTAACACTTTTACCTTCCATTAATTCTAATGGTGATGAGGTCTTGAATGCTTTTAAAACGCAGCTGTACTGTTGCCGTTGTTCTGCTGGTCACGTTTTCACTGACGGCGTGCGGCATGTCCCATCGTGGCAGGAATACCGCTATCGGCGCCGGTGTCGGTGCGGTGGGTGGCGCAGTGCTGACCGGCGGCAGCACCTGGGGAACCCTGGGCGGTGCGGCGATCGGTGGCGTTATCGGCCACGAAGTCAGTCGCTAATCAATAACGCTATCCGTCTTTGCCGGATAGCGTTAGTTTTGCCAGATTCTGTCCAGCTGTTGCAGCATATGAGTGAAGCGCATAGCCGCCAGGGTTGAGCCAAATATCCAGATAGCCGGAACCGTTCGCAGCGTCCTCTGGCGCACAAAAGGAAGAGCCTGCCACAGCGGCGAAGCGCTGACGCGGCTGCGCAAGCCTTCATCTCCATGATCGAGACACACCGCCCGCAGTGCTGGCAGCTTTGCCAGATGCTCAATTCCCACCGTTGCCGTTCCCCAGAAACTGTCCTGCTGCTGCCAGGCATTCTCTATGCCCAGCTGCTGCATCACGTTGCCGAACAGGCTGCGTTTACCGAGGATCACCACGTGGCGTTCATCGAGCAGTGTAAAAACCAGCAGCGGCTGTTGGCGCCAGGCTACCAGCTGGTCGCGGGCTTGCGCCAGCTGTTGGTCAAACCACGCCAGATGTGCTCTGGCTTCTGCCATTTTCCCTAAGCGCTCAGCCAGCCCCAGCAATCCGCTGCGCACTTTAGCCAGGGGCTGGCCTTCCTCATCAATAAAAGCTAACTCCATCGTCGGGGCGATCTTCTGCAATTGCTGCGCGTGCGGCCCGTAACCCTGCGAATAAACAATCAGGTCCGGTTTAAGCTGCGCCATAAATTCGAGGTTAGGCTCTGAACGCAGCCCGATGTCGAGCACGCTGGCGGGCAGGGCGGGTTCCTTCACCCACAGGCGATACTCGTGGGTATCCGCTGCGGCAATTGGCAGCACGCCAAGGGCAAACAGCATCTCCAGCGGCAGCCATTCGAGGGCGATAATGCGCGGCTCTGGCAGCGCAGCGCGGGCGGGTAATCCCGTTAGCCAGGGGGCCAGCGCCAGCGCGATCAATAGCTGCCGCCGCCGATGGTCAATCTCCCCGGCAGTGAACCGGGGGGAGCGCTTATCAGAAAGCATAGGTAAGGCTGACAGAGTAGTTACGCGGTTCGCCGTACAGCGTATAGTCGCTGGCCCAGGCATAGTAACTGCGGTCAAACAGGTTGTTGATGTTGGCCTGCACTGCCACCTGCTTCGTTGCCTGATAGCGGGCAAACAGGTTAGCCAGCGGATAGCTGCTCTGATAGACACGCTGGGTTTCCCCGTCCGGCCCGGTAGCATCCTGGTAGGTGCGGTTCTGCCAGTTGATGCCGCCACCGACTGTCAGGTCGCGCAGCATCGGCAACTGGTAGCGGCTGAATAGCTTGAACGAAGTCTGCGGCATATTGCTGTTGTAACGGCCGCTCTCTGTTTTGGCCACATAGCGCGTGGCGCCAAAGATCATCTGCAGGTTATCGGTTAACGCGCCGTTGAGTTCAAACTCTGCGCCTTTGCTTACGGCCCCTCGCGTGTTGATATACGCCTGTTCGCTGCTGCCGTTAACGAAGTTGCTGCCGTCGGTTTGCGCAGCATTTTCCTGCTCAATGCGGAATACCGCCACCGTTGCCGTCAGGCGGCCATCCATCCACGCGGATTTCAGTCCGGTTTCATAACTTTTTCCGGTAACCGGGTCGAGGTAGCGACCGTCTCTGTTGCGATAGGTTTGCGGCTGGAAGATGGAGGTGTAGCTGGCGTAGGCGGACCAGCTTTCGTTGATGTCATACACCAGCCCACCGTAAGGAGTGATGTTGTTTTTAGTCACGTCACCACTGCTGCCATTAGTGCTCCACTGGGTATAGCGCGCGCCGAGGATCAGCGACAGGGGATCGGCCAGTGAGAAACGGGCGGCGCTATAAGCCGATTTCTGGCGCACCACGTCGTCAGCATTCTGATACCAGTCTCCCCACTCAGGTTCGGCCACGTTGCCGCTCCATGCATCGTTGAAGCTGCCCATCTGGCTGCTGTCGAGGGCGCCGTCGGCACTGTAGGTGGCATTGTGCTGGCGGCTGTAGCTGACCCCGGCCATCATCTGATGCTGGCGGCCGAACAGTTCGAATGGCCCACTGGCGTAAGTATCGATTGAATCCAGCTTTCGCTTACCGCGATCGAGGCTGCCAAAGCCCGAGGTGCCTTGCCCGGTGACCACGTCCGGGAAATCCATCACGTAGAGCAGCTTGTCGTTGAAAGTTTGTTCGGCGTGCGTGGCATTGACGCGGAAATTCCAGCCGTTATTGAAATCGTGCGTTACGTTTGCAAACACCTTACGTGAATCGAGGCTGTAACGTGCCCAGTCGGCCGCCGGATTGGTACGGCGGTCATAGCCAGTGCGTGAGCCGTTGCTGTACCAGGTTGGCAACCCGCCCCAGGTCGGATTGCCTGTATTGCTCTGCTGATAATCGTAGCCCAGCGACACGGTGGTGTTATCGGTTACGTCAGCATCGATTACGCCATAAAGGAATTTTTTGCTTTTGTGGTAGCGGTCCAGCGAGCTGTCCTGATCCTGATAACCCGCTATCACGCGTCCACGCACGCTGCCAGCCTCGTTCAGCGGACCGGAAACGTCCGCAACGTAACGCTGCTTATTCCAGCTGCCGTAGCTGGAGCTGAGGTTGCCGGTAAATCCTTTACTATCGGCGTGCTTGCGCACCATATTGACCGACGCCGCCGGGCTACCCGCGCCAGTCATCAGCCCGGTGGAACCGCGCACTATTTCGATGCGGTCATAAATCGCCGTATCTTCCCCGGCATCGCCATAGTTCCAGTTATCGCTGGCGGAAGTTGGGATATCGTCGAATGTGTAGTTGGTTATCTGGAATCCACGGGCGAAGTAGGCCGAGCGTTCACTGTCGATAATTTCGGCGGAGACGCCGGTAGTATTATTCAGCACGTCACCCACTGATTGCAGATCTTGATCCTGCATGCGCTGCCCGGTCACAACGCTGACCGACTGCGGCACATCGCGCGGCGTCAACAGCATTTTGGTGCCTGCGCGCGTGGTTTTAACGCTGTAGTCCTGCTGCTCATCGGCGGCATTATCAACTGTGGCATCGACCACCAGATCGGGCTGGGCGACAGCGGTTTCCTCACTGGCGGCCAGCGCCGGATGAAGCAATGAGTTGATCGCCAGTGCCAGCAGCGAGACGGCAAACGTTGTCGCCATGTACGGCATGCGCCGTGCATTGTTTTCCCTGAAATTAAAAGACATCATCGTTCCCCACGCGGAAGCATTATTTTTTTGGTATGGCGTTTATTGGCGGCGTGCCTATTTTGGCGACATTAAATCTCGCTAGAATAGAAATCGCAATGCAGATGATAATCATTTTCTTTAAGATTATCATTGTAAGATTTTGTCAGCATGAGTAGCAGAGTATTACTTTTCATTATTTACAGGGAGTTATGAGGAGTTATAGCGAAAAAGAAGCGGGTTGAAGGGAAGGCTAACCCGGCGCCGCGTTGGGCGGACCGGGGCAGGAAATGATTAGTTTTGACGCATAATGCTGACAATCTCTTCAAGCGTATCGGCCAGACGCTCGCCGCGCCTGTAGGCGAGCAGGGCCTCTTCACCGCCGCTTTGTAGCGACTTTGGCCGCTCGACAAACGCACCCAGCGGGGAAAGCTGTGCATCCAGTACTGCGGCAAACGGGATGCGTACTTTATCCAGATTGAACTGCTGTTTGAACAGTGACTCTGACTGATCGCGGGTGATCACGGCCAGCTGAGCATCAGGATAGCGCTCGCACAGCGCGTTAATTGCCGGCATATTGCGCTGGCAGTCCGGGCACCACATCTCTGCGGCCGCCAGGATGACGAATTTTCCTGAGAGCGCCGCGATATCCGCGGTGGTTTCCTGACTGAGAAAGTCCGGTCGAGTGGTTTTCTCCTGCTCAATGCGCAGCTGCGCGATCTCCTGCGCTGTCCCCTGGCTGACGAACTCTTCATAGCCAACGCTGTTCTCAATGAGGGTGTTGAAATCTGCCACGCTATTTCTCCTGTCCGGTATTGCGAAATGATTCACGGATAATAGCAGGAGTGGGGGCAGAAATTAGCTCGCATCAAAAATGACGTAGAGTTTGCGCATCTGCGTGTCGACCACCCAGGTACCTGCGGTGTTCGCTTCGAAGAAAAAGGAATCGCCAGCTTTGAAGGTCAACGTCTCTTCGCCGTCCGGCGTGAAGGAACCGCTGCCGGCGAGAAAGTGCATTATCTCGGCCTGCTTCACCGAGCGGCGATAGCTGCCGGCGCTGCACTCGAAAATACCGGTATCAATATCTTCTTTTCCCGGGATCACTTTCTGAATACCCGACAGCTGAATTGGCGACGTTTCCGGCAGACCGTCAACGCTGCCCCAGGGTTCTAACACTTCTATAGCCGCTGGCTGTTCAATCTTTTGTACTTTCATTGGACTTTCCCTTTAGTGAATGTGATACAGCGAGCGTAACCTGATAAAAATTTCAGGGTTTTACTTGCTACGGTTACTCAGCATAAGAGAAGCACCAAATAGATTGGCGGGATTATTAGCCGCCGGTTAACACATTTGTGTGTTAATCGGCGTGCCTCTGGCAGAAACTTTTGCGGCCTGACTTTGCCATCTATTCGCCCCAGCGTTCTCTGAGGTAGTTAACCGCCTCCTGCGTCTGCATCTGGTTTAGGTAGTTTTCCCGGAACAGGATGGTGCCGTTGATTTGCGGCACAGCTTCGTTCAGGTCGAGCTGTTTTTTTAGCTCGGGCACGCCGCCGCCAATCATCCAGTCAGGTTCATTTTTTGACGGCTCACCCACTTTATACAGCGCGATGCCAATGTAGAGGCGGGTATGAGTCGGCTTGACCACATCCGCCCACCATTTTGCCAGCACGTCATAGCGTGCCGCCTGGCGGGCAAAGGGCCAGTAGAGCTGCGGGGCGATATAGTCCAGCAGCCCCTGCTGCACCCAGCGGCGAGTATCGGCATAGGCTTCATCGTATGCCGCCGCGCCGCGCGTGTCGGAGCCGGCCGCATCGTGCGAAAGGTTGCGCCATACCCCCGCCGGACTGACGCCAAACTCCACGTCAGGTTTCAGATGTTTGATGGTGCGTGATACCTGTTCGATCAGCTGCTGGGTGTTGTGCCGCCGCCAGTCAGCTTTGCTGGCAAAGCCCTGACCATAGGTCCGGAAGGTCTGAGAGTCGTTGAGCATTGAACCCGCGGATTCTGCATAGAAATAGTCATCGAACTGCACGCCGTCAACGGGATAACGCGCCACCACTTCGGCCACGATGCTGGTGATCCAGTCACGCGCCTCCGGGATGCCAGGGTCCAGCACAAAGCGGTCACCGGCGGTGCGGATCCACTCTTTATGCAGCACGTAAACGCTGGCCGGATGCAGCGACAGCGTGCGGTTTAACTCAGCAACGGTGGACGCTTTGGTGTTCACCGACACGCGATAAGGGTTGAGCCAGGCGTGGACTTTCATACCGCGCTTGTGAGCTTCATCCAGCATAAACTGCAGCGGGTCGTAGCCAGGATCCTTGCCAATCTCGCCCGTCAGCATATCGGACCACGGCAGTATTTTGGATGCCCACAGCGCAGTGCCATCCGGTTTCACCTGGAAAAACACGGCGTTGACACCGAGACTTTTCAGCTTATCCAGCTTATCGGTCAGCGCTTTCTGCTGTTGGCTGATGCGCGCGGCGGCACTGCTGGCATTGATTGAGGCCACCGGCGGCCAGTCAAGGCGGGAAACGGTTGCCAACCAGACACCTCTTAACGGCGGCTGACCCTGCTGCGGTTCCACCGGCAATGGCTTTGTGACCACCGGGAAAGGAGTAACCAGCGACTTTGGCGGTTGCGAAGAGCAGCTGACCAGCAGCAGGAGAGCTACACAGGCTGTGCTAACTGTCTTCATGCTGGATAACGATGGCAAGCAGCGAGGGCGGGTGATGGTATGCTCCGGTTCATTACGGTGGTGATGAGATAGCGAACATTCTCTTATTATCCAAAATTAAGTCAATGCTTTAGCTATAGACATATTCCGCGGCGAATGATGAGATTCCCCGCTATGCTTGTGTATCACCAGTTTTGCCAGCGACTGTTCCTGAGGAATATCGATGGGTAATAAGGGCATTTCTGCAGGTACCGTTTACGGTATTCCAATCACCTTTATCCGCTATGGCTTAACCGGGGGGCTTAATACCCTGGTGCACTGGCTGGTGTTTTTCACCGGCTATAGCCTGTTTCATTTTAATCAGGCCAGCGCCAACGCAGTCGCCTTTGCCTGCGCGGTAACGGTGAGCTTTTTTATTAACGCCCGCTGGACGTTCAGTAGCCCTGTGTCGCTTAAGCGCTATCTATTGTGGGTCAGCTTTATGGCGTTTTTCGCTCTCTTTACCGGCTGGTGTGGGGACTTACTGGTGCTCAATCCCTTCCTTACGCTGATAATTTTTTCTGCGTTAAGTCTGGTGATCGGTTTTTTTTTGCCAACCGTTTCGTTTTCAGGTGAGGATCGGAATGCTGATATCTCTGGTGGTGCCCGTGTGGAATGAGGAGGAGGCCGTACCGGTTTTTTACCGCGCGCTGGATATCCTCGGCGATCTGCAGCTGGAACTTATATTTGTTAATGACGGCAGTAGTGACAGCACCGCCGAGGTGATTGAGCGACTGATAGCCAACGATGAGAGGCTGGTGCTGGTTAATTTGCGTCGTAATTTCGGCAAAGAAGCCGCTCTGCTGGCGGGATTTAATTATTCTACTGGCGATGCCGTTATTCCGCTGGACGTTGATATGCAGGATCCCATAGAGCTTATTCCCGAGCTGGTCACCATCTGGCAGCAGAAGGGGGTGGATATGGTACTGGCGCGGCGCAGCGATCGGAGTGCTGATTCCTTCCTGAAACGTATCTCCTCGCGCTGGTATTACAAAATGCATAACGTGTTAGCGCGCGAGAAGATTGAAGAGAACGTTGGCGATTTTCGCCTGTTATCGCGCAATACGGTTGATGCGATCTGTTCACTTCCCGAGCACACCGTGTTTATGAAAGGCATGATGCCGTGGGTGGGGGGCAAGACCGCTATTCTGGACTATGTCAGGATGCCGCGCGTGGTGGGTAAAACGAAATTTAACGGCTGGAGCCTGTGGAATTTCGCCCTTGACGGTATTACCTCATTTTCTACACTGCCACTCCGCGTGTGGACCTATATAGGCGGCGTCGTCGCCGTTATTTCTCTGCTTTATGGTATCTGGATTGTGCTATCAAAATTTATCTGGGGCAATGCGGTTGCCGGCTATTCTTCGCTGATGACGGTCATGCTGTTCCTCGGCGGTGTGCAGCTGATTGGCATTGGTATTCTCGGTGAATATATCGGTCGCATGTATACCGAGAGTAAGAACAGGCCGCGTTATATTATTGAGAGCGTGCTGAGGAAGAAAAATGACGGCCAGTGAGATTCAGCCCGTTTCCCGTTTACGGCAGATAGTCTTTACCTTCGCGATAGCGCTGCTGGCGACCCTACCGGTCTGGACCAGCAAACTCTATTACCGTGACGATCTGTACCGGATATTCAATGGCAGCACCTCGGCGTGGCTGTCAAATGGCCGGCCAATGACCTGGCTGCTGCAGTCGATGCTATCGTTCAGCAGCAACCTTAGCGATATCTCACCACTTAATTTGTTAATCGGTCTGCTGGCGCTGAGCATTGCCTCGGTGATCTATATCGAGAAGCTGCGCATCCCACTCACCGGTTATTGGGCGCTGATACCCCCCCTGTTCATCATCCTTAACCCTTTTCTGGTGCAGTGCCTGCTTTACGCCTATGACAGTCTGACCATCCTGTTTGCCTTCGCCATTGCGATGATGGCCAGCCTGAAGCTGAGGCCGGGCGGGTTGCAGCAGCTCATCCTTGACGTGCTGCTTTTGCTGATGGTTCTGACGCTGTATCAGTCCGGCTTAAACCTGTTTATTGGCTGCGTGGCGTTACTGGCTGTATGCCGCATTATTCAACATTTACCCGTCTGGCAATGGCTTGGCGTCAAGATATTCGCGCTGCTGATTGCTGTGCTGATCTATAAATACGGCATCAGCGGCCCCCTGATTGATAAAGCGGATTTATACAGCATGCAGCATAATCAGCTGCTGATTCCCGGGCCGGGCGCGCTGCATATTCTGACTGAAAGCATCAGACGTTATTACTCCCTGTTTTTCAACGCTTACCCTGGGTGGCGAGCCGGGTTTGTTTGGGGGCCTGTTCTGTTTGCTGCCGTCGGCCTTGGCATTACTGGAATCCGGTTAAAGCAGCAGCAAAGACTCAATGTCTCCACTCTGCTGCTGCTGTCAACAACACTACCAGTGGCCATTGCATCCGTTGCCGGACTCTCGCTTATGCTGGCCAGCCCGGTTTTTGTTCCGCGCATGCTGGCAGCCTGGGGAGTGACTCTGCTGTTCTGCTTTTATATCAGCGTTCAGGCATGGCCTACGTTGAGGCGGTGGTTAGCTGGGCTGAGCGGAGTCCTGCTGCTGTACCATCTGGTGGTGATGCTGGCCTGCTTTAACACGGTGGTCAACAGCCAGCGCTACGAGTTTAGCGTGATGGCTCAAATTAAAAGTGACTTCTACCGACTGCCCGCACGCAGCATTGATAGCATGGCATTTATCGGTCAATTAGATGATGCGCCTGAGGTGCGAACTAATATCAAAAATCTCCCCCTGATTAACAACATACGCATGAAAATGCTGGGCGAGTCAGAACCCTGGATTTGGCAGGCGCTAATCGCCCATGCCGACTTACCGTTAAAATCAATCAGAGCGACTGAGCTGATTCGGGCGGCAAAGCCGCATAACTATCTTTCTCAGGGGCCCGAGTATGACGCCTATGTTGTCAACAGTACCTTGGTGATTGATTTCCGTAAGTCAGGTGGGGTGGTGGAGGCTGATGCTCAGTAGGCTGGATAGCATGTCAGTGCAAAGAAAAGGATGAATATGCCAGATAAATTATACGAGATAATCTATTAACGATATCTTTCCAGGTAAGCCGGAGTAGTAGATAAGAGGGACATTAGTTACAACACACACGATTCTGTTCCAGTTTTCTGTGTAAACCTCAGCTTCATAGAAACGGTAAGCTTCCAGCTCCCCACTGCAAAGCCCCGCCGCCCCGGGCCGTAGGCCCGGAACAGAGTGGCTTTGAAACTGGGTGTTGTAACTATCCGTTTTATGGCTTTGGGAAGGGTGGCTTCAGGTTATGGATACACGCCCGTAAGCGGCCCTAACGGCCCGCTAACGCGGAGATACGCCCGGTCTTCGACCGGACCACTCCGACGGCGCAGGACAAGATTCTACGTCGCAGTTAGCGGGGCTGGCTTAGCAGGGCGAGGTGGGATTAGTAAAACCTATCGATATCGGGCGGCTGCGCCGCGTCACGGCGACCCTGACCGACTGTGTTCTGTGGGACTATGGCTGTCGCCTTTATGCGCTCGCGCATTGAAAACAGAAACCTATCTACAGCTAAAAGCGTTTTTTCACGAACTATGGAGGAGCCGGGGCTCTAAGAAATAGAGAATGAGTCACCACAATTTAGTCACTGAATCACCACCAATACTGATAATGATAATGATTATTTAAGGGCCCATTAGTCGTGGCCTGGAATTGCCTGTTGCCTGTTGCCTGTTTCTAACTATGCGTGATAATTGCCGTCATCCTGCGCATTGTGCCCTATCATAAAGGCTTTGTTCGACCCTTTACGCAGCGCGAACTGCGCATAATTAAAACTCCCGCTAGGCAATAGGTTTTAACTGCGGGAGTCAAAAGTTAAACTAAGAGGTTATGCAGCTATAAAACTTACTGTTGTGTTCAATTTCATGAATAGCCTGCGTTGCTGATTCAATCTCATCATAAGATTCAGCAACAAGATACAAAGTTGCAAAGCTATTCATGCCATTCTCAGTCATGGCTATTCTGTCACCTTGCTGGCAACCTTTTCTGATACCATGTAGCTGAGGGATAACAGAGAACAGATCCCAGTGAATTTCATGAGTGATGACACCTGGATTAGGGGCGTGAATAGTGACAGTTCTGGCAAATTTGGCGTTAGTGGGTTTTCTCAACGTATCAAACCAGCCCTGATGAGCGCTTGATAACACCGTATCCAGTACCGTAGAGGAGCCATAAATTGCAAGCGGGAAGGTCGGATCCATCATCCCCTGTAAGCGGAATCCAAAATCGATAATAATGGGTTGGTTTTGGTGATTGACTATGACTTCAATATGGCAGGGGCCGTTTAGAACGCCCAGCTTCTCCAAAGACGCCAACACCTCCTGTTCAATAACCGAGAATACCGGTGATTCTGCAGGAATATAATCACCGGTATAATAAGCTGGTGATCCCATAATCTCTTTTTTGCGCACGTGCCAGATCTCGCGAACCACATGCTTACCCTGTGAGCTTATACTATTGACCATATACTCGCTACCAACGATTTTTGACATGGCAATAACCGAAGGAGATTCGCCCCTGCCAAAAGGGTCATTAAGTCTGAATGCTTTTTCAGCCGCTGAAGCTAAATCCGAGGAGTGGTTGCAGATAGTTACGCCTAAGGCCAGCACCCCTGCTCGTGGTTTAATCACCAATGGAAAATCTTTTTCCAAGGCTGAACAAGTTGATATTAAATTTTCAGCGTTAGTGAACTCTCTAAGGAAAAATCTGTTTCCGGGATAATCAAGTGCCTCATAAAGCATTTTTTTATCACGAAAAACGCTTTCCTCAAGACGATCGCTCGCAACAGGCACGGCTAAAGCCTGGCTTAATTTTACGGCAAGTTGGACCCCTGATTCACCACCCGCCAATACCGAAAAGACTTTATATTTACCAAGTTGTTCAACGAGACCTTCCATATTTCCTGAAAAACTCAGGTTTTCTTTATAGAGTTCTGGGTTGTAATAGAGAGAAGTCTGAGGATGTTTTTCTGTCTGATTTTCAATATGGATACATGAAAATCCAAGGGAAATAAAGGCAGGTGCTAAATAGCGGCCAGTTCCCATGCCATCAATAATTACCGCCACCCGATCATTGCTGTGCTTGATGATCTCACTCATGATTTATTCCTGAGATATGAGAAGAAATGAAAAATGGTCATTATAAAAATAACCGCTGAAGTCACTAATAATGCTGTAAAAGGTGATGTCAGGCTGATGATAGAAGAGAGAAGCAGGATAACAATCGCCATCGCTCCCATGACCGATACCTGTGTAACAGTAGATATATTGGCAATTTCTTCTTTAGTGCAGAGTAACATTATGTCGTTATATAGTTTAGAGTAAGCTATCTCAAAAAAGAACATATACAACAAATAAAATAAAACAGAAATATATTTGTAAGTAAAAATTGGAACTAACAGAAGAGTTAAAGCTGACAAGAAAGAACTAACTAGAAATATAGTTTCCCTAGACGTTACTTTTTTCGTAAGTATGAGTATGCTGTTAACCCTAACAGAATGGCAGGCCCTACACCCACCTGTAAAAAAGATATATCGAGTAAATCCGCACCTTCTATAAAGGCTGGTAAAGAAGCTCTGGCTATGTTGTGAAAACCTTGCAAAAACCCTGTGACAATCAGCAGATAAATAAAAGGCTTTCTTATTAGTTGATTTTTTATCGCATATAAAAATAATGCTATAAAACCCTGTTTAACCTTCGTGCTACTTGTGGATACAATAATCGGCTGTATAAGTAGATAAGAAAGAGTGCTAATGCAATGCATGGCCATCGCAATGATAATAATGACATCCAAACCATTTTTATCTAGGAATAGCATCCCGATACCTGAGGAGGACAATCCAACATATTGAGCCGCGTTAACAATATTGAAACTGGACTCTAACTGATTTTTGCTATGCGCATTTTTAATGTAAACGTTACGCGCTGACTTGGAAATGCTGTCGAGTAAACCTCTTAAGATAAGGGCTATTAACATACCTGAAGCCGGAAGATAAAAAAAACTAGATAATAAAACAAATTGTAGTACTTCAACAATGACTAATGAACGTTTAATGTTTGATGCTGAAGCAAAGAAACTAATCAGTTGGATAAACAAAATAGGAGAAAACCACTGCATGACAAATACTAATCCAGCTAAGAAAATAGACCCGGATTGAGTATAAAAAAGATATGCCAGGCTAAGCAGGAGCAGTGTCGTACTAAAAGCAGAAGAGAATGTCCCTATAAAAAGATTAGGTAGAGAGGGTTTGGCGATAAGCTCATTTTCAGTTGAGTGCGATAAAGACATATTGTCCCTTTTTATTTTAATTAGTTTCGACTAAGACCTATCCATGCCTCAAAATATAATCAACCTCTATTTCACCTTTGTCTAGTTAAATCGGGTCAAAACACATAAGTAATTATTCATTTTCTTGTCTGTCAACAGAACTCTCTTTGCATATTTGTTATCAACAAAATCCGGGGTTCTGCTCTTTTATCTGTAAAATACGTAATCAATATACCACGGGATTAAGTGATGTCAACACCATATCTGTACAAAAATATTTTACATTTCATTGAAATATAAGAATTAATTTAAATTATAGTCTAAGCTTTAGATTTTTCCTTACTAACAAAATTCTAATGATTTTGATGGTTTTATAAGAATTTCTACTAGCCTCTCATTAGGGTGGTAACATCCTATTGACATTTCATTCTAGGAACATATAAATTAATCGCATGTTTTCCGCGAGCTAAACTTTAAAGATTTTCAAGATTTTCAAGATTTTCAAGACCAGAATTATGTTCATTTTGGATTTTCTAGTTTCGTAAATTTACCGCGCCTGAATTTTTTCTATTTCATGTACTCGGATCGTAGAGTCGTTTTAATTTCACAGGAGAATTATGAATGCAGTATGCAAGTTTGAACGAAATAGTCCACGAGCGTTGTAAATCAGATCCCAACAGACTTGCATATTCTTTCCTGGATGAAAACCTTAACGTTAACGAACAGTGGACCTATAAAGATCTTTTCAACAAAATTATTTTATGGTGTAGTGCCTTGATGGTTAGGAAACTGAATCGGCCTTTTTGGGCTTCCTAACCATGAACCTTGGCGAGAAAGGGGATTATTGGATGAGAACTGTCGTTTGAAAATGAGTAAAAAAGACGTTTTTGCTTTTTTTTCATATAAATGCCGTTTTTCAGGCGCACTTATCCAGAGCCGGTGCCTGAAGCCATCGTTTTTTTGCCATCCGATACAGCCTGTCTGAGAGCATTTTTGTGGCGTGCTCACCCGCCATAGCGCCGGCAAAACGCAACCGGTCTTTGCAAAGAATGCACTGATACGGATCGGTGCCCAGGAACGCTTTCATCAACACAGCGAACCCCGGCTTCTGCGGTTTTTCGCGTGGCGTCATCTCCAGGGCTTCGTAGACTTTCGGCAGTAACGAGCCGCGCTTGCGGTTGGCCAGGAAGCCGTAGTAACGCACCATTTTAAAATGTCGCGCCGGGATGTGGCTTATGTAACGCCACAGCATCTCTTCCTGGCTCAGTTTCTGGCGTTTGTGCTGCTGCGTGTTGTGATCGTAATACTGGTGAACAACCGAACCGCCACGGTAATGACGGAGCTGTGACGCCGCCACCGGCGGACGCTTCAGATAACGGCCCAGGTATTTCACGCTGCGCCAGGCACCGCGGGTCTTTTTGGCGAAGTGGACTTTCCAGTGGCGCTGATATTGCGCCTGCAGGTAGCGCTTCCACTGCCTGGCATCGCGGATATGGCCGAAGCTGGGCAGCTTAGCGGGATTAACGCGATCGTAGCTGGCACGCAGCAGGCGGATAACGGCACCACGCCAGATGGCTTCAACCTGCTGTTTTTTGAAAAACAGATCGCGCCAGACGCCGTGCTTAACGTCGAGTCCGCCCCGGGTAATTGAGACGTGGATGTGCGGATGCTGATTGAGCTGGCGTCCGTAGGTGTGCAGCGCGCAGAAGATGCCGACCTCGATGCCCAGCTTGCGCGCGTGCCTGAGCAGGGCGCGGGTGGCGCAGCGGAACAGGTCATTGAGCAGGGGCCAGTTATTATTGAAGAACGGCCACAGCAGGTGCGCATGGTGAAGGTGATATGTTGCCAGTCGCAGTCGGGCAGGATGTGCTGCTGCTCGGCAATCCATTGCTCGGTGCCTTTAAGGCCACAACTGCTGCAGGCCCTGGACTTGCAGGTCTGACAGAGAAA
>Ga0308165_1000490_pt1 | contig 72995 bp, 70 predicted proteins | sample PhyWR2_FD_201032 | JGI IMG/M metagenome (GOLD analysis project Ga0308165, IMG submission 201032) | Phyllosphere microbial communities from UC Gill Tract Community Farm, Albany, California, United States - DLSLW.R2 | ecosystem: Host-associated > Plants > Phyllosphere > Unclassified | place: USA... | reverse complement strand
CCAGTTCTGCACGTTTATTCACGTAATTCTGGTTTTGCGCAGGTGTATATTTTTCACGATTATCATCACGCGAAGCCGCGTCAGGCCTGAATCCGATGGCCGTTAAAATGTCATTATCCTGTGCGCAATAATGAATTTTTTCACCGGCGGCCAGCCACACCGTCAGCGCTTCACGCAGGTAATCGACCGAATGCTGCATCACGCAGCGTGTGACAGCGGGATTCTGGCTGTTATAAACCATTAATTCAGGCGCAAGCGCGGCGGCCAGCTCTGCGCCGTGCACCTGCATAAAATCATTCAGCCGCTCACGGATACTGATGCGCTGCACGTTCTCATGTGAGCGAATATAGCGACCGGCCGCCTGATTAATTTCCCACGTTTTCACGTCGATAATGTCACGCAGGGTTTGCAGACTTCGGGTGCGGCTGTCATTACCGGTGGCAATGAGTTCGCGGTATTCCTGTTCAGCCCCGGCCAGCTCCTGTTTACGGTTCAGCCAGGCGGTTTTATTATTCAGGCAGTCTTCAAAAGCCTGCTGTAGCGTCATGGTGGTCACGGGCGTTTCTCCTGATTATGGCGGAACGGCGAGCTGTAACAGCCCTTTACCATACGGGGCGACATCGGGATATCCGGCTGGGTCTGAGGTTTAAAGCTTTCAGGTGGTAACCGGATAATTTCTTCAATCGACTCGACGCTGCGAAAAGTGGATGAGCATTCGATATTGGTGCACTGGTGGTAGCGCTGTTTGACGTTATCCGAGAGATAGCGGCTTGTACGCGCATGTGCCGCCTTTTTGCAGAACGGGCAGTGCATCATTCCAGCAGCCCCCGCGCTTTCAGGTCAGCTTCACGCTCACGCAGTTTGTTAAAGCAGGTCTGACGCTGGCCGTGGGTCACTGCCACGCCGTAATTCATGTGCGCCAGTGTCTCAGCCGACAGCCCGGCTTTAAACAGCACCGGTTCATCCGCCAGACGGATGTGACAGTCCTTCACCGCACGCTCAAGCCACGTCTGCACCTCCTGCATGACCGCTTTATCGGGTTCGACATACCCCTGAATCCCTACAGTGTTCGCAAGCGGGTTCCCCAGCGCCAGCATTTTGAGTTTCATCGCCCGGACAAGCGCCCCGCACGTCTCACGCAGCGCCTTATCCAGCTCTTTTCCGGCGTACTCGCTCAGCACATTATGATGCGCCTGACGGTACTTTCTGGCCGAGATGTCACAGGAGGCTTTGAGGCGGTCGCTGTCATAGGCCAGCACCTCAGCCAGACGGTCGCATTCCTGCGCCAGCTCGCGGGAGGCCACGCGCGTCAGATGCTGCTGTTTCAGCTCGTCCGTCAGCATTGCCCCTCCGGCACGAAAGGCCGTGCGCCATACGCTGGCCTCGCTGCCGCTTGCCTTTTCGAGCTCTGCTTTCTGCTCTTTGGTTCGGGTCATCGCCGTGGTGGTGTCATCCATCTGAAGGGCGTTTTCGAGATGGGCGGCTCTGGCCGCGTCCAGTTGCTGGAATGCCGGTTTCAGGTAATCAGGGATAGTGGTGGTCATGGTGTGTCTCCTCAGTCGTTTCAGGTTGAGAAGATTCTGCCGTGCGCCACACAACAACTCGACTCATTGCCGTTGTGGCAGGCATGGCACAAACGGGACTTTTAAAAGCAGGCTTGCCAGATAAAGGTCGAAGGAAAATCACCCTCTCTGTTTGTTTTTTTAACTATAACTATTCACTACTGTTCACTGGAAATAAAAATAGATTTAATACAGTAAGTTAAGAGGTGAACAGTTGAGAGTGAAGTGTTCACCGACTGTTCACTACTGTTCACTGAGTGGAGATAACGCATTTCTATTTTTGATGGTTTATACCTATTAATAAATAGAGAATCCTCATTTTTACGAAACAAAAGGGTATATCTGTCACCACTCAAGACCACTAGAGACCATTAGAGACCATTCGAACTTTTTTTGTATAAAATTCATCCGTGTAGTTTGAGCGCTTACACAATTCTCCCTTGTTGCATTCAGGGTAAATATTCACAAAATAGAGAGCTACCCGATTCCGGACGGATAAGTTCGGATCTCTGTGGATATTAATGAGGTAGCGTTATGCACACAGCTTTATCAGTACCAGCTTCCCCAACTGGCGTACATCTGATGCCGGTTTCGTCTCCCTCTCAGGAGCGTTTTATACGCCTCCCGGAAGTGATCCATCAATGCGGCCTGTCCCGTTCCACACTCTATGATTTGATCGCCCGTAACGCTTTTCCGGCGCAGGTCTCCCTCGGGGGAAAAAACGTCGCCTGGCTTCAGTCCGAAGTCTCCGCGTGGATGGCGGAACGCGTTGCTCACCGCAACCGGAAATGTGACGCATGAATAGGAGCCACTTAAAAAAAGCCCCTTTTTCTGGCTTGCATCTGTTGTGTGTTTCCTGGTACAGTTTTCCCGCTGTCGCAAAATCGACAGTCGGAATTGGCGTTCCGTATAACTTCAAGGCGACACGACACGCGCCATGCGTGTTTTTTTATGTCGTTGTCCAGACACACCCATTTTTCGGGCTGTGGTGTTTATGCGTACACCATAGTTCCAGTCAGATAATGGTAGTCCGGGCGGGGCAGCCTTCGGGCTGGCCGGTTCCCTTGAAGGCCGGTTACGCCAACCCCGTTCGGGCTACCACCAGTGAAATTGGCGTTTCCGGTGGTAGTTTTTCAGACTACTTCAAGGAGATTGCCCCTATGGCTACGATCCTCACCCCGTCACACCCCAAATTTGTCTTTGTGTTTGCCGCCGTTCGCCGTGCAGACCGTAAACCCAGTATCTGTATGCTCCGCACCGTTGCCGGTGACGAACAGACCGCCCGTCGTTCTCTTGTGCGTGATTACGTGCTTTCCTTTGCCGCCCGTCTGCCGGTTGCGGGGGTATGCCATGCATAATCAGTCTGCTGCTCAGACCGTCTCAGCGTGTCGTGACGCTCAGGAACATCTCAGCCTTGAGGCTTTCCACAAACTGAACCGCGCCAGCGCCATGACGCATTTCGTCGGGCTGGATTTGCAACAGCGTGAACTCGCCGGTCTGCATCAGCTTTCCGTCCCGCATATTTTCAGCTATCTGCATGAGGACATCAGCTATGTGCTGGAAGAACTCAAGGCCAAAGGGCTGTGTCGGGATTTTGTCGCACCGTCAGTGAATGGAGGTGAGCACCATGTTTGACTTCCCTCAGCCGGGTGAAAAATACCGTTGTTCAGGCTTTCCTGACGTGGTGGTGTCGGGCGTGCTGGCCGACGGTATTCCGTGGGATATGCCGTACCGCTGCCCGGGGCTGGTCTGGAATCCTTACCGGCGCACTTACACCATCCTCATTCGTATTATCGCTACTGGTGGCATGGCAGAAATTCCGCTCAGTCGTTTTTTGCGGGACTTTACCTGTGAGCGGCCGGACGTATTTAAGCGCGACCCTGAAAACCGTCATGCCGTGTTACGCGAAATTGCCGCCGACCCGGATTTACAGCAATACCGGGCGCGAAATCTCGATATTTATCCGGGCGATATTGCCCCGGTCAGACGGCCCGCGCCGGTGGCGCGAAAATGGCGGAATCATTTCGCAGCGGAAACGGACATTAAACCGGATAACAGCTACCGCCATTATCTGTAATTAAAAACGACACCCAAAAATAAAATGTGCGTATCTGCGCAGGGATACGCACGTGCTCAGGAGACGGAATCATGCCTGTTAATAACCCGGCCTTAATACAAAAAGAGCGCCTTGCCGCGTTCAGTCAGAATGACCTCGAATGTCTGGAACACCTCCGTAATGTCGGCCAGTTCGTCGGCGATATGATGCAGGAACAGGAGAGTACGACCCTGTCTCGTGACCGGATGCACCAGTCTCAGCTCGCCTCGGTCATTTACCTCATGACCGCGCAGCTCGACGGCGTGGTCGACCGCTGCGGTCAGCGCTGGCTGACCGGGGAGGCTACCGTATGAAACAGCCATTACCGCCTGTACTACGTGCTGCCCTTTATCGCCGTGCGGTCGCCTGTGCCTGGCTGAATTTGTGCGTCCGTCAGCACCGCTACCCGCAGCTCACCCTCGATATTCTGGAAAAGGCCATGACCGCCGAGCTGGAGGGTTTTTATCTGCGCCAGCACGGCGAGGAAAAAGGCCGTCAGATTGCCTGTGCGCTGCTCGAAGATTTAATGGAAGCCGGGCCACTGAAAGCCGCGCCGTCGCTGTCCTTTCTCGGGATGGCCGTCATGGATGAACTCTGCGCCCGTCATATCGCCGCGCCGGTTGTGCACTGAGGAAGAAAATAACGATGAAAATGAACGTAACGGAAACCGTAAAACAAGCGTGCGGCCACTGGCCGCGCATTCTCCCGGCGCTGGGTGTGCCGGTCATCAAAAACCGGCATCAGGCCTGCCCGGTGTGCGGCGGCTCTGACCGCTTTCGCTTTGATGATAAAGAGGGGCGCGGGACGTGGTTCTGCAACCAGTGCGGCGCAGGTGACGGGCTTAAGCTGGTCGAAAAGGTGTTCGGCGTGTCGGCCTCCGAGGCCGCCGGAAAGGTGAACGCCCTGACCGGCAGTCTGCCGCCGGTTGCTGAGGACATGATTGCCGCCGCTGAGGCCGAAACCGACGCAAGCCGCAAAGCCGCTGCCGCGCTTGCCGCGTCACTGATGGATAAAGCACGCGCTGCCACCGACAACGCCTACCTGACCCGCAAGGGCTTCCCCGTTCGGGAATGCCTGACGCTTTCCACCACACACAAGACCGGCGGCGTGACCTACCGCGCCGGTGATGTCATCGTGCCGCTGAAGGACGAGACCGGAGCACTGGTTAACGTTCAGCTTATTAACGCTGAGGGGCTTAAACGCACTCTGAAAGGGGGGCAGGTAAAAGGGGCGTATCATCTTATTGAAGGGAAAAAAGAGGCGGGAAAACGCCTGTGGATAGCGGAGGGTTACGCGACCGCGCTCACCGTGCATCACCTGACCGGCGAAACCGTCATGGTGGCGCTCTCGTCCGTGAACCTTCTTTCTCTGGCGAGCCTTACCCGACGTCAGCACCCGGCCTGTCAGATTGTGCTCGCCGCCGACCGCGACCTCAGCGGGAACGGCCAGACAAAAGCCGCAGCGGCCGCACAGGCCTGTGAAGGTACGGTTGCCCTCCCGCCGGTGTTCGGTGACTGGAATGATGCGTTTATGCAGCAGGGCGAGGACGCCACGCGCAAAGCGATTTATGCCGCCATACGGCCAGCGGCACAAAGCCCGTTCGACACCATGAGTGAGGCGGAATTTACCGCCATGAGTACCAGCGAAAAAGCGATGCGGGTGCATGAGCATTACGGCGAAGCGCTGGCCGTGGATGCGAACGGCCAGCTCCTGTCCCGCTATGAGGCCGGGACGTGGAAAATTATCCCGCCGTCGGACTTTGCACGTGACGTGGCCGGGCTGTTTCAGCGCCTGCGCGCCCCGTTCTCGTCGGGAAGAATTGCCTCGGTGGTCGACACCCTGAAACTGATTATTCCCCAGCAGGCCGCCCCGGCACGTCGTCTGATTGGCTTTCGCAATGGCGTGCTCGATACCCTCACCGGCGTGTTCAGCCCACACAGCAAATCGCACTGGCTGCGCACCCTGTGCGACGTGGATTTTACCCCGCCGGTGGAGGGTGAAACGCTGGAAACCCACGCGCCAAATTTCTGGCGCTGGCTCGACCGCGCGGCCAGCGGCAACGCTGAAAAACGTGACGTGATACTCGCCGCGCTGTTTATGGTGCTGGCGAACCGCTACGACTGGCAGCTCTTTCTCGAAGTCACCGGTCCCGGCGGGAGCGGAAAAAGTATTCTGGCCGAAATTGCGACCCTGCTTGCCGGGGAGGACAACGCCACGTCAGCGACCATCGAGACACTGGAATCACCACGTGAGCGCGCGGCGCTGATTGGCTTCTCGCTGATACGCCTGCCTGACCAGGAGAAATGGAGCGGTGACGGTGCGGGACTTAAAGCCATCACCGGCGGCGATGCCGTATCGGTCGACCCGAAATACCGCGACGCCTATTCGGCCTATATCCCGGCGGTGATTCTGGCCGTGAACAATAACCCGATGCGCTTTACCGACCGCAGCGGCGGCGTGTCCCGTCGCCGGGTGATAATCCACTTCCCGGAGCAGATTGCCCCGGAGGAGCGCGACCCGCAGCTCAGGGACAAAATCGCACGCGAGCTGGCCGTCATCGTGCGCCAGCTTATGCAGCAGTTCAGCGACCCGATGACCGCTCGCACGTTGCTCCAGTCTCAGCAGAACTCTGACGAGGCGCTCAGCATTAAGCGCGACGCTGATCCGACGTTCGATTTTTGCGGCTACCTTGAGGCGTTGCCCGAGCCAGAGGGAATGTATATGGGGAATGCAAATATTGTCCCGCGACAGCCGCGCCTGTATCTGTATCACGCCTATCTGGTCTATATGGAGGCGCATGGCTACAAGAACACGCTCAGCCTCACCATGTTTGGCAAAGGGCTGTCATCGATGTTGAAAGAGTACGGGCTGAATTACGGCAAACGGCGAACGAATCAGGGGATGCAGACGAATCTCACCCTCAGGGACGAAAGCAACGCCGACTGGCTGCCCCGGTGTGACGAAACCACAGCGACATAACCTACCCGGACCGGCATCAGCCGGTCTTTTTTTATCTGTAATCCCGGAAAGTGAACAGTAAAGTGTTCACTGTTCACGGACTGTTCACCTCGTATGTCGCTGAAATTAATAATAAATAATGGTGAGTGAACAGTGTGAACAGTTTTCCGTAAAAAAAGTTTCTGTGTATGCTCTGGAATATTCGGTTTGGATCCGTAGCTCGGAACCAAACCGAAAAGCATTTTTTCAGATCATTAGCTATTCTTATCAAGGTGTTGTATCAGAGGAATGAGTAAAAAATCGATGGGGGCACAAATGGGGGCATTTTTATGTTTTACTATAAATAAATTGTTTATATTTAATGTTTTGCATCGTAATTTGAGTCCGGCCTTCGCACCATCGGAACATCAATAGACGTCTTTTTTTGTGCCTGAAATCCAGTATCCGCAAAGCTTTCCTCGCTTTTCAGTCAACCGACGTCAATCTGAGTTACCCCACATCAACATGCTTGTGAGTATAGAACCGAGTATATATGCTGGTTCGATAATGCTTATATACTCACGGCAGCATATGGAAGGAATACCATCATGGCACTGACTGATACCAAGGTACGCTCGGAAAACCTGAAGCGAAGGAATAATCGCTTGTCGATGGCGACGGCATGTTTTAGCTGATACACCCTAACGGTTCCAAATACAGGCGTTTCCGCTTTCGCTTCGGCGGTAAGCAGCACCTGATGGCCTTTGGTGTTTACCCAGAGACATCTGTGGCTGATGCCAGACATAAACGAGAAGCTGCCAGAAAACTGGTTGCGGCAGGCATCGATCCTCGTGAACAAAAGCGAGCAGTAAAAGAAGAGTTGGCTAAAGAAGTCTTCACCTTCGAAGTGGTTGCCAGAGAATGGCATGCGACTAATAAGAAGTGGTCAAAAGATCATAGCTCCCGAGTTTTGAAAACCCGGGAAGACTTTCTTTTCCCGGCCATTGGCAAACACAATATCACAGAACTTAAAACTCGCGATTTACTGGCACCTATCAAAGCGGTAGAGAAGTCAGGTCGTCTTGAAGTTGCTTCACGTCTTCAGCAGCGTACTACCGCAATCATGCGCTATGCCGTACAAAGTGGTTTGACCGACTACAATCCCGCGCAGGAAATGGCTGGAGCCGTCGCTACAGCAAAACGGCAACATCGCCCCGCCTTAGAACTTAGCCGCACTCCTGAACTACTTCACCGTATCGACACCTACACCTACACCGGCAGACCGCTCACTCGTTTAGCTATAGAAATGACGTTGCTGGTTTTTATACGTTCAAGCGAACTGCGTTTCGCCCGCTGGTCAGAGATCGACTGCGATACATCAATGTGGACGATACCGGCAGATCGTGAACCATTAGAAGGTGTTAAACATTCTCACCGTGGTTCAACGATGCGTACGCCACATCTGGTACCCCTATCTCGGCAGGCACTTGCAGTCCTTGATAAAATAAAACGGCTAAATGGTAATCGCGATTTAATTTTCGTTGGCGATCATGACCCGCGTAAACCAATGAGTGAAAACACGCTTAACAATGCACTCCAAGTAATGGGCTACGATACTAAAGTAGAAGTCTGCGGCCACTGATTTAGAACCATGGCATGTAGTTCATTGATTGAGTCGGGGATATGGTCGAAGGATGCTGTAGAGCGGCAGATGAGCCATCAGGAGCGTAACTCTGTGCGAGCGTCTTACATTCATAAGGCGGAGCATTTGGATGAACGCAGGCTAATGCTGCAGTGGCGGGCCGATTTTCTGGATGCGAATCGGGAGAAGGGTGTTAGTCCGTTTGATTTTGGGAAAAAAATTTGGGGTCCGAAATGAACAGGATCTATGAGAACTTGAATCATTGACTATAAATAATATCAACCGGGAACCGTGATATGTTCCCGGGATTTGGTATTGGTCATGAAGCGTTAAATAGCTCTGAATTGCTGGCATAAGGTACTTTGCCGGATGGGACAAGTTTCGCTGCGGCATTTAAATGTATATCTTGATCGTCAAAGAAAATGTGAGGTTTAAAAGCCTGAAGTACCTTGGTCTTTTCAACCCCGCCAAGGAAAAAGGCTTCGTCAACATACACACCCCAACTCCTGAGAGTTTTAATTACCCTCATTTCTGAGGGGCTGTTTCTAGCGGTAACTAAAGCAATACGCACAGGAGAATACTCCATTCGAGTAGGTAGACGGTCTTGAAGTTTCGCTAGTTTTTTTAGCAGAGTAGCGTAGGGGCCTTCGGCCATTGGGATATCTTGTTGAGCATCTTCTTGTGCGTGGAAAGCTGCCATACCCTGAGTTTTGTAGACCAGCTCACTTTCATCTGAGAAAAGGACTGCATCACCATCGAAAGCAATGCGAACTTGCCCTTCAGGGATTTCGGAAGAGCCTGAAGGTGGGTCTTTTAATATTGCAGCGGCACAAAATCGAGAGTCGATGACTTTTTGTGCATCATCTACGCTAGTTGTTAAAAACAGATCAACATCGAAGGCGTCAAGATAGTCAGCGACTGTTTCACCGGCTGTGAAGGCAGAGCGGGTGATATCTAGCTTGTCGTGGCGAATTGTATTTAGAACTCGGATACCGGTGTCGGGGCTATTGCGCGACATAACGACGACTTCAACCAGAGATGATTTATCATTCGGTTGACGATACTGGTTCAGACCCAGAAGCGCCTTTATCAAAGGATAACCTGTTCCAGGTTGTAGAGGTTGATTCTCGTGTTCCAGCATGTAGGCTCGATACTTTTCAATGGCGCTGTCAGGGTCGGTCACATAGATGTTACGAAATATCTGATCAGATTCGCTCATATCAAAAAGAGCCGTGGCACTAATGCCAATTACAAGCGTATTACTCAAGTCTAGAGGCATTTTTTACTCCTGCTGGATGTGACATAGAATAATTAATTATTTGCCCAATGTTAAATGTTGAGAAGCAGTACTGTATATTTATTGGGTAAGCAAATTAAATATAGTTCAAGTCTTTAAAAAGGCTGTGCATGGGCCAAGAAACAGAAATTTAATCTCAGAGGCTCCCCTGCTTTAATTAGTGGCTTGCTTCTAATTCATAAGCGGAATTTAACATCTATTTTACTTGTTAATCACCGGTTAATGCCCCGTTCTTATTACCCACTATCATGATTTAAAAATTATGGAAATTAGCTTATCCGATAGGAGCCATCGCTCATTGGCGCACCATCAGTTTCTGCATCTCTTTCAAACATCATTCTAATACTCGTTTCAAGAACATCTCCATTTGCCTCACTTTGTTCCTTTTTCAAGGCCGCTTGCAGTTGCGATATGTCACCTGCGCAGTCGCCCATTGGCCAGAGTGCTGCACGCGCTAAATTTCTCTTTCGTGACATGAGTCCTTGAAGCAAACAGTCAAAAGAATGCTCCTGATAACCTGCATGGATCGCCATGGGCATATGGATCTGAACTGGATACTTTTGTCCGATGCGGTGAACTCGGTCATTACATTGCTCTTCAACAGCAGGATTCCACCAGCGAGATAAGTGAATAACGTGAGTGGCGGCAGTTAATGTCAAACCTGTTCCTGCCGCTTTGGGACCGAGAACTAATAAGTCAAAGCCCCCATCCTGTTCAAGATGACGCTGGAATTTACGTACAATAGCCTGACGCTTTTGGATAGGTGTATCGCCATTTATGTGAGCAATTTCCTCAAGGCTAAACTCTTGTCGTGCTAACTCCATAAAGCGGAATTGCATCTTTCGATGCTCAATGAAAACCAGGACACGTTCACCTTTTGATCTAATTTGATGCAGAATTTTAAAGCATGCAGTCAGGCGAGCAGAAGCATCGATAAAACTCTGACTGTTCCCACTCATCTCCATCGCCGGGTGAACCGAAACGCCACGTATATGCTGTAGCATTTTCAATGCGGCGCCAGGACCACCTTGCGAAAGTTTGAGCCGGGCAGTTTCGTAGGCAATTGCCTGCCCTTCAGGCATTAAACGAGGATGCAGAAAACGTGTTTTAGAGGGCAGCTCTTTCGCAACATCTTCTTTTAAACGACGAAACGCTAAAGGCGGTAACTGATTACGGGGTTCAAAAATCTGCTGATAAAGTTGAAGCATATTCAGTTCATCAGGTTCGCTGTAAAGGCTGTTGAAATTACGTAAGGTATCCAGAGACCCAGGGGCCAGTTGATCCATGACCGCCCATAAGTCACTTGTTGTATTCTCAATAGGTGTGCCTGTAAGGCCAATTCGATAATCAGCATTGATGGCTCGAGCGGCACGTGCGCGAAGCGAATCAGGATTTTTTATTGCCTGGATTTCATCAAAGACAACGGCTGAGAAATGAATTTTCGCAAGGGAATGCTGATAATTGGTGAGCGTTGTGTAAGTTGTTAATATCCAGAAACGGTGGCCTTTACCTTCTTCAATAGCTTCGTGAAGCTGCCGAAAATTCAGTAAGGGAGTACCATCTTTCGTCTCGATACCTTTAGCATCGAAATTTTTATACTGACTTAATGATGAACCATATAGTCGGAGCAAATGTCCGAGCCCTTCGCCATCGGTATGTTGTGCTACCTCTGCATTCCAATTTTCCAGCAGGGATGTGGGTGCCACAATTAATATCGGTCCGCGTTCTTTATTGCTGGCAGTATTGACTTGGTTGTTCTCTTTTAACCAGCGAAGAAATGCAATGGTTTGAAGCGTTTTACCCAATCCTTGTTCATCTGCGTTCAATATGCCAGGCATCCCTGACTTCCAGGAAGTAAGTTGCAGGCTAAAGCTTTCTAGCTGATGCAATCGTAATGCGGTTTTAACGCCTGTAGGCAATTGTTCGTCGATAAATACAGGACGTTTTGTAAGGTCCGGTCTCCAGGATATTTCCTCAAAATTATCTTTGGTATCCAGGATAACCGTAGCAGCAGGTAGGTTATCAACTGTTGGCTTATCTTTGTTTTCTGTTATTTCTGTCGAGCCTTCCATCTCTTTAAGATCAGCCAATCGTTTTTCAAGTGCGCCTAACGTGTCTTCGGCAGCTTTGATTGGATAAGAAGCGACCTCAATTTCCTGTTGCGATGCATCTATAGCAATACGTATTTGCTCGCAGACATTTGCGAGCGCTTGGCTATCCATCGCATCAATAATTTTGGCCAGGGCGTCGGGGATTACCTCTGGTAACCAGGTTGTTTCGCCAGTCATGTGAGCAGAAACAGCACCTTTTTGATAAAGCAAAATACCTTTAACGCGTTCGGAATATTCAACGGTTTCAATAAAAGCGGGACCTGAAGCAGCTTCAATAGCTTCTTCCTCGCCGACCTCATCGAGCCCATCCAGCTTACCTGATTGCCTGAGATATTTTTCAACAGCATCGGTAATTGCAGGTCGTGGGTTTGCTATAAAAGCACGTCGTTCTTCAGGTGCAGACTTTTGTTTCTGTACCATGATGTCAAGAATAGGACGTGCGCTTCGGTCAATGACCAGATAATTACCTTCACCAACACGATAAGCGGAAAGAGTCCCTTGAGTTCTGACACGCTGCTGGAAACGACGTAAAGTTTGTTCACGTAACTCACCTGCAGCTTCGCTGACAGCTTCTCCATTATTTTCAAGTTCTTCTATGTTCCTGCCAGAAAAAGGGACTATCTCGAAATCGTCAGCGCCATTTGCGCTGCTGGAAATAGAAAAACGATCAGCAATGCAGACTTCTAAACCCTGCATAAAATCGGTCATCGATACCCTAACGGCATTGATCTCATTTCCCATCTGGATGCCGGGATCGAGAGACTGCCTGAAACGAGCCAGCGATTCCCAGTCGGATGCTTCACCGCCGCCTGGTGTAAATTTTTCCGCGACTTCAATGGCCTCCATCATCCACAATGGCAACCGGCGTAACCCCTGAGATGTAGCTAAAATTGCCCCTGTTCGTTGTGGTATTTGGCGAACACCGTTGCGTAGCCATTCATACTGTAAACGAAAAGTATCGCTACCTAATGAACCTTCAATGTCGGTTTTTAATGTCAGATCGACAAGAGGGGGTAAGCACAAATTCTGTGCTGTTTCTGAGTCAAGCAGGCCAGCCAGCCGATGACTCATTTGTATAGAGTCGTGACTTATGTACAAAGGTTCTTCAAATTCTTCCGCCAGGGCTTTCAGATCAGCTATAGCGAAAGCTAAGGCGCGATCGTTATGTGTGAGGCCAGATAATGTTGCGAATTGCTGCCGTTTAAACAGACGGCTGATTAAACTCTGTTTTTCTTCAGCGATATTCAGAGTGATCTTTTCTGCATTATGATTGAAGGTAAATGTCATGACAGATACTCAATTTGTTCACGCACTTTATCCTGCCAGCCGCTCAAATGTGGAATAGCAGCTGAGTTCGGTAGCATACGGATTTGTTCGCAATTGTATTTTAATTGGTACAGTTCTGGGCTGTATTTATTAGCACTTCGGAAAATATGAACTTTATAACTGTGTGAACCTTCAATGACGATGCATTTACCAATTTGTAAAATGAGCAATGAGGTTTTATCACGATTACCAAGTGCCGTTTGAATTCCAAAGTTCAGCGTTGAAGAGTCCCTCATAGAACCTTTCATTTCTTTTGCTTTTAAGGAGGCCATGCTGCTAAATGCCACCCACGCTGCAGTGATTTTCCCTTGGTTATAAAGCCCTAACCAAAATTCCCGCCGTGGTTCCCACATATGGCTGTCTTCAACTTTTGAGACCACATCCAGGAAGAACAAAATGTTCTCACGTGTCAGCCAGTTGATGATGAGGTTACGGCATTGTTCATCTACGCTACCCCATACTCCACCACGACTCAGGCGTGGATCTTGGTATAAAGCTACAAGTGTTTCAGTCAGAAAACGTGAGAGTTTTTCGTCGGGTTGCTTATACAGCCAATGTGATAACAACGCATTGATAGCCTCAGAAGCGCCATCCATTAACGCGTTACTTTTGCCATCGGGTTTCAACCAGGAAAATAGCTTCTCAATAGCTGCTTTTTCATGTAATTCAGGCCTAAGCAATGCGATATACGCCAGATGAGCATGCGACATTAAACCCGGCTCGTGCGGGCGTGTGATGCCAAATTGTTTGAGCTCTTTCCACGGTGAGTCCATCATCACCATTTTTTCGGCCAGCGCTTGATGCGCCTGCTTAGCATCAAAGAATTGAGGCAATTGTTCGATAACATCCTTCCATTTATCGCTCATGTGCTCGCTGGCGATATCAAGACAGTTTTTAATTTTGGTTGTGTGCGCTGAACCAGGTTCGTAGCTGCGGATGTATGCCGAAATCATTGCGGAAATAAAGGATGATGAGTCCGTAACAATAGTTTCCCGCAGATAAAACTCTTGCAGCGCGGTAAAGTCGTCTTGAGTTCTGAATTCTTTATCAAAAACAATCGGTGCGCCGGAGCAGATGAATGACATTTTCACCTCATCCCATTGCCAGCTCTCTACATACGTAAGAAGCTTGCGTAAAACCTTTTCACGATCGCGTTCGGCAATATCTTTGACTACGTCTGGCCAGCGCTCATGAATGGCTTGAATCTTGGCCGATAAACCTTTTGATACCGCTATTGCTGGCTTGAAAACGGCGACTGGCTTCAGAAAGATATCGCTCAATTTCATGGCATGCTCTTCTTCAACGGTTCAATCAGACGCTTACGAATGTCTTCAATTTCCGCAGCATTGGCTGGAGTATGCATAATAATGCGAAGATCGATGCGGCGATTCATTGCCATATTCTGTTGTGTGTCGTTAGGGCGAACAGGGCGCATTTTACCGTACCCCGCAACTGAAAGAACTGGCTGATGCCGCATATTGAAATGTGCGACCAAATCCGGTGCAGCCGCAAGCATGCTGGTAAATGTCGTTATTGCACGATTAGTCGAAAGATTCAGGTTATAAACATCATCACCTTTCGAGTCAGTATGGCCTTCAATCTGGACTGCCTCAATGATGGCGAATGAAGGATTACAGCTTTTATTCCAACCCGCATTCTGGTTAAAGGTATAGCAGGGCAGGAGTGAGTCGAGGGTTTTTGCCAGCGCTTCGACAATCTTTCGCTTGTCATCGCTTAAGGCAAAACTATTGCTGATAAATAGCCCTTCGCCCTGGAAGCGCAGAGTTCCTTCCTCAGGAATCACATCAACTGGCAACAATGGGAAAGACTGTTTGAGATTATCGCGTAGCTGATAAAGCAGGTTAAGGCGAGCTATTGCTGCGCGAGACATATACTGTTCCAAAGGATCGACTCGCTTCAAAACTGCTATTTCTGAGCGGAGATCTTCGATCGTTTTATCGCGTGATTGAACCGCGCGTTCATATTCGTCGCGGGGAACAGTATTTTTATCGTTATACCGGCTGGCAAAGAATGCGAGCAGCACCATAACAATAAACAGGAAGCTCACCGTCATGTCCGTCATTGAAACAAAGACGGATTCTTCTTCCTCTTCATTTGAACGCTTACGATTGGCGTTCCCTCTCATGACATGCGTCCCTGTTTAGGTGCAAAGTTTTCCGCCTGGTCGACAATACTCTGCATGGTATCCAGTGCTGGCATTAACGCGGACTGCATAGTTTTAACGTGATCGAAAAGTGTTTCCACAGACGTTGCAACTTGCTCCTGATAAGAGTCGAACGCCTTGCCGAGTTTCTCATCAATGCTATCCAGTCGTTCGCCCTGGCCACGTAATGCAGTGATCAGAGACTGAAGGTTCGTCAAAGTGGATTCAACCGCACGCTGCTGTCCACCCAACGTCTCTTGCGCTGCCGACAGAGTCATAGCGGATTGCTCTGCATTCGTTTTCGCTGCGGTGGCAATAGCTGAAAGGCTATTCTCGCTGCTCTCACGCAGTTGACGCGTGCTGACTTCAATACGTTCCATCATCGAGCGGATCGGATCGGCTGCGTCAGTAAGCGATTGAGCCGACGAGCGGAAGCTACCTGATGCATTTTCAGAGGCAATGGCTCCCTCTTTAATACCCTCTGAAGCACGACGTAAAGCGGTACTTGTTTCGTCAAGCATGCCCATGACGTCTTCCAGTTTTTCCGCAATGGTGGAAATAGGGGAAAGAAGTTGGCTGCTGGCGTTCTGAGTCATCGTTTCTGTCGCTTTGGTAATTTCTCCGGCTGTATTACCAAATGCGCTCAGAATGTGTGTCGCAGCCTGGCCGATGGAATCGCTCGCTTGTGAAGCTGATTCTGACATGCGAGCTTGCGCGGCTTCTGCGCCCTGTTTTGCTGCGGTTTCCAGTTCTGTACGGATCCCAAGAGCGGCGGCCTTCATATCTGCAGCTGCTTCGCCCATTGCTCTTGCGCCATCACCCGTATTGTCTTTAATCCCTTGTAGCGTTGAGTTCATGGTTGCGAGTAGATTTTCGGCACCTTGATTGAATGCAGACGTTGCCGTTTCCGCTGTTTGTGACATGCCTTCCCGCAGCGTTTCAACGGCCAGACCTAAGCGTCCAATAGCGCTTTCCATTTCGTTGCCCATTTTCCCTGAGCTTTGATCCATTCTTTCCGCGAGCAATTTGATTTGATCGCCTGCCAGCGAAATGCGTTCACTGGCTTGCGTTAAGGCCCGGCCAACATCTTCAGAAAAACGCGACGAGAGGCTTTGTACCATTTCGCCGACACCATCATTGCCTAAGCGGCTAACTTGTTCGATGACGGGGGTAATTGCGGAGCTGATGGATTCTGATATCGCTCTTGGCAGATCTTCGCGAAGTGGGCGACCAATTTCTGCCACCATCTCAAGTCCCAGCTTGCGGAAATGTTCTCGACTTTCAATCGTGGCCTTTAGCTGACGAATGGATAAATCCTCCAGACTGATAAATGTCAGGCGTTTTTCAATCAAACTATTTAGGCTATGAACCCTTTTTTCCAGCTGTGACGTGCCGCTACGCAAGCCTATGGTAAAAACTATTGAGCAGCATAGGCCCGTCAGCGACATGATGAACTTCGCTGAGGCGATGGTAAGTAAACCTTCTAATGCCGCGCTGCCGCCATCGTCTAGCGAGGTGCTCATCGAATTAAGTGCAGAAATCAAGCCGAGGAAGGTCAGAGACAGACCAATAGTTACAAACAAGCCCGGAACGATGCGCCAGAAGCCCTGTGTGAAATGCAAATCATCCAAATTAAAAAACTGACTAGGGCGAACGGCATTGCGCACCACAAGGGTACCGTCCTGATCGTCGACAATATGGGTTTCCCGATATTCCTTCCATGCCTCGGCTACATTTTGCTGTTCTTCGGTCACGTTTAAGTCGGCGATAGCGGCATCGATATTGGTAACATGCAGGCTAAATTCATCTTCGGGGGTTTTGGAAATAATGGAATGGATGCTGCCAAGCGCAGTAAGGCGACGTTTAACCAGTTTTCGCCAGCGTACAACGGTAATACAAAGTGCGACGACTAAAAAGATAGTCACATAGCCGGGAGCCGCATCATTCTTCAATATTGAAGCAAAATACAAAATGCCATTACGCACCAGCACGCCGGGGGCCAGCAAGATGTCCATTTTTTACACCATAAGTAACAAGGAGGGGAGAATATTCTTTTATGAGATTACTCTAATTGATTTCCTGGATCTTATCTATGCTTCAGCGGCGCACGGTAGTTAGGCTTATTTGAAAATTTAGTTCTAAAAATCAGAGGATTGCGTTGGTTAGGATGTTCTCTAAGAAAATTGGTCCGATATGACTCATAAGCATTCTCAATGTTAATGACATTTTCTCAGTCATTTACCTAAGGCATTTGGTGCTTGTACTCATTCACGTGCGCTGTATGATTTTGCCCATCTCATTATTTCATCTGGCGTTTGCCGTATCGATAAGGTTGTCGATCGCAGACGGTAGATCATTCATGAAAGCTTTCTTGGAAACACTATGTCTAACACTAACTTCTCTCAAACGGCCGCCTTTATCTGGTCGGTCGCCGACTTGCTTCGTGGTGACTTTAAGCAATCCCAGTACGGGCGCGTGATTCTGCCGTTTACGCTGTTACGCCGTCTTGAGTGCGTGTTAGCACCCACCAAAGAGGCAGTGGTTGCACAAGCGGAACAGCTGAAGGCCAGCCCATTGCCGGAAGAAGGGCGAGAGAAGTTCCTGTTACGTGCCACCAAAGGCCTGTCGTTCTTCAATACCTCGCCGATGGATCTGGGCAAGATGGGGCAGAACGACATCAAAGAAAACCTGGAGAACTACGTTCAGTGCTTCTCAAAGGATGCGCGTGAAATCTTCGAGCATTTCAAATTCAGCGAGTTTGTTGGCCTGCTGGATGATGCAAACCTGCTGTTCAAAATCGTTAAAAAATTCGCCACCACAGATCTGAGCCCGAAGGCGATTTCTAATCATGAAATGGGGCTGGTGTTTGAAGAACTGATCCGTCGTTTTGCGGAGAGTTCAAACGAGACGGCCGGGGAGCACTTTACCCCACGCGATATCGTGCGTTTGACCACTTCGCTGGTGTTTATGGAAGATGACGAAGCGTTGTCGAAAGACGGTATCATCCGCACCATTTATGACCCGACAGCCGGTACCGGCGGTTTCCTCTCCTCCGGCATGGAATACGTGCACGAACTGAACCCAAAAGCGGTGATGCGCGCATTTGGCCAGGAGCTGAACCCGGAGTCTTACGCCATCTGTAAAGCCGATATGCTGATCAAAGGTCAGGATGTCAGCCGCATCAAGCTGGGCAACACGCTTTCCAACGATCAGCTGCCGCTGGATCAGTTCGACTACATGCTGTCTAACCCGCCGTTTGGCGTGGACTGGAAAAAGATTGAAGGCGAGATTAACGACGAACATACGCAGAAAGGCTTTAACGGTCGCTTTGGCCCGGGCCTGCCGCGTGTTTCCGACGGTTCGCTGCTGTTCCTGATGCACCTGATCAGCAAAATGCGCGACAACCACAATGTGGATGGCAGCGTAAGCAACGGTGGGCGTATCGGGATCATCCTCAACGGTTCACCCCTGTTTACCGGCGGGGCGGGCAGCGGCGAGAGCGAAATCCGCCGTTATATTCTGGAAGCCGATTTGCTGGAAGGCATTGTCGCGCTGCCAACGGACATGTTCTACAACACCGGCATTGCCACCTATGTCTGGATCCTCTCCAACAAGAAAACGCCTGAGCGTAAAGGCAAAGTACAGCTGATTGATGGCACCAACCTGTGCGGCAAAATGCGAAAATCTCTGGGTTCCAAGCGCAACCTGATGGGCGAGGACGACATCAAGCTTATCACTCGCACCTTTGGTGAGTTTGAAGGGGTGGATGCGACGTCTCTTGAAGCGTTAGGCCTGAATAAAGCACCTGAGCAAAAATCTAACCGTGGTCGCCAGTCTGCAACTGCCAAAACCGAAGCACCGAAAACCTTCGCCAGCAAAATCTTTAATAGCACCGATTTTGGCTACCGCCGCCTGACCATTGAGCGCCCATTGCGTTTGTCAGCACAGGTGACCGATGAAGCTATTGCCACTCTGCGCTTTGCCACCAAACCACTGAATGCACCGATGGAACGTTTATATGAAGAGTTCTCCGCACAGTGGCAAAACGATAACTATGGTGACTTTACCGATATCGAAGTGGAAGCCCGCGCGATTATCAAAGCTGAATTTGCCGAGCTGAAAGAGAAGCAAATTAAAGACCTGCTGGATAGCAAACTATGGCTGGCACAACGTGCATTGATGAATAAGGCACAGCAAATCCAGACGGCGTTGAGCGCTAAAGCTGGTGGCAAAGAACGGGTGAGCAATGATTTCAATGAGTTCCAGTTGACACTCAAAGGCGCGATCAAAACCGCAGGCGTTAAGCTGGATACCAAAGAGAACAAACAGTTTATCGATGCCATCACCACTAAAAACCCTGCCGCTGAACCAGTGGTGAAAAAAGTGCTAAAAGAAGCCGCACAGCCGCTGTATGGTGCGTTTGAATACAAAGACAAAGTGGTGGAGTTCGAGCAGGATGGCGACTTACGCGATAACGAAAACGTGCCGCTAAATCCTGCCATCGCCACCAGCGATCTGATTGAAAATTACTTTAAAGCCGAAGTGCTGCCGCACGTTGCCGATGCCTGGATTAACGCTGATAAGCGCGATGCCAAAGACAATGAAGTGGGTATTGTCGGTTATGAAATTCCATTTAATCGTCATTTCTATGTCTATCAGCCGCCACGCCCATTAGAAGAGATTGATGCCGATCTGGATGCCGTAAGCGCCGAGATTATGAAGCTGCTGCAGGAGGTACATTCCTGATGGCTAAATATAAGGCGTATCCGGAATATAAGGATTCTGGGGTGGAGTGGTTGGGGGCAATCCCCCTTGATTGGGAAGTAGTAAATTTGAAGTTTGTCGTGAATTTATCGACTGAAAAAAGTGCCTTTATGGATTGTAGATATGTAGGCATGGAAAATATTTCGAGTAATGATGGGAAATATATAGCTAAAGAAGATATCTCTCCGGAAGGAGCATCGTTGTCATTTAAAGTGAATGATGTACTTTTCGGTAAACTTCGTCCTTATCTTGCTAAATCATGGCTAGCAACATTCGCAGGCATTTGTTCTTCTGAGTTTTTAGTGTTAAGAACAGAGCAGTTACATCCTCGGTTTCTGAATTATTTTTCACTTACAAAGGAGTTTATTGAACAAGTAAACTCGTCCACATATGGCACTAAAATGCCGAGAGCTAGCTGGGAGTTTATTGGCTCGCTGCCTGTACCGACTTGTTCATTCAAACTTTCAAAAATAATTGCAACCTTCCTCGATCACGAAACCGCAAAAATCGATAACCTGATCGAAAAGCAACAGCAACTGGTTGAACTGCTAAAAGAAAAACGTCAGGCAGTGATTAGCCATGCCGTCACAAAAGGGCTAAACCCTGATGTGCCGATGAAAGATTCTGGTGTTGAGTGGTTGGGGGAAGTGCCGGAGCACTGGCGTGTAAGTCGCATTAAGAACTATGCAAAAATAGAAAGTGGACACACTCCAAGTAAAACGAAATCTGAGTACTGGGTTAATTGTAATATCCCATGGGTCTCTTTGAATGATTCAAAACAACTAAAAAATATAGATTATATTGAAGATACTTTTTATAAAATAAGTGAGTTGGGAATGGCTAATTCCTCTGCTCATCTATTACCAGCGCGCGCTGTTGTTTTTACACGAGATGCATCTATTGGGCTTAGCGCTATAACTACTAAACAAATGGCAGTGTCTCAACATTTGATTGCCTGGATATGTAATGAGAAGTTTATTATTCCTGAGTTCTTACTTCTAGTATTTTATGCAATGGAGGCGGAGTTCGAACGTTATACTTTCGGAGCTACGATAAAAACTATCGGGATGGATAATGTTAGAAGTTTAAAGTCAGCATTCCCATCAATTGAAGAACAACATACATTAATATACTGGGCCTTCAAGCAAATTGAGAGCATTAAAGAATCCATTAGCAAAGTAGAAGATATGATGGATCTTTTACAAGAACGTCGCACCGCCCTAATCTCCGCGGCCGTCACCGGCAAAATCGACGTACGCAACTGGGTTGCACCAGACACCAGCGATATTGAGGTATCACAGGAGGCCACAGCATGAGTATGGATACCACCAAAGAGCTGATTTTCCAGGATGAAATGATTGCTCAGATGATCGAGCGAGGCTGGGTTCGTGGCAAACCAGAAGGCTATGACCGCGAACGTGCCTTGTACTCGCAGGATGCGATTGCCTTTGTGCAAAACACTCAGCCGTTGGAGTGGGAAAAGTTTTCCAAAATTTACCCCACCGATACCGAGCGCCATTTCCTCGACTTGCTGGTGGCGCAACTTAAAAAAGCCGATAACAACGCCACCGATCAGCTGTCACGCACTTACGGTACGCTGGGCGTATTGCGCCATGGAATCAAAAGCCACAATGCGCGCTTTTCGCTATGCCAGTTTAAGCCCGAGCACAATCTCAACCCGGAAACCCTGACTCGCTATAAACAGAATATCTGCCGTGTGGTGCCGGAACTGGTTTACAGCCCGTATGCCACCAAAGCGGCACTGGATGAAACCGGTTCAATAGCGAAAAAATGGCGCATCGATCTGGTGCTGTTTATCAACGGCCTGCCGATTGCCACACTTGAACTGAAATCTGAGTTCAAGCAAGCGGTGCAAAACGCGATCAAACAATATAAGAAAACGCGTTTACCGAAAGACCCGGTAACCAATAAGCCTGAACCGCTGCTCACTTTTAAACGTGGCGCACTGGTGCACTTTGCCGTCAGCCAGTATGAAGTGTTTATGGCGACCAAACTGGCGGGTGATGACACCTTCTTCCTGCCGTTTAACAAAGGCACCCAAGAAGGCGGCGCGGGTAATGAAATCCCAGAAAATGAAAACGAGTACGCCACCAGCTACCTGTGGAATGAAGTCCTACTGCCGGACAACTTGCTGAAAATCCTCGCCAGTTTTGTGCATCTACAAATAGAAGAAAAAGAAGACTGGAACGGGCTAAAAGTTAAAAAAGAGAGCCTGATCTTCCCGCGTTACCATCAGTGGGATGTGGTGAATAAACTGATTAGCGCCGCTGCGGTAGAAGGCACTGGCCATAAATATCTGATTCAACACAGCGCCGGTTCTGGTAAATCTAACTCGATTGCCTGGACTGCCCACCAGCTTTCCCGGTTATATGATGAGAAAGGCGAGAAGCAGTTCCATTCGGTGATTGTGGTTACGGACCGTACCGTGCTGGACGACCAGCTTCAGGACACCATTTACCAGTTTGAACATGCGGATGGTGTTGTCGGGCGCATCAACAATAAAGAAGGCGATGGCTCGAAATCAGAAAAGCTCGCCAGCGCGCTGGAAAACTCACAGCCGATTATTATCGTTACCATCCAGACCTTCCCGTTCGTACTGAAAGCCATCGAAAACAGCGTCAGCCTCAAACAGCGTAAATATGCGGTGATCGCCGATGAAGCACACTCCTCGCAAAGCGGTTCTACGGCGCGTCAGCTCAAAGAAGTGCTGATGAAAGACGAAGCGGATGAGGAAGTGGTGCTGTCGTCGGAAGATATTCTGGATGCCACCATCGCCGCACGTAAAAACAGCAACAATCTTAACTACTATGCGTTTACCGCCACGCCAAAAGCTAAAACTTTGGAGCTGTTTGGCCGTCGCCCGAATCCTCTGGAACCCGCATCAAAAACCAATAAGCCGGAAGCCTTCCACGTTTACTCCATGCGCCAGGCCATCGAAGAAGGCTTTATTCTTGATGTGCTGAAGAACTACACCAACTACAAAGTGGCGTATAAGTTGCTGCAAAAACTGGACGACCCTGACCGGGAAGTGGACAGCAAAAAAGCCAAAATCAAACTGAACCAGTGGGTCGTGCTGCACGAACACAACGTCTCGCAAAAAGTAAAAGTGATTGTTGAGCACTACCGCAAGCATGTAATGCATTTACTGGGTGGGCAGGCCAAAGCGATGGTTGTCACCAGTTCACGCAAAGCGGCAGTGCGCTACAAACTGGCGTTTGATAAATACATAGCTGAGAACAACTACCAGAAGATTAACGCCATGGTCGCGTTTTCGGGTGAAGTGGAATTTGTGGAGAGTGACCACAATAGCCTCGCACTGCTGAATCAGAAGTTTACCGAAACCAATATGAACACGGGGCTGAAAGGCCGGGATATGCGCAAAGCCTTTGATAGCGATGATTATCAGGTGATGCTGGTGGCGAATAAGTTCCAGACCGGTTTTGACCAGCCGAAGTTGTGTGCCATGTATGTGGATAAAGCGCTCGGTGGCGTTGAGTGCGTACAGACGCTCTCGCGCCTGAACCGTACTTATCCGGGCAAAGCTCAGTCGGGGACTTTCGTTCTCGATTTCTACAATGAACCCGAAGAAATTCTGGAGGCCTTCCAGCCTTACTTCCAAACAGCAGAACTGACCGATGTCAGCGATCCACAACTGGCCTTTGAGCTATTCCAGAAGCTGCGCACCAGCGGTATCTTCCTGTGGAATGAAGTCGAGCAATTCTGTGACGCCTTCTTCACGAAAAACAAATCCAACGCTGCGATCAGCAATATCTGCAAGCCTGCCGTTGAGCGTTGGAAGAAGCGTTACACCTCCGCTATTGATGCGTATGTGCTGGCAAAAGAAATCTTTGAGCGCACGAAAAAAACCAACGATGTGGTGCTGATCACCAACGCTGAAAACAGCTTCAAAGACTGTAAACAAGAAAAAGACAAACTGGATATTTTCAAAAAAGATCTTGGCAGCTTTGTCCGCTTCTATGAGTTTATGTCGCAAATCGTTGAGTACGATGACAAGGAACTGGAGAAGCTCAGCCTGTTTGCCCGCCATCTGCGTCCGTTACTGCACGAGCAGCGCATTGAAGAAGACGAGATTGATTTAAGCAATGTGGAGATGAGCCATTACCGCTTATCAAAACTCCATGAGCAGCATCTCAAGCTTCAGGAGGATGCCGAAGAGTACAAAATCGAGCCGGGCAATGACATTGGCACAGCCAAACCGAAGGATAAGAAAGAAGAGTTCCTGTCCAATATTCTGGCGCGCCTCAATGACCTGTTTATGACGGATAACCTTAGCGACAAAGACATGATCAACTATGCCTTTACCGTGCGCGATAAGTTATCGGAAAACCTGGCAGTGATGACGCAGATAGCCAATAACACCCGAGAACAAGCCATGCTGGGGGATTTCCCTAAAGCGATTGATGATGCGGTGATGGACAGCAGCGATGCCCAGCAAGAGATGATGATGCAGTACCTGTCTAATCCTGAGCTGGCGAAAGGTTTTGCGCGGGTGGTGTTTGATATGTTGAAAGGGGCGTAGTTTTTGGGCCAACGGGCAGTGGGGCGTTTAGTTGATAGTTAGGAAGGTATTTCCCTTATCATTTTTCGCCTTATCTGTGTCAAGGGATAAATTATGACAATTGTTATTAATTCAGATGGTTAACAAGGAAATTAAAGGATGAAGGCTAAAGAAGCCAAGTTGCTCAACTTTCTGCAGACTGCACCTCAGCTAGTCATCCCGATCTACCAGCGTATTTACTCCTGGAGCCTGAAAGAGTGTGAACAGCTGTGGGATGATATTGTCCGTTGTGGATTGGATGAGAACAATCAAGGGCACTTTATCGGTTCCGTTGTGTATATCGAAAATGGACTTTATTCGGTGACGTCTCAATCACCCTTGTTGATCATTGATGGTCAACAGCGCGTCACTACAGTGTCATTGTTGATCGCAGCTTTAGCCGAAGCTGTGGGCGAGCAAGAGATTATTGAAGGGTTCAGTCAAGCCCAGTTACGTGGTTTCTATTTGACTAACCCCTTATTGTCAGGCGAGAAGCGTTATAAACTTATTCTGTCGCAAACGGATAACGAGACGTTACGTGCAATTATCGATGGAAAATCTCAGCCGGAGAATTACTCTTTACGTGTTACGGAAAACTTTGAGTACTTTAAAGATAAACTAAACAATGAAAAATTGTTGGAGACTGTCTGCAAAGGGCTTAGCAAATTGATTGTGGTGGATATCTCTCTCCAGCGCGACCATGATAATCCACAGCTTATATTTGAAAGCATGAACTCAACGGGTAAAAAATTAAGTCAGGCCGATCTCATTCGCAATTATATCCTCATGGGGCTAGAAAATGAGCGCCAAACGACGTTGTATAATGATCACTGGCGTAAAATGGAACTTCTGTTTGGTCAGGAAGCTTACTCCGAACAATTCGATGCTTTCATGCGTCACTACCTAACGGTAAAAACCGGCGATATACCTAAGATTGATGATATTTATGAGGCGTTTAAGCAGTACTTTCGTCGCAATAGTCAATCTGTTGAATCTGCTGTTGCTGATATACATAAATATGCCATCTACTATTGTGCCATTGCGTTAGGTATTGAAAAAAATAAACACCTTAAAGAGATATTCCATAATATCCGCGAGTTGAGAATGGATGTTGCATATCCGCTGATGCTGGAGCTGTATGATAACTACCAGCTGGATATTCTGAACCTAAGCGACTTCGCCGAAGCCCTGCGCCTGATGGAAAGCTATGTATTTCGTCGCGCAGTATGTGCCATACCAACCAACTCAATGAATAAAACCTTTGCCGGGTTGAGTAAAAGTTTTGATAAGAACCAATATTTGGAGAGCCTCAAAGCTGCGTTTACGCTGCTGCCATCTTATCGTCGTTTCCCGACAGATGAGGAGTTTAAGAGGGATATTCAGACCCGCGATCTTTATAACTTTAGAAGTCGTAGCTATTGGCTCAGAAGGCTTGAAAATCATAAGCATAAAGAACCGATCCCGGTAGATGAATACACTATCGAACACATCATGCCGCAGTGCGATAATCAAACAGAGAAAGTGCCCGCGGCATGGAGAGCTGAGCTAGGAGATGAATGGCAGCGGGTATGGGAAACATGGCGTCATTCGCTGGGTAACCTGACATTGACGGGCTATAACTCTGAGTATAGCAATCGCTCATTTGCTGATAAGCGCGACATGGAAGGTGGTTTCAAATACAGTCATTTACGCTTGAATGACGGGCTTTCGTCTCATGATAAATGGAGTGAGGAAGCCATTATAGCCCGTGCAAAAAAAATGGCAGAGCAGGCAATCAGTGTCTGGCCAAGTGCCAATCTTCCCGAAGATATTCTAAAAAACTATCAGCCTAGGAGTGAAGGTAACCTCACTTATGGCTTTGAAGACCATCCTTATCTGGTTAAAGAGCATTTTCAGATGTTGTTTGAGGCGTTCCGTAAAGCAACGTTGGCCCTTGACCCTTGTGTCACAGAGGTCTTCCTGAAGCTTTATATTGCTTATAAAGCTGAGGTGAATTTTGTGGATGTTGTACCGCAAGCAAAGCGGCTGCGTCTTTCACTGAATATTCCATTTTCTGAAATTAATGATCCGCGTGGATTATGCAAAGATGTCACTAGTTTGGGTCGATGGGGAAATGGCGATGTTGAGATCGGATTCGAGAAGCTAGAAGATTTACCTTACGTTATGTCTTTAGTCACACAAGCATTTGAGCGACAAATGGATAATTAGTCTTTAATAAATGCAAGGGCTGAAAATAGCCCTTGCATTTATTATATTCGAGGAAATAAAGGCTACTTTATAAACTCGTCGAAAATACTCGGTATAGATAGTCAATAATACCTATCTGGATTTTCTTGCTCTTGGATGTAATTCACTCTATTTAACGATGATCACCGGCTTTTTTATCCATTTTTTTGTCCCTGATCCGCCCCAACTTGATCGTCACCTGTTTAGGCATTTCATCCAGATTATCCTCTCGTAGTCCCATTACCACGTTATAACCTATTCGCAGCGACCGATCGCCCAGACGTGGCAGAGGGGCCAGTTTAATGGGGATAGTCAGTTTCAGGCTGGCGTCGTAATCGCAGCCCAGATAAACACGCATCAGGGTAAACACTGCGCAGTTGTTATTACCTCATCAGATTCAGATAGTAAATTTTGTATATTGCAGAAAGCTTGCGGGTCACGACACCGTTTGTTACGTCGGTTTCTTCTGCCTCAGGCTTACGCGCGATTAGCACTCTACAGCCTTTCATATTCCGAGTTAAATAATCAAAATACCGCGATCCCAAGCCCTGACTTTATTTCTCGTAACGTTTCTTGCGTCACCGAATTGGCCTGTTCGCTGCCGCGTTTCAGAATTGCCATTAATTCGCCCTTATCCTGCATAAATATCGCCCGACGTTCACGCATGGGCGCGATAAGTTCCTGCAAACAGTTTTCCAGCTCGTTCTTGCACGTCTTGTCACCCAATCCGCCCTGCTGATAATGCGCTTTCATCGCGGCCACTTTGGCTTTATCCGGATGAAACGCGTCGAGATAAGTGAACACTACGTTGCCGTCGATTTGGCCCGGATCGCTGACCTTCAGATGCTTCGGATCGGTATACATGGCGCTCACTGCGCGGTGAATAGTCTCTTCGCTGGCAGAAAGGTGCAGCGTATTGCCGAGCGATTTCGACATTTTGGCGCTGCCATCGATGCCGGGCAGGCGGCTGGTGTCGCTCAGCATCGCTTTGCAGTGGCGCAGTACGGGCGCGGGCAGCAGGCTATTCATCTTGTGGACGATTTCGTTAGTTTGCTCAATCATCGGCAACTGGTCGTCGCCAACGGGAACCACTTCAGCCTTGAATGCGCTAATATCCGCCGCCTGGCTGATGGGGTAAACCAGAAAACCGACCGGCAGCGAGCGGGCAAAACCTTTCTGCGCGATCTCGTTTTTCACCGTCGGGTTACGCTCCACGCGCGCGACGGTGACAATATTCATATACAGCGCGGTCAGCTCGGCGAGTGCGGGCAGGGCGGATTGCAGACAGATCGTGGTCAGCGTGGGGTCGATGCCCGCTGCCAGATAATCGGCCAGCACTTCGGGAATGTTATCGCGGATTTTATGCGGATGACTGCCGTTATCGGTCAAACCCTGCAGGTCGGCGACCAGTACAAACTGCTGATAATCGTGTTGCAGGGCCACGCGCTGGCGAAGCGAGCCGACAAAATGGCCGAGATGCAAAGGGCCGGTCGGACGATCGCCGGTCAGGATAGTGGTTTTACGGTTCATAAAAGACTCCTTAAATTTTAAAAGCCGAAAGGAGTCTTTAGAAACGCAAAAACCGCCTTTCGGCGGCTATTGAAAATGGGGAAAACACATTTGGGCCGCCTTTAGGAAGGCAGCCACCAGCGGTTAATTGGGTTGACGCTGAGATTTGTGTTCATCAAATTACCGTACCACGGCTGAGCGCAGGGGTAAAGTCATGCTCAGACGTCCCAAATCATCTCGTGTTGGGCCATCGAAAGCGGCTGGTATCCGCTTTCAGTAAATAGAGGCGCAAGACGATTTGGCACCGCGACGGGGGTAAAAAGATCCGAAAAGCGCGCATTAAGTTCCTGGAGCATTCGGTGGGCATTGCCCTGCCCGCGCATCGCAGGTTCAACGAATACAAAACGCAGTTGCGGAGCAGGGTTCTGCGTGGTGATAGCCGCCCAGGTTCCGGCGTTATCCGTCAAAATGGTGCCTGGCAGGATCGTCAGCATCTGAGGATCAAGCAGCCAGGGTGTGGACTCAGACGGAGCGCGAAACACCGCGCGCAGCAGCGCATCGGGTGTGGCGGAGTAGAGTTCCGCCGCTGGTGGGTTCTGCGTTTCGGCACTTTTAAAGCCATTCAAACCCTGCGTAATGCGAAACCCCAGCGACTGGTACAGCGCGACGGCAGCCGCGTTTTCCGCAATCACCTCCAGATAAAACCGCTCAACGCCGCGCATTTTTAATGCATCAAACAGGGGCGCAAGTATGGTTTTTGCCAGCCCCTTTCCGCGAAATGCAGGGCTAATCGCAAACGCCGCCAGCCGGGCTTCGTTGGCCCGACGCGTAATGATGGCGATTGCCGCCGGTTCGTTATCCACCCTCCACACGCAGGAATCTTCCACGCTCATCCCTTCGGCCCGAAAACGCAGCGCAAACGCGTCTGGCGTGAGCGATACCGGAACAAAATAGTCCTCAAAACAGCGTCCAAGAATGTCGGTAAGTTCTGCAAAACTGAAGTGAAGCGCGCTAACGGCGGTCAGTCCCATGGCGATTGTCCCTGTACGGTAGATGGACAGTCAGTGTAGCGGATTACTCGCCAACCAGCTCGATCCGGTTGCCGTCCGGGTCTGCGATCACCGCCTCATAATAGCCATCCCCCGTCATGCGTGGGGCGCTTAGCAATGTGCCGCTCAGGCGGGCGTTTTCGGCCATGCGATCGACATCCGCTTTGCCACCCACGTTGACAGCAATGTGTGCCCAGCCGACATATTCTGGAGCTGTTGGTGCGTCAGCAAGTTCCGGTAACGCCATGAGCTCAATCGTAGGGCCGTCATCGAGCGTAATAAAGTGCGATTCAAATCCAGGACGGTTTTTGCTGACGTAACGTTCGTTACTGCGGCCCGCAAAGACGGTTTCCCAGAAGTGAACCTGCGCGTTCAGATGGCGGGTCCAAAGTGCGACGTGTGCAATGTTCATATTTACCCTCGTTGTCTGCTGTTAACCGTGGAGTGGCGATCGACCATGCGGGTGGGCAGCTCTTCATGCTGCACTTTCTCGCGCGATCGTTCTGCCTGAATAACGGGCTGAAACCAGAAACCATCATACGGTTTGCTGGCGATAATTTGCGGGTGCTGATGAGTTAACTTCATACCAAAACTCCCGTTGATTGACAGGCCGGGCGTCATGCAACATTATGCGCATTGATGCTCGATTTGGATTTTAACAGGATTAATTATGCTCGATTATGCTGCTTTTCCGGAGCAACGGCAAGACCGGATCCGCACGATCCTTCAGCAGAACGGCAGGGTGGTTTGCGCCGAACTGGCGACGCAGATGAAAGTGTCAGAACATACGATTCGCCGTGATTTACATGAACTTAGCAAAGAAGGGTTGTGCAAAAAAGTCTATGGTGGTGCGGTGCTCCAGCTCCCGGATGCCGGTAATTTCTTTAGCCGTGAGCAAAAAAATAACGCAAAAAAAGACACAATCGCGCAGAAAGCGGCAACGTTTATCAAACCCGGCGGCTGTATTTTTGTCGATACCGGCACCACCAATCTCGCGCTGGCGAAGGCGATCCCTGCCGATCTTAGCGTGACGATCGTAACCAATTCCCCGGCGATTGCGGCGGAACTGCTGCGTCATCCGCTGTGCGAAGTGATCATGACCGGCGGACAGATCCAGCGTGCGTCCGGCGGAGCGGTCGGCGCGACGGCGGCGAGCCAGATTCAGGGCATTATTTTTGATCAGGCATTTATTGGCGGCTGCGCAATGGATCCTGAAACGGGTCTGACCGGCTTTGATTTTGCAGACTGCGAGTTCAAGAAAACGGTCATTGCCCAGAGTAATCAAACGCTGGTAGCGCTGACGACGGATAAAATCCCCGGCGTGGCGCGCTTTGTGGTGGCGAAAAGCAGCGATATCGATGTGCTAATCGTCGAAGCCAGTATGGACAAAGATGTTTTAGACGCGTTTGCGACTCAGGATGTTCGCATTGTGTGCGCCTGAGGACTTTGACAGGCAAAACAGGCTACACTCTGACTTTGAGCGCTAAGAGCCGAGGATAAGAACAATGCACTACTCACAGAAAGATCGCGATAATACGGATAAAGCAGAAGGCAAAAACGGCGCGGGCGCTTTGCAGCAAAAGCTGCTCGAGTCGCGTTCGATTATTATTTCCGGTGAAATTGACCAGACGCTGGCAGAAAAAGTGATCACTCAAATGATCCTGCTGCAAAGCGTCAGCAACGATCCAATCAAGCTCTACATCAACAGCCAGGGCGGCCACGTTGAAGCGGGCGACACCATCCACGATTTCATCAAATTTATCCGTCCGGACGTGCATGTTATCGGCACTGGCTGGGTCGCGAGCGCGGGGATTACTATCTTCCTGGCGGCGAAAAAAGAGCACCGTTACGCGCTGCCAAACACCCGCTTTATGATTCACCAGCCGCTGGGCGGCGTGCGTGGACAGGCGACGGATATTGAAATTGAAGCGCGCGAAATTATTCGCATGCTGGAACGCGTGAACAAACTGATTGCTGACGCGACCGGACAGCCGCTGGAAAAAGTGAAAAAAGACACGGACCGTAACTTCTGGATGTCCCCTGCGGAGGCGTTGGACTACGGCATCGTCGGCAAAATCATCAACCACTATGATGATTTAAAGCTGGATTAATCATCCCGTTAGCGCCCGTTGTTCGGGCGCTAACGCACTTCAAATACTACGGCCATCCAGTTCGTTCTGGTATTTTCCGGAAAGGCCGGATAAGGCTCAAGTCGCGTACACGCCCCCGCCCAAATATAAGTGTCTTCGTCGATACGATACCAATGCGCATTGCCTTCCACCGCATCGCCCACGACCGCTCCCTGAACCACCACTCGGCTTCCGGCGAGCAGCTCACGCGCGACTGGCGAGAATATTGACGGACTTTCTTTGCGCGCATACACGCCCATCAGAGTTTTTACGTTGCCGGTGACAGGAAGTTCGGTGAAGGGGCGCATATCTGACCTCATCAAAACACTCTCTTATTAATTAACGATATAAGTCGCAGTGAATCAGGCGATCACGATAAAGGCTGAAACTGTCACAGTGTGTCATGCGAATGGCTGAAGATGAGCTTTTCGCGGCCACTTGACCCACGACAAGGCAGCGCAACGCCGGCTCTTTCATAATCGCGCCTGTCTCTCATCTCACTGGTGCTTTCCATGGCGAATCAACTCAATCTCAACTGGCCGGAATTCCTCGAAAAATACTGGCAAAAACAACCCGTTGTGCTGAAAAATGCCTTCCCGAATTTTATCGATCCGATCACGCCAGACGAGCTGGCAGGGCTGGCGATGGAGCCAGAGGTGGATAGCCGTCTGGTGACCCATTTCAACGGTGAATGGCAGGCCAGTAACGGTCCGTTCGAGCACTTCGATGGCCTCGGCGAAACCGGCTGGTCGCTGCTGGCGCAGGCGGTTAACCACTGGCATATGCCGTCCGCTGAACTGGTGCGTCCGTTCCGCGTGCTGCCTGACTGGCGTCTCGACGATCTAATGATCTCTTATTCCGTGCCGGGCGGTGGCGTGGGTCCGCATATCGATCAATACGACGTATTTATCATTCAAGGTATGGGGAGCCGTCGCTGGCGCGTGGGCGACAAGCTGCCGATGCGTCAGTTCTGTCCGCATCCGGCGCTGCTGCATGTCGATCCTTTCACGCCGATCATTGATGAAGATCTGGAGCCGGGCGATATTCTCTACATTCCGCCAGGATTCCCGCACGACGGCTTTACCCATGAAACCGCGCTGAATTATTCCGTCGGTTTCCGTGGGCCAAACGGTCGCGACCTGATCAGCAGCTTTGCCGATTACGCGCTGGAAAACGATCTGGGCGGCGAGCATTACAGCGATCCGGATCTGACCTGCCGCGAACATCCAGGCCGCATCGAACAGTACGAACTGGATCGCCTGCGCAGCATGATGATCGAGATGATCAGCCAGCCGGAAGATTTCAAAAAATGGTTCGGCAGCTTTGTCTCCACGCCGCGCCACGAGCTGGATATTGCCGCAGCAGAACCGGCGTATGAGCCAGAAGAGGTGCTGGACGCGCTGACGGGCGGCGAAACGCTGTGTCGTTTGAGCGGCCTGCGCGTGCTGAACATTGGCGACAGCTTCTTTATCAACAGTGAACCGCTCGAAACCGTGGACGCGAAAGCCGCCGACGTGCTGTGCCGTTACACCGAATTCGGTCAGGCTGAACTGGGCGATGCGCTGAACAATCCGGCGTTTATCGAAGAGCTGACCGGCCTGATTAACCAGGGTTACTGGTATTTCGACGAGTAATTGGCTCTGCTAAACTTGCGGCGGCGTAGCGTTTGCGCCGTCGCAATGTTAAGGTTTCTCCGTCTCCCGCCCACGCAAACGCCACTATGAATCTTGCCTCGCCGTCATATCCGTCAAATAAACGCCTGTTTTGCGTGGAAGACTTTATTGGTTTTGGCGAGCGCTACGGCATTGATTACCACTTTCCGCGCCTGAACGATGCGACCGTCCATAACAGCCCGGTGCTGCATGGCGACGTTGAAGAGATGACGCTTTCCTCTGGCATTTCGTTAACCCATTCCGATGTGCGCGTGCTTCAGCCCTATGAAACCACCTCCCGCCACAGCAGCCCGCTGTATATGCTGGTGGTGCTGGAAGGGTGCGTCACGCTGACGCTGAACGGCGAAGAATATCAGGTGCGATCCGGGATGGCGTTCAGTTCGCGTTTGAGCGAACAGCAGGCGATGAGCGCGCGCCACGACGCCGATAGCACCCTGAAAACGCTCTCTTTTGGCGTCTATCCTAACGATGCTGAGCGCGAGAGCTTGCTGGAATCCCTGCTTCAGGAATGGCAGTGTCTGCACGCGCCGACGTTTGTCTGGCAGGTTCCGGGCTTTGTGCTGACGGGTGTTCAGCATGCGCAGCAGCACGGTTTAAGTGCACTATCACGCAAGCTGTTGCTGGAAGGGCTGATGTATCAGCTCCTCGGTCACGGTTTGCATCAGCGCCAGCAGCAGGTGAGCCGTCGTGCGTTGCCGATGGGCGGTGAACGCGGGCGTCTGGAACATATCCGGCAGATGCTGGAACAGTCACCGGAGCAGGAGTTCACGCTCGCACACCTGGCGGCTCAGGCGGCGATGAGCCAGAGCAGCCTGCGCAGTAAATTCCGCACGGCTTACGGCTGCACGGTATTTGATTATCTGCGTGATTGCCGTCTTGAACTGGCGCGCCGTTATCTGCTGGAAGGCCACAGTGTTCAGCAGGCGGCGTGGATGTCCGGCTATCAACATGCGACCAATTTCTCCACCGCGTTTCGCCGTCGTTACGGCATCTCCCCCGGCGATCTGCGCCAGCGCGGCTAACCCACTTTTCCCTTTCACGCGAATGCATCGCGTGCGGTTTGGCACTGCGCATACGTAACCTGGCAGCGCGCATAGCTGTTTGCAATCTCAAAAAGGCAATAATTCTTATTAACAATTAGAAACGCCTTTGGAGATTTTCATGTTCGCTCATTCACGGCTGGCCCTGCTGATAGGATGCGTTACCGGCAGCGTCGCGTTCCCTTTGCTGGCGCAGGGTGCTCAAAAAACCGAAACCGTTGTGGTGACTTCGCAAATGCAAAGTGGCGCGACCAAACTCGACACGCCGGATATCGAAACCCCGCAGGCGGTGTCGATTGTCACGCGCGAGCAGTTCGAAGAGCAGGGCGCAACCAGCGTGCGTCAGGCGGTGAGCTACACGCCGGGCGTGTACAGCAATCAGATTGGCGCGTCGAATCGTTTTGATTACATCGTGCTGCGCGGTTTTTCCGACGGCAGCCTCGATAATATTTATCTCGACGGCCTGAAAATGATGGGCGACACCAACTCCCACAGCTCGCTGGTGGTTGACCCGTGGTTCCTGGAAAATATCGAAGTGGTGCGCGGTCCGGCCTCGGTGCTGTATGGCCGTTCATCGCCGGGCGGCATTGTCGCGCTCACCTCGCGTAAACCGTCGTTCGATCCGGGCGGTGAGATCAAACTGTTCGCCGGGAATAACAACCAGCGCGGCGCGATGTTCGACGTCACCGGTCCGCTGGACGATAACGACCGCGTGGCGGTACGCCTGAGCGGCATGACGCGTTACGCCGATTCGCAATTCGATCCGCTGAAAGAAGAACGCTATGCGTTGATGCCAAGCCTGACCTGGCGCATCACCGATAACACGCGTCTGGATCTGATGGCGTATCTGCACCGCGATCCTGAAGGCGGCAGCCACTCCGGTTTACCGTATGACGGCACGGTTGCTTCCCATAACGGCAAGAAAATTTCCAATACCTTCTTTGAAGGCGAGGACGATTACGACAAATACGATCGCCGCGAGAACATGGTGGGCTACAACATTGAACACATGTTCGATAACGGCTGGTCGGTGCGCCAGAAACTGCGCTATCTGCACACCAAAGTTGAGCTGAATCAGGTGTATGCCGCGGGCTGGCTCAATGACACGGAGCTGAACCGAGGTTATTCCGGTTCAGACGAGAAAATGGACGCCATCACGCTGGATAACCAGGTTGACGGCAGCTTTGATACCTGGGCGGTCAACCACCGCGTGCTGATCGGCATGGACTATCAGGATCGCAGCAACAACACCACCGGCTACTATGGCGGCTTCCCGGCGATTGATGCGTTCCATCCGGTGTACGGCGCGAAGCCGGACTACATCACGATGTACGGCCAGGAGAAACACAAGCTGCGCCAGACCGGCTATTACCTGCAGGATCAGATGTCCATCGATCGCTGGCGTTTGACGCTCGGCGGGCGCTACGACCAGGTCAGCGTTTCAAACATTGATAGGCTGAATGATACCCGCAGCGATCTGGATAAGAACAACTTCAGCAGCCGCGCGGCGCTGTTGTACCTCTTTGATAACGGTGTTGCGCCGTACATCAGCTATTCCACCGCGTTTACCCCGACCAGTTTTGCCGATGAGAACGGCCAAATTCTGGACCCGATGAAAGGCAAGCAGTGGGAAGCGGGCGTCAAATATGAGCCGGAAGGGATGAACAGCCAGTTCAGCGCATCGGTATTCCGCATCAATCAGAAAAATATCGCCACCAAAGAAGAGCCGACCGATCCGTATCGTTCCATCGGCGAAATCGAATCCGAAGGCGTAGAGCTTGAGGCTATCGGACAACTCACCGACAGCCTACGTATACAGGCGGCGTATACTTACACCGATATTCGCTATAAGAAAAGCAGTCCGGAAGAAGAGGGCAAACGCGCGGTTTACGCCCCAAGAAATATGGCGAGCACCTGGCTGAGCTACGACGTCAAAACCGGTCCGCTGGACGGCCTGACGATCGGTTCCGGCGTGCGTTACGTGAACGGCGTGACCAGCGATCGCCAGAACACGCATACGTTGCCGTCTTATACGCTGGTGGATATGGCGGTGGGCTACGATCTGTCGAAGGTCGGGCTGACGGGCGTCAGCGCGCAGCTTAACGTCAATAACCTGACCGACGAAAGCTACGTGGCGGCGTGTAACTCGCTCTCTTATTGTTACTTTGGTGCCGAGCGCAGCATCGTCGGCAGCGTGTCGTGGAAGTTCTGATTTGCACATTTTCCGCCCTCTCCATTTAGGGAGAGGGCCGGCCTGTGGTCAACGACTCAGCGATTTACAGCCGGACCATGGCATCGCGGTAAACTTCTCTGTTAAATGAGTCACTTCCATTGCTTCAGAATCAAAAAATTACTGAAGACCTCAGGCCACATATTTACTCCTCCATCGCAATATGAATCGCCTCGCCCATTTTCTTCAGCGCCTCGCGGTTTTTCTCATTCGCCGGCAGGGCAACGTTGATTCGCAGGCAGTTGCGATATTTACCGGAAGCGGAGAACAGCGATCCCGCGGCGGCCTGGATTTTCAGCGCGCACAGCTGTTTGCTGACACATACCATATCCACCTGCTCCGGCAATTCCACCCACAGCAAAAAGCTCCCCTGCGGGCGCGTCACGCAAATCTCAGCCGGAAAATACTGGCGCACCCAACAGGTGAATGTTTCCATATTTTGCTGATAAATCTGGCGCATACGCCGCACATGACGATGGTAATGCCCGTCGCGAATAAACGCCGCCACCGCCATTTGCGTGGCCGGAACGTTAAACCCGCCCGCCGCATATTTCATGTGCATCACCCGGTCGTAATAGCGACCCGGCACAATCCAACCCACGCGCAGCCCTGGTGCAACGGTTTTGGTAAACGAACTGCACAGCAGCACGCGGCCGTCGATATCGAAAGAGTGAATGGTGCGCGGACGCGGATATTCCGCCGCCAGTTCGCCGTAAATATCGTCTTCGACAATCACGATATCGTGACGCTGCGCCAGCGCCAGAACCTGCCGTTTGCGCGCTTCCGGCATGATAAAACCGAGCGGATTGTTGCAGGTAGGCACCAGAATCACCGCCTTGATCGGCCACTGCTCCAGCGCCAGTTCCAGGGCTTCAATGCTGATCCCGGTTTGCGGATCGGTCGGGATTTCAATGGCTTTGATGTCAAACCCGCGCAGCATCTGCATGGTGCCGTGGAATGACGGCGATTCCACCGCCACGATATCGCCGGGCTTGCAGATGGAAAGCAGCGCGATCGACAGCGCACCGTGACAACCGTTGGTGATCACGATTTCATCCGGTGAAACGGTCGAGCCGCCGTCGAGCATCAGGCGCGCGATTTGCTCGCGCAGCTCGTGACGTCCTTCCAGCATGTCGTAGCTCAACATTTCGCACGGGTTATGCTGCGCAATCCGGCTCATTTCGCGCCACAGCGGTTTCAGGCTCGGCTGAGTGAGATCCGGCGAACCGCCGCCAAAAGAGATCATCTCGCGATCGCCACGCGCATCCAGCAGCATCATCACTTCGTCCCACTGAGTCACGTCGACTGGACGCTGCACCGGGCGCGTCATCGCGGGCACGGGCGGCTGGGCTTTGCGTTGCGAAACAAAATAGCCTGAGCGCGGCTGCGGGGTGATGAGCTGGAGATTCTCCAGAATCTGATAGGCCTGCTGAATGGTACTGATACTGACGCCGTGTTCCTGGCTCAATGCACGCACCGACGGCAGACGCTCGCCGTTACGATACAGCCCTTGTTCAATACGTTCTGCCAGGAGATTAGCCAAATGTTGGTAGCGCGTCATGCTGTATCCTTTGTTTTTACCATACAGATTATCAAACCAGTACAGATCGCCGCAGAAAACGGCATTCAGAACCTGTTTTAGCGCATCTGTATGTTAAAGAAAAGTTGTTTTTGAATCTGTATTGCAGGCGTGGATTTCGTTGATGATAAGGCCTCTGGCAAACTGAGGAAAGCATCATGGAATTTAACGAAAATCGTTCAGCTCGACCGTTTATTGGCTTCGTTTTAATCTGGCGGGGATTTAAAAAATGGCGTCACCGCCAACAAACGCGGCGTATTTTGCGGGCAATGAGTGACGAGCAGTTAAGGGATGTCGGATTAACCCGTTATGACGCGTAAAATAGTCGCGAAGCGGAAAACGGCATTTATCTGCGCGGTGGCAGATAAATGCCTGATAATATTATTCTGCGGTTGTTTTGCTGGTGTTATCCGCAATGCGGCGCAGATATTCGTTATTTTTAAACGCCACCATGATTAATTCAAACATCACGCGACAGCCGATCAGGCTGAAGATCATGCCGAAAAAACCGGTGAACAGATGTTCGGTAAACATGGAGTACACGCCGCCAATCAGAATAAACAGCATGGCAATCCAGTAGAAAAAGACTAATACGCGCGGTGTGAGCAGGTAATCAAATCCCAGAATTGATTTCATTTTCTTGTCCTTAGAATAATGTCGATATCGACGAAATGAGCGCAGAGTATAAAGAGATGTACGGGTGCGCACACCTACAAATATTTCCGGGCAGATGCGTTCATTCTAATAGGCGCAATGTTTCAGCCAAGGGTTTGCGTAAAAGGATTAACGCTTCTTCATAGCTGCGCACATTGTTATAGCCCATCACCAGGCCATAACGTTTACCGGAACCGCGATACCATTCAGATAACGCATTGACCTGGAGCTGGTGCTGCTGCCAGATGCGCGCCACTTCGCGATCGTCGCTGCCTTTGGTCAGGAACGCAACGATGTGCATACCGCCATCGTTTTGCTCGGTGAAAAACCGCTCGCCGTACACGTCATGGAGCGCGGCGATCATCCAGTCGCGCCGCTGCTGATAGAGCGCACGCATCTTTTTGAGATGACGAAAGAAGTGCCCGTTGCTCAGAAAAGCGGTGAGGATTTTTTGCGTCAGCACCGGCTGGCCGCTGGCGACAATATCCGCGCAGTCGGTAAAGGCTTCGACCGTGCTGGCGGGCATCACTACGTAACCCATGCGCAGCGACGGCATAATGGTTTTGCTAAAAGTCCCCATGAAAATGACGCGATCGTGATGATCCAGGCTTTTCAGCGATGGCAGCACTTTGCGGGTGTAATGGAATTCGCCGTCGTAATCATCTTCAACAATCCACGCGTCGTTTTGCGCTGCCCAGTCGAGCAACTGCTGCTTGCGCGGTAGCGAGAGCGTGACCGCCAGCGGACTTTGGTGCGAGGGCGTGACGAGAGCAAATCGTGCGTCGCGATGGTGGCGCAGCAGATAATCCGTATCCATTCCAGAGCGATCCACCGGCACGGTGTGCAGGCGCGGAACGATACGTTTGAGCAGTTGCTGACCCATAAAATAGCCCGGATCTTCAAATACCACCTTATCGCTGCGACTGGCGAGCGTATCCAGAATCAGGCGCAAACTGCCGCTGTAGCCGCTGGTTATCAGCACTTGCTCAGCCGTACAGGATAATCCCCGCGAAATATTCAGGTAGCTGGCAATCGCCTGGCGCAGCGGATACCAGCCCATCACCGGCGGGTTTAGCATCTCTTCCTGGCGCATCGAGCGCGTGGCCTGACCCGCCAACAGCAGCCATTTTTTATACGGGAAACAGTCCAGCGCCGGAATGCCGGGGCGCAGAAAGCCGGGGCGTTCGCGCTGGCTAATCAACGACGCCGGTAAAGCGCCGGTGGTCTGATCCGCAGGCGCGTGCGAAACGGCCGGGAGATTGAGATCCGGGTTGACCCGCGTCCCACGCGCGCCCTGACTCACCAGATAGCCTTCTCCAGTCAATATGGCGTAGGCCGTTTCGACCGTTTTGCGGGCGACTTTTAACTCGTCGGCGAGCACGCGAATGGCAGGCACTTTATCGCCGGGCTTCAGTACGCCGCGCGAGATGTTGTCGCGATAGCGGGTGTAAATAGCGTGATAGCCCGATTTCATGTCCTACCTCGTTTTATGGATTTTGTATCTTTCTACTATGTCATGATCGGCGTAAATTTGCCCCATCGCATGACACATGCCGCACAAAAAAGAGGAAAGACCATGAGCACTCGCGTAAACCACCACAAAGCCACCCCGGCACTTGCTAAAGCCCTATCCGACCTGAGCATGGCGATCGGTAAAACCTCCATTGATCCTGCGCTCAAGCACTTGATCGACATCCGCGTCTCCCAACTTAACGGCTGTACTTTCTGCCTGGATATGCACAGCAAAGAGGCGAAAATTGCCGGCGAGCGCGAACTGCGTCTTTACCACCTGATAGTTTGGCGCGAGTCGCCGCTGTTCAGCGCCCGCGAGAAAGCCGCGCTGGCGTTCACCGAAGCACTAACGCACATTAGCCCGGAAGGGGTGAGCGATGAGTTGTACCGGAGCGTGTCAGAACATTTCTCGGACACCGAGATTTCCGAGCTCAACTTCGCCATCGTGGCGATCAACGCCTGGAACCGTTTGGGCATCACTTCGCGCATGGAGCCGGGCGCGATGGACGTGGCGTACGGCCTGAACAAAGCTAACCTCGAATAAATTGCCTCACGCCCTCTCATTTCGAGAGGGTCATTTCGCTTCTCACCGAAGCATCGCGTTTCTTTCTCCGTCATTCTCTTCGTCACACCACAATGGAGAGACCCTCATGATCGCAGTCATTTTCGAAGCGCAGGCCGAGCCGGAACATCAGGCGCGCTATCTGCAACTCGCCGCTGAACTCAAGCCGCTGCTGGCGGATATCGACGGCTTTATCGACATCGAACGTTTTCAGAGCCTGACCACCGAGGGCAAAATTCTTTCGCTCTCCTGGTGGCGGGATGAAGACGCCGTGCGGGCATGGAAGCAGAACGTTTTTCATCAGGCGGCGCAGGCCGAAGGGCGCGAGTCGATTTTTGCCTGCTATCGCATTCGCGTGGCGAAGATGATCAGAGAGTACGCTTCCCAAAAAGAGGGCCACGCAAATGTATGACGTACACGTGATTTTCAACGATGATCCGCGCGAACTGGCGCGTTTTGGGCATCTATTGGGTAAAAACGGCATAGGTCTGGAAGGTGGCGGGCTGTTTGGCATGCACGCCCATTTCTTGGTGGAAGAGGGCGAAAAAGCGCGTCAGGTGTTGATGGCGGCGGGCTTTAACGTTCAGGCCGTTCGCGCACCGCTGATCCGCAAACTGAAACAAGAAAAACCAGGCGAACTCGGAGAGATTGCAGCCGCGCTGGCGGCGCGTGGGATTGCGATTCTGACGCAGTACAGCGACCACGCAAACCATCTTATTCTGCTGACGGATAATGATAAGCTGGCGGCAGAGATCACCGAGGAATGGGCCGCAAATGCTGACAAAAAGCTTACAGACAGAAGATAGCGACGCGCTGGAAAGGGCCGTGGCGGCTGTGGCTGCAGCGATGGCCGATGCCTCGCGGGTCAAAATTCTGTGCGCACTAATGGACGGACGTGCGTGGACGGCGACGGAGTTGAGCGCCGTGGCGGACGTCGCGGCATCGACGGCCAGCGGGCATTTAACCCGTCTGCTGGACGGAAAACTGATCGCCTGTCTATCGCAGGGGCGGCATCGTTACTATCGCCTGGCCGGACATGATGTGGCCGAGCTGGTCGAACAGATCATGGGGCTTTCCTGGAGCCGCATTACGCCGCCGGAAACCAGCGCGCCAAAAGCCATGCGTCAGGCGCGCACCTGTTATGACCATCTGGCGGGAACCGTTGCCGTGCAGATTTATGATTTCATGCAGTCAGATGGCTGGTTGGAGCCGGACGGTTCAGCGCTGACCGTTCGCGGGCGTGAACAGTTTTTACAGCGCGGTATTGCGCTGAATGCCTCGTCCCGTCGTCGCGTTTGTTGCGCGTGTCTCGACTGGAGCGAACGACGGTTTCATCTCGGCGGTGAAGCGGGTGCGGCGCTGCTGACGCATCTTGAATCCAAAGAGTGGATCCTGCGGATACCGGCTTTTCGTGAGGTTACTGTCACGGCCTCCGGAAGACGGGCGCTTAATCAACACTTTTCGGGCTGAAACGCCCGTTTATGGGCATCTTCTATGAGAGAGAGGGAACCCTCTTGTTCGCAATTCCTGCTCTTTCATCCTTCGTTTCTTGATACTTACCCTGATAACTATTATCTTGTCCGCGAGTGATGAGAGGGTTTCCCATGAGCGAAGAAGATCTGTTCTGCCGCAGGCCGATGGGCATGCGGATGGCAATGATCGTGCGGCAGTGGCGCGCGGTGATTGACGACGCCATTCTCGATACGGGGTTAACCCAGTCGAGCTGGACGGTGATGATGCAGCTTGAGCAGTTGGGGGAAAACGTCTCGGTGAGCGAGCTGGCGGAAGTGCAGGGTATCGAACTGCCGCCGCTGATGCGCACGCTCACACAGCTGGAAAAGCAGGGCTATCTGCTGCGCACCACATCGCCTTATGACAAGCGCATCCGGCTGCTAACACTCACGCCTGAAGGCCAAGCGGTGCTGAAAACCCTCACGCGTGTGATTGAGGAATTTCAGACCCGCGTATCGCAAAATATTGCGCCTGAACATCTCGATATTTTCAGCGCAACATTAAATCAAATCGCCTGCAATTTGCGGACAATCCGCGAAGAAGATAACAAGATCTAAAAATGACTCCTGAACAAAAGTTTGCCCGCTGGGTAAGGGTGAGTATTGCCTCTTTCCTGCTGATGTTTGTCTATTTTATCGTCGCTGATATCTGGATCCCGCTGACGCCGGATTCCACCGTCATGCGCGTGGTGACGCCCGTTTCGGCACGCGTTTCCGGTTACGTGGCGGCAGTGCATGTGCACAATAACAGCCAGGTGAAAAAGGGCGACGTGCTGTTTGAACTCGATCCCACGCCGTTTCGCAATAAAGTTGAAGCCGCGCAAATCGCCCTCGAACAGGCACGACTCGCTAATCAACAGCTGGATGCCCAGATTGTCGCCGCCCAGGCCAGCCTGAAAACGGCGCAGCTCACCGCCCGCAACGACAAGGTGACGTTTGAGCGCTATCAGCGCCTCAGCACGATGCAGAACGTATCGCAGGCGGATCTCGATAAAGTCCGCACGACCTGGCAGAGCAGCGAACAGTCGGTGGCGAATCTGGAAGCCAACATCCATAACCTGCGCATTGAACGCGGCGAGCGGGACGAAAAGCGTAACGTGACGCTGCAAAAATACCGCAACGCGCTGCAAGAGGCTGAGCTAAATCTGAGCTGGACCAAAGTCTACGCCCAGGCGGACGGCACGGTGAGTAATGTTCAGCTGAGTCCCGGTTTTTACGCCTCGTCGGGATCCGCCGCGCTGGCGCTGGTGAATAATCAGACTGATATCGTGGCTGATTTCCGCGAGAAAAGTTTGCGCCACACCCATCAGGGAACGGACGCCGCCGTGGTGTTTGATGCATTTCCGGGCCGTGTTTTCCGCGCCCACGTCTCCAGCAGTGACGCCGGAATTTTGGCCGGGCAGGAAGCGGTAAACGGTCAACTGTCTGAACCCGAAACCTCGAATCGCTGGGTGCGTGATGCACAGCGTATGCGCATTCACATCGCGCTGGACGAAGCACTGCCAAAACATCTGCCGACCGGCGCACGCGCAACGGTGCAGTTGTATAACAGCGAAGGGCCGTTTGCGCGCTTCTTCTCGGGGCTGCAAATTCATCTCGTCAGCCTGCTGCATTATGTTTATTGATTATGTCTATTAACACTCTTGCGCGGGTATTTACTCCGCACGGCAACATCGTCTATACGGCCAATGATTTTCGCCAGACGCTGCGCATCGTTTTTGCCGGGATGATTGCGCTCAGCGTGTCGAGCTTTTACAACACCACCTACGGCGTGTTTTACGTGGTGTATCCGATCATGCTGCTGTCGCTGGTGCCGGTCTTTAATCGTCACGTGGCAAAACAGTTTGTCTTCAGCGCGTCGATAAACTGCGTCGAAATGGTGATTATCATCGGCTATTTGTCGCAATGGCCGCTGATCATGACGCTGGTGGTGTTCGCGCTGTACGTGATGCGTTTTCGCTTTATGAGCCAGGGGCCGCTGTTTCTGTTTGGCTCGATGGGCGTGGTGTGTCAAAGCGTGATGCTCAACTTTATGAGCTATCCCAGCACTAACTGGCACACTTTGCTGTTTTCAAACATCGAAGCCAGCGTGATGGCGGTGTGCCTGAGCGCGCTGATGCACTACCTGCTACCGGACGTCGAACCACGCCAGCGGCCACCGCTGATCGAGAAAAACGCCGCCCGCGTGCGCCACGAATCATTGCTTTCCGGCACCGTGGCGACGCTGATTTTTGTCGTCTTTCAAATCAGCGATTTGATCGATTCCCTGTCGGCGCTGATGGCGGGCGTGTTGATTTTATTCCCGATGCACTATCGCGGCGCGGTGATGAGCTCGCTCTGGCGCGTCGTCGGCGTGGTACTGGGCTGTTTGTACATTCTGGTGATGCAGCTGCTGCTCTACGATCACACCAGCCATATGGTGCTGATGATGCCACTGATCGGCCTCGGGCTGGCGTTTGGCGCGCGTCTGCACGTCATGGAAAAAGTCGGGGCGGGGGTGGGATTTGCCAGCATCACCACCATCGGCATTATGTTTGGTCAAAACATGCATCCGGATGGCGATCTGGTGTTTAGCGATCTGTACCGCATCGTGTCCGTCACCGTGGCGCTGGTGGCCACGCTGACGCTGGTGTTCCTGGTGCATCTGATTCTGAACCGTTTTGAACCGACGCGTTACGTTATCGAACCCCCAAAAGACGAATAGTGTGACAACACGTCGGGCAGTTGCGACAGCAAGAACAGAATCAGCCCGATGGTGCCGCCCACCAGCGTGCCGTTGACGCGAATAAACTGCAGATCTTTGCCGATATTCAGCTCTATCTGGCGCGACATGTCTTTGGCATCCCAGCTTTTAACGGTGTCGCTGATGTGGCGCGTCAGGAACGTTGCAAAATCGGGCGCCACGCGATGCGCTGCCTGCTCCAGATGCTCGTTCAACGAAGCGCGCAGGCTGGCGTCGGCGACCAGCGTCTCGCCAAACCACTGCCCGGCGTTAGCAATACGCTGCTTCACGCGGGAATCCTCGCTCTGCATATCGGCTTTCAGCCAGGCACGCAGATCGGCCCACATCTCGCCCAGATAGCGGTTAAACGCCTCGTCATTTTTCAGATAATGTTTGATGTCCTCGGCTTTGGCCGCCATTTCCGGATCGTTCTTCAGGTTGTCGATAAGTTTAAGCGTGGCCCGGTCAAACGCCTGACGAATCTGGTGGGTGCGGTCGTGGCTAATATCGTCAAGGATTGCATTGACCGCATCTGACACCAGCTCCGCACTTTGATCGCCCAACCACTCGGTCGGCAGCATCATCGCCTTGCGTGGATGCTCGGTCTTAAGCCAGTGGACGATCTGGGCGGCGATAAATTCGCGGGAGCTGTCTTTCTGAATAAGCGCAATTAATTTGGAAATGATGGCGTCCAGTAAAACCTGGTGACGGTTATTTTTGGTCATACTTTCCAGCATCACGGCGCTGGTGTGGGTGAAATCGACCTTATCGATAGCTTTATGCACCGCGCGTTTCAGTAAGCGCTGGATGCGCCCGTCGTCGGTGAGCTCCAGGAACCCGCTCATCACCTGAATCAGATGTTGTCCGACGCGCTGGGCGTTGTCCGGCTGGCTGAACCAGTTACCGATCATCTGCGCCGGTTCGTAGCGGCGGATCAGCGCTACTAACGACTGTGTATCCAGAAACTTCTCCTGCACGAACAAGCCAAGATTGTCGCCAATCCGATCTTTATTGCGCGGGATAATCGCCGTATGGCGTGAAATAAAAGGGATGGGCACGCGACGAAACAGCGCGACCACCGCAAACCAGTCCGCCAGCGCACCGACCATCGCCGCTTCGGCAATAGCCTTCACGCCCCGCACCCAGAAGGTCTGCGGCAGAAAGAGGGTGACAATAAAAGTGGCCACTGCAATCAGCAGCAGCGACAGCGCCAACAGCTTGGCACGTTTGAGTTCAGCTAATTTTTCCATGGGTTAAGGATAGAGGGAAGCGGCTCACTGATGCAAAAAAAATATAATTCAATCTTAATTTAGAGGATTATCCTCTCATTTTTGGTGATAAATATGAAAACAGACTTTGCTGGTTTTTATTTTTGTGAAGCATATTCATTAATCCTCACTATAGTAGAGTATGATTTTAAATTGTTAAGGGAATTATTTCTTTATTTATTCGTTAGAAGTTAAACGGTTCTATCAATTAATTCAGGGATAATTTATGGATGTAATGAATGAATGCTAATAATAGATTGAGAAAGGATTTTAATTTTTATTGTGACGTAACAAGGATAAGTGGTCATGATCGATTCAGGTATTTGGCTTGGTGATCTCGCAACGGATGACGTAAAAGGTATCGCTAATAGAATTGTAGATATAATTGCATCACCGGGAACGATCTCGGGTTTGGTCAATGGTGCGCTTAGTGTTCCGCTTGATTTCGGGTACCTCGGTATAGGATATTTCGATACCGATTCTCGTTTTGAACATCAAACGCAAAGAATTCGTATGGCGGAAGCTATTCACAATGATATTTTGAACTATGAAGCAATCACCGATGCAGTGGGAATAATCTTTGATGAGTTTAATAAGCATCTGACGTTAAGCCAGCAAGATAATGTTTATCGTAGCGTTGTAGCATCAGTCGTTGGTCGCATGAGTACAGCTAAACTTATCTCTGTTATTGGGGCGGCAGTGTTAACAAGAGTTTCATTTATAGGTGCAAAATCCGCGCAAAACTGGATCGGAAGAGTCACTATGATATTGCTTGTAGGAGGGATGAGTGAGCGTTCAATTAGAACATCAGAAAGTCTCGCAATCGACGCACCTGAAATATACCAATTGTTGCGTCCACATGATTATGACCTCACTTATTTTCTGTTTGAGTCTGCTGTAAAACCATTTGTAGAAGCTATTCACATAGCGAAATCACAAGGTCAGCCTTATTTTAATAAAATAATTGAAATTGTTGGAAGTAAATTGAATGGTAATGTTTAAATTCATATCCTTTATAAGTAAAAAACTACAGCGACTAGCACTTTTTTTAATCGTGAAAGTATGGAGTTTTATCGAATCATTTATGTTTGTGGCGGGACTGGTTGGTTGCATTTTTTTGCCCGTTATTTGGCCAATGAAATTTGTATGCGCAATCTTATGGTTGTTTCTTTTCTATATCACTTCATGGTTTATTGGAGCCCTGGAGAACTATCGCAAACTAAGACCAAGGAAGTAACATGTCAAATCCAGCGTATTTATGGTTAACAGATGAAAACGGCTCCCCTATTGTGGGTGGGAGTTGTGTTACGGGGCGTGTCGGTTCTATCGAAATTAAATCTTTGTCACATCATATGACTATTCCTGCTGACAGAAATACGGGAAAACTGACCGGTACTCGTATTCATACTCCGATATTACTTCAAAAAGAATTTGATCGTGTTACACCTATTCTTTATCGCGCTATTAGCCGTGGGTACACGCTCAAGTCAGCAGAAATTAAAATGTACCAAATAATAGATGCCGGTATTGAGGCAGAATATTTCAATATCTTTATGGAGAACGTTAAGATTACTGGCATTACTCCCAGCTTGCATCCCGGCTCAGGAACGGGAACTCATCTTGAGAATATTGAACTTCGTTACGAGTCTATTCAATGGAAATATGTTGATGGCAATATCATCTTTAAGGACAGCTGGAATGAGCGCAGTGTGGCTTGATTGATGGGGTGCAAGCAAGCAGTACGGCCCCTTTTGATAAGACGTAAAAGGGGTTAACTTTCTTGTTAGCTTCATTATTTACAGTAAGGTCTTTATCAGAAACCTCCGGATATACCCAACTTTACGCCCGTTTCCAGTCGTTTTGACTACCCTTATTACCCTGAGCGGTAAATTAAGGAGACCAAAATGGCTTATCAAACAGTGAATCCTGCTAACAACCAGCTTATCAAAGCGTATCCATCTCATACCGACGCTGATGTCGAAGCGGCGCTCAAAACCGCCGATGCGCTTTATCATTCTGAATGGGCGAAAGGCGATATTTCTCAGCGTCTTCCTGTCCTGCATAAACTCGCGGATCTGATCGACAGCCGCACAGAAGAGCTGGCTAAAATCGCCAGTCAGGAGATGGGGAAACTCATCGAGCAGAGCCGCGGCGAAGTGAAGCTGTGTGCGCAAATCGCACGATATTACGCGGATAATGCGAAGCAGTTCTTGGCTCCAGTGACCTATAAAACCGAACTCGGCGACGCGTGGGTGGAACACCATCCCATCGGCGTAGTGATGGCCGTTGAGCCGTGGAATTTTCCGTTCTATCAGCTGATGCGCGTCCTGGCACCAAACCTGGCGGCGGGTAATCCAGTGATCGCGAAACATGCCAGCATCGTGCCGCACTGCGCTGAGGCCTTTGAGCACCTGGTGCGCGAGGCGGGTGCGCCGGACGGTGCATGGACTAATCTGTTTATTTCGTCGGATCAGGTGGCGAATATCATCGCCGATCCGCGCGTCCAGGGTGCCGCGCTGACGGGTTCTGAAAAGGCCGGCAGCGTGGTGGCCGCACAGGCCGCGAAGCACATCAAAAAATCAACGCTCGAGCTGGGCGGTAACGATGTGTTTGTGGTGCTGGACGATGCCGACCTTGATAAAGCGGTGAAGATCGGTGTGAATGCGCGACTCGCCAACGCCGGACAGGTCTGTACCGCCGCTAAGCGTTTTATTCTTCACGAAAAAATCGCCGATCGGTTCCTGTCGAAATTCACCGAAGCGTTTAGCCAGGTGAAAGTGGGGGATCAGTTTGATGAGAGCACCACGTTAGGTCCGCTGTCGTCGAAAGATGCGCTAGAGACACTGACCAAACAAGTGAATGAAGCGGTCAAAAATGGCGCGAAAGCGCACTTTGGTGGCAAGCCGGTGCAGCGCGAAGGCAATTTCTTCGAGCCGACGATCCTGACCCATATTTCCCGTGATAATCCGGCGTATTTCGAAGAGTTCTTTGGCCCCGTCGCGCAGGTGTATGTCGTTAAAAACGATGACGAAGCGGTCAGCCTGGCGAACGATTCGCACTATGGGCTGGGCGGCGCAGTATTTAGCCAGGATATCGAACGCGCTAAGAAAATGGCGTCGCGGATTGAAACCGGGATGGTCTACATCAACTGGCTGACGGATACCGCCGCAGAGCTGCCGTTTGGCGGCGTGAAGCGCTCCGGCTATGGTCGGGAGCTATCAGATCTGGGGATTAAAGAGTTTGTGAACCAGAAACTGGTGGTGGTTCGTCAGTAACCTCGCAGCATGATGTCATGACGGGCGGCAGAAATGTCGCCCGTTTTTTATAGTGCAACGTAAACATTTAAATGATTCCCTTTAGATCACATATTAATAATTTATGTATCATAAATTGCTTATCATACTCACAGTTTGCAGTGAAATTAACGCTGCTTAATGGATAACAATTAGCCTCTTGCTAGTATCAACTCGACAGTCCTACACCTGCAAGAGGATACAATGAATAACAAAAAACGTCTGATCGTGAACTGTATTGCGGCTTCCCTGGTCTGCTCCTGGAGCCTTAGCGCACTGGCAAAAATGGCTCCGACAGAGGTAAAAATCGTTCGCGATGAATACGGTATGCCGCATATTTACGCCGATGATACGTATCGTTTGTTCTATGGCTACGGCTACGTGGTGGCACAGGATCGGCTTTTTCAGATGGAGATGGCGCGCCGCAGTACGCAGGGCACGGTTGCCGAAGTGCTGGGCAAATCATTCGTCAGTTTTGATAAAGACATTCGCCAGAACTATTGGCCGGATTCTATTCGGGCACAAATTGCCGCGCTTCCGGCGGATGATAAAGCCATTCTTCAGGGCTATGCCGATGGGATGAACGCCTGGATCGATAAGGTCAATGCCAGCCCAGAAACGCTGATGCCGAAGCAATTCTCAACTTTCGGATTTAAACCCGACCATTGGGAACCCTTTGACGTGGCGATGATTTTTGTCGGCACAATGGCGAATCGTTTCTCCGACAGTACCAGCGAAATCGACAATCTGGCGTTGCTGACCGCGCTGAAAGACAAATATGGCGCAGATAAAGGCATGGCTGTTTTTGATCAGCTGAAATGGCTGGTGAACCCTTCAGCGCCCACCACCATTGCATCGCAAGAGAGCCAGTACCCGCTTAAATTCGATCTCACAAAAACCCAAACGACGGCGTTACTCCCGCGCTACGACATGCCTGCGCCGATGCTCGACCGGCCTGCGAAGGGCGGAGATGGTGCGCTGCTGGCGCTCACTTCAGCCGAAAACCGTGAAACCATTGCCGCACAGTTTGCCCGCAGCGGGACCAACGGCCTGGCGGGCTATCCGACCACCAGCAATATGTGGGTGATTGGCAAAAGCAAAGCCCAGGATGCGAAGGCAATTATGGTCAACGGCCCGCAGTTTGGCTGGTATGCGCCTGCTTATACCTATGGAATCGGCCTGCACGGCGCGGGTTACGATGTGACCGGCAACACACCATTTGCTTATCCTGGGCTGGTTTTCGGTCACAACGGCGCGATCTCCTAGGGCGCAACCGCTGGATTTGGCGATGACGTTGATATTTTTGCGGAGCACATTTCGGATCAAAAACCGGGTGAATATTTGCATAACGGTGAGTGGATAAAAATGCTCAGCCGCGAGGAGACGATCGCGGTCAAAGACGGGCAGCCAGAGACCTTTACCGTCTGGCGCACGATCCACGGCAACGTGATCAAAACCGATCCGAAAACGCAAACCGCATATGCAAAAGCGCGCGCCTGGGAGGGGAAAGAGGTGGCTTCCCTGCTGGCGTGGACGCATCAGATGAAGGCCAAAGACTGGCCGACCTGGACGCAACAGGCCGCCCAGCAGGCGCTGACCATTAACTGGTATTACGCGGATGTGGACGGCAATATCGGCTACGTTCACACCGGCGCGTATCCGGATCGCCAACCGGGGCACGATCCGCGTCTGCCTGTTCCAGGAACCGGGAAATGGGACTGGAAAGGGATGCTGTCATTTGATCTCAATCCGAAAGTGTATAACCCGCAGTCGGGTTATATCGCCAACTGGAACAACTCCCCGCAGCAAGGTTATCCGGCTTCCGATTTGTTCGCCTTTTTATGGGGCGGGGCCGATCGCGTCACGGGAATCAGCCAGCTTATTGATAAACAGCCGACGCTCACCCATGAACAGGCCTGGGACCTGATCCGCAAAACCAGCCGTCAGGATCTGAACCTGCGCTTGTTCTTGCCTGATTTGCAGAAGGCAACGGCGAAGCTGCCTGAAAACGATCCGCGTCATCAACTGGTGAAGCTGCTGGCAAGCTGGGACGGCGCGAATATGCTCAATGACGATGGAAAAACCTATCAGCAGCCGGGATCGGCGATGCTTAATGCGTGGCTGACCAGCATGCTGAAACGCACGGTGGTGGTGGCAGTGCCAGAACCGTTTAACACATGGTATAGCGCCAGCGGATATGAAACCACACAGGATGGCCCAACCGGTTCGCTGAACATCAGCGTGGGCACCAAAATTCTGTATGAGGCGTTGCAGGGTGAAAAATCTGCGATCCCACAGGCGGTCGATCTTTTCGGCGGAAAGCCGCAGCAGGAGGTGATTTTAGCTGCGCTGGATGATGCCTGGCAGCAATTATCGACGCGTTACGGAACGAATATTCAGCAGTGGCAGACTCCGGCGATGGCCCTGACGTTCCGCGCCAATAACTTCTTTGGCGTACCGCAGGCGGCTGCGCAAGAGGCCTATCATCAGGCGGAATACCAGAATCGCGGCACCGAAAACGACATGATTGTGTTCTCACCTTCATCTGGCGCTGCGCCGGTGCTGGCATGGGATGTGGTGGCTCCCGGACAAAGCGGATTTATCGCGCCGGACGGGACGCGGGATAAGCACTACGACGACCAGCTGAAAATGTATGAAACTTTTGGTCGAAAACCGCTGTGGCTGACAGAGCAAGAAGTCAGTGCGCATCAGGAATCGCAAGAGGTGCTGCAGGTGCAGCGGTAATCTTTTTCGTGGCAAGAACCCCTCTCACAGTCGGTGAGAGGGCTGTTTTTGATAATTAGCGACGTAATTCCGCAAACGCTGCGCGGATTTCATCTTCTGGCAGCTGAATTCCAATAAACACCATCGTGCTGTGCGGCGTTTCATTGTCCCACGGGCGATCCCAGTCGGCGCTATAGAGGCGCTGCACGCCCTGGAACAGCAGACGATTTGGCTCGCCGTCAATCCACAGCATCCCTTTGTAGCGCAGCAGTTTGTCGGCAAACGACAGCAGCAGGTTTTCCATTACGCGCGACACGTCGCTGATATCCACGGGATAATCCAGCTCGACCACAATCGATGACACGTCGTTTTGCTTGTCACCGATAAAGTGAAAACGCGGCGTCGACGTGACGTTTTCTTCCAGCATAAAGCCGTTGGTGTTGAACAGCTGAGCCAGATCGATATCGCCGTGCGTCACGGTGTAAATCGGTGCGCGAGCGTTGATGCGCGTCAGTCGTTCACGCAGCTTTTCGCTGTCGCCCGCGACGTCGGTTTTGGTCAGCAGAATGCGATCGGCGTAACCCACCTGCGACTGAGCAATCGTGAATTGATTCATTTGATCGTCGGCATGGACCGCATCGACCAAGGCGATCACGCCGTCCAGCAGATAGCGCTGGCAGAGGATTTCATGGGAGAAAAAGGTCTGGATAATCGGGCCGGGATCGGCCATGCCGGTGCACTCAATGACCAGGCGGTCGAACTCAATGTCACCGCGATCGCGGCTGTCCAGCAGATCAAGCAGCGCGTCTTCCAGTTCGCTGGAGCGGGTGCAGCAGATGCAGCCGTTGGTCAGGGTTTTGATCTGAGTCGCGCGATCGCCAATCAGCTGGTCGTCCACGGAGACTTCGCCAAATTCGTTTTCGATGACGGCAATTTTAAAGCCGTGCTGTTCATTCAGAATATGGCGCAACAGGGTGGTTTTGCCTGCGCCGAGAAAACCGGTGAGCAGGGTAACGGCAATCGGTGTCATGGTTTCTCCTTTAGCAGCAGCGTACGCCGCCTTCTCCACTTCCGCCGTAGCGCGCTTCCTGACGCTCGCGGAAGAATTCGGTATAGGTCATGTACGGCTTATCCGGATGGTTAGTCTTCATATGTTCAACGTAGTTGTCATAGTCCGGAATGCCAATCAGCATTTTTGCCGCCTGACCGAGGTATTTTTTTGCTTCGCCTAAGTTACCAAACATAACGCGTCCTGATAAGAAAAAGCCCAGCGAGACAGTCCGCCGGGCTTTGTTCCCCTCACCCCGGCCCTCTCCCCAAAGGGGCGAGGGAGAAAATACTCCATCTCCCCAATGAGTGAGGGGGCTCGTCCCCTCTCCCCTATGGGGAGAGGGTTAGGGTGAGGGGAAAGGGATTAATGGTGTGAAGAGGTTTTCACGCCGCCTTCCGGCACCGGCACGTAAGGGGTTTCTTTATCCGTACGACCGTCGGCGTTACGCACTTTCATCCAGGTTTTAATGCCGTAGAAGATAATGCTGTACACCACCACCAGGAACAGAACGCTCAGACCTGCGTTGGTGTAATTGTTCACCACGATATGGTTCATGTTGGCAATCTGCTGCGCGGTAAGGTCACCGCCGCCTGCTGCGATTTTCTCTTTGTACTGGTTAGCCATATACAAGAAGCCTTCCAGCTGCGGGTTGGTGCTGAACAGTTTCAGACCCAGCGCCCAGGTGGTGCAAAGCAGCAGCCACATCGCCGGAACCACGGTCACCCAGATGTATTTGGTGCGTTTCATTTTCACCAGGACAACCGTGCCGAGCACCAGGGCAACCGCCGCCAGCATCTGGTTAGAGATACCGAACAGTGGCCACAGGCTCTTCACGCCGCCCAGCGGATCCACAACACCTTGATACAACAGGTAACCCCACAGACCTACGCAGCCTGCTGTCCCCAGAATACCGGCGACCAGAGAGTCGGTTTTCTTCAGGAATGGCACGAAGTTACCGAGCAAGTCTTGCAGCATAAAGCGGCCCGCACGGGTACCGGCGTCCAGAGCCGTCAGGATGAACAGCGCTTCGAACAGGATCCCGAAGTGGTACCAGAAGCCCATATCCGCCCACGGCAACACTTTGTGGAACACGTGTGCGATACCGACGGCAAGCGTAGGTGCACCACCGGCGCGGTTCAGAATGGACGGTTCGCCGATGTCTTTCGCGGTCTGCATGATTTGCTCAGGCGAGATAACAAAGCCCCAGGAGCTGACGGTCGCCGCCGCGTGGGCGCTAACGTCTTTCAACTGCGCCATGATAAGCGCAGCGTTGTCGCCGCCCATCTCATGCAGGTTTGGCATGGTGATGCCCAGGCCTGCTGGCGGCGTGTTCATCGCGAAATACAGACCTGGTTCGATGATAGACGCTGCAACCAGCGCCATGATCGCCACGAAAGATTCCATCAGCATCGCGCCATAACCAATGAAGCGCGCGTCGGTTTCGTTGGCCATCAGCTTCGGCGTGGTGCCGGAGGCGATTAGCGCGTGGAAACCAGACACCGCGCCACAGGCGATGGTGATGAACAGGAACGGGAACATCGCGCCTTTCCACAGCGGACCGGTACCATCGATGTACTGCGTAACCGCAGGCATTTTCAGCTCTGGGTTGATGATCACGATGCCAATCGCCAGACCGACGATCACGCCAATTTTTAGGAACGTCGCGAGGTAATCACGCGGTGCCAGGATCAGCCAGACCGGCAGCAGCGCGGAGATAAACGCGTAACCGATGAGAGCAAAGGTAATGGTGGTGTCTTTAAAGGTCAGCGCCGGGCCCCAGTACGGGTCATGCGCAATAATGCCGCCGAAGTAAATAGAGGCGACCAGCAACACAATACCAATGATCGACACTTCGCCGACGCGTCCCGGACGCAGGAAGCGCATGTAGATACCCATGAACAGCGCAATCGGCACGGTTGAACAGACGGTGAAGACACCCCACGGGCTTTCCGCCAGCGCTTTCACGACGATCAACGCCAGTACGGCGAGGATGATAATCATGATCAGGAAGCAGCCGAACAGGGCAATGGTGCCCGGCACGCGGCCCATCTCTTCTTTGATCATTTCGCCCAGCGAAGCCCCGTTACGGCGCGTCGAGATGAACAGCACCATAAAGTCTTGCACCGCACCCGCCAGCACCACGCCTGCGAGCAGCCATAACGTACCTGGCAGGTAACCCATCTGCGCGGCAAGTACTGGCCCGACTAACGGGCCCGCACCGGCAATCGCGGCGAAGTGGTGACCAAACAGCACGTAGCGGTTGGTGGGAACGTAGTTCAGGCCGTCATTGTTAATGACCGCCGGTGTGGCACGCGTCGGGTCAAGCTTCATGACCTTTTGCGCGATGTACAAGCTGTAATAGCGGTACGCGACCAGATAGACCGAGACCGATGCGACCACGATCCACAGGGCACTGACGTGTTCGCCCCGGCGTAATGCAACAACGGCCAGACAGAACGCACCGAGGATCCCGAGGAGTGCCCAGGGTACGTGCTTAAGAAGTTTTTTAGTATCCATAGTTAGACCTGGTTTTTTTAACTGTAAAAAGGGTCAGAGTTCGTTGTGAGGAAGTATTGATTAATGCTGAGGCGATCTTGCCAGATCCGGGCGCGTGTAAAGGAAGGTAAATCGGTGAGTGGTTGTTTGTGGATGCTAAGCGGTCAAAGCGAGGGGCGAGTGGTTAGGACTCGCCGCCAGTGGGGATTTTTATGTGATTGAGATCACAGTGTTTCTGCGAGTGAATTTGCGGAAGCGGTAGACAGGTAACCTTCGAGCGTCTCGAAGAGCTTCACCCGCAGCCATTCGGGCTCCAGTACCTGGATATTGGGCAGCCAGTAGAAGATCAGCGGCAGGATCTGGTTCTCATGTGCCGCCTGGCAGCGGATAGTGATCCCGTCATGGCTTTCTGCCATGACCTCTTGCTCTGGCAACAAATCGCGGCGCTTAAAGTAGTGAGATATATTATTGTTGGTAAATATTTTCACCTCGAAAGTATCTTCACTTACCCACGGGTCGAGATTTTTTTCCAATAATTCTATGGTGCCCGCATCCAGAATAAAAATCTCTTTCTGAATATCAAACCAGCTTATTTGGCTCAACGAAAATGATTTCAACCTGCCATTTTCGGTGGCTTGTAAATACCATATATTTTTTTTGTTAATTAGTTTGTAGGGATTTACCGATCGCGTTTTGTCTTTATATATCATTTGACAGACATTACGATTTTTAATCGATTTTTCGATAGCCGTCAGATGAAGGCGAATATCCTTTTGTACCGTGTGTGCGGCATCGTTGCTGAGAATTAGAATATGGTTCTCTTCCACGCGTGATTCCAGGTTCTGCCAGAACGTTGCACCCCGATCCGGGAAAAAACTATCCGCATTCAGAAGGTTAGCTACGGCGTTGTGCAGCCCCTGGCCACGGGAAATGGGCGCAGCGTGAATGAGACGATATTGACCATTACCGGTGTGCTGAACAATCGGTGAGAGCGCATTCAGATCGCGATATACCGTTCGTTCAGTAATTTTAAATTTTTGCATCAGGTCGCTGCGGTGAACAACACCGTTTATATGCAGCTCCAAAAGAATATCGACGAGTCGTTCAGCAGAGCGACTCCGGGCAGGAGTTGTCATAATTTATTCCCGTTTATTGACATGAAAAGGTCTGAATGATGCCAATGGCACTGACAGAATATGTCAGTATCACAAAGCAAAAATTTATCTTATGGATATATAACGGCCCGATTTAGGATAAACATTAATATTTTTTTGCGAAAAGACGTGTAGTCACGCAAATCATCAACACGATTTCCTTAAAGTTTTCACTAACCAGGCCGAAAATTCTGTTATCTGTCTGATGGAAAGAGAAAACATGTTAAATCGTATCAAGATTGTCACCAGCTTGTTGCTGGTCTTGGCTATTTTTGGCCTTTTACAACTGACATCCGGTGGTCTTTTCTTTAATGCCCTGAAGCATGACAAAGAAAACTTCACTGTTCTTCAAACTATTCGCCAGCAACAGTCCACGCTTAACGGTAGCTGGGTGGCTTTGCTGCAAACGCGTAATACCCTGAACCGCGCGGGTATCCGTTACATGATGGATCAGAGCAATATCGGGAGCGGTGCAACCGTAAACGATCTGATGCAGATTGCGTCGACTTCCCTGAAGCAGGCGGAAAAAAACTGGGCCGACTACGAAGCCCTGCCGCGCGATCCGCGTCAGAGCGATGCCGCTGCGCAGGAGATCAAGCGTAACTATGATATTTATCACGGTGCGCTGGCTGAGCTGATCCAGCTTCTGGGCGCAGGCAAAATCAATGACTTCTTCGATCAACCGACCCAGAGTTTCCAGGACGGTTTCGAGAAAGAATATGTGAACTACCTGCAGCAGAACGATCACCTCTACGAAACCGCCGTTGCCGACAGCAACAGCTCTTACACTCAGGCTATCTGGGTGCTGATTAGCGTGCTGATCGCCGTGCTGGTGGTGATTGTCAGCGTCTGGCTGGGCATCAAGCAGTCTCTGATTTCTCCGCTGAACCGTCTGATCGACAGCATTCGTCATATCGCCAGCGGCGATCTGGTGAAGCGTATTGATGTCGAAGGCACTAACGAAATGGGACAGCTGGCCGACACGCTGCGTCATATGCAGAGTGAGCTGGTGAGCACCGTGGGCGATGTGCGTAACGGCGCGAATGCGATTTACAGCGGCGCGAGCGAAATCTCTGTCGGTAACAACGATCTCTCTTCTCGTACTGAGCAGCAGGCCGCTTCTCTGGAAGAGACCGCTGCCAGCATGGAGCAGCTGACCGCTACCGTGAAGCAGAACGCCGAAAATGCCCGTCAGGCGAGCAATCTGGCGCTGAGCGCGTCCGAAACCGCGCAGAAAGGCGGCAAAGTGGTGGATAACGTGGTGCAAACCATGCGTGACATCGCCGGCAGTTCGCAGAAGATTGCCGATATTATCAGCGTGATCGACGGTATTGCTTTCCAGACTAATATTCTGGCACTGAACGCGGCCGTTGAAGCGGCGCGTGCGGGTGAGCAGGGTCGTGGATTTGCCGTCGTTGCGGGTGAAGTCCGTAATCTGGCACAGCGCAGCGCCCAGGCAGCCCGTGAAATTAAAAGTCTGATCGAAGATTCAGTTGGTCGCGTTGAGCTGGGTTCTACGCTGGTAGAGAGCGCCGGTGAAACGATGGGTGAAATCGTGAATGCGGTAACCCGTGTGACCGACATTATGGGCGAAATCGCCTCGGCTTCTGATGAGCAGAGCCGCGGTATCGACCAGGTGGGTCTGGCTGTTGCCGAGATGGATCGCGTCACCCAGCAGAACGCCTCGCTGGTCGAAGAATCTGCGGCTGCAGCTGCAGCCCTGGAAGAGCAGGCGAGTCGTCTGACGCAGGCGGTTGCGGTGTTCCGTATTCATCAGGAACAGAAGAAATCGCGTGAGCAAGCGGGTCTTAAAACGCCAGTCGCCTCTATGAAAGCGCGTAAAGCTGCGGCAACCACGTCCGGTGAAAACTGGGAAACCTTCTGATGTAAAAAAAGCGCCCTGTTCAGGTAGGGCGCTTTTCCTTTCTTGCTCTCTCTTTTTGACGCTAGCCGTCGCTGCGGACAACTTTTATTTCGACCATCCCAATTCCCAGTTTGCGCGGTGAATGCCCCAGGATATTGCCTTCGTTAGTCGATTGCGGTTCGGGCGGCACAATCACGACGGTACGGCTGCGCGACGGGTTATCGAAATGCAGCGTGGTGGTAGTGACCTCATTGCCAAGCGTCAGCATCTGTTCTGTATCACCAATACGCACCGGAATGGGTTTATTGGCGTTCGGGCCAAACGCTTTCGCGGTGATCACCAGATCGAATTTCTCGGGCAGCGGCTCGGCATATTCGATTTTAACTTCCTCACCGAGCTGGGCATTTGACCAGCGTCCCCATGACTCAGGCCGAGAAATCCCGCTGAACTGCTTCACTTCTTCGGGCGCACCGGCCACGTTAAACACGAAGCTGTCCGCTTTATAGCGAATGTCGTTATCAACAACTTTGAGCATATCGACGTTGCGTTTGTAGCGATCGGTATCGATCACCGTCTCTTTAAACGCCGTTTTACTTTTCCACTGATCTTTATCGACATGCTGTACCGTTTGCTGGCCGCCTAACTGACCTTGCGATACGCACCAGTCTGTTGAGAGCGACAGCGGCTGGGACCAGAGCTGTCCCATTTTGTAGCAGCGATCGACCCAGACGAAGTTATCCCGCGGGGCGAAGTCAGCGAGCTGGAAGCGCAGCGGCGCAGAGTATTCGCTTTCTGGCAGCGGTTCGACGCGGTTATCCGAGACGCGCAGCAGCAGCGGCAGACGGAAATGGCTGCCTGAAAACGCAATCATGCTTTTCTGCTGGTCGATGGTGAAATCTTTCATCTCTTTCGGGAAATTCCACAGGCGGATGACGTCTGGTTTCCACGCCAGAATTTTTTCTTTCATGTTCAGGAACACTTCTGACAGCGACTGCCCGGACAGGGTGCTGCGCCCCAGACCGATAAAGTTATCGCCGCCCATGATGTCCAGCACCGTGGCGCCGTTATCCATGGTATTACGTTTGGTGGCAATGACATCCTGCTGGGGCTGGTCGCCGCGCAGGACAAAGAACAAATTGCTGCGGTCCTGTTTGTTCAGGGCATCCCATGCGGTGTTCTTCATCGCCAGGTGATCGGAAGAGACGACGATGACCGTGTTTTTAAAGTACGGCGACGCTTTGATTTTATTGATAAAGGCGGCGATATGTTCCTGGCTACAGGTCACGGCGCTGAAAGATTGATTCGCTTTTCCGTTGATTTCATAGCTTTTACGCTGGCAGGTTCGCGAAATAAACCCGTCGGGGTGGTGCGTGTCTACCGTCAAAGCAAAGAGCGAGAAGCGCTTACCGGATTTGGACAGCTCTTCGAATTTTTTCCAGGTTTCATCCAGCACTGTGTCGTCGTAAAAACCCCAGTCATTACGATAGGTCGGGTCGGCAACGGTGGTTTTTAACTCTTCAGCGCCATAAAGATGCTCGAACCCGTGGGATTTCAGGAACACGTCTTTCCCGGCGAAACGCAGATTGGCGCCCTGCATAAAGTAATTTTCATAGCCGGAGTTTTTCAGAATATCGCCCAGACAAATATTCTGCGGGAAGAAGCTCGACATCGAGGCGGAAGCGTTGCCTTCGAACGGCGCAAACAGCGGAATGCCGCACTGGGAGGCGACCATGCCGGCAATAGTGTAATCCGTGCCCGGCAATTGTGCGGTATGGCTAAAGTCCAGCCCTTCGTTTTTAATCGCACCAAGATCTGGCGTCAGGTTTGGAAACGCATCGTTATCAAAATAGGTGCGCTCAAGACTCTCGCCGTAGATGTAAACCAGGTTGAGTTTTGGATTGGGAATGGATTTGGCTGGCTCTTTATAAAAGGCCGTGAAATCGGGATCGCCATCGCGCGACTGGGATTTTACCAGCTCGGTGACCTGGTGAAACGCCGGGCTGGCATCCACAGACCCAAGCGCCAGCATCAGTGCCAGCAGACTGTAACCCACGTGGTGCGGATGGTGACGGCGACGGCGCAGAACCCAGCCAAGCGTACCAAAAACCGCAATCAGCGCCAGAGCGACGCCTACGCCAGGAAGTATGTACTTACTCACACCTGCACCCGTCAGACTGTTGGTCAGCGTGTAAAGTACGGCGTCATTGATCCCATCACCGGTAAAGTAGTCGCTGGCGTACAGGGTAATGTTCAAAACAATAAAAATGCCCAATACCAGCAACGTGGCAATAAACCACCAGGTATTGCGGCCCGCTTTCCACGCGTAAATGCCGATGGAAGCAAGAAACAGGGTAAGGGATATAAACTCTGACAACAGCATTATCCTCAATAGCGCCAGTTTCTTAGCTGGCCAGCTGATGACTTTTAGGAGATACAATTTAATAGCGAAGTCACACAGCTGCAATTTTAGTGTCACTAAATTGTGCTGTTGTTAGGATTTGGTTTAGAAATTGGAAATTTTTAACGCCGTCGCATCCTGATATGAGGGGAAGGAGACGCTGGCAAGTAAGCAAAATCCGACTCTGACGCCGCGGCGCAAGGATAACCTGGCAAACGCGGCGTGTTGTGGCAGAAAATGGGATGGATCAGGAGAGGAAATTAACGCCTTGTTTTAGCACCAGATCGCAGGCTTTGGTTTTCACCTGTTTCGCCAGCGCGGAGTCACCCAGGGTGCTCAGATTTAGCTGCTGGCCGTTCTGCGCATTGAGTAATCCCTGAATACCGTCCATATAGTTGGTGTCTTTTTTCTGCTCTTGCGTGTCCATGCCCAGTTTGCCCAGAACCTGATTTTTAATGTTCTGGGTATCCGTGACTGACGCCAGTTTCTGTTTTGCACAATATCCGAGAATACCCGCCGCATTGTTCATGGTCCCTGCGCTCAGGCTCTGATTGCTGGTGCCCAGCAGGCTAGTAAGGGATGACGCCGAAAGCCCACCGCTTTCAGCGCTGCTGCCTTTTGTCAGCTCGTTAGCAGCGCTGGAGAGAGAGTCCTGCCATGAGGCGGCGTGTGCTGCGCCAGTCAGCATAACGATGCTGAAAGCCGTGCTGAGAAGAAGATTTTTTTTCATGATATTGACTCGATAATGGCCCTGGTTGGGCTGGAATGGGCACCAGTATATACCGCTGAAGGGCGCGCCATTCCTGGAAATGTCTTAATACTCTTTGCCTGTGACGCGACTGCGGAAACTTTCCCAGTCGAAAATCACGTACAGGCTGTTACCCAGCTTCATGCGATCCATCACACGCTCGCCCAACAGGCGGGTCATTTCGTCGATATTGTGGTTGGTCAGCATGCCGGTAGGGCGCTTGGATGAGGAGCGGCGATCGACGATCTGATTGATGATCACTTTCTCATAGCGAGATTCGGTCTGAACCCCGATTTCGTCAATGACCAGCAAATCGACATTACTCAGATCGTTAAGGAGCTGTTCTTCCGTGGTTTCGCGATTAGTGAACGTATCTTTCATGGCTGACATGATGTCGGCGACGGTGATAATGAGCACCGATTTACCGCGCAGCAGCAGCTCGTTGCAAATGGCTGCCGCGAGATGGTTTTTGCCGGTGCCAGGCTTACCGCAAAAGATAAAGCTGGCGATGTTGCCGTCGAACTCGTCCACATACTGACGCGACAGATTCAGGGCATTCATTTGTCCCTGCGATTCCACTTTGTAATTATCAAAAGAACAGTTTTGATGAAGCGGACGGATGCCGGAGCGGTTAAACGTCCGCTGCATTTTCATCGCGCGGTTTTCACGAGCCAGCGCAGCCGCGCGAATCTCACCCTGTTCTTTCTGCCATGCCAGCAGCTCTTCGCCGGTGGTAAAGGCGGGCTTCACATTGGCTGGCATCATTTTTTGCAGACGCTTCATTAGCTCGCCGACATTTTTCATTTAGCACCTCGGAATCCGTGTGGGATCTGTGAATCCGGTTGGGAAAAGGCATTGATATCGCGTTTTGGCTGCCCGCCGTTACTGGCGCGATTCATCTGCACGCTGCGGGCTAACTTTTGCTGCCACTGCACATGATGAAACACTTTGCCTTCTGCCTGCCAGTAAGCCACGAAAGCGGCCAGTTCTTCTGGCGTCACCGGTTGCGCCAGTGCGATGCCCCACAAACCGGCCAGACGCTGGAAATCAGCATCGGGTTGCCAGCCTGCGTACAGGGGGAATTTCCCCATCGGGATGGCGACAGGCGCGCTGGTGGGTTCTTCAAAGAATTGTGTATCCAGAGTGACGTCGCTCGCCGGGCGTGACAGGCGCGCTTCGATATCCAAAAGCTCGGCCAGACGATCGGGTGTTACCGCATAAAAAGCGGGCGCGTTATCGGCAAATACGGCGATAGTGCCGCCTTCGGCGTTATTCAGTACGCCGCGGGGATCGCGCATAAAGGCATCAATTCCAGCGACGCTGGTGGTCAAGATTCTGGAGGACATACACTTTCTCTACTGGATGACTACGGGCGTGATATGGGCTTATGGTAGCACAGAGAAGAAGGGCGAAGCAGGGTATCGTGCGGGGCTTTTACCCTCTCCAGCGAGGAGAGGGTATTAGGCAGAACTTACGCGATAATGTTCAGTGTGACGTCGATATTGCCACGGGTCGCGTTGGAGTAAGGACAAACGATGTGCGCGGCATCAACCAGTTTTTTGGCTTCTGCTGGATCCATTCCTTCAACGTGAATATTCAATTTGGCTTCGATACCAAAGCCAGTTGGCAGTGGCCCGATACCCACTTCACCTTCGATAAAGGCATCCTTTGGCAGGGCAATTTTGTCACGGTTAGAGACAAACTTCATCGCACCCAGGAAGCAGGCAGAGTAGCCCGCAGCAAACAACTGCTCAGGGTTGGTGACTTCGCCACCCATGCCGCCCATCTCTTTTGGTACGCCCAGCTTCACGTCCAGTACGCCGTCGGAAGAGGTCGCACGGCCATCACGGCCTCCGGTGGCTTTGGCTTTGGCGGTATAAACAACTTTTTCTAAAGACATGGCAGATTCCTCATCTTACGTTAATGTGTGCTATTAAATAGCGTACTATATATATAGTTAAATCAATACTTATAAACTATAGCTTCAGGCGCGATGGAGTTGCTGGCGCAGTTGCTCAAGCTGTTGCTTGAGTGCGAACAGAGTTTCAGTATCGCATTGCGCGGCGCATCCAACGGCCTGAGGAATATTTTGCGCCTGCTGTTGCAGTGCGCGACCTTCATCACTCAGCGTGACCGCAACCTGGCGTTCATCCTGACGCGAGCGCTGGCGTAAAATCAAACCCGCGCTTTCCAGTCGCTTCAATAACGGAGTCAGCGTCGCTGAATCCAGAAACAAACGTTCGCCAATTTCCGACACCGTGATGTCATCCTGTTCCCACAAAATCAGCATCACCAGATACTGAGGGTAGGTCAGGTTAAGCGGTGCCAGCAGTTGCCGGTACAGCTTATTAAGCGCCAGGTTTGCCGAGTAAAGGGCAAAGCAGAGCTGGTTATCCAGCAAAAGCGCAGCGGTGGTGTCGGTCGTTTTCGTGTTCATGAATTCAATATAGGTAGTGCGCGATATAATTGCAAGCGATTTTATGGGCAGGTATAACGCAGTGCCACCTGAACGGCCATTTTGCGATAGTGCAGGCGTTGGGCCTGTTCATCCGCGCCGTCTTCAAACAGCAGGGTGAAGGTGTAACTGTTGGCGACGTAGTGAAAACTGAAGCTGCTGATCAGGCGGTGTAAATCGCGGGCATCGACGGTCTGGTTAAAGAGCTGTTTCGCTTTGCCACGGCTCAGGATCGCTTCGAGTAATTCCAGCGCGCTGCGGTTGACCTGACGTAAATAGCTGGACTGCTGCATAAAGCGGCCACGCTGCATGTTCTCCATGCAGATAATGCGGATGTAATCGGGGTGGTCGGCGTGATAATCAAACGTCGTTTCAACCAGATGCACCAGCGCTTCAACCGGGGGTAAACCCGACAGGCTGAGCTGTTTTTCGCTGGCGCGAATTTGGGTATAAACGTACTCAAGCGCCTGAAGATAAAGATTTTCTTTGTTTTTATAGTGATACACCACCATGCGTTTGGTGGTGCCTGCTTTCTCGGCAATTTGTTCCATGCGCGCACCGTTCAGCCCGTATTCGGCAAACAGGGCGATAGCGCTCTGAAAAATCTTGTCCTTCAAACTGGAATCGTCACTGTGATCGGGGAATTCGCTGCCAGGGTTAGCCACTTCCTCTCCTTACATTGCCAAACAGAATGCAGGGATTATCACCATGGCAGCGGGATAACACAAATCTCAAACGCGTGGGCGCTTGCGATAAAGCCATAGACCCGGTATCGACAGGCCGATGGAGAGTGCGCCGACGATCGACGACGCCTTCAAAAAGTTGCTCAGCAGAAGAATCATTTGCGGTTCGCTGTAGCCAAAATGGCTAATTTTGACCGCTGAGATCATTGCGGTATAAGCTGAAATGCCAGGGAACATAGGGATCACCGCAGCAACGGTAAACACTTTGGGATGTGCCAGATACCAGCGCGACCACTGAATACCAATGCAGCCGACCAACATTGAAGCCATAAACGTTGACCATTCAATATTAAATCCGGCGGTCATCATCACCATCCGCGACCCGTGACCAATGGCTCCCAGCAATGCACACCAGGGAAGGGCGCGATGCGGCACATTAAAGACCATGGCAAAGCCAACGGCGGGAATGGCGGATAAGGCCATATCTTGCGCCAGTGCTAACAGAAACTCGATTATGCCCATCCGCGCAGCCCCCACAATGTCATTGCCATCACCACGCCAATGCATGTGGCGAGGGTCAATAAACTGGCGATAGCCCAGCGCGCCAGGCCCGTATTGATATGCCCTTTAAACATGTCTGCGACTGAGTTAATCAGCGGGAATCCGGGCACCAGAAGCAGCACGCTGGCCGCCATCGCGACGGTGGGCGTGCTAGCAAACGTGGGCAGGCGTAACAGTAAACCGGAGACAGTCGTGGCCACAAAAGCGGCGATGCAGAAGTTAATTTGGGGATGCAGGTGCCGCTGGGTGAGCAACTGGCGTACATACATCGCGATAGCGCTGGCGAAAAACGTCACGACCGCGCCGTCCCAGCCGCCATTATTGAGTTTGCAAAAGCAGGCGCAGGAAAGCCCAACCATTACCACCACCAACCACCGTGGATAACGCAACGGCTTGATCTGGTTAAAGCGCTTTTCAACGGTGAACTGATCTAACAATTTGTGCTCGGCCATGATGACGATATGCTGGACCTCCGTCACCACGTGCATATTGATGCCGCGATCCTGGTTTTTACGGGTGGAGGTGAGGCACTGACCATCTTTAATGGTTGTCAGGACAATAGCGTTTGAAGAGATGGAGCTCTCGACACTGTCCATTCCTAGCGCCAGGCCCAAACGTGTGGATAATTCTTCGACCAGCGCGCTTTCTGCGCCGTGTTGCAATAAAAAGAGACCGCACTGAATACAGAGTCGCGTGATGGCGCGTTGTGACGACTGATCTGCCTGCATTTGTAGCCCTGAAAAATGAGAACTGCCAGATTGTCTGGAATGCTTACTTTTAGCACAAAGCACGGGCGCTCTGGCTCTGGGTCAGATCAACATTTATGCAATCAGTGGCGGAAAACGGGTTTGCACAGAGCGCGTTTTATCTATTTGGTGAATAATAAGAAATCAAAGATATAATTTATTAATTAGCAATTCTTGTTGAATATTTCATATTCAGGGTATTAAATTATGTGAATTCTTGTACTATATTCACATTGATTTTAGGGTTTTTCTGTTATTAAAAGTGCAATTAATATAACCTCTATTGTGATTTCAATATCAGCGTAATACCCATTCTAAAATTGGACTTTAAATATCTTTAAAAATAGATACAGAAAGGAATCGGAGAATCTATGTCATCGGTGAAGGGCAAGTTTGTCATTAGTATTAGTAAAACCCCTATGATGCAAATGGGACTGGGAAGTGTGATGGCAAGTCATTTTCCGGAATATGAAGCAGCATATTGTCGAACTCAGGATGAACTGACATTATTGCAGCTAAAGCGAGCTGCCGTGGTGATCGCCGATATCTCTGGCGATTACTTCAACCCTCGTGGTGCTCTTGAACAATATTATTTATTAATGAGTCAGTACAAAGGTATTCATTGGATATTTTTAGTTTCACGTCCTCTCTACCTTTTGGCTGTGGAATTGCTGATGCGCCCGGAAAGCACCCTTCTGTCGGATATGGAGCCGGTTGAAGGCGTGATTAACGCTATCTGTGCCGGAAGCGAGCGCGCTGAACGAATAAGCCAGTCTTTGTTACTACCGGAACCACCGGCATTAGATAAGGAGTTTGAGCTCTCCGTAAACTTAACGTTTTCTGAGCGTCAGGTATTACGCCTCTTGGGCAAAGGTTGGGGCATTAACCAAATTGCGTCATTGCTGAATAAAAGTAATAAAACGATTAGTGCTCAGAAAAATAGTGCGATGCGACGGTTATCATTACACGGCAATGCTGAAATGTACGCATGGATCAATAGTTCACAGGGAATGAGAGAGTTAAACTTAATTTCAGCCTATGGAGAACCAAAGGAATGGAAACAAACGCCTCAAGAAGACACATTGCTGTCATAGACCAATGTATTATGAGCGCTGTTGGGCTGGAGCACCTCTTTACGGCGCTGTCATTTCGCCAATATCAGCTGCATCTCTTTAATAATTTCGACAGTTTTGATGCTGCCCTTTCACATATTCCCTTTTTCTCAGTGATCTATTCGCTGTCCGATGCTCGTGAAGAACGACGAAATTGTCTGGTTTATATGCGTGATCTTGCATACAAACACGGAACGATACAGCGAATTATCATGGCGGCGGATGAGGCTGAGGCTGAGGCCAGATTGATCGGCCAACTTTCGCCCTCGCGTCTTCACGGTATTGTCAGTAAGTCTTTACCACTGGCTGATCTGCGAAAACAGCTCATCACGCTGTTGGATGAGACGGGATGTGTTAATAGCAACGCGTTTACGCACTGGTATGGCTGCCATACCAGGATGTTAAGCCCAACGGAACGAACCGTTCTGCGATACATGTCGTCTGGTCTTTCCATCCCCGAAATTGCGGAGCAGCTTAAGCGGAATATCAAAACTATCCGCGCGCATAAATACAACGCGATGCTAAAACTTGGCGTTAATTCTGATGTTGGGCTTCTCGATGCTGCGGATATTCTCAGAAATTTGCCGACGGTCAAGCCGCGGTTCGCTTTATGGGTTGCGCCATATTATTCATAGCGTAAGAGTGAATGTGCCAGTGTGCCAGTGTGCCAGTGTGCCAGTGTGCCAGTGTGCCAGTGCGCCAGAAAGTCTGGCGCAGCGGTTAAATGCAGACATCCACCCATTTGGCCGACGTCAGTTCAGCCATTCGTTCAGGTGCTATACGCACGGCGCTGTGGATTGACCCTGCAGCAGGCAGGACTTCCTCATATTGCTTTAGCGTGACATCACAGTAAACAGCCAGAGGATTTTCCAGCCCAAATGGACAAACTCCCCCAACAGGATGCCCGGTTAACGTCACCACTTCATCACTGCTGAGCATCCGCGCTTTTGCGCCAAAGGTCTCCTTTAACTTTTTGTTGTCCAGACGTGCATCGCCTTTTGCCACGACCAAAATCACCTCATTTTTCACTTTGAGCGATAATGTTTTGGCTATCTGGCCCGGTTCGACGTGATGGGCGGCAGCGGCCAGGGCAACGGTTGCTGTGCTTTGGCTCAGCTCAATGACATCAATATCTGGGGCATTGTCAGCAAAAAATTGCTGTACTGACTGCAAACTCATTGTTATCTCCTGACAATTATCCTGCGTAATCTGTCATAAGAAATTATGCTCTGTAAATATCTCTTAAGTAACAAATATCCCTGACCCCCCGATTTCTGGATCGCCTTCACAATCACGGAAACCGGTTACAGTAACCGGTTGCAGAGCGCGAGAGAGAGATTAATACTGACTACGTAACTTCCCCTGTATCCAATAATAAGAGTCAATTATGAAACGATCCGTCCCTGTTGTGCCGCTGGTACATGACCCAGCAAGGTGGTGAAAATGATGTATGGAACACCGTATGACGCGATTGCGTCGGAACTGAACATCTGACAGGAGAACCATTATGTCTGCCAACCATGCTGCGTTTAATTTGATATTCCGATTTGTCGAAAACTATGTCAGTCCCATTGCCGGGCGGATCTCCTCCCAGCGTCATGTGATGGCCATTCGCGATGGCTTTATTTCTGCGATGCCATTCATGATTGTCGGTTCATTCTTATTAGTCTTTGCTTACCCACCTTTCTCACCTGACACCACCTGGGGCTTTGCGCGCGCGTGGCTGGACATGGCGAAACAGTTCGAAGGGCAAATTCTCACTCCGTTCGACATGACCATGGGCGTCATGTCCATCTATATCTGTGCGGCAATCGCTTATAACCTCGGTAAGCATTACGTTAAGTCGCATCAGCTTGACCCGTTTATGTGTGCGATGCTGTCCTTAATGGCGTTTTTACTGATTGCTGCGCCGAAAACCAAAGGGGCTATGCCGGTTGACAGCCTGGGCGGCACAGGCATCTTCACTGCGATTCTGGTGGCGATCTATTGCGTCGAAATGATGCGTTTCCTGAAAGCGCATAACATTGGTATCCGTCTTCCGGATCAGGTTCCGCCGATGATCAAAAACTCCTTTGATCTGCTGATTCCTGTGCTGGTGGTCGTGCTGACGCTTTATCCTCTGAGCCTCTTTATTCAGTCTCAGTTTGATATGCTCATTCCGCAAGCCATCATGTCTATCTTCAAACCATTGGTTTCAGCGGCGGATTCTCTGCCTGCAATTCTGCTGGCGGTGCTGATCGCGCATCTACTGTGGTTTGCTGGGATACATGGCGCGGCGATTGTGTCCGGGATGCTGCAAATGTTCTGGCTCACCAATCTTGGGATGAACCAATCCGCGCTGGCGCAAAGCGCACCGCTGCCGCATATCTTCATGGAAGCTTTCTGGACATTCTTCATTGTGATTGGCGGCTCGGGCGCAACAATGGGGCTGGTCTTATGCTACTTGCGCAGTCGTTCTGCGCATCTGCGTTCTATTGGTCGCCTGAGCGTTGTACCGAGTATTTTCAATATCAACGAACCGGTTATTTTCGGAACGCCAATTGTCATGAACCCGGTGTTCTTCATTCCGTTCCTGCTCGCGCCGATGGTTAACGCCGTGCTCGCATGGGCAGCGATGAAGCTAGACCTGATTGGTCGCGTTATTTCGGTAGTACCGTGGACCGCTCCGGCTCCGGTGGGTGCTGCGTGGGCATTAGGTTGGGATTTCCGTGCGGCGATTCTGGTGATACTGCTGGCGCTAGTCTCGGGGATTATCTATTACCCGTTCTTTAAAGTGTATGAGAAGCAACTTCTGGAGCAAGAAGCAGAGGAAGCACAGCGTGCACAAGAAGAAAGTCAGCAGGTCGCTTAGTGAAAAGCAAAACGGCAACTCACGTTGCCGTTTTGAGTGCTTATCTCTCCCCTGGTTGGAGAGATAATCAGGTTGTGCATACTATTTCAGCGTGCAATCACCGCACTGCTGAACATCTGGCAGTCGGTAGCGCTGACAGCAAGTACGACGCACAAGCAGTCCATCGCGTGGAACCACGGTACGGAACAAGGGATTATCTCGTCCATCTGACAACTGTTTTGCAAAAAAACAGGACTGGCGGAGCGTATCGATGGTTTCATCGCCCAGTAAAGGCTTCATCTCATTCAGATACCAGTGAATTAAATAACCGGTATTACTCCAGATAAGTTTTCCGTTGATCTCACCCGTTTTTTCCAGCGCGTCTATAACAGGAATGAGCGCATGCTTGAGCAGCGTTTCCATTCGTTCCTGCGGCGATTGCAAAGTGGCTGCAGAATCTTCATGCACATCAACCCAGAAACACGCTGCACGACCAGTCTCGTGGAACTCTACGTGAAAATGTTCCGGGGATAAATCCAGAGCCATGTCCTGAGTCAGCAGGGCTTGCATGAGCGGTGGCACCATCAATCCGATATACCACTGTGCCCACAGGGAAAGTAACGGCTTATTTTCCCGGGTAAGGGTAGGCTGATTACGATAAATATGATCGGAGTAGACTGCGAGCAAGGATTGCATTTCGGCTGGACGTTGCCATTGCGCCAATGTCATCGCCTGGTGCGGGTGCGGCTCATCCAGTTTGATAAAATCGAGCAGATAGGCGCGGTTTTCGGCAATCGAATCCCGAATGGAATCCGCAAGCGAAGTGCTCCCGCTGGTGAGATTGGCTCGCCAGATAATGGGATCAACAACGTGTGCGGAACGAGTAGCCATAGCGGAATAGGATAGAAATCTAAATGATAATGATTGCCAATCCTAACTATAGACAAAACCGATCGCAAGTCTTTTGTCAGTAGAGTGGGGGCTGGAGCTTATCCAGCAAGAAGCTCGGGGCTAATAAGGATATTGTTGCGCCCTCTGTGTTTGGCTTCGTACAGTGCTTTATCCGCTTTCCCAAGTGCGCCTTCGATATCTTCGCCCTCAAAAATAGCGATACCGATGCTAATGGTGACGTTGGTTGCCACGCTCTCGTTAAACATGTGCGGAATCTTTAGGTCGTACACTTTCTGACGAATACGTTCTGCGGTCTGGCGAGCCTGCTCGAGCGTGACGCTGGTCAGCAACACCATGAATTCTTCTCCACCAAAGCGCGCAACAATATCGCGCGAACGAACGGCATCGCGGATGGCGGCGGAAACCCGAATCAGCGCCTGATCGCCCATCATATGACCATAGTGATCGTTGTAGGCTTTAAAATGGTCAATATCCAGGAGCAGAACAAAATGTTCCCCGTGCTCGATAGTCGGCAGATTTTCCAGGCGATTCTGCAATCCACGTCGGTTATACAGGCCTGTCAGCGGGTCCATCATACTTAGGTCGTTAAGCGTTTCACGCTCCTCAAGGAGGCGATACAGTAACTGCTGTGCAAAACGATCGTTACGCTTTTGAATGACGTGATGGATAGCAATCCCCGCCATCGGGAGGGCGAGAGAGTAAATGACCCGCAGCCAATGCTCATGTTGGCTAAACCACATGCAGACGACAAAGGTGGGCAGCGAATGCAGGGTAAATGCTTTGATATCACTCGCGAAAGCCAGAGACCCAATAAATAGAACGCTTAATAAGCCTAATAACAGAAAGGTAAAAGGATCTTCCGTGACCAGCGTGAATTTATAGGCAATATGCCACGCCCATATTCCACCAAAGATGAGTGAAATCAGCGGAATATTGATCTTCCGGGTTTTATTTTTCCAGTGCCAGACAAGCATTGCCACACTGAGCGTAAAAATTAACGCAACAGGAAGCGTCAGCATACGCACGTTGTACAACGGGTTCAGCAGGGTGAAAAGTGCTGAAACGGCGTTCAGGAATAAAAATAAACGTAAAGATAACTGATATTTCTTGTGGCGTAATGAACGCCAGGATTGTGATGTCATGTCGGTATATTTTTATTAATACTTAATTAAATCAGAATAATGGCAGCCGATGTGAATATAAAACTGAGAAATTATCAGGTACTTAATAATCAGGAAATAGTTATAGATAGTTATAGATAGTTAACAGGTGTGCAATTTATCACCTTCCTCTTTTCCTGTCATTACAGGAAAGGTAAAGGTTACGTGAATGTGTACAGGGATACTGACAAATGAGAAAACCTATCATATGATATTGGTTATCATTATCGTATTGAGAGAGCAAACCATGTTGAGTAAAGCGCTGGGAAGTGGATGGGGTGTACTGCTGCCAGGTCTGTTGATCGCCGGGCTGACCTTTGCCGATCTCTCAATAGACGTCTGGAAAATAATTATTGTTTCGGGCCTGTTGATCACATCAGCAATGATTTGGCACAAGCAGTTACGTCACTTTGTTTTGTTGCCATCATGTGTCGCGCTTATCGGCGCAATGCTGGTGATAACGATGAGTTTAAAATGAGTGAGAAAACAGAGATAAATCAGGAGGGAGATAAGATAAGTGGTGCGAAGAGGGGGACTTGAACCCCCACGTCCGTAAGAACACTAACACCTGAAGCTAGCGCGTCTACCAATTCCGCCACCTTCGCACTGTTATCTTATTTTTGATATTGCCTCGTTGGTGCGAGGGGGGGGACTTGAACCCCCACGT
>Ga0308165_1000489_pt1 | contig 73000 bp, 64 predicted proteins | sample PhyWR2_FD_201032 | JGI IMG/M metagenome (GOLD analysis project Ga0308165, IMG submission 201032) | Phyllosphere microbial communities from UC Gill Tract Community Farm, Albany, California, United States - DLSLW.R2 | ecosystem: Host-associated > Plants > Phyllosphere > Unclassified | place: USA... | reverse complement strand
GGATGTTGTGGATCGTCATCGCGCCCACCATCAGCGCCATCACGGCGTTCGGGGGGATGCCCAGCGTCAGCAGGGGAATGAACGAAGTCTGCGAACCGGCGTTGTTGGCCGACTCGGGAGCACACACACCGCGGATATTGCCTTGACCGAAAGGAACTTCGCCCGGCTTGAGCTTGGTCTTCTTTTCAATGGTGTAGGCAGCAAAGGCCGACAGCATGGCGCCGCCACCGGGCAGGATGCCCAGGCAGGAGCCCAGGGCCGTACCGCGCAGCATGGCTGGAAACATGCGCCTGAAGTCTTCCGCGGTAGGCATCAGACCCGTCACCTTGGCGGTGAACACTTCGCGGTCGTCTTCGGGCTTGGACAGGTTGGCAATGATTTCGCCGTAGCCAAACACACCCATGGCGATCACGACGAAGTCGATGCCGTCGGTCAGTTCGGGGATGTCGAAGCTGTAGCGGGCAACGCCGGAGTTCACGTCGGTACCGACCATGCCGAACAGCAGGCCCAGCACGATCATGGCAATGGCCTTGAGCAGCGAACCCGAAGCCAGCACCACGGCGCCGATCAGGCCCAGGGTCATCAGCGAGAAATATTCAGCCGGGCCGAACTTGAACGCGACTTCGGTCAGCGGAGGAGCGAACGCAGCCAGAATGATGGTGCCCACGCAACCGGCGAAGAACGAACCGATGCCGGCAGCCGCCAGCGCGGGTCCCGCCCGGCCCTTGCGCGCCATCTGGTAGCCGTCAATCACGGTCACCACCGACGAGGACTCGCCCGGCAGGTTCACCAAAATCGCGGTGGTCGAGCCACCGTACTGCGCGCCGTAGTAAATACCGGCCAGCATGATCAGCGCCGCCACGGGAGGCAGGGCGTAGGTTGCGGGCAGCAGCATGGCGATGGTCGCCACGGGGCCGATGCCCGGCAAGATGCCGATGAGGGTACCCAACAAACAGCCGATGAAGCAGTAAATCAGGTTTTGGAAGGTAAAGGCAACGCCGAAGCCGAGTGCCAGGTTGTCAAAAAGTTCCACGAACGATGCTCCCTTAACCCGTGATGAAGCTAGGCCACACGGGGAACTGCAAATTCAGCGCCCAGACGAAAGCCCCATAGCTACCCACAGCCAGGCAGGTCGCCAGAATGGCAACTTCCTTGGTGTTGAAGGAGTAGCCGCCCAGGCTGGCGATGAACACCAGGCCGTAGATCGCGACGATCAGGCCGAACTGGGGAATACCCAGTGCAGGAACACCGACCAGCAAAATGCCGAACGCGAAGTTGGCAGCCAGGATGAAGAAGACTTGCTTCCACGCCCACTTGCCGATCTTGTCGCCATCAGCGGTTTCAACGATCAGGCCCTTGGCGCCGATGGCGATACCGAGAATCGACATCAACACGCCCAGGATCAGCGGGAAATACCCGGGACCCATGCGCGCACCCGTGCCGATGTTGTAGTCAATGGCACCAATCGCGAAAGCGAGACCGATGACCAAAAACATCAACCCGGCAAAAAAGTCTTTTTGACTCTTGATTTTCACAAAAATGTCTCCTAGACGGAAATCACGATGACGCGATTGTGGGGCCAGAGAACTTGTGTCTGAATGTGGATTCCACCTACAAAGGCCATTCAATGCGGCCTGCTTGCTGCGGCTTGCAATCGGGCTGCAGCCCGCATGCAGACTGGATTTGCGCGATGTCGGCAAAGCCCGCAGGCGCAGTCCCCAAGGGTTTGTACCGAGGGGTGCCTCAGCCCAGCAGCGGCGTGGCGCCAATGACTTCGGGCAGGGTGGTCAGGCCTTCGGCCACGCGCAGCGCGCCCGCCAGGCGCAGCGGGCGCATTCCGTCGGCCACGGCCTGGCGGCGCAGGCCGTCCATCGACGGGTTGGCATGGATCAGATCCTTGAGCGCCTCGCTCACGGTGAGCAGTTCGTACAGGCCGGTGCGGCCCTTGAAGCCCGTCATGCGGCACTCGGTGCAGCCCACGGGCTGGTAGGGGCGGTAGCCGCCATTGAGCTTCCAGGGCTTGACCGCCTCGGCCAGATCGTCGCGCGCCGACGCCTCGTCGGCCTGCTTGCACAGCGGGCACAGCGTGCGCACCAGCCGCTGGGCCAGCACGCCCAGCAAGGTGGCATTGATCAGATAGGACGGCACGCCCAGCTCCATCAGCCGGCTCACCGCGCTGGGCGCGTCGTTGGTGTGCAGCGTGGAGAACACCAGATGGCCGGTGAGCGCGGCCTGCACCGCCATCTCGGCCGTGGCCAGATCGCGGATCTCGCCGACCATGATGATGTCCGGGTCCTGGCGCATCAGCGCGCGCAGTCCTTCGGTGAAACCGAAGTCCAGCTGGGTCTGGACCTGGGTCTGGTTGAAGCTGGGCTCTATCATTTCAATCGGGTCCTCGACCGTGCTGACGTTGACCTCTTCGGTCGCGATGCGCTTGAGCGTCGCGTACAGCGTGGTGGTCTTGCCCGAACCCGTGGGACCGGTCACGAGAATGATGCCGTGCGGGCTGCGCACCAGCGATTCCCAGCGCTGGGCATCGTGCGGCGCAAAGCCCAGGCCGGCGAGATCCTTGACCGCGTTGTCCGGGTCGAAGATGCGCATCACCATCTTTTCGCCAAACGCCGTGGGCAGCGTGGACAGGCGCATTTCCACCTCGACGCCGCGCGGATTGCGGGTCTTGATGCGACCGTCCTGGGGGCGGCGCTTTTCCACCACGTCCATGCGGCCCAGCAGCTTGACGCGCGCCACCATGGCATTGAGCACGCCCATGGGCAGGTGGTAGACCGGGTGCAGCACGCCGTCGATGCGAAAGCGGATCACGCCCTGCTCGCGCCGCGGCTCGAGGTGGATGTCGCTGGCGCGCTGGTCAAATGCGTACTGCCACAGCCAGTCGACGACGCGCACCACGCCCTGGTCGTTGGCGTCAAGCTGCTTGTTGGCGTTGCCCAGCTCCACCAGCTGCTCGAAGCTCGCGCTGCTGGCCGCGCCGCCGCTTTTCTGCGCGGCGCGCACCGACTTGGCCAATGCAAAGAATTCCGCCGTCAGGCGCTTGATGTCCAGCGGGTTGGCCATGACCCGGCGCACCTTGCGCCGCGCCTGGCGTTCGACCTCGGCCACCCAGTCATCCATCAGCGGCTCGGAAGTGGCAACCACCACTTCGTCGGGCGTGACCTGCACCGGCAAGACCTTGTGGCGCTCGGCATAGCTGGCGCTCATGGTCTCGGCGACGCGGCCGGCGTCGACGCGCAGCGGGTCTATGCGCAGATAGGGCAGGCCGCAGCGCTGGGCCACGTACTGCGTCAGCGCCTCGACATCAAAAGCCGGCGCGCCGTCGGCACGCGCCATGGCCACATGGGCCAGCCGCACCAGCGGGTGCAGGCTGCTTTCCGCCTGGGAGCAGCGCACGATGGTGCGCTCGGCTTCATCGGCCGTGATCAGGCCGTCGGCCTGCAGCCAGCGCACGATGCTGCGCCACTGCAGCGGCCCGGGTGCAGCGCGCTGCAGCGCCAGACCGGCATCGGGCCGGTCGGTGCGCGCGGGGTCAGGCGAAGGTGTCAAGCTGCGAACCCAGCGTGCCCGGCGCCTGGCTGCGGCGCTCGCGGTCCTGCTCTTCGTTCTTGGTCTCGGGCTGCTGGGCCTGGACCTGAGCCTGGGCCTGAGCCTGGGCCTTTTGCAGCTGCGCCTGCTGCTGGGCGCGCTGCAGGCCTTCGATCTGCGCCTGCACGGCCATGATCTGGGCCTGCAGCAGCTTTTGCTTTTCCTGCTTGACCTTCACGTCCACGTCCGACGTTGCGACCTCCTTGAGGTCTTTTTGCAAGGATTGGATCTGCTTTTGCAATTGCGCGATCTGGCTGGCCGTGGCGCGGGGGCTGCTGGCCGGCGAGGGCGAAGAGGAGGTGAAGCTGACTTGCATGACTGCCATTGTGCCCCTGTTCAGCGCCCGCCCGCCACTGCCTTTCAGCGCTTGACCACGGGTTTGAAGCCGCGCGGCCACTTCGCGGCCGGCAGGTCCCAGCGCGACTGGATCATCTGCGCGCGCTCGTCGAGCACGGCGCGCGCCGGGCGCGAGGCGGTGCGCTGGGCCAGCACCACCGTATTGCCTTCGCGCGTGGGCTTGAACGCCCACAGCGCGTCCTCGCCAAAGGCTTCGGCCATCTTTGCCAGGCTTTTCTCGTAGCTTGACGAGCGGCCGAACAGGTTCACGGTCATGCAGCCGTCTTCGGTCAGCAGCGCGCGGCAGTCGGCGTAGAACTCGGCGCTGTCGAGCACCGGCGCGGCCGCGTCGTGGTCGTAGAGATCGACGGCCAGCGCATCGACCTGGTCTTCCCAGCCGGGACGGCGGATTTCCTGGGCGGCGTCGGCCAGCACCACCTGCAGGCGCGGGCCGTTGGGCGGCAGCTTGAACCAGCTGTGGCACACGGCAATCACCTGTGGATTGAGTTCGATGGCCGTGGTCTGCATGCGCAGCTTCTTGTGGCAGAACTTGGTGATCGCGCCCGCGCCCAGACCCAGCTGCACCGCGTAGCGCTTGGTCACGCTGGCCGGGTCGACAAACAGCAGCCAGGCCATCATGCGCTGCACATATTCAAGCTCCAGCGCAAACGGCTCCTTGAGCCGCATCGAGCCCTGGATCCAGGGCGTTCCCAGATGCAGATGGCGCACTTCACCATCGTCCGAGACACTGACTTCGGGCAGCTCTACGCTGTCATTTTTCTTGCGGGTCGTCACGTTGTCACCAATCCAGCGGCGGCCAGGGCTTCATGCCAGGCCGCGCATTTACGTTCAAAACTCCAGCCCGCATTTGCGGGACTGGTCGAAGGCAGCTTCAGCGCCTGCAGCGGCGCGCGGCTTAGCGGCGCGCGGCCTAGCGGCGCGCGGCCTAGCGGCGCGCTGCCATCCAGGCGCAGCGCCGCCAGCGCAGCTTCCGCATGGCGAAAGCTCTCGGCGCCGTTGTGCGCCAGCACGCGCAGCTGCGGGCAGCGGGCGCGCAGCGCGGCGAAATCATTGACCTGGGGCCGGCGTATGGCCGCGTCCAGGCTGCCCTGGCGCTCGCAGCTGTCATAAACATCCCACAGCCCCAGTCCGCGCTCGAGCAACCAGGCGCAGCGGCCCGCGTAGTCCTGCGGGCCGGGCTGGGGATGCTGCGGCCACAAGGCCTGCAGCAGGCGCCAGAACTGGTTTTGCGGATGGGCATAGTACTGCTGTTGCGCCAGCGAGGCCACGCCCGGAAAGCTGCCCAGCACCAGCAGCCGGGTGTGCGGGCCGACCACGGGCGCCAGGCCCCGCAGGCGTGCGTCGGCGGCAGCGGCAGGCGCGGGCCGCGTGGTGGCAGCAGGGGAAGGCAATCGCGGCGGCACAGTCATGGGCCTGCATTCTGACCCGAAACCGCTGCGGCGCGCTGGTCAGACGGTATTCAACGCCGCCAGGCCGGGCAGCGCCGCGCAGGCGTTGCGCGTGGTCGCCACGGCGAGATCGGCCAGCGGCATGCCGCGCAGCTGGGCCACGACCGCGGCAATGCGCGGCAGCTCGGCCGGGCTGTTGCGGCCCTGGGGCCGGCCCGCGGCGCGCTGCTCGGCCGTGGTGTAGACCCAGTGCGGTGGAATGTCGGGAGCATCGGTTTCCAGCACCAGCGCCGACAGCGGCAGCTCGGCAGCGAGCCGGCGCAGCTTGTGCGCGCGCTCATAGCTTGCGGCGCCGCCAAAGCCCAGCTTGAAGCCCAGATCGATGAACATCTGCGCCTGCTGCGCGCTGCCGTTAAACGCATGGGCAATGCCGCCGCGCACCGGTGTGGCGCGCAGCTGCTGCAGCAGCTTGTCGCTTGACTGGCGCACATGCAGGATCACCGGCAGATCGAAGCGCCGCGCCAAAGCGATCTGCGCCCGGTAGATCTGCAGCTGCCTTTGAGCGTCCAGCCCGGGAACGAAAAAATCCAGGCCGATCTCGCCCACCGCCAGCAGCCGCGCATCGGCGCGGCGTGCGGCCAGCTCCTGCGCCAGCAGATCGAGGTCTTCGTCACCCGCCTGGGGCGTGTACAGCGGGTGGATTCCCAGCGCGTAGCTGTCGCCGCCCGCGTGGGCCAGCTCGCGCACGGTGGCCCAGTTGCTGCGCTGCACCGCGGGAATCACGCAGTGGCCCACGCCGGCGGCACGCGCGGCGGCGCGCACCTGCGCGCGATCGGCGTCGAATTCAGACGCGTCGAGGTGGCAGTGGGTGTCTATCCAGAAAGCCATTGCGCCCTGCCTGGCTCAGCCGAGCTGCCCTTGCACGATGCGCACCACGCGGTCGCACTTGGCGGCCAGCGATTCGTCGTGCGTGACCATCACGAAAGCCGTGCCCTTGTCGCGCGCCAGGCCCAGCATCAGCGCGAACACCGCGTCGGCCGTGTTGCGGTCGAGATTGCCCGTGGGTTCGTCGGCCAGCACGCAGGCCGGCTCGGTCACCAGCGCGCGCGCAATTGCCACGCGCTGGCGCTCGCCGCCCGACAGCTCGGACGGGCGGTGCTGCACGCGGTCCTGCAGGCCGACCAGCGCCAGCATCTGGCGCGCGCGCTCGCGACATTCGGCCACGGGCAGGCGGCGTATGCGCAGCGGCATGGCAACGTTGTCAAGCGCGCTGAACTCGGGCAGCAGATGGTGGAACTGGTAGATGAAGCCCAGGTGCTGGTTGCGCAGCCGGCCCTGCTCCTGCGGCGACAGGTCGTTGAGTGCCTGGCCCTTGAGCCAGACGCTGCCTTCGCTGGGTGCGTCCAGGCCGCCAAGCAGGTGCAGCAAGGTGCTCTTGCCCGAGCCCGAGGCGCCGACCACGGCCAGGGTTTCACCCGCGGCCACCGACAGGTCTACGCTGCGCAGCACCTGCACATCGAGCCGGCCTTCGGTGAAACGTTTGCTCAGCGAACGCGCCTGCAATACAACATGGGAATTATTCATAACGCAGCGCCTCCGCAGGGTTCACGCGGCTGGCACGCCAGCTGGGATAAATCGTCGCCACAAACGACAGGATCAGGGAAATGACGGCAATCGGCGCGATGTCGGAGCTTTGCGGCTCGCTGGGCATCTTGCTGATCAGGTAGATGTCCTTGGGCAGGAAGCTGGCGTTGAAGGCATGCTCGATGGCCGGCACGATCACGTCGATGTTCAGCGCAATGCCCAGGCCCAGCGCCAGTCCGGCCAGCGTGCCGATCACCCCGACCATCGCGCCCTGGACCATGAAGATGGCCATGATGCTTTGCGGGCTTGCGCCCAGCGTGCGCAGGATGGCGATGTCGGCGCGCTTGTCGGTCACGGTCATGACCAGGGTCGACACCAGGTTGAAGGCCGCGACCGCGACAATCAGCGTCAGGATGATGAACATCATGCGTTTCTCGAGCTGCACGGCCGAGAACCAGGTCTTGTTTTGCTGCGTCCAGTCGCGAATCAGCAGTTGGTCGCTCAGCGAGTCGGCGAGCTGGCGCGCGACGGCCGGCGCTTCGTGCAGGTCCTTGATCTTCAGGCGTATGCCGGTCGGGCCTTCGAGGCGGAACAGCCGCTGCGCGTCCTCGTGGTGCAGCATCACCAGTGCCGAGTCGTATTCGTAGTGGCCGGAGTCAAAAGTGCCGGCCACCGTCATCTGCTTGAGGCGCGGCACCACCCCGGCGGGCGTGACCTGGCCGCCGGGAACGATCAGCGTCACCGCGTCGCCCGTGCGCACGCCCAGCGAACGCGCCAGCTCCACGCCCAGGACCACGCCGAATTCCCCGGCAACCAGCTGCTTGATCGCCTCGGCATTGGCGGGCAGCAGATCGGTGACTTCATGCTCGAGTGCGGGATCGATGCCGCGCACCAGCGTGCCTTTCATGTCTTCGCCGCGCGCGATCAGCGCCTGCGAGAACACGAACGGCGCCGCGCCCACCACTTCCGGGTTGCGCTTGGCTTCGGCCAGCGTGCGCTCGACGCTGGGCAGCGCCGCGCCCTGGGGAGCGAAGATTTCAATATGGGAAACGACGCCAAGCATGCGGTCACGCACTTCCTTTTGGAAGCCGTTCATCACGCTGAGCACGATGATCAGCGCGGCAACGCCCAGCGCAATGCCCAGCATGGACACACCGGAGATGAAGGAGATGAAACCATTGCGGCGCGTTGCGCGTCCCGCACGGGTGTAACGCCAGCCCAAGGCCAGCTCATAGGGTATTTGCATGGTGGTCGCATTGTGGCATTGCCAGGGCATGTCCCTGGGAATGCACGGGAGGTTACGGATATAGTCTCAGCGCTGGCCTTTGCTGCGCTCCACGCGCGGCAGGCCGGCATAACGGCTGTCGTGCTCCAGCGACTGCGCCTGCTGCTGCAGCCGGGCGAGCATGGCATCGAACTGCGCCAGTTCGGTGTCATCCAACGCCGCGACCAGATCGGTATGCAGCTGCGCCATGCGCGGCAGTATCAGCGCATACATGCGCCGGCCCTCTTCGGTCAGGTGCACGGCAATCCGGCGGCGGTCGCCCTGGATAGGCGTGCGCTGCACCCAGCCGCGCTCCTCGAGGCGGCTGAGCGCGCGCGAAGTCCGCGCCCGGTCCAGCCGCGCCAGCGCGGCCAGCTCCGACGACAGCAGGCCTTCGTGCGTGGCCAGCGTGGCCATCACGCCCCACTCGCGGCGCGGCACTCCGAACTCGGCTTCGCACACGCGCGTCGCCAGGCCGCCGGCCGCACCGAAGAAACGGCTGACGCGAAACAGCAGCATCTGCTGGATGGCTTGGGGAGGCTTGCGGGTATTCACGGGCATGGGTTGATTAGAACAATTGAGCCCGGCTCTTCTAGATTCGGGTTACCGACCGGTGCAAGGCATGCGGCCCAGGGTCTGCGCGGCGTGATTTTCGCAAAGCGCGTGTTCCATCTTTTGCAGGAAGCTGATTGACCATGTTTTCTCCCACCGCCTCTTCCCATCTGGCCCGTGCGGCCCTGGTTCCCGGCCTGATCGCACTGGCGCTGGGCCTGGCCGCGCCGGCGGCGCAGGCCCAGCCCGCAGGCGACGCCGCCGCCTGGCCCGCCAAGGCGGTTCGCATCATTGTGCCGTTTGCGCCGGGCGGCGCGGCCGACCTGATCGCGCGCGGCATGGGTGAAGTGCTGCAGCGCGAAACGCGCCAGGCCTTTGTCGTCGAGAACCGCCCGGGTGCGGGCGGCAACATCGGCGCCGGCGCGGTCGCCAAGGCCCCGGGCGATGGCTACCAATGGCTGATTGGCCTGGACACCACGCTGACCGTGAACCCGCTGATCTACCAGAGCATGCCGTTCAGGAACAGCGAATTGCGCGCAGTGATGGTGATGGCCTCTCAGGGCATGCTGGTGGCCGTGAGCCCGCGCACCGGCATCCAGTCGCTCGAACAGTTCATTGCCCAGGGCAGGAAAAGCGGGCTGACCCTGGGCTCGGCCGGCTACGGCACGCCCGGCCACCTCGGCGCGACCATACTCGCGCACAGTACCGGCGCCAGCGTCAACCACGTGCCCTACAAAGGCAATGCGCCCGCGACCACGGCGCTGCTGTCCAACGAGGTCGACGGCGGCATCATCAGCTCCACCGCGCTGCTGCCGCATCTTGCGGGCAACAAGGTCGTGCCGCTGGCCGTGACCACGCGCCAGCGCAACCCGCTGCTGCCCCAGGTGGCCACCGTGGGCGAGCTCGGCCACAAGGCGCTGGAGCAGGAGGTGCTGTTTGTCGTCTGGCTGCCGCAGAGCACGCCCGAGCCGCTGCTGCAAAAGATCCAGGCGCAGCTCGAGCGCGCGCTCAAGGACGGCAAGCTGCAAGAGCGCCTGCGCGCCAACGACCTGTTCCACGAAGGCCTTGTCGGCGAAGCCGCGGCCCAGCGCGTGCAGGCGGTTGCCGACCGCTACCGCGTGGTGATACAGGCCGCGGGCATGAAGATGGAATAGCCCGGTTTGCCACAGGAAAAACAAGCCATGACCCGTCCCAATATCATTTTCATCGTTGCCGACGACCTCGGCTACGCCGACCTGGGCTGCTATGGCGGCCGCGACGCCGAATTCGGCCCGGTCTCCCCGGTGCTCGATCAGCTGGCGCGAAACGGCCTGCAGTTCAGCCAGGGCTATGCCAACTCGCCCGTGTGCTCGCCCACGCGCTTCGCGCTGGCCACGGCACGCTACCAGTACCGCCTGCGCGGCGCGGCCGAGGAGCCGATCAACAGCCGCACGCGCGGCACGCCGCTGGCCGCCAGGCTGGGCCTGCCGCCCGAAGTGCCGACCGTGGCTTCGCTGCTCAAGGGCGCGGGCTACCGCACGGCACTGATAGGCAAGTGGCACCTGGGCTACCCGCCGCTGTTCGGGCCGCTGCGCTCGGGCTACGAGGAATATTTCGGCCCGATGTCGGGGGGCGTCGACTATTTCACCCACCTGAGTTCCTCGGGCCAGCACGACCTCTGGGTGGGCGAGGAGGAACACCACGACGAGGGCTACCTCACCGACCTGCTGTCGCAGCGCAGCGTCGACTATGTCAACCGCATGGCCGCGGGCGACGCGCCCTTCTTCCTGAGCCTGCACTACACCGCGCCCCACTGGCCCTGGGAAACGCGCGCTGACCGGGCCACGGCCGAAACACTGGGCAGCGGCATCAGCCACCTGGCCGGCGGCAATGTCCACCAGTACCGGCGCATGATCCATCACATGGACGAAGGCATTGGCTGGATCGTCGATGCGCTGCGCGCCAACGGCCAGCTCGACAACACCTTGCTGGTCTTCACCAGCGACAACGGCGGCGAGCGCTTCTCGGACAACTGGCCGCTGGTCGGCGGCAAGATGGACCTGACCGAAGGCGGCATACGCGTGCCCTGGATTGCCCACTGGCCGGCGCGGATTGCCGCGGGCCGGCACAGCCGCCAGCAGTGCATGAGCATGGACTGGTCGGCAACCGTGCTGGACGCGGCCGGCGTTGCCGGCGATGCGCACCATCCGCTGGACGGCGTCTCGCTGCTGCCGGTGCTGAACGCCGAGCATGCCGAGTTCGCGCGCGCCCTGCACTGGCGCATGAACCACCGCGGCCAGCGCGCGCTGCGCGACGGCGACTGGAAATACCTGCGCGTCGATGGCCACGACTACCTGTTCAATATTGCCCAGGACGAGCGCGAGCGCGCCAACCAGGCGCAAGCCCAGCCCGAACGCCTGGCCGCGATGCGCGCCGACTGGGAAGCCTGGAATGCCACCATGCCCGCCATTCCCGACGATGCGAGCGTGAGCCTGGTCAGCTCGGCCGCGGACATGCCGCAGCGCTGAGCACGACCCCAGGGCGCAAGCGGACACGCGCGCTGCCCGACAATAGCGCCATGTCCCCGACCCCGACCGCTTTCCTGTCTTCGCCTGCCAGCGCCCTCCCCGTCCACACGATTGCCTTTGCCAGCGCTGGCGAAGGCGCGGCGGCGCTGTGGCCCACGCTGCAGCTGCCCCACCTGCAGCAGTTGCTGCAGCATGCTGCACTGGTGCGCAGCGATCTGGGCGAGGAAACCGACTTCTGCCCGCCGCACGAGCGCGCCTGGGCGCGCGCCCTGCAATTGCCCGTGCCTGAAAGCGGCGTGCCCTGGGCCGCCTGGGAGCAGCAGGCGGGCGATCCCGCGCCGCAGGCCAATGCCTGGGCCTGGATGTCGCCCTGCCACTGGCGCATTGGCGCCGACAGCGTGCACATGGCCGATCCCGCGCAGCTGGGCCTGGACGAAGACCAGTCGCGCGCGCTGCTGGCAATTCTCGCCCCCTGGTTTGCCGAAGACGGCATCACGCTGCAGTTCGTGCGCCCCGACCGCTGGCTGGCCTGCGGCGCGCCGCTGGACGGCCTGCGCACCGCCTCGCTGGACCGGGTGATAGGCCGCGACGTGCGCCGCTGGCTGCCCGATGCCAAGACCGCGCGCACCGTCAATCGCCTGCACAGCGAAGTGCAGATGCTGCTTTACACCCATGCGTTCAACGACCGGCGCGCCGAACGCGGCCTGGCGCCGGTCAACGCCTTCTGGCTGCATGGCGCGGGCCGGCTGCAGGCGCCTGTCCCGGTACGGCCCCGCCCGGCCCATGCCGAACTGGCGGCGCTGCGCCAGGCGGCGCTGCAGGAAAACTGGCCCGCCTGGGCCCAGGCCTGGCAGGCGCTGGACGCCGGCCTGCTGCGCGAACTGCTGGCCGCGCATCTGCGCGGCGAGGCCGTGGAGCTGACCCTGTGCGGCGAGCGCAACGCGCTGACCTGGCGACCGCAGCGCGCCGGCTGGCGCCAGAAAATACAAAATATCTTCAAGCCAAAGGGCTTGCCCGATCTGCCCTCCATGCTATGAACATCATTGAACGCAACATTCCCGCCGCCATGCTGTCGACCCTGCAGCAGGCGGGAATCCACCCGCTGCTGGCCCAGCTCTATGCGGCGCGCGGCGTGCACTCGGCCGACGAACTCAACGACGCGCTCGGCCGGCTGCTGCCGCCTTCGGGCCTGATGGGAATCGACGCCGCGGCGCGGCTGCTGGCCGACGCCATCGCCAGCGAACGGCGGCTGTGCATCGTTGCCGACTATGACTGCGACGGCGCGACCGCCTGCGCCGTGGCGGTGCTGGGCCTGCGCCTGCTGGGCGCGCGCCATGTCGACTATCTCGTGCCCGACCGCGTGGTTGACGGCTACGGCCTCACGGCATCGATTGCGCGGCGCGTCAAGGAACGCGGCGCCGACATGCTGATCACCGTCGACAACGGCATCAGCAGCGTCGAAGGCGTGGCCCAGGCACGCGCGCTGGGCATGCAGGTGCTGGTCACCGACCACCATCTGCCCGGGCCCGCGCTGCCCCAGGCCGATGCCCTGGTCAACCCCAACCAGCCCGGCTGCACTTTCGAGAGCAAGTCGATGGCCGGCGTGGGCGTGATGTTCTACGTGCTGCTGGCGCTGCGCGCCGAGTTGCGCGCGCGCGGTCAGTTCGACCGCGACAGCCAGCCGCGGCTGGAGCCGCTGCTGCCGCTGGTGGCGCTGGGCACGGTGGCCGACGTGGTCAAGCTCGACGCCAACAACCGGCGCCTGGTGGCGCAAGGCCTCAAGCGCATTCGCGCCGGCCAGATGCAGCCCGGGGTGGCCGCGCTGTTCGACGCCGCGGGCCGCAAGGCGCGCGTTGCCACCACCTTTGACTTCGGCTTTGCGCTTGGCCCGCGCATCAATGCCGCGGGCCGGCTGGCCGACATGACGCTGGGCATCGAATGCCTGCTGACCGAGGACCGCGGCCGCGCCGCCGAACTTGCCCAGACGCTGGACGCGATCAACCGCGAACGCCGCGTGATCGAAGGCGGCATGCGCGAGCAGGCGCTGCTGATGGTGGAAAGCCTGTTTGACGAAGGCGAGCAAGCGCCGCCGGCGGTGAGCGTGTTCGATCCCGATTTCCACGAAGGCGTGGTCGGGATCGTGGCTTCGCGCATCAAGGACAAGCTGCATCGCCCGAGCTTTGTGTTCGCGGCCAGCGCCGCCCCCGGCCACGAGCATGAGCTCAAGGGCTCGGGCCGCTCGATTCCCGGCTTTCACCTGCGCGACGCGCTGGACCTCGTGGCCAAGCGCCACCCCGGCGTGCTGCTGCGCTTTGGCGGACACGCCATGGCCGCGGGCTGCACCATTGCCGAGGAGCATTTCGAGGTCTTCGACCAGGCGCTGGCCCAGGTGGCCAGGGAATGGCTGGACGCCGCGACGCTCACCCGGCGCATAGAGACCGACGGCCCGCTCGCGCCCGAATACTGCGATGCCGACCTGGTCGACAAGCTGCACCAGGAAGTCTGGGGCCAGGGCTTTGCCGCACCCACGTTCAGCGAGGAAGTCGATGTGCTGTCGCAGCGCCTGGTCGGCGAAAAGCACTTGTCGCTCAAGCTGCGCCACCGCGGCCAGCCGGTGGACGGCATCTGGTTTGGTCACACCGAGCCCCTGCCCGAACGCGTGCTGATAGCGTTTCGCCTGGACGTGAACGAATGGCGCGGCGAACGCCGCGTGCAGTTTCTGCTCGAAGGCGCAGAAACTCGAATCACCCTCTGAGCCGCTATTGCCTGCCTGTGCCGCGCACCGGGCGCATCAGGCCCGGGTCGGCAGCCACTCCAATGTGGGCCTTCATGCCGAAAAACCACTGAGGGCCTTTCTGGCTGTGGTTCATCTCGGGATCGCGCTTGCCCGACGCATTCCTGGTCGAACTCGTGGCCGCAATCGGCGTGGCGTGCACCAGGCGGCGCGCAGCAGCGCCTTGGCGCCCGGCGCCAGTATCGGCGGGGCCAAGCTGTGCTCCAGCAACCGACGGGACCGAAGAATCGTCAGGCCTGTCGACCAGCGCGGGGCGTCTTGGCCAGGCACGGCGGCGCTTCAAACCTGCAGCACAACTGGCCCAGCCGGACTGTCACTCCATCCTTGAGCCAGCAATCCCCTGCAAGAAACCCCTGCGTCCGTTGCCAGCACGGCTCGCAAGGTGGGTGCAGAGGATGCCAGGGCTTGCACTTTTTCGGCGGCCTCGGCAAAGGACAGCAAGGCATTTGGAACGCATGGAGGGCATCGGTTACTTAATCCTTACTAGGCAATGCTGCCATCTTCCAGGAGATGAAATTGACCCCAACTTTTCATTTTGAAATTGACAACGGGTTTCAACGATCCCTGGAGAACGCACAAAAAATTCTCGAAGAAGCGCATCGCTTTCATGAGAAGCATGGCCTGCACCCTGAAAACCCTAGAAAGACCCTTGAAGACAGAATGTCAAGGAATGCTTTTGAACAGGTGCACTCTGAAGTCGAGAGACAAATAAGCGAGAGGTAGCACAAACCTGTCCGGGCACACGAAAAGCATGCTCACAGCAAAGATGCCAAGCTGTTTTTATTTTAGTTAATTTGAAATTTTTTAGCTATTATTATGTCTTCAATCAACAGTAGCAGTAATTTTCAAACGATTTTCTTCAATGCCGTAGAAAACTCCCAAAGCAAAACTTCTGCGCAAATTGACAAAAGACTTCTGACCAGCGTATTGATTTCAGAAAAATTAATTGAAAGCCTAGCCCTTACCAAAGAATGCAAGGAGCAACAAAAATGCATTCTAAGCGGCCTCAAAGAACAGCTGAATGATTTTTGGAAAATTGAGTCTAACGAGCCCCCCGAAGGATTTTGCGGATTAGGCGCAGGCAGCTGGCTTAACAGAAATGACTTGCAGCATCTTGAAAAAAAATCCACTCAATTGATGAGCTATATTGAAAGATTGCCTGCCTGTCTTGAAAAAGCCATGGCCAGCATCATCTTGGAAGAGTTTATAAATAAAAACAAGGCAGAAATAGAAAAGGACTATAAAGTCACATCCGCAATAGAGGCGCATTTAAAAGAACCAGCCCTCCATCCAATGCCCAAGGATAAGTATACATTTCAAAGAATAAAACTCATCAATGGGCATAAGGATACAACTTCAGCATACGGGGCACTTATGCATTCCTTCGCCGACAACAAGGAAAAACTGAAAATATTGGATCTGGATATTTTGGCGGATATGTTGAAAAACACCATGGATTGATACCAGGGAGTTCAAACCCGCGACCCGCAGGCCATGGCCACGCTGGATGCGCGTTGTTTTGCAAGTTAAGCCCGTTTGAGCGCTGGTTTGTCATCACCTTCGGCCGATCCACAGGCCTTTGGCCACGCCGCAGGCGCACCCATGCCGGCACCGCCATCAATTTGTGCCATTACGCACGACAAGCACAAGCCGTGGGGGAGCCCGGCCTACAATGGGTCCGTGACCACTTACCTCAACGCCGACCTGCACTGCCACTCCATCTTCTCGGACGGCACGCTGACTCCCCCGGAGCTGGCAGCGCGTGCGCGCGCCAACGGCGTGGAGCTGTGGGGACTGACCGACCATGACGAGATCGGCGGCCAGAAGCAGGCCGCGGCCGCGGCCCGGGCCGAAGGCCTGGCCTATCTCACGGGCGTGGAAATCTCCGTGACCTTTGCCAACGAGACCGTGCATATCGTCGGCCTGGGCTTTGACGCCGACAACGCGGCACTGGAACAGGGACTGGCGCAAACGCGCGGCGGCCGCGGCCCGCGCGCGCTTGAAATGGCGCGCCAGCTGGAGCTGGCCGGCATTCCCGGCAGCTACGAAGGCGCGCTGCGCTACGTGGGCAACCCGGCGCTGATTTCGCGCACCCATTTCGCACGCTTTTTGGTCGAGACCAAGGTCTGCCGCGACATGGGCGAGGTGTTCCGCAGGTACCTGACCGAAGGCAAGCCCGGCTTTGCGCCGCACCGCTGGGCGCGCCTGCAGGACGCCGTGCAATGGGTGAGCGATGCCGGCGGCGTGAGCGTCATTGCGCACCCGGCGCGCTACCGCTTCACGGCCAACGAGGAATACGCGCTGTTTTCCGAATTCAAGACCCATGGCGGCCAGGGTGTCGAAGTCGTCACCGGCAGCCATTCGACGGCCGAGTACATTACCTATGCATCGATGGCCAAGGAATTCGGCCTGGCCGCCTCGCGCGGCAGCGATTTCCACAGCCCGCATGAATCGCGTACCGATCTCGGGGCCCTGCCCCTGCTGCCCGGTACGCTGACCCCTGTCTGGGAACTGCTGGCCGAGCGCATTCAGCAGCCCTGACCTTTCCTCCCCCTGCCACGGAGCGCTTGCAAATGGCCCAGTACTTTGAAGCCCATCCCGAAAACCCCCAGCCGCGCCTGCTCAAGCAGGCCGCCACGCTGCTGCAAAAAGGCGGCGTGCTGGCCGTGCCCACCGATTCGAGCTATGCGCTGGTATGCCATCTCGACGATCGCGATGCGGTCGAACGCATTCGTCGCATCCGCCAGATCGACGAGAAGCACCATCTGACGCTGCTGTGCCGCGACCTGTCCGAACTCGCGAACTACGCCCAGGTCGACAACCGCCAGTACCGTCTGCTCAAACTCGGAACGCCCGGCCCCTACACCTTCATCCTGGATGCGACCAAGGAAGTGCCGCGCCGCGTGAGCCATCCGCAGCGCAAGACCATTGGCCTGCGCGTTCCCGACCGCAAGGGATTGCTGCTGCTGCTGGAGCTGCATGGTGCGCCGCTGCTGGCGTGCACCTTCATTCCCCCGGGCGAGACCGAGCCGCTCAACGACCCGCAGGAAATCCGCGAACGCTTCGAGAAGCTGCTGGACGGCATCGTTGACGCCGGCGCCTGCCCGCAGGAGCCGACCACGGTGCTGGACCTGACGACCATGGCCAATGGCGGCGATGCCACGGTGGTGCGCCAGGGGCGCGGGGAGCTGGGACCGCTGGGGCTTTGAGTTTCAAGCCTTTGCACTGAGCCTGGCCGGCCACGTCAGACCATGGGCGGCTTACACTCCATGCAGGACGCCCTTGGTCTCAATCCGCCAGCGCCAGCGCCGGGCGCGCCGCGATCTGTCGCGCAACGACCACCGGCACGGCGTCGTCGTCATCGAGCTTGAAGGCGCCGACCGCGCGCTGCAGATCCTGCACGCGCTCCGACAGCGCCTGGGCCGCATGGCCGGCCTGACCGACCAAGCTGGCATTTTCCTGGGTCGCGCCATCCATGTGCGCCACCGCCAGATTGACCTGGGCAATGCCTTCGCTTTGCTCGTGCAGCGCCTGGGAGATCTCGCCCAGCAGGCCCGTGACCTGGCCGACCGCACCGACGATTTCCTGCATGGTCTTGCCGGCCTGGCCCACCAGGCCCGAGCCGCTTTGCACCTGGTCCACGCTGGCCGTGATCAGCGCCTTGACCTGCTTGGCGGCTTCGGCCGAGCGTCCGGCCAGGCTGCGCACTTCGCTGGCCACCACGGCAAAGCCGCGGCCCTGATCGCCCGCGCGCGCGGCTTCGACGGCGGCGTTGAGCGCCAGGATATTGGTCTGGAAGGCAATGCCTTCGATCACCTGGATGATGTCGACAATCTTGCGCGAACTGCCGCTGATGGCTTCCATGGTCTGCACCACCTGGCCGACGACGATGCCGCCGCGCTCGGCCGTGGCCGAAGCGCCCACGGCCAGGCCGCTGGCCGACTGCGCACGGTCGGCGTTCTGGCGCACGGTGGCCGTGAGCTGCTCCATGCTGGCCGCGGTCTGCGTCAGCGCCGCCACCTGGTCATCGGTGCGGCGCGACAGGTCGACATTGCCGGCGTCGATCTCCGAGGCCGACACGCAGATGGAATCGCTGGACTGCTGGATGCGCCCCACCAGCTCGGTCAGCGTGTCCTCCATGGTGCCCAGCGCGCCCAGCAGGCGGCCGAAATCGCCTTGCAGGTCGGAGCTGAACTCCTGGCTCAGATCGCCGGCAGCGACGGTCTCGGCAATCAGGATGGCCTGCTGCAGCGGCCGCACTATGCCCTGGCGCAGGCTGACCCAGGCCACCACGGCCAGCGCACAGACCGCGCCGCCCAGGCCCAGCACCCACCAGCGCACCTGCTGCACCGCGGTCTGCGCCACATCGGTCGCGCCACCCGACTCGAGCGCGCGCTCCGCGCCGGAAAGTGACCAGGCGACCACCAGCATCATTGCGACCATCAACGCGCAGATGCCGCCAAAGGCAATCACCAGCCGTGTGCCAATCTTCCAGCTACCGAATCCCATGTCTGTGCCTCTTTCTGCGCCAGGCGCAACTGTCTTGGTGTTGTATTGGTTGTGGGAACGACCTGCAGGACAACAGTGCAGGCACAGATCCAATTGCATTTTGCAACAAATTGACAATTTGGCGCTTGGGACATGCCCGCAGTCGCGCGCAAGCGCACGGGAAAGGCGCTGGTCTGAGACAATCGACGCGTGGACATCCCCAATCTCATTCAAACCGTACTCATCTATGCCCTCCCGGTGCTGTTCGCCATCACGGTGCACGAGGCCGCCCATGGCTATGCCGCGCGCTACTTCGGCGACAACACCGCGCACATGCTGGGACGCATTACGCTCAACCCGCTCAAGCACATCGATCCCGTAGGCACCATCCTGATGCCGCTGATGCTGTACTTCGCGACTTCGGGCGCCTTCCTGTTCGGCTACGCCAAGCCCGTGCCGGTACAGTTCGGCAACCTGCGCAATCCCAAGCGCGACATGATCTGGGTCGCGCTGGCGGGGCCGGCGTCGAACTTCTTCCAGGCCATCGTCTGGGCCGTCGTGCTGGTGCTGCTGGTGACCAGCGGCGTGCAGGAGCGCTTTTTCGTGGAGATGGCGCGCGCCGGCATTCTGGTCAACCTGGTGATGTGGGCCTTCAACCTGTTTCCCCTGCCGCCGCTTGACGGCGGCCGCATCCTGGTGGGCCTGCTGCCCTGGCGCATTGCCAATCAGGTCGCGCGCATAGAGCCGTTTGGCTTTTTCATCGTGCTGGCCCTGGTGGTCATGGGCGTTGTCGGCACGATCTGGCTGCGCCCGCTGATGACCCTGGGCTACAGCGCCATCGACCTGCTGCTGACACCGCTGCTGGCGCTGCTGCGCTGAGCGCCCCCTTTTTGTTTATTGCGACGTATTGGTTTTCATGGCTACTACCCGATTTCTCACCGGCATCACACCTTCGGGCACACCCCATCTGGGCAACTATGTGGGCGCCATCCGCCCGGCCGTGCAGTCGAGCCAGCGCGCCGACGTGCAGAGCTTCTACTTCCTCGCCGACTACCACGGCCTGATCAAGGGAGCCGACCCGCAACGCCTGCAGCGCTCGACGCTGGAGATTGCCGCGAGCTGGCTGGCTGCGGGCCTGGACCCGGAAAAGGTCATGCTCTACCGCCAGTCCGACGTGCCGGAGATTCCCGAGCTGTGCTGGCTGCTGACCTGCGTCACCGGCAAGGGCCTGCTCAACCGCGCCCATGCCTACAAGGCTTCGGTCGACAAGAACGTGGCCGCGGGCAACGATGTCGATGCCGATGTCACCGCTGGCCTGTTCATGTACCCGGTGCTGATGGCCGCCGACATCCTGATGTTCAAGGCCAACAAGGTGCCCGTGGGCCGCGACCAGGTCCAGCACCTGGAGATGGCGCGCGACATCGCCTCGAGCTTCAACCATCTCTACGGTGAACTGCTGGTGCTGCCCGAAGTCGTGATCGACGACAACGTCGCCACCTTGCCCGGCCTCGACGGCCGCAAGATGAGCAAGAGCTACAACAACACCATCGCGCTGTTCACGCCGCGCGATCAGTTGCGCAAGCTGATCAACGCCATCACCACCGACTCGCGCGCGCCCGGCGAGCCCAAGGAAACCGAAGGCTCGGCGCTGTTCCAGCTGTTCCAGGCCTTTGCCTCGGTCGAGGAAACCGCGGCCCTGGCCGCGCAGTACGCGCAAGGCATTGCCTGGGGCGATGCCAAGCAACGCGTGTTCGAGCGCCTGGACCAGGAAATCGCGCCCATGCGTGCGCGCTACGAAAGCCTGATGGCCGACCCGGCGCAGATCGAGAAGATCCTGCGCGCCGGCGGCGCGCGCGCGCGCGCGCTGGCCACGCCGTTCACCCAGCAGCTGCGCGAAGCCGTGGGCCTGCGCAGCCTGGCGCAGACCCAGGCGCCGCAGGCCGCCAAGGCGCACAAGTCGGCCCTGCCCCAGTTCAAGCAATACCGCGAAGCCGACGGCAAGTTCTATTTCAAGCTGCTGTCGGCCAGCGGCCAGCTGCTGCTGCAGAGCACCGGCTTTGCCGCGCCCAAGGAGGCCGGCCAGAACATTGCGCGGCTGCAGCAGCAGGGCGCCGCGGCGCTGACCGAACTGCAGGCGCACCTGGCGCCCGTGGCCGGCGTGGAGCACGATGAAGTGGTCCAGGCGCTCGACCAGTTGCTGGCCGCAGCCAACGCCTGAAGGCGTTGTATTCCCATGTGAAGCCCTCAAAGGAGCGAAGATGCGCCGAATAGCTGTCTTGGATGATGACCCGCTGTACCTGGAAATGGTGCAGCAGGTCGTGCAGGGCGCCGGCCACGTCTGCCGCACGCATGCCACCGGAGCCGCGCTGATGCAGGAAATGCGGCGCGAGAGTTTCGACCTGCTGATCGTCGACTGGGAGCTGCCCGACACCTCGGGCCCGCAGGTGGTGCAATGGGTGCGCGAGCAGATAGGCAATGAGTTGCCCATCCTCTTCATCACCCACCGCAGCGAGGAGAGCGACATCGTCTCGGGCCTGGGCAGCGGCGCCGACGACTTCATGGTCAAGCCGGTGCGCATGGGCGAGCTCAGCGCGCGCATCCATGCGCTGCTGCGCCGCGCCTACCCCGACAGCGACGAGGATGTGCAGCAGTTCGGCCCCTACCGCTTTGTCTCCTCGACCCAATCGCTGGAATTCAACCAGCAGCCGGTCGAGCTGACCCACCGCGAGTTCGCGCTGGCCAAGCTGCTGTTCCAGAACCAGGGCCGGCTGATGTCGCGCGACCACCTGCGCGATGCCGTCTGGGGCCACAGCGCCGAAGTGCTGTCGCGCACGCTGGACACCCATATCTCGCGCCTGCGCCAGCTGCTGAACCTGCGTCCGGGCCAGTGCTACACCATCTCGGCCATCTATGGCTATGGTTACCGCCTGGATGCACGCGATGCGCCCGCGGCGGCAGCCGCGCCTGCGAACTGACGGCCTGCCCTGCCCATGATGATCCGCCGCCCTTTCCCGTCCCCTCCCGCCCTGCGCTGCGCTGCCGGCCTGCTGCTTGCATGGAGCCTTGGCGCAGCCGCGCAGACTCCCGCGCTGGTGGTCGACGGCCTGATTGCCCACCGCGTGGCGCGGGGCGACACGCTCGAGCAGATCGCGCGCCAGTATCTGGGCGACCACCGCCTGTGGCCTGAACTGCAGTCGTTCAACCGCGTCGCCAACCCGCTGCAGCTGCAGCCCGGCTTCACGCTGCGCTTTCCCGACCGCCTGCTGCAGATGGCCAGCGCATCGGTGGAATACGTGCGCGGCCAGGCCGTGGCCACCACGCCCGCACGCCACAGCAGCGACAGCCAGGGGCCGGACAGCGCGCAGCGGCGCAATGTCAAGGCCGGCGAAGTGCTGCGCGAAGGCGATCAATTGCAGCTCGATGCCAATGCCTTTGTCTCCGTGCGACTGGCCGACGGCTCGCTGGTGCGGGTCCAGGCCCAATCCGACGTGCAGCTGCAGCAGATGCGCCGGCGCGGCCGCGCGGGCAGCCTGCAGTCGGTGATCGAGCTGCATTCGGGCGCGCTTGACGCCTCGGTCACGCGCGACAGCGCCAGCCCGCGCCGCTTCGAGATCCGCACGCCCGTGGCCTCGACCAGCGTGCGCGGCACGCGCTTCAACGTGCAGGCCGATGCCACGGGCCGCACCATCACCGCGGTTGACGAAGGATCGGTGGCCGTGGCCAGCGCCGCCGCACGGCGCCCGAATGCGGGCGCGCTCACCCTGCTGGATGCGGGCCAGGGCCTGGCCGTGAGCGCCGATGCGGCCGTGGGCGCGGCCAGCGCATTGCTGCCCGCGCCCGATCTGGCGGTCCTGCCCGAACGCTTCGAAGACGCGCACTGGCTTGACATCCGCTGGCCGGCAATTGCCGGCGCCCAGCGCTACCAGCTGCAGGTGGCGCGCGACGCGCAGTTCAGCCAGGTGCTGCGCAGCGCCACCGGCGACACCCCCGAGCAGCGCTTCGCGGGCCTGGACGACGGCGACTACTTTCTCGCGCTGCGCGCCATCGACGCCCAGGGCATTCCCGGGCGTCTGGCGCAGCGCGCCATCCGCATCAAATCCCAGCCCGTGGCGCCGCTCTACCAGACGCCGGTCGCCGCAGGCGTGCTGGCCCAGGGCGCGGGCGTGCTGGAATGCACCACCGTGCCCGGCGCCTTGGCCTATCGCATACAGGTTGCGGGGCCCGCGGGCTTTGCGCAGCCGCTGCTCGACGCGCGCGTCGACGGCGAATGCCGGCTGCCGGTCAATGCGCTGCCCGCGGGCGGCTACCAGTGGCGCGCGGCCAGCATACGCAGCACGCCCACGGACGCCGCCGACCAGGGACCGTTTGCCGCGGGCCAGGCATTCAGCGTCGCCCCGCCGCCGCCGACGCTGTCGGCCAACGATCTCGATGTCGGCATGCAGGACGGCACGACGCAGCTGAGCTGGCCGGGCCAGCCGGGCCAAAGCTACCGGCTGATGGTTGCCAGCGACCTGGCGTTCAACGCCGTGCTGCATGACGCCGTGCTGCAGCAGCCGCAATGGGCCGGGGCCGCGCTGGCGCCGGGCCGCTACTACGCGCAGCTGCAGATCATCGACGCCAACGGGCTGCGCAGCCGCTTTTCCGCGCCGCGCGAGTTTGCCGCCGGCAATACCGTGCGCGACGGCTCGGGCGCCAGCCTGCGCACCGGCGCCGATCTGCCGCTGCATCGCCAATAAGGCCGTCGCAGCCTGCCCGCCTTGCCGCCCGCCGCCCGCCGCCGCTTTCACTGGCAGCGCCTCGAATGGCCGGCGCTGGCGGCAGCCATCTTCGCGCTGGTGCTGTGGCTGGCCGGGCCCGGGCATTTCGTGCGCTTCAACGCCATCGTGCAGGACCTGGCCACCGGCCTGAACCAGCCCGACGCCTCGCCCGAGATCGTCATCATTGCGATTGACGACGCCAGCATTGCCGCGATCGGCCGCTGGCCCTGGCGGCGCGCCCTGCACGCGCAACTGCTCCAGCAGATCTCGCAGCAACCGCCGCGGGCCATTGGCATGGACATCCTGTTCAACGAGGAAGATCTCGACTATCCCGGCGACGACCTGATGCTGGCGCGCGCCATTGCGCGCAGCGCGCGCGTGGTGCTGCCTGTGGTGCGCAGCAACCCCGCAGCGCGCAGCCCCGCCGACCTGCCCATGGCGGCGCTGGTCGACAGCGCCGCGGCGCTGGGCCATGTGCATGTCCAGGTCGACAGCGACGGCGTGGCGCGCAGCTACTACGCGCGCCAGGGCCCGCCGGGCCGCACCTGGCCGCATCTGGCGCTGGCCATGCATTGCATGGTCGAGCCGGACACGCCGCCCTGCGCGCCCGAGTCCGCCGCAGCGCCTTCGGCCGGCACGGACACCGGCTGGCAGCGCCTGCAGCGCGAGATCATCCGCTACGCCAAGCCCCAGCCGGCGTTCACGCGCTACGCCTATATCGACGTGCTGCGCGGCGCGATTCCCGCTGCGGCATTTCGCGACAAGTACGTACTCATAGGTGCGACCGCCACCGGCCTGGGGCCGGGCTTTTCGCCGCCTTCGGGCACGGGGCTGCGCCAGTTGCCCAACGTCGACATGCTGGCCCATGTGCTCAACGGCACGCTGCAGCACCGCCACCTGCAGCCCGCCACGCCCTGGACCAACCGGGTGTTCAACGCGATTCCCGTGCTGCTGGCACTGGTCGGTCTCGCGGTGCTGGGGCCGTCGTCGGCGCTGGCCGTCTGCGCCGGCCTGCTGGGCATGACGCTGCTGGCCGCGGCGCTGGCACCGCTGGCGTTCGGCGTGCAGTTCGCGCCCGCGGCCGCGCTGACGGCGCTGGCGCTGATCTACCCGCTGTGGAGCTGGCGGCGGCTGAACGCCGCGGCCCACTTCCTCGGCCTGGAAATGCAGGACCTGCAAAAAGGCCTGCCCATGATGCAGCCCGCGCCCAGCGCAGGCGGGGATTTTCTCGAACGCCGCATCAGTGCCGTCGAGCACGCGTCGCGCGAACTGCGCCGCCTGCACCATTTCGTCAGCGAAAGCCTGTTGCAGCTGCCTTCGGCAACCTTTGTCTGCGACGACCAGGGCCAGGTGCTGCTGGCCAATACGCTGGCCCAGCAGTACGCGGCCAGCGTCGGCCAGCCGGCAATCACCGGCCGGGCCCTGCCCACGCTGCTGCAGGGCCTGCGCGACCGCGACAGCGGCGCCACGCTGCTCACGCCCGAAAGCCTGCGCAGCGCCGATGCACCCCTGCACCTCGAAGGCCAGGACCGCCAGGGCCGCAGCCTGATGCTGCTGCGCAAGCCGTTGGCGACGGGCGCGACCAGCGGCTGGATCATCACCCTGGTCGACCTGAGCGCGATGCGCCAGGCGCTGGCCCAGCGCGACCAGGCGATGCACTTCATCTCGCACGACATCCGCGCGCCGATAGGCGCCATCATCACGCTGCTTGACATGCGCGACGCCGGCGCCGATCCGGCCAGCCCCGAGATGCTGCAGCGCATCGAGCGCTATGCCCAGGCCTCGCTGACGCTGGCCGACGATTTCGTGCACCTGGCGCGCGCGCGCAACCAGCCGCTGCGCCAGGAAAGCGTCGATCTCGCCTGGGTGCTGGAGCAGGCCATCGACGACTGCTGGGCCCAGGCCCAGGCGCAAGGGATGGAGCTGAGATGCTCGCTGCCCGAACAGGAGGCGCTGCTGCAGGGCGATGCCTCGCTGCTGCGCCGCGCCATCGTCAACCTGATAGGCAATGCGATCAAATACGGCCGGCCCGCGCAGCCGACGGCGGGCGGCGCGGTCATTGAATGCACGCTGGCGGCGCGCGGCAGCTGCTGGACGCTGGCAGTGCGCGACCACGGCCCGGGCATTCCCGCCGACCAGCAGGGACGGCTGTTTCAGGCCTTTGACCGGCTGCACAACCAGAACAACACCCAGACCAAGGGCGTGGGGCTGGGGCTGGCATTCGTGCACACCGTGGTGACGCGCCATGGCGGGCAGATCGAAGTGTCCAGCAGCGAGGGCGCGGGCAGCAGGTTCACGCTGGTGCTGCCGGCTGCTGTTTGACGTCGGAGCCGGGGCCGGCCCTTCGATCCAAGCGGCCCGGGGGTGCATTCAAAGACGAAAAAACCCCAGAGTATTGCTACTCTGAGGTTTCACGTTTGGTGCGGCTGGCAGGAATCGAACCCACGACCCCTTGGTTCGTAGCCAAGTACTCTATCCAGCTGAGCTACAGCCGCTAAGCTTCGTATTCTAGCGGCACTTTAATGGCCTTCAGGCAAAAAAGCGGCTTTTTTTGCGCAGGCCCTCCATCGGCCTACCAAAAGCCCCGGGCCTTGGCCCATTTGCGCAGGCACCGCCGCGAAGCCTTGAGCAGCGGCGCGCGCCCCGCCGCGAGCCAGCCCAGCGCAAACCAGGCCTGGGGCTGGGCCGGCAGCAGCTGGCCGAAAGCCTGCTCGGCCACCACCAGGTCGTTGTACTTGCCCAGCGCATCCTGGGCGGGCTTGAGGCGCTGCAGATAGGCCTGCACCTTCTTCTCGCGAAACAGCGCGGCCGCGAACTCGATCGCGTAGCGCAGGCGCTTGATGCGCCGGCGCGCGCGGTGGCGCTGTTCGTCATTGAAGTCCGCATAGGCCTTGGCGTCCTTGGCCAGCTGGGCGTGCAGATGATCGAGCTTGGCTGCGGCCAGCGCGCGCAGACCGCCCACGGGCGGCGACGTTTCGCCGGACTGCGGGGCAGCATGGGCAAACGCGATCAGCGCCAGCCACAGGCTGGTTGTCGCGGGCGCGCGCAGCACTTCGTCCACCGGACTGTCCTCGACCGCGACCGGCAGTTCGGCCAGCGGCGCGCCGGCCGCGCGCAGCGCGGGCAGCAGTTCGGCTTCCAGCGCATCGCGGTCACGCACGCCGCCCAGCCGGCCAAACAGCGTCGCCAGCGCGGGCTCCCAGCCGGCATCGACCGCGGACGACCAGTCGCCGTAGATGCGCAGCGCCGTGCGCAGGCGGCGCAGCGCCACGCGGGTCTGGTGCAGATGCTCGGGCTCGCCCGCGCCGCCCGCCACTTCGGCGGCATTGGGCAGCAGATGTTCCAGGCAGGCGCCAACCATCTGGCGCAAGGCGGCATCGGGCAGGTAGGGCGGCTGCAGCGCGACATTGCGCGCCTGCACCGGCGGGGCCGCGCGCACCCGGTGCGCCAGTTGCTGGCCGCGCTCGGCCTTGCTGATCACATCGACCCACAGGCCGTGGCGCGCTACCCAGCGGCTGGCCAGCGCGACCAGCGCATCCACCGAACCCGACTTCAGTTCGAACTCGATCTCATGCAGCGCGCGGGTGGCGCTGCCGGCGCGGATCTCGCCAATGTCCAGCGCCACTTCGACCTGCGCGCCGGCGCTGCGCATCATGCGCCAGGTGCGCTGCACATCGGTGGCGTAATAGACCTGCAGGCTTGCGGCCTGGTCGCCCAGCGCCGCGGCCAGCTGTTCGCCCGCGGCCGTGCCCGCATGCAGCGCAATATCGATCTGCGGCTCGCCGCTGTCGGCGGCGCGCGGCACCTCGTGCTCCAGCCGCGTCCAGCGGTTGTCTCCCGGGCACTTGAGCGTCTGCACCCAGCTCTCGCCCTCCTGGCGCAAACGCAGCGAGACATGGGCTTTTGCCAGCCGCTGGTCGGGCGTGTCGAAGTACTGCGCCTGCAGGCGCAGTGTCCTGGCCTTGGCCGTGGCCAGCGCGCGCTGCACCGCCTGGCGCTGCTGCGCCGGCACCTGGAACTTCAACTCGATTTCATTCATAGGACCTTCCAATGCACAGGACGCTTGCCCTGCTGCCGCTTGTTTTTTTCCACTATAGCGGGGGCGGCAAAACTCTGCGTCCTCCATGCGCTGCATTGGGTAACCGGCCGCGGCGCACGGGCAGCGCCCGCCCGCCAGCCCCGGCCGCGGTCCGCGCCACGCCGCCGCCTGGCTTCAGGCTACGGCTGGCAGGCCGGCCAGCAGCTTGTCCAGCGTGATCGGGTAGTCGCGCACGCGCACGCCGGTGGCGTTGAAGATGGCATTGGCCACGGCCGCGGCCGCGCCACAGATGCCCAACTCGCCGACGCCCTTGGCCTTCATGGGCGAGGACTGTGGATCGGTCTCGTCCAGAAAGATCACGTCCTGGTGCGGAATGTCGGCATGCACCGGCACTTCGTAGCCCGCGAGGTCGTGGTTGACGAAAAAGCCATGACGCCTGTCCACGGCCAGCTCTTCCATCAGCGCCGCGCCCACCGCCATGGTCATTGCGCCTATCACCTGGCTGCGCGCGGACTTGGGGTTGAGAATGCGGCCCGCGGCGCACACCGCCAGCATGCGACGCACGCGGATCTCGCCGGTGTCCGCATCGACGCCGACTTCCACGAAATGCGCGCCAAAGGTCGACTGCTGCTGCTTCTTGGCGAGATCGCCAAACTCTATCTTGTCCTCGACTTCAAGCCCGCCCTCGCCGGCGGCGCTGGCCAGCGCCGCGCTGCGCCCGCCCGCGCTCACCTGGCCGTTGGCAAACTGCGCCTGCCCGGCGGCAAAGCCCAGCTTCTTCGCGACTTCCTCGCGCAGCTTCATGCAGGCCGCGTAGACGCCCGAGGTGGCGCTGTTCGCGCCCCACTGGCCGCCCGAGCCGGCCGACACTGGATACGCCGAATCGCCCAGGCGCACAAAGACTTTGTCCAGCGGCACGCCCATGACCTCGGCCGCGGTCTGGGCAATGATGGTGTACGAGCCCGTGCCGATATCCGTCATGTCGGTTTCCACCGTCACCACGCCGCGGCTGTCCAGGCGCACGCGCGCGCCCGAAGTCATCACCGGGCTGTTGCGGAAGGCCGCCGCCATGCCCATGCCCACCAGCCAGCGGCCTTCGCGCACCTGGCCCGGCTGCGCCTGGCGCCGGCTCCAGCCAAAGCGCTCGGCGCCGGTGCGCATGCATTCGATCAGCCGGCGCTGCGAGAACGGCCGCTCGGGATGCTCCGGATCGACCTGGGTGTCGTTGAGCACGCGCAGCTCGATGGGGTCGATCCCCAGGCGGTGCGCAAGCTCGTCCATGGCCACCTCCAGCGCGCTCATGCCGCTGGCTTCGCCGGGCGCGCGCATGGCGTTGCCTTCGGGCAGGTCCAGCACGGCCAGGCGCACGCCGCTTTCGCGGTTCGGCGCGGCGTAAAGCAACCGCGTCTGGTCCACCGCCGGTTCGCTGAAGCCGCCGCGCAGATTGCCCGAGCAGCTTTCATGCGACAGCGCCATGAGACGGCCCTCGGGCGTCGCGCCCAGGCGAATGCGCTGGATGGTCGCGGGCCGGCGCACGGTGTTGTTGGCAATCAGTGGCCGCTGCAGCGCGACCTTGACCGGCCGCTTGACGGCGCGCGCGCCCAGCGCCGCAAGCAGGGCATCGGCGCGCACCCAGAGCTTGCCGCCAAAGCCGCCGCCGATGAACGGCGAGACCAGGCGCACCTGGGATTTGGCAATGCCCAGCGTCTTGGCGACATCGCCCACGCCCCAGTCAATCATCTGGTTCGAGGTCCAGAGCGTGAGCTGCTGACCCTGCCACGCGGCCATGGACGCGTGCGGCTCCATCATCGCGTGCGACTGGTCGGGCGTCGAATAGGTGGCGTCCAGCGTCACCGCGGCCTGGGCATAGGCCGCGGTGAAGTCGCCGACCACCGAATGCGAAGGATTGTCCTTGGAGCCCGGCGGGCGCGGCGCGGCGTCGCGCTCGGCGGCAAGATCGTACTTTCCATCGGCCGCGGCGTAGGAGATGCGCACCAGCTGCGCCGCGGCGCGCGCCTCCTCTAAGGTGTTGGCAATGACCAGCGCCAGCGCCTGGTGGTAGTGCGCGATCTCCGGCCCGCCCAGCAGCGGCGCGGTATTGTTCTTGGCCTTGCCCAGCTTGCCGGCATTGCGCGCCGTGACGATGTGCAGCACGCCGGGCGCGGCGCGCGCGGCTGTCAGATCCATCGCGGCGATTCGGCCCTTGGCGATGCCCGCGCCGACCACCCAGCCGTAGGCGGGATCGGCAATGGCGTCATGGCGCTCGTAGGCATAGGGCGCCGTGCCCGTGGTCTTGAGCTTGCCGTCGACGCGGTCGGTGGGCCGGCCTATGTACTTCAGCTGGTCGATGGGATTGGTGGTCGCGGGAGTGTCGAATTTCATGATCAGGCCTTCGCTTGCAGCAGGGCCGCGGCGAGCGTGCGCTCGACCAGGGGCAGTTTGAACGCGTTGTCGTGCGTGGGCGCGGCGCCCGCGAGCAGTTGCGCGGTCACGGCCGGCGCGCCCTGTGCCAGCAGGGCCTCGGCGCCCGGCACGCGCCAGGGCTGGTGGGCGACGCCGCCCAGGCCGACCCGGCCGGTGCCGTCGGGCTGCACCACCAATGCCACCGAGACCAGCGCAAAGGCATACGAGGCGCGGTCGCGCACCTTGCGATAGACATGCGTGCCGCCCAGCGGCCTGGGCAGCGTCACCGCGGTGATGAGTTCACCGGCTTCCAGCGCGGTCTCGACATGCGGTGTCTGGCCCGGCAGGCGGTAGAAGTCGGCAATCGGAATCACCCGCGCCTGGCCGTCGGGGCGCACGGTCTCGACAGCGGCATCGAGCACGCGCATGGCAACCGCCATGTCGCTGGGATGGGTGGCAATGCAGGCGCTGCTGGCGCCTATCACCGCATGCTGGCGCGTGACTCCGCCCAGCGCGCTGCAGCCGCTGCCGGGCTGGCGCTTGTTGCAGGCCTGATGGGTGTCGTAGAAGTAGGCGCAGCGCGTGCGCTGCAGCAGATTGCCCGCGGTCGTCGCCTTGTTGCGCAACTGCCCCGAGGCACCGGCCAGCAGCGCGCGCGACAGCAGCGCGTAGTCGCGGCGCACGCGCGCGTCGGCCGCAAGATCCGTGTTGCGCACCAGCGCGCCAATGCGCAGCCCGCCTTCGGGCGTGGACTCTATCTTGTCGAACGCCAGCGCATTGACGTCGACCAGATGCTGCGGCGCCTCGATCTGCAGCTTCATCAGGTCCAGCAGATTGGTGCCGCCCGCAATGAACCTGGCGCCGGGCTGGCGCGCGACGGCGGCAGCTGCTGCGGCTGGCGTCGTGGCGCGCTCGTAGGTGAAAGGCTTCATGCGACACCTCCAACTTCGGCCATGGCATCAACGATGTTGGAATAGGCGCCGCAGCGACACAGGTTGCCGCTCATGCGCTCGCGCAGCTCGTCCAGCGACAGCAGCGGCTGCGCTTGCAGGTCGGCGCTCACATGGCTGGGAATGCCCTGCTGGATTTCTTCGAGCACCGCCACCGCCGAACAGATCTGCCCGGGCGTGCAATAGCCGCACTGGAAACCGTCGTGCTTGACGAAGGCCGCCTGCATGGGATGCAGCTGCTGGGGCGAGCCCAGGCCCTCGACGGTCGTGACCTTTGCGCCTTCATGCATCACGGCCAGCGTGAGGCAGGAATTGATGCGCCGGCCGTCGACGATCACCGTGCAGGCGCCGCATTGGCCGTGGTCGCAGCCCTTCTTGCTGCCGGTGAGATGCAGGTGCTCGCGCAGCGCGTCGAGCAGCGTGGTGCGGGTGTCGAGTTCGAGCTGACGCGCCTGGCCGTTCACATTCAACGACACGGCCATGCGCGGCGTGGTGCTGGTGGCGGCAGCGGGCGCCGACTGCTGCGCTCCTGCCGCCTTGGCGCCAGCGGCGGTGGCGGCGCAGGCAATCAGCGCGTCGCGGCGCTTGATGGCGGGCATTTCAAGGCGATTCATCGCGGTTCCTTTTCTGCATGGGAACCTGCATTACCCGTGCTCGGCGCAGCGCAGTCAACACCTTGAGCGGCGCCTGAGGGCACAAGGCGGCGCTGGCCTACAACGCGGGCTTGCCGCGCGGCAGTCTGCGCTGCGGTGTGGTCGGCGCATTGGCCAGCATGGCCGCGCTGCGCGCCTGGGCGGCCTGCACCAGCGGCGAGATCAGCTGCGCCTCGGGCAGGTTGTGCCAGTACTTGCGCGGCATCTCCTTGCGCATGGCCGCGATCTTGAGCCGCGCGGGATTGAAGATATGCGCGTAATAGGTGAGCCACAGGCCTTCGCCGGCGTCGGCGCCGGGCGCGTCGTCGGCGTGCGCCCCCGGGCCTGAACTGAGGACGCCGGGACGCCCGACAAACGGTTGAACCGCAAACCCGGGCTGCACGCCCTGCTCGGCCAGCGCCGCGATGTCGGGCGCCTGCGGCCACCAGCGCAGGCTGCACTGGGGGGTGAGAATGGCCCAGCGCATGTTGGCAAAGCGCCTGACGAAGAACGGTGCCGCGGCCTGCACGATATGGTGCTCGGGCTCGAACCAGGCGACATGCAGCGGCCCGCTGCCGTCCAGCGGGTGGTCGGCCAGCGCCACCGGGCGAAAGCGCACGAAGGCATGGGTCTTGTGCACTTCGCGGCGCACGGCCTTGATCCATTGCTGCATCTGCACGCTGTCGGCATCAAGCAGGTCGTGGCGCAGGCCGGGTTCGAGCTGCATGCGCCACAGCAGCCGGTACAGCAGCGCAAAGCGCGAGGGCGCGCGGTGCAGCAGGCATTGCTCGGCCTCGGCCAGCCAGGCGCGCGGCACGCTCAGCGCCCGCTCGGGTGCGGGCGCCAGATCAGCAAGCTGCGTCGCGCAGCTAGGCGGCGCAAACAGGTCGGGCGCCCGAACCTGGTCGTCCTCGGTATGCCAGACCACGGCGTCGGGCGGAACCTGCTGCGCCCACAGCCAGCGCGCCAGGCCGCGCCAGTGCGCGAAGTCACAGCCGTCGCGCGGCAGAATGAACGTGTGGGTGATCATGGCGCGTGGGAATGTTCAGAAAAGGCTGGCCTGAACAGGCTGGGGCGCCATCGGTTGCACCAGCCGCGCCGCCAGCAGCGGATCGTCGAGGCTGCGCCCCGGGCTCCAGCCCTGGCATTCGACAAACGGCAGCACCTTGGACTGCGGCACACGCAGGCGCTCGATGTCGGCGCTGCGCAGCTGGCGCCAGCGGCGCACCGCCAGCAGCTTGTCGACGCTGGCCACGCCCAGGCCTGGAACGCGCAGCAGCATCTCGCGTGGCGCGGTGTTGAGATTCACGGGAAACTGCTCGCGGTGGGCCAGCGCCCAGGCCAGCTTGGGGTCGTGCTCCAGCGACAGCATGCGCTGGCCCTGGGCGCCGGACGGAACGATTTCATGCGCGGCAAAGCCGTAAAAGCGCATCAGCCAGTCAGCCTGGTACAGCCGGTGCTCGCGTACCAGCGGCGGCGCGATCAGCGGCAGATCGGCGGTGGCATCGGGAATCGGGCTGAACGCCGAATAGTAGACGCGGCGCAGGCCGTAGCCGGTGTAAAGCCTGGAGCTGGTGACGATGATGTCGCCGTCGTCGGCGCCATCCGCGCCAACAATCATCTGCGTGCTCTGGCCGCCGGGCGCGAACGCCTTGGGCGCGGTCGGCCGGGTGCGGCGCGACTGCGGCATGGAGACGATGGCGCGGCTGGCGGCCTCCTTGCGCTCGGCCTTGGAGGTGGCGATGTGGTCGTGCAGCTGGCCCATTGCACGGTGGATGGTGGCGCTGTCTTTCTCGGGCGCGAGCTGGGCCAGGCCTTGCACCGTGGGCAGTTCGATATTGATGCTCAGCCGGTCGGCATACAGCCCCGCCTGGGCCAGCAGTTCGGCATCGGCATCGGGAATGGTCTTGAGATGGATATAGCCCTTGAAGCCGTGTTCGAGCCGCAGCGTGCGCGCCACGCCCACCATCTGCTCCATGGTATAGCTCGGGCTGCGGATGATGCCGCTCGACAGGAACAGGCCTTCTATGCAGTTGCGCCGATAGAAGTCAAGCGTCAGGTTCACGACTTCGGCCACCGAGAAGCGCGCACGCGGGATATTGGAGCTGACGCGGTTGATGCAGTACTTGCAGTCGTAGACGCAGAAATTGGTCAGCAGGATCTTGAGCAGCGAAATGCAGCGCCCGTCGGGCGTATAGCTGTGGCAGATGCCCGCGCCCTCGGTCGAGCCCATGCCGCCGCCCACGGCATTGCGCTTGGCGCTGCCGCTGGACGAGCAGGACGCGTCGTATTTGGCGGCGTCGGCCAGGATGGCGAGTTTGGTTTGCAATTCCACTGTACAAATGTACAGCTATATGCAAAGCCATGCAAGACGCCAAGCCCTGCTCAGAGTGTGTGCACCTCGAGCACCAAGGTTTGCCCGGACACATTCAAGCCTTCGCGCGCCGCGGCCGCGATCAGGCCCGCATGCAGTTGCGCGTCCTCCAGCATCACGCTTTGCCCGCTGCGCCGGCAGATCAGACGCACGCCCTGGGTGCCGGCATTGGCCTTGTGCAGCCGGTAGTGCACCTTGCCGGTGTCGTCCATCTCGCGCAGCAGCATGCCCGCCGCATAGAGCTTTTGCGCGATGCGGTAGACCGTGCTCAGACTGGTGCGCATGCCGCGGCGGCGCATCTCGCGAAAGATGTCTTCGCTGTTGAGGCGTTGCGGCTCCTGCGCCGCCATGACCTGCAGCACGCCTATGCGCGCGGAAGTCGGCGTCAGGCCTGCGGCGCGCAGGCTCTGCAATATGGTCATGCTGACGGTACTCATGGTGTCAGGCCTTCCATGGTCGTTGAATTCGCGGCTATCGCCTGCGCATCCGCCTGCGCCTCCGCTGCACGCGACCAGCCGCCGCCCAGCGCCTTGTAGAGCGCCACTGCGGCCTGCAGGCCCAGCGCCTGCAGCTGCACGGCGCCATCCTGGGCCGCATACAGCGTGCGCTGCGCATCGAGCAGCGTCAGCAGGCTGTCGGCGCCCGCGCGGTAGCGGTGCTCGGCCAGCGTCAATGCGCGCTGCGCCTGGGCCAGTTCCTCGGCCTGGGCCGCGGACTGCGCGGCAACGCCGGCCACGGCATTGAGCGCGACCTCGGTATCGGTGAAGGCGCAGGCGATGGCCGCGCGGTAGCCGGCCAGCAGTTCCTCGCGCCTGGCCTGGGCCAGGTCGCGTCCCGCCGCCAGGCGGCCGGCATCAAAGACCGGTGCGGCCAGGCCTGCGGCCAGCGAATACAGCGGGTTGTCGAACACGCGGCGCAGCGGGTCGCCACCGGTGGCCAGGCCGCCGGTCAGCGTCACGCGCGGCAGCAGGGCCGCGCGCGCGGCCAGCAAGTTGGCATCGGCCGCGGCCAGCTGCGCCTCGGCGCGCGCGATATCGGGGCGGCGTGTCAGCAGTTCGGCGGGCAGGCCCGCGGCAATCGAAGGCGGCCGCAGCGCCGCCAGCGTCTGCGTGGCGATGTCCGGGCCGCCGCGCTGGCCCAGCAGCAGCGCCAGCGCGCTGCGCGCATCGCCGGCCTGCTGGCGCAGCGCTTCGACGCCGCGGCGCTGGCCTGCAACCAGGCCGCGCTGCTGCGCGAGCTCGAGCGGCGTGGCCGCGCCGGCGCGCGCGCGCGACTCGATCAGCGCCAGCAGCCGCTGCGCGCTTTGCAGATTGTTCTGGCCAATGGCGATGCGCTCGCCCAGCGCCACCGCCTGCAGCCAGGCCGTGGCCACGCCCGCCGTCACCGTGAGCTGCAGCGTGTCGCGATCGAACACGCTGGCCTGCAGCGCCGCCAGCGCGCTGTCACGCTCGGCGCGGTGGCGGCCCCAGAAATCAATCTCATAGCTTGCGCTCAGGCCTGCGCCAAACAGGCTGCCGTTGACGCTTCCGTTGACGCTGGCGTTGCCGCCCAGGCGCTGCTGGCGGCTGGCGTTCAGGCTGGCGCCGACTTCGGGCAGCAGCGCCGCGCCGGCAATGCGCGCCGAGGCGCCAGCCTGCTGCACGCGCGCCACGGCCGCGGCGACATCGAGGCTCTGCGCCTGCGCCTGGCGCACCAGCGCGTCAAGCTCGGCGCTGCCGAAGCTGCGCCACCAATCGGCCGTCACGCCCTCCTGCGCCCCCTCCTGCGCCCCCGCCTGCCACTGCGCGGGCAGCGCCGTGGTGGTCGCCACGGGCGCCGGCCGCGGCGCGGCGCAGCCCGCAAGCGCCATTGCCACGACCCACACGTTCATCTTGCTGTTCAGTCTCACGTTCATCCTCATTTCCCCGCCAGCGCGACCACCGGGTCGAGCTGCGCCGCCGTGCGCGCCGGCATGAAGCCAAACAACAGGCCGGTTGCCACCGCGCAGCCGAAGGCGCCGGCCATGGCGGTGGCCGAAAACACCACCGGCACGCCGGCGAAGATCAGCCCCGCGCCTATGGCCAGGCCGGCAAGAACGCCCGCCGTGCCGCCGACCAGCGTCACCAGCACCGCCTCGGTCAGGAACTGGCGCAGGATGTCGCGCTGGCGCGCTCCGGTCGCCATGCGGATGCCGATTTCCCGCGTGCGCTCGCGCACCGTCATCAGCATCACGTTCATCACGCCTATGCCGCCGACGACCAGCGACACCGCGGCAATCAGGCCCAGCATGATGGTCATGCTCTGGCGCGTCGCGGCCTCGGCCTGCAGGCGCGCGGCGGCGTTGCTGATGCCGAAGTCTTCGCGCCCGCCATGGCGCGTGAGCAGCAGCTTGCGCATCGCGGCCTCGGCTTCAAGCACCTGGCTCGAAGACCGGACATCGACCACCACGTAGTCGGGCTGGGTCTGGGCCTGGTAGACGCGCGCCCGGCCCGACTGGTAGGGGATGAACACCATGTCGTCGTAGTTCTGCGCGGCCGATTCCGCGCCGCGCTCGGCCATCACGCCGATGACGATGAACGGCGATGTGCCTATCAGCAGCTGCTGGCCCAGCGGGTTGGGCGTGTCGGGAAAGAAATGCGCTTTTGCCTTGTGGCCCAGCACCACCAGCGGCGCGAGTTCGCGGTCTTCGGCGGCGGTGTAGTAGCGGCCCTGGGCCAGGCGCCAGTGATGCACCGCGGGCATGCGCTCGCTGGCGGCAAACACATAGACCTGGCGGTCGACATTGCCATGGCGCACGGTGATCGGATCGCCGATCACGGGCATCACGGTGGCGATCTGCGGCAGCGCGGCCACCGCGTCCAGGTCTTCGGGCGTGAGCTGGCCCGCGGGGCCGCCGCTGGCCGGCGTCTTGCTGCCCATGTACATGATGGTCGTGCCCAGCGTGCCCATCTGGGCGACGATCTTCTGGCGCGCGCCTTCGCCTATGGCCAGCATCACGATCACCGACGCCACGCCGATGACGATGCCCAGCAGCGTCAGTACGGTACGCGAACGGTTGATGCGCATGCCGCGCCAGGCGGTGCGCGCGGCTTCGCGCAGGTCCAGCCACAGCGAGGCGCCGTCGTCGCCCGCGGCGCGCGCCATGTCGAGCACCGGCAGGGCCATCAGCGCGCGGCGCGGGTCGCTGGCGCTGTCGGCAACGATATTGCCGTCGTGGATCTCGATCACGCGCTGGGCCTGCGCCGCCACCGTGCGGTCGTGGGTGATCAGCACGATGGTGTGGCCGGCGCCTGCCAGCTCGTTGAGCAGGCGCATGACTTCGGCGCCGCTCCTGGAATCCAGCGCCCCCGTGGGCTCGTCGGCCAGGATGATGCGCCCGCCGTTCATCAGCGCGCGCGCAATCGACACGCGCTGCTGCTGGCCGCCCGACAGCTGGCTGGGCCGGTTGTGCAGCTTGTCACCCATGCCCAGGCGTTCGAGCAGCGCCGCCGCGCGGCGCGCGCGCGCCTCGCCCGACAGGCCGGCATAGATGGCCGGCATCTCGACGTTCTCGCTTGCCGATTCGGTGGCGATCAGGTGATAGCCCTGAAAGACAAAGCCAAAGGCCTCGCGCCGCAGCCAGGCCTTCTCGTCGGCGTCCAGCGACGCCACGTCGCGGCCGTTGAAGAGATAGCTGCCGCTGCTCGCCTGGTCCAGGCAGCCAAGCAGGTTCATCAGCGTGGACTTGCCCGAGCCCGAGGCGCCGACGATGGCGACAAACTCACCCGCGTGTATCGTCAGATCTATGCCGTGCAGCACTTCGACTTCGGGCTGCTGGCCGTCGGCGTCGTGCGCGCCGCCATAGCGCTTGCGTATGCCGCGCAGCTCGATCAGCGGCGTGAGGCTGCCTACCACTGGAATCTCCGCATTCCGGTATCGGGCGGGGCTTCACCGGTGATCAGGCGTTCGCCCTCTTGCAGGCCGCCGGTCACTTCGGCCTGCAGCCGGTTGCGCGTGCCCAGCTGCACGCGGCGCACTTCGACCAGCTGGTCGGGCGACTTCTCGGCCAGGATACGCGCTTCATAGGTGCCCGATTCGCCGTCGAGCGCGGTGAACGCCGCCAGTGGCGCGGTGAGCACGCCCTTGACGGCCGCGGACACGAACGTGACCTGGGCGGTCATCTGCGGCATCAGCGCGCCATCGGGGTTGTCGACGTCAAACAGCACGGTGTACTGCACGGCCTTGGTGCCCGCAGGCGGCATGCCGCCCGCCGCCGCGGGCGCGCCCACCGCGGCGGCGGGCGCGGGCAGCACCTGGCGCACCGTGCCGTTCCAGCGCCGGCGGTCGCTGCCCAGCGTGCTGAAGTAGGCAGGCATGCCGGCCTTCACCTGGCGGATGTCGGCTTCCGACACATCGGTCCAGACCGTCATGCGGCGCAGGTCGGCAATGCGCAGCACCGTGGGCGTCTGGTAGGTCGCGTTGAGCGTCTGGCCTTCCTTCACATCGAGGCTGGTGACCGTGCCCGCGATCGGCGCGTAGATGCGCGTATAGCCCAGGCGCGCCTCGTCGGCGCGCAGGCTGGCCGCGGTCTGCTTGATCTGGGCTTCGTATTGCGCAATGCGCGCCGCCGCGGACTTGAGCGTCGCGGCCGCGGTCTGCAGGTCTTCGAGGCGCGTGGCTTCGTCCCTGGCCATCTGCTGCTGGCGCGCGTACTGCTGAGCCGCCAGCTCATGCTGGGCGCGCGCATCGTCGGCCTGGGCGCGCAGGCTTGCAATCTGCGCCTGGCCGGCTTCCACCGTCGCGGCCAGCACGCTGGCATCGATTTCGGCCAGCAGCTGTCCCTTCTCGACCGCATCGCCGGCGCGCACCAGCAAACGCGTGATCTGGCCCGAGACCTGGGCGCCGACATCGACCGAGCGCAGCGGCTGCAGTGTGCCGATCGCGGCCACGCTGGCCTCGATATCGCCCCTGGCGACGGTCACGGTCTGCCACGGCGAGGCTGCGGCCGGGCGCAGCGCCAGCCACAGCGCGCCCAGCGCCAGCACGGCCGCAAGCGGCACCAGATAGCGCGCGGCGCGGGAGCTGCGGCGCGGGGAACGCGAGGGCGAATCAGGCGCAGTCATTTCAGCGTACCACCTCGAAGCTCAGCGTCGCGGTGTGGCGCACGTCGGCATATTTCTTGCCGTCTATGGTCACCGAGCCGTTTTCCACGCGCGCCGAGACTTCCAGCACATAGAGGCCGGGAAACGAAGGCTCGAAGCTCACCGTGCCGTCCTTGGCCGGCGTCAGCACGCGGCGCCAGCCTTCGGAGGTATCGACATTGACCTGGCTGGCCGCGACCGGACGGCCCTTGAACACCAGCTGGAAGGTATTGCCGCCGGCCACGGTGGGCACCAGCTCGAGGTCGTTGACGGCCTTGGTCTCGGCGCGGCCGAACTTGGCCTGGAAATAGGTCAGCACGCCATCGGCGTCGGTGCGCGTCGCGGTGAAGCGCGCATCGCCAGGCGCGGCCGGCGTGAACGCAAAGTGATTGCCCGCGGTTTCCACGGCCAGCGGCTGGTCTTGGGGCGCGACGGGTTTGGCATCGCGCAGCGCGGGCAGCTGCGCCAGCGGCTTGGGCAGCTCGCCGGCAAACACGTTTGCCTTCGCGCCGTCGCGCTGCAGCCAGAGATAGTCGGCGCGGGCCGGCTGGGCCAGCGACAGGGACAACGCGAGCACGGCAAGAACAGGTGCGCAGCTGCGGGAAATACGGAATGCGGTCATGGGAGGAACGGAAATGATAGAAATCTGATCTGTATTGCTCAGCGCGGGCGCAGCGCATCGACAAGGCGTGTGGCCAGGCTGTCGATGCTGGCGACGGGCTGCTGACCATCGGTGGCCAGCACCACCACGGCGGCGCCCGCGCCGGTCACGGCCTGGGCGAGTTGCGGCGACAGTTCCTCGTGGTGCAGCACCGCGGCCACGCCTTGCGCGCGGATCAGCGCGGCCAGCGCCTGGGGATCGGTGCTGCCCGGCACCCGTTCGAGATTGAAGGCCGAAGCGAGGTAGTCCAGCCGCGGCGACAGCGACACCACCGTGAGATTGGGCGCGGCCAGCAGCGCGGACTCGGTCCTGCCCGACAGCGCGACCAGCTGCTGCTTGAGGGCGGCCAGATTGCGCGCCACCACCGGCGCGTCCTGCGGCGCGAGCCGTTCCAGATCCGCCGCGACGATGTCGGCCATGCGCCCCAGGTTCACCGGATGCAGCCACGGGTAGCTGCCCAGGTCCGCGCCCGGCTGCAGTGCAATGCCCGGCAGCGCGCCGTCAATCGGCCGCGCGGCGTCGATCTCGACAATGCGCACATTGGCGCGGCGCGCCAGCGGGAACAAAGGATCCTGCGCCCACAGCGAACGCAGCGTGATCACCGCATCGGCCTGGGCCGCGGCCTGCGCCAGCGCCTTGGCGCCGCGCCCCTCGAAGTAGGCCAGCTGGCGCGCGGGCGGCAGGTTGGCCGGCGCGGCGCGCACCAGGGTCAGGCCGCTGCCTTCGATCAGCTGCGCGGCCAGGCCATGGGCCACCGGATGGCCGACAAGAACCTGAACGGACTTGGCCGGAGCGGCCGATGCAGACGCCTGCGCCTGCGCGCTCACGGCCGTGAAAAGGCTCGCCGCAGCGGCGAGAAGTACAGTCAACAAGGGTTTCACGACGGCAGTCCTTTCAATCCGGGAACCAGGCCGCGCACGATCGCGGCCAGCATGAATACCGCCCCGGCCACCAAGATGATGGCCGCGCCCGAAGGCAGGGGCAGTGCAAGCTCAATGGGCAGCAAAATGCCCGCGAGGGTGCTGAAGGTGGCGATCAGCACGCTGAGCCAGAAGAAGCCGCGCAGCGACTGGCTCAAGAGCCGTGCGGCCGCCGCCGGGATCACCAGCAGCGCGCCGACCAGGATCGCACCTATGACCTTGACCGAAGCCACGGTCACCACCGTCACCAGCACCACGAACAGATAGTCCATGGCCTTGACCGGAACGCCGCGCACCGCCGCCAGCTGCGGGTTGAAGCTCGCCAGCATCAGCCGGTTGTAGTTGGGCAGGCTCAGCGCCACGGTCAGCAGCGCCACCACGGCCAGCACCGCGAGATCCTGGCTGTTGACGGTCAGCACCGAGCCGAACAGCACGTTCTCCAGGATGTGGATGTTGATGCGCCCGGACAGCAGCAGCAGCAGGCTCGCGCCCAGGGCCAGCGACACCGACAGGAACACGCCGATCAGCGTGTCGGGCGTGAGCCCGGTGCGGTTGCGCAGGTAGTTCAGGCTGATGCCGAACAGCAGGCAGTAGCCGAACAGGCTGCCGTAGGGCCCGGTATAGGGCTCGCCCAGCAGAATGCCTATGGCCACGCCAGTCAGCGCCGAATGGCCCACGGCTTCGGAGAAGAACGCAAAGCGCTTGACCACGACCAGCGTGCCCAGGCCGCCAAGCACCGGGCCTATGATCAGGCCCGCCAGCACGGCATTGACGACAAAGCCGTAGGTCAGCGCGCCGGGCAGCGCGCCGGCTTCGGCCCAGCCCTGGATGGCGAGGCGCAGGGTATCGAAGAACGTCATGCTCCAGCCTCCTGGGCCTTGGCCGACGCGCCGCGCGGGCGCGTGGAGAACAGCTCAAGCAGGGTCTGCGGGGTCAGCACCTCGCGCGGCGGGCCGTCAAACAGCACGCCACGGTTCAGGCCCGTCACATGGTCGGCCAGCCGGCCCACGGCTTCGAGGTCGTGCTCGACCCAGAACACCGTCACGCCGGCCTGCTTCCAGTCGGCAAGCAGCTGTTCGAACACGCGGGCGCCGGCCTCGTCCAGCGCGGCCATGGGCTCATCGAGCACCAGCAGCGAGGGCGCCGGCACCAGGCCCTGGGCCAGCAGCACGCGCTGGCGCTCGCCGCCCGACAGCGCGCCCATGCGGCGCGTGCGCTTGTCGGCCATGCCCACGCGCTCCAGCGCGGCGGTGATTTCCTCCACCCGCGCACGCGCAAAGCCCAGGAACGCAGGCTTGCGCTGCGTCATTGCGGCCATGAAGTCGTTGACGGTCATCGGCAGTCCGGCGTCAAACGCCAGCGCCTGGGGCACATAGCCCATCACTGCAGGCGCGCCCTGCCACTCCAGCGCCACGCGGCCCTGGTGCGGCGTCTGGCCGAGCAAGGTCTTGATCAGCGAGCTCTTGCCCGCGCCGTTGGGGCCGACCAGCGCGTGCACGCTGCCCGGCACGACGCGCAGCGAGACATCGCGCAACACGGTGGTCTGGCCCAGCTTGAGCCCCACTGCGGCAAACGCAATGGCCGGTCCGTGCGACGGCGTCATTGGCCGGCCTCGCGGATGGCGCGCACCACGGTGGCGAGATTCTTCGCCGTGTCCTGCTCGAACTTCTCCCGGGTGTATTCGCCGTAGGAGATGTGCGTCAGCGCATACAGGCGCACGCCGGTCTCGCGACGTATGGTGTCGACATAGGCCGAGGGAAAGTCCATTTCCGAGAAGATCACCTTGACGTCCAGATTGCGCATCTGATCGATCGTCGCCTTGAGCTGCGCCGGGCTGGGCTCTATGCCGTGCGCCGGCTCGACCACGGCCGTGACTTCAAGGCCGAACTCGCGCAGCAGATAGTCGTAGGCGCCGTGAATGGTCGCCACGCGCAGGCTGCGGCCCGGCGCCTGCGCCAGGCCGGCAAGCGCGTCGGCGCGCAGCTTGCGCAGCTTCTGGCCGTAGGCGCGCGCATTCGCGCGGTAGGCCTGGTCATTGGCGGGGTCGAGCTTGCCGAGTTCGCGCGCAATGGTGTTGACCTGGGCAATCGACGCCGCCACCGACAAAAAGGTATGCGGGTTCACGACCTGGCCCGAGCTGTCCTTGCCGCTGCGCCCGGCATTTGCCGATGCACCGACCGCGGCCAGCAGCGGCACCTGGGCATTGGCTTCGATCACCGGCAGCTGGGGCTTGCTGCTGGCGGCAATCATGCGTTCGGCAAAGTCGTCATGGCCGATGCCGTTGAGCACCACCACATCAAGCCCGCCAATGCGCTTGATGTCCTCGGCGCGCGGCTCGTAGGCATGGGGATTGAAGCCGGCGGGAATCAGCGGCACGACTTCGGCCAGGTCACCGACGATATTGCTGACATAGCTGTAGTACGGGTGCAGCGTGATGCCGATGCGCAGCCGGCGGGCCTGGGCGTACAGGGGAAAAAGCGTCAGCGCGGCAGAGGCGGCCAGGCCGGACTGCAGCAGGCGGCGGCGGCTGAAAATGGGGGACATGGGCGTGAAACTCCAACGAAAGGGCACGCTGCAGGCAGGCAGCGAAAAGGCATCAAGGGAAGGCGGAGACGAAAACGCGTCGACGAAAAGGCAGCAACGAAAGGCAGCGCTAGCGCCGCTGGCGGGTTACGCCCGCATCGAAGCGCGCGACGACCTGGCGCCAGCCGGCGCGCGTGAGCTGCGCGGCGTCCAGCGCCGCGGGCGCCGCCTGGGCGCTGCGGTGCATCCAGATATCGGGCTCGGCGTCATGCGCGTGGGCGGCCGTGGAATGGCCGTGGTCCTGCGCGGGCGCGGCCATGCGCAGCAGCACCGAAGCCGCGACCGCGCTGTCCGCGCTCAGGCCCAGATAGGCCTGGGACTGGCCGTCGGCCATCAGCGTCCAGACATGGGCGCCGCGCTGCACGCTGCTCGCATCCCGGGCAAACGGCGGCAGTCCCGATTCGGACAATGCCGCCACCGCCGGCAGTCGGGTGCCGCCGGCGCGCTCGGCCTCGATCTCTTCCAGCGCCACGCGCAGATCGGCGTAGACGCCCTGCTCGGCCGCCGTCAGGTCACGGCGCGCATCGAGGTGGTGGGCCGCCACCGCATGGCTTTGCGCGGGCGCGGCGCGCAGCGTCACCACTGCGGCGGCCACGGCCAGTATCAGCGCGCAGCCGGCCAGCACGGCCAGTGTCTCGTGGCCGGCGCCCGCCGGCCGCACGATCTGGATGCTGGTGCTCATCGCGCCGCGCCTGCGACGATCTCGGCGTGATCGACTTCAACCACGTGGCCCGGACCCGCGTCAAACAGCACGAAGAAATCGCCCTTGGGCTTCTTGAAGCTCAGCATCGAGCTTTTGTCGAGCTTGCCCGACACCAGCACCTTGTCCTCGTAGCTCATCACGTCCAGGCGCACGCCGGGCGCCAGCGAGCCGTCGGAAAACGCGCCGCGGCACTGGATGGTGTCGGCCGAGATCTGGCGGCACTCGACCACGGGGTTGTGCGCGAAGGCCGAGGCCGACAGCAGCAGCGCGCCGGCGGCGGCGAGCGTCTGGCGAGCGCGGCAAGCAAAGTGTGGAGATGTCATTTCAATGGCCTTTCTATAGTGCTTGCTGTGGGGCTTGCTGCGGGGCTTGCGCGCCCTGCTGGAGGCGTTTCTTCGCGTTGCTGGAACCAGGCCACGGTCGCGGGCGACACATCGGCCAGGGGCACCTGGGCCTGGTGCACTTCGCCATCCTTGCCGACCACGGTGAGCCACAGAATGCTGTCGGGCGTGGTGTTGGCCGGCAGCTGGATGTCGACGCTGCGGTCCCAGCGCACGCCGTTGAGAACGATGCCCGCGGCGCGCAGCGAGCGCGGCTTGTTGACCTTGAGATACGCGGCGCGGATCTGCTCGTCGCAGGTCGCGCAAAATCGCAGCTGGTAGGACTTCATGGGAATGTCCATGGCCACCAGATCGGGCACGCGGCGTTCGGTTTCGGCAATGCGAAAAGTCCAGGGGCCGGCCTTGCCGTCCAGCGCATCGTCGCGCAGCAGCGGCTTGACCGGCGTGAACTGCAGCGCCCCCAGGAACACCACCGGCACCGCCGCCAGCAGCGCCGCGGCAATCCTGCGGCGCGTGCGCGGCGGTGCAGGGGGCAGGGCTTGCGCTGCGGCGCCGGCTTTTGCGGCGCGCGCGGGTCGCGCCGGCGCCACGCGCTGCTGCGGCTGCCAGGGCCATTTCGGAAACGCAAACACCAGCGCCAGCGCGGCAATGCTCAACCAGCCCAGCCACAGCGTGATGCCCACGCCCGTGCCCATGTTGACAACGCCCAGCGCCAGCGCCGACGCCAGCAGCAGCCAGCCGACGACGCGCGCCAGCAGACGCCACTGCGGCGCGGGCAGGCGCCCCAGCAGATGCTCGGCGTGGCGCTCGGTGGCCAGCGCCAACGCGGCAAAGCCCGCGAGGCTGATCAGCAAAATCGCCAGATGAATCGGTGTCATGCCGCACCTCCGCTCTTGAGCAGCCAGGCCAGCGCGGACACCACGGCGGTGAGCAGCACGATGCCGACCCAGGCGCGCGTCGCGCTGCGCGCCATGAACACCCAGATCACCGCCACGCTGTAGATCGCGAAGCTCAGCATGCTGGCCCACAGCATGGCCTGGGAGGGGGGCGCGGGCCAGACCAGCGCCAGCAGCACCGTGGCGGCCGAGGCCAGCGCATAACCGCCGAAAGCGGCGGCAAGCACGCGCGAGGCCACGGCCAGGCGATAGGCGCGTGAAAGTGGAGCAGCGTTGCTCATGCCGCACTCCCTTCCTGCACGCCCGGTGCGATGGCCGCGGCCCTGGCTGCGGCGCGCGCCGGATCGAGCCGGCGCGTGACCTTCACGGCCATCAGCGCCAGCAGCGCGGCCAGACCCCACATCGTCAGGTCGAAACCCGCGAACACCCAGTCACCGGCGCGCAGGCTGTTGAGCAGATGCCTGTCGGTGGTCAATGCATTGACCACGGGCACCAGCGCATAGGCCACGCAGCCCGCCCAGAACAGCTCTATCCAGGCGCGGTGCAGCGGCCTTGCGAGCGCGTAGAACAGCGTTCCCAGCCAGACCGCGAACATGCTGTGCACCTCCCAGGCCGGACGATCGGTGATGTCCAGCGGCAGCAGGCGGTTGGCCAGGAAATACGCGGCCACGGCCAGCGGCAGGCCGGCAATGGTGGCGACATTGAGGTTCTCGACCAGGCGCACGCCGAAATGCTCCTGGCCCTCGAAACCGCTGCCCAGATGGTGCTTGCGGCGCTTGACGGTCCACAGCACCATGCCGGTACCTATCATGGCGCAGCCCAGCAGGCCGGCGAGAAAGTAGACCCAGCGGCCCCAGGCGCCGGCAAACAGGCCTTCATGCAGATTGAGCATCACGGTCTGCGTGGTGCGGGCCGCGCCGCCGGCAGCGGGCTCGGGCGCCAGCGGCGCCGCGTCGCGCGCGTCGAAGCGCAGGGTTTCGGGGCGCTGGAAATCCAGCGATCCGCCATGGACGCGGGTCAGCGTCAGCGCCAGCCGCTCGCCCTCGCCCTGGTTGTGCATCAGGCTGATGCTGCGCACCTGGCCAGGCCCCCAGACGGCTTCGGCCTTTTCCACCAGCGGCACCAGCGCGGCCTGGGGCCGGGTCACGGCCACCGGCTTGCGGTTGAACTCGGGAAACATCTCGTTGAAATACGGCTTGCGGCTGGGCTGGTCGCTGCCGTAGAGCGCGTTGATGCCGGCGGGCATGTACATGAACAGGAAGAACACCAGGCCGCTGTAGGTGATCATCAGGAAGAACGGCAGCGCCATCACGCTCACGGCGTTGTGCGCGTCCAGCCAGCTGCGCTGGCCCTTGCCGGGACGGAAAGTGAAGAAGTCCTTGAAGATCTTCTTGTGCGTGATGACGCCGGTGACGATGGCCATCAGCATCAGCATGGTGCAGACGCCGACGATGTAAATGCCGGTGTCGAAACTCACATAGTGCAGCAGGTAGTGCATGCGGTAAAGCGTGCCGCCGCCGGCCGTGGCGCGCGGCTCGGCGCCCGCCGGCAACACCGTGCCGGTGTTCACATCCAGCAGTTCGCTGCCGCTGGGGCCGCGGTCGTGGCCGTCGGGCGGCATCTCGTCCCAGCCAATGCCGAATTCCTGCCATCTGCGCGCCTGCACCGATTCATGCGGCAGGTTGATGCGCCAGGCGGCTGCGCCCGGAGCGACCTGCTGCAGTCGGTCGAGCGCGCGCTCGAAAGCCCCGGCCCGTTCGGTCAGCGACAAGGCCTCGACCACGGGGCGCTCGGGCTGCATCCAGCGCGTGATTTCCGACTGGAAATAGCCCGGCGTGCCGGTGACGAAGACAAAGAACAGCACCCAGCCGACAATCAGGCCGGTCCAGGTGTGCAGCCAGGACGTGCACTGGCGAAGCGAAGAAAACATGGGGCGGCTCCGTCAGGAAATGGCGGTTGCCGGCACGGCGCGGCGCGCCTGCGGGCCCGTGCGAGCGACCTTGAGCGTGAACGAGCGTGCGCGCACCGTGGCAATGGTCAGTCCGGTGCGCGCCAGCAGCAGCTCCAGCGCTTCCTGCGGCGTATAGGCGCCATAGACCGCGACGGCTTCGCGACCGGCAAGCAGGGCTTCGTGAAACAGCACCTGGGACTGGGTCTGCAGACCGAAGGCGCGCAGTGCGCTCAGCAGCGGCTGCGCGGGAATGCTCACGGCAACGCGCGATTCCTGCACGCCCGTGTAGTGCTGCTGTGGGGGCGAAGCCTTGACGTCCTGCGCCGCCACCGGCATCAGCACGCCGCAGGCCAGCCAGGCCATCACCGTCGATGCCGGATACCCCCGCCCTGCCCGCCCCCTGATGGGGTGGGCGCTCTCGCTGCCTTGTCCATGCCGCATTGCACTGCTTTCCGTCTGCTTGCAGCGCCTGATCGAAGCGGCTTGGCAGGAAGTCGCCCCGTTTCCGGGAAGCATCAGCCCACTGCAAGCACTTCGCGCCAGGCGCGCGCTGTGTTTGTGGCTGTTGGCGGAAGAACGAAGGTCACCCTTCTGGTCCGTGGCTGGCAGCCGGGGCACGGAAGAATTTCCGCACCCTCAATAGGTAGAACGGAAATCGGCGCAAACATGGAACCCGCGGAATGCAAATAATTCAAATTATTTTTTACCGGGCGTGCCCGGGCTTCGGTTCGCGCTTTGCACGCTTGCTCAGCGCTTGGAGATCAGCCAGTTTCCCGCAGGATCGCGCTCAACGCGCACCGGCACCACGTCGGGAAGCGCCTGGATGAAGTCATCGGCCGAGTGGATCATCAGGAAGCCCGAGATCGTCATGGCCTTGAGGCTTTCGTCATCGACCACCACCGACTTGCCCAGGTAGCGCCCCAGTTCCTGCGCGACTTCGCTCAGCGTCGTGCGGCTGAAGTGGATCTGGCCGGTGCGCCAGCGCCCGACGTCCTCCGGCGTGGCGCGCAGGCTCCGGTGGCCGCCGGTGGCGGTGTCTATCGCCACGCCCACGCCCGGACCCAGCAGCAGCGCGGGCGCTGTCGTCTCGCTGCGCCGCGGCTGCACCTCCACCCGGCCTTCCAGCACCTTGACGGTCAACTGCGGCGGCGCGGCGCGCACGTTGAATGCCGTGCCGACCACGCGCACGCGGCTGTCGCCGCTGTCTATGGTGAACGGCCGGTTGGCGTTGGGTGCGACGCGAAAGAACGCCTCGCCGTCGTTCATCCGCACTTCGCGCCGGCGCGGGTAGTAGCGCACCTGCACCGCCGTGGCGACGTTGAGCGCGATCTGCGAGCCGTCGGGCAGATCGACCGCGCGCGTCTCGCCCGGGCCGGTGGCCAGATCGAGGCGGTAGCTGGGCGTGGCGTCCCAGCGAAACCAGCCTGCAAGCACCAGCGCCACGCAGGTCGCGGCCAGTGCCGGCGCAAGGCTGCGCCGGCGTGCGGGCGTGAGCCAGGGCGCCCAGCGCAGGCCGGCCGCGGTCGGCGCAGGGCGCGCCGCCCCAGGGCGCACCGCCCCAGGGCGCGCCGCCACAGGGCGCACCGCCGAAGCCGCGCCATGGTAGTGCTTCAGCTGGCTGGCAAGCTGCACGGTATGTCCCATGGCATCCATGATCTCGCGGCGCTGCGGGTCGGCGTCCAGCCAGGCCTGCAGCGCGCGTTCGTCGGCCGCCGTCCAGCCCGACTGCTCGCGGCGCAGCCACCATTGCGCCACTTCCCGGTGCTGCTGGAGCAGTGCGCTATGGGTCATGCCCTGTGGAATCGGCCGGCTCATGCGGCGTCTCCCTGGGCGGCATCGGCGGCTTCTTCGGCGCCGCTGAGCACTCTGTGCATCTGCCGCATCTGTGCGCTGCTGGCATAGCTCACGCGCACCTGGCAGTAGGCCAGGCCGCGGCTCAGGTGCTTGACCGCCATGCGCGTGGAAATGCCCATGCGCAGCGCGGTTTCCTCCACCGTATGGCCTTCGATGCGATGCAGCGTGAAGGCTTCGCGCTGGCGCGCTGGCAGCTCCTCAATGGCCTGATCGAGACGTGCCAGCATCTGGTGCTGGGCCGCGTGGGCATCGGTATGGCCGGCCTCGGTGGACAAGTCCGCTTCACCGGACTCGCCCTCCAGCGCGACGCGCTGCAGGCCTTCGCGCTGCGCGCTCTTGCGCCAGCCGTCGATGGCGACATTGCGCGCGGCGCGGCGCAGATAAGGCTGCTCGTCGGCCGGCGCAATTGCCTTGCCGGTCGCCGCCAGGCGTGCAAACACTTCCTGCGTCGCGTCCTCGACTTCGGCGGCCGAGCCGAAATAGCGGCGCATCATGCGCGCCAGCGGAGCGCGCCAGCGCGCGTAGAGATGACCCAGCTGATCGGCCTTTGCGCCCTGGGCCGGCAGCGGCCCGCCTTCACCCGGCATGAAGTCGCGCTTCATGCCCCGCTCCCGTTGCGGTCCGGCCACGCGCGTACCGGCCTTGAACCCGTCATGGCAAGCAGTCGCGCGGCAGAAGAAGTCGTTGAAGCAGGCAAGAAGATCCACGCCGGATTCGGCAAAGGTGGACGACATTCTACTGAGAATCGTTCTCATGCGGCGCGCGCATCACCCTGCGGGCCCGAGACCATGGCGCGCGGCGCATCGCTCATGACAGCTTGCGCACTTCGGCATCGGCCGCGCCCAGCGGGCGGCCGTCGCTGGCCTGTGGCGCCATGCGTGCCAGCGGCCGGCCCCAGCGTTTGTCGACCAGCTGCGAATGCGCCTCGCCCTTGGCAAACAGGTGCTGCTCGCCCCATTGGCGCAGGGCGACAACCACGGGAAACAGGCTTTCGCCCTTGGCGGTCAGCACGTATTCCTGGTAGGCACTGCCGTCGGAAGCGGCCTGGTTTTCAAGAACGCCGGCGTCCACGAGCTTGCGCAGCCGGTCCGAAAGAATGTTGCGCGCCACGCCCAGGCTGCGCTGGAAGTCGCTGAAACGGCGTATGCCGTCAAACGCGTCGCGCACGATCAGCAGCGACCAGCGGTCGCCCACGAGATCGACGCAGCGCGCCACGGGGCAGGGTTGGTCTTCGTGCGGTTTTCGGATTGTCATGCGCTTTCCCATGGGCTGGACTTCAGCCAGTTTGGTTGCATTTTAAAACCACACTCCCTAAAATTAAATTGGTTTTGTTTTGCAACCAGATTGAAAGAAACCTGTGATGACCGCGACGCTTTCCCCTTTCTCCCGTCCCGTCGGCATGCCGCGCTGGCTGGTGCTGCTGTTTGCCGCCGCCAGCGGCCTGAGCGTCGCCAACGTCTACTACGCCCAGCCACTGCTCGATGCGCTGGCCGTCGACTTCGGCATCAGCCAGGCGGCTGTCGGCGGCGTGGTCAGCGCCACCCAGGTGGGCTCGGCGCTGGCTCTGCTGCTGCTGGTGCCGCTGGGCGACCGTCTGGACCGGCGCCGCCTGATGGGCGCGCAGCTGCTGGCCCTGATCGCGGCGCTGCTGCTGGTGGCCGGCGCGCAATCGGCGCGCATGCTGCTGCTGGCCATGCTGGGCGTGGGCCTGCTGGGCACGGCCATGACGCAGGGACTGATTGCCTATGCGGCCAGCGCCGCCGCGCCGCATGAACAGGGACGGGTCGTGGGCGGCGCCCAGGGCGGTGTGTTTGTCGGACTGCTGATGGCGCGCGTGTTCGCGGGCGGCGTGAGCGACCTCGCCGGCTGGCGCGGCGTCTACCTGGCCGCGGCGGTGCTGATGCTGGCGGTCGCGCTGCCGCTGTGGTGGCGCCTGCCCGCATTGCCGGGGCGCGCTGCGCGCAGCGGCTATGCGCACCTGCTCGCCTCGATGCTGACCCTGCTGCGCGAAGAGCGGGTGCTGCAGATCCGCGGCATGCTGGCCTTGCTGATGTTTGCCGCCTTCAACATTTTCTGGAGCGCGCTGGTGCTGCCACTGAGCGCGCCGCCGTTTGCGTTCTCGCACACGGCCATAGGCGCCTTCGGGCTGGTGGGCGTGGCCGGCGCGCTTGCCGCGGCGCGCGCGGGCCGGTGGGCGGACCGGGGCTTTGGCCAGCGCACCAGCGCCGCCGCACTGCTGGTGCTGCTGCTGGCCTGGGGGCCGCTGGCGCTGATGGGCTGGTCGCTGTGGGCGCTGGTGCTGGGTATCGTGCTGCTCGACCTGGGCGGCCAGGCCCTGCATGTGACCAACCAGAGCCTGATCTTTCGCACCCGGCCCGACGCCCATGCGCGCCTGGTGGGGCTCTACATGCTGTTTTACGCGGTCGGCAGCGGCCTGGGTGCGATTGCCACCACCGCCACCTATGCGCAGGCCGGCTGGCAAGGCGTGTGCGCGCTGGGCGCGGGCGTGAGCCTGCTGGCGCTGCTCTTTTGGTGGGCCACGCTGCGCTGCATGCCCCCTGCCATGCAACAGGGCGCTGTAGGCGAGATGCACAAAAAATAAACAGGAAGGGATTTCCATTATGGAAATGTTTTCCGGTTTTATTACATTTTGTCCATGCAATGCGCGCCTGAGTCTTTTCCAAGCACCTGTTCGACATAACTTCAACGGAGACAGCGAATGAGAACTTTCCAGCAGAAATTTGCCTACACCGCCGTGGCGGCGGCCTTGCTTGCCGGCCTGAGCGCCTGCGGCGGCGACGACAACAACGAGCCGCCCAAGGAAGAGGAAGCGGCGGTCGACAGCAGCTTCGACCCCTACTACAACGTCTGCCGCGGCACCGACTCCAAGTGCTACAACGACTGGGGCGCATTCGCCAGCACGCCCAATCGCGTGCTGATCTATTCGCGCACCGCGGGCCCGCGCCACGCCAACCTGGGCACGCCCATGGCCGCCGGCCTGAACCCCGAGATGAACGCCGACAACGTCATGCAGGCCGGGCTCAAGCGCATGCTGGAAGAAGCCGGCATCCAGGCCGACTGGACCGAAGACGTGACGGTCCTGGCCGGGCGCATCAACAACTACAAGACCATCATCTTTGCCAGCTCCAACCGCGACACGCTGTGGAACGAAGCGGCGGCGACCAGCAATGATTCGGCGCGCACCGCGCTGCGCAACTACATGCGCCGCGGCGGCGGCTTTGTCGGCCTGCACAACGCGTTTGGCGCCGAGTACAACTGGCCCTACTACGAAGGCCTGCTGGGCAATGCCAACTTCTACAACCACGGCCCGAACCGCGACGGCACGGTGAAGATCATGGCCCAGGACCCGTCCACGCAGGGCGTGGCGCTGAGCTTCCCGTTCAAGGACGAGTGGTACAACCTCGCGCCCTTCCCGACCAATGTGAAGTTCCTGGCCCAGGTCGACACCTCGACGCTGAACCCGCTCACTGCCGCGCCCCACCCCGGCCACAAGGATTTCCATCCCGTTGCCTGGTGCCAGTACTACGACGGCGGTCGCGCCTGGCTCAGCACGCTGGGCCATGCCTCCGAGCACTTCACCGCGAACTCCGCCGCGCCGGGCGCGCTGGACTTCCAGAAGATGGTGGTGCAGGCCGTCAAGTCCACCATGGGCCTGACCGATTTCTGCACCAGCACCCCAGCCACGCCGGTCAAGTAAGTTTCGCCCCCACTTTGGAGGAAATCCGTGAAATCTCGCTCTTACACGCTTTGTGCGATTGCGGCAGCCATCATCTGCCTGCCCGTGGTGCTGATCGGCTGCGGCGGCAATGGGGATGACAAGCCGGCCGTCACGCCGCCGCCGACGGCGGACCTCAACGACTGCTGCACACCGGGCGGCAAGGACTTCCCCAAGGTGGGCGGAAACCTCGGCAACCAGAACTACAGCGCGCTGTCCGCGCTGGAGAAGAAAAACATCGCCCAGCTTGGCGGCGCCTGGGTCAACCGCGTCGAAGGTGGCCTGAACACCGGCACCAACCAAAGCACCACCGTGGTGGTGGATGGGGTGATCTATCTGGAAACCGCGCTGGGCAACGTGGTCGCGGTCGACGGCAAGACCGGCGCGACCAAGTGGAAATGGGAAACCCCCCATGGCACCATCACCCGCCGCGGCGTGGCCGTGGCCAAGGACCTGGGCCTGGTCTATACCGTCGCCAAGGGCAACCGCCTGGTGGCGCTGAAGATCGCCACCGGCGAAGTCGCCTGGACCAAGGAATATCCCAACGACACCGCCGACGCCAACTATCTGGGCTCGGTGCAGAAAGTGGCGCTGGTCTACCACGACAAGCGCCTGTACATAGGCACCAACGACGGCAACCGCGGCGCGGCATTCACCGCCGACGCCACCGATGGCAAGGTGCTCAATGTGTTCTGGGGCGTGCCCAAGCCCGGCACCAAGGGCTACGACACCTGGGGCGGCGCGGCGGAAGCCGACCGCACGGGCGCCACGCCCTGGATACACCCGGCCGTCGACCCCGAGCTCAAGCTGGTCTACTGGACTTTCGGCAATGTGCGCGGCGGCTCCTCGCAGGACGGCTCCAAGCGCCCTGGCCTGAATCTGTTTGCCAACTCCATTGTCGCCCTCGATACGGTCACGGGCGAATACAAATGGCACTTCCAGTCGGTGCACCACGACATCTGGGACATGGACAACGTCATGTCGCCGGTGCTGGCCGATGTGAAGATCGACGGCGTGCTGCGCAAGATCGTGATCTACGGCAGCAAGACCGGCATGTACTACATCCTCGACCGCAAGGACGGCTCCGCGCCCCTGGGCATAGACGAAGTTCCCGTCAAGCAGGACGCGCGCCAGGCCACCTGGCCCACCCAGCCGATTCCGCGCCAGGGCGCATGGACCGAGACCTGCGTGGTCGACCAGCCTCTGGGCACGGCCACACCCGGCGACCCGAACCGCGCCATCCCGAACTACCAGAAAGGCTGCCTGTTCGACCCGCACTGGGACATTCCCATTTTGTCGGTGCCCGGCCACGGCGGCGGCGCCAACTGGAACCACCAGTCGTTCAGCCCCAAGACCGGACTGGTCTACACCGGCTTTGGCTATGTGGGCGCGGCGCACTCGCTGACCGAGGCCAGCAACGGCCTGCGTCCGCCGGGCACCTACCAGACCGGCGGCGTGGTGGCTGTAGACCCCAGCACGAACCGCGTGCGCTGGAAGAAAGCCATGCCCTACTCGCTGGCCCATGGCAACGGCATCCTGTCCACGGCCAGCAACCTGCTGTTCATCGGCCAGCCCGACGGCAACCTGATTGCCATGGACGGCGACAACGGCAACGAGGTCTGGCGCTTCCAGACCGGCGCCTCGATCAATGCCAGCCCGGTCAGCTACGAGATCGACGGCGAGCAGTACATCGCGGTGTTTGCGGGCGGCTCCTCCATCCCCTACAGCGATGCGCCGCGCGGCGACTTCCTGTGGGCGTTCAAGGTCGGCGGCAAGGTCGCGCCCGCGGCCACGCCCACGCCGCCGCTGGTGCGCCGTCCGGTGTCGGGCACGGCCGTCAGCGGTGCGAGCCTGCCCACGCCCAACACCGTCTATCTGGGCCGGGTGCAGACCGCAACCCATGCGCCCGGGGCGCAGGAATCGACGGCCGTCAACGCCATGACACCGACCTTCATGACGGTTCCGCTGAACACCACCGTGACGTTCAAGAACCCCGAGGGCAACGCCAACGAGCGCTGCGCCACGCAGTTCTTCGAAGGCGTGTTCAACTTCCGCCTGGCGCCGGGGCAGTCGGCGCAGTACAAGTTCACGCAACCCGGCGAGTACTTCTACAACGACTGCCACAGTCCGCGGCCCACGGGCAAGATTGTCGTCAGCGACAAGTGAGCCCTGGCGGCTGCGCCAGAGGATCAGGAGCGCCGGTGGCGGCGCCCTGGCTCAAGGCACTATGGCCGGCAGACGGTGCAGCGTTGCCTTGAGCGCCGCAAAGCAATCTGCGTCTATCGCCGTGCCTACGGACTCTTGCATGATCTTCAGCGTCTCCTCCACCGGGATGGCGCCGCGGTAGGGACGGGCCGCGGTGATGGCGTCGAAAATATCGGCGCAGGTGATGATGCGCGTTTCCAGCGCGATCTGCTCTGATGCCAATCCGCGCGGATAGCCCTGGCCGTCAAGGCGCTCATGGTGGGCGCCCGCAATGCGCGCCAGCTCGCCAAACGCATCGATGCGCGAGAGGATGGCCTCGGTGTACATCGCATGGCTGCGCACCACGGCCCACTCTTCGCCGTCGAGCTTGCCCGGCTTGTCCAGAATGCTGTTGCTGACGCCCAGCTTGCCGATGTCGTGCAGCAGGGCCGCGCGCTTGAGCCAGCGGCGCCGGTCGGCGTCCAGGCCCATGGTCTCGGCCATCAGATCGACATACAGCGCGACGCGCGCGCTGTGGCCGCTGGTATAAGGGCTCTTGGAATCCACGACCTGGCCGAACGCCGTGGCAATGTCATCGAGGTAGTCCTCGTCCAGAGGCACCTGCCTGGAGCCGGGCTCCAGCGCCAGCACTGCGGTGTCGATGTCGGCGCGCGCCAGTTGCGCCCAGAACGCCTCGTCGGCCACCGCGTTGAAGGCATCGATCAGCGCCGGGTCCAGCCACTGGCCGCGCCGGCGCTGCAGCTCCTCGCCCACGGCCTGCGCACCGCCGCTGGTATGGAACACATCGACTACCTGCGCCAGCAGCGCAATGCGCGAATACCAGGGTATCGCCTGGCCGGCCAGGCCATCGGGCCGGCCCTTGCCGTTGAAATGCTCGTCAAGGTGGTAGATGCCCAAGGCCACGGTTTCGGGAAAGCGCAGCAGGCGGGCGATCTCGGCGCCGCGCTGGCAGCGCGTCTGTATCAGCTCGTCGGCCAGTTCCTTGCCGTTGCGCAGGATGTTCATCACCGCGCGAAAGCGCTCGGCCAGCGGCGCGCGCAGCCCGGTGTGCGACAGCACGAAATTGAGCACCTGGGGCAGACTGTCGCCCACGGTCTTGAAGTCGTGCTTGAACGCCAGATCGTTGGTCAGGTAGAGCTCGCAGATGCGCGCCGCATTGCTGCTGCAGCCCAGATCCTTGAGCAGCAAGGTGTAGTACAGGCCCCAGAGTTCATCGTCCGACATCCCCAGGCGCCGCCCCACATGCATGCCAATCCAGCAGCAGCGGGTGCAGTGTCCCTCGGGTTGTCCTTCGGTAATGTCGAGCGCATGGCTCAAGGCAGAAATCAACTCTGAAAGGCGCAATCCGGGCATGGGTCAAATGGCAATGGTTTTCAACCCGATGTACTTTTTACATCGTGTCACATCCAAGTCTGCACCATATCGAAAGACCGTATCCTAAGCATGCCCTCACTTCTTCAGGCTGTTCTGCAAGCGCTGCACGGCCGCCTTGGTCTGCGCCACATGCTCGGCCGGGTCGGAGCCCACATGGGCGAACTTGATCTTGCTGTCCTGGCCGATCACATACGAGATGCGGTCGGCGCGCTGGGGATTCGCCGCGGCCGACGCATCGTAGGCGCGAATCGTCCGGGCCTGGGGATCGGACGCCACGGCAAACTGGTCGCGGCAGGCTTCGGTGGAAAAGCGCTGCAAGGTGGCGATGTCGTCATGCGACATGCCCACGACCTGCGCGCCCATCGCGTTGAACTGCGGCGAGGCTTCGGCAAACGCGTGGGCTTCCATGGTGCAGCCCTGGGTGAAGGCCTTGGGAAAGAAATACAGCACCACCGGTCCCTTGGCCAGTGCGGCTTTCAGGTCGAACTCGAAAGGCTTGCCCGCAACGGCCGCCTGGGTGGTGAACGCCGGCGCCGCATCGCCGACCTTGAGCACCGCATGCGCGGCCGGAGAAAACAGGGCCGCGAGCACGGCGGCTGCGGAAAATGCGGCGCTGACGCCAAAGCCGGGTTTGCGCATGGGATCTTCCTTGCAACGACAGATGGCGCCCATTGTCCAGGCTTTTGGCCTGGCCCCCGGAATGTCGCCCGCGGCGCCCCTGGCGCAAGACAATGAACTCACAATGGCATTCATCATCACGCAGGAGATTTTGACAATGACAGACAAGAAGGTAGCGGTCATCACGGGCGCAGGTACGGGCATAGGCAAGGCCGTGGCCCAGGCACTGCTGGCAGGAGGCTTCCATGTGGTGCTGGCCGGGCGTCGCGCCGAGCTGCTTGACGCGGTCAAGGAAGAGGCGCAGGCGCTGCACGGCATGGGCGATCGCGTGCACTGCGTGCCCACCGATGTCAGCGACCCGCAGGCGGTTGCCGCACTGTTTGAAAGCGCGGTGGCGAGGTTCGGCCGCGTCGATCTGCTGTTCAACAATGCCGGCCGCGGCAATCCGCCCGGATCGTTCATCGACTGGACGCCGGATCAGTGGCGTGAAGTGGTCGATGTGAATCTCAACGGCATGTTCTATTGCCTGCAGCAGGCCTTCAAGGTGATGCAGGGCCAGAGCCCGCAAGGCGGGCGCATCATCAACAACGGCTCGATCTCCGCGCATGCGCCACGCCCCAATTCGATGGCCTACACGGCGACCAAGCATGCGGTGATGGGCCTGACCAAGACCGCGGCGCTTGACGGCCGCCAGTACAACATTGCCGTCGGCCAGATCGACATCGGCAATGCGATGACCGACCTGGCCTCGCGCATGTCCAAGGGCGTGCCCCAGGCCAATGGCGAGATCGCGGTCGAACCCATGATCGATGCGGCCGTGGTCGGCCAGTCGGTGCTCTACATGGCCAGCCTGCCGCTCGAAGCCAACGTGTTGTTCCACACCGTCATGGCAACCAAGATGCCTTTTGTCGGCCGCGGCTGAAAACCCCTTTGGTTAAGGCGAATCCGCGGCAACGGACAAGGCCTGCGGGCTGCGTGCAAGCACGATGCGCCCCTTGCCGGCGCGCTTGGCGGCATACATCGCTTCGTCGGCCAGCTGCAGCAGTTGCGCCGAGGAATCGCCGGCCTCGAGATTGAGCGCCAGGCCCATGCTTGCGCCCACATGCACCACGGCGCCATGCTTGAGCCGTATGGGCTGGGTGATTGTCGCCAGGCAGCGCTCCATGATCTCCACGGCTTCGTGCATCGATCCCAGGCCGGCCAGCAGCACGATGAACTCGTCGCCCCCCAGCCGTGCCACGCAATCGGATGCCCGCGCCTGGGCCTTGATGCGCGCGGCGACGACCTGCAGCACTTCATCGCCGGCATCGTGCCCATGGGTGTCGTTGACGAGCTTGAAGCCGTCGAGATCCATGAAGCAGACGGCCACCAGTGCCTGACCGCAGGGCGCCGAGGCGGACAAGGCATGCTCGAGCGTCTGCTCCAGCGCGCGGCGGTTGGCAAGCCCCGTGAGCGCGTCATGCGTGGCGAGATACTGCGCCGTCTGCTCGTCGCGCTTGAGCCCGTCGATGTCGACGAAGATCCACAAGGAATCCTCCTCGTTGAGCCGCGCTCCGCTCAGGTCCACCCACAGCGTTTGCGCATCGCTGCTCAGCAGCTGTATCTGGGTGTGGAACTTGCCCGTGGCGCGCAATGCGGCATAGGCCAGCTCACCCACCCTCTGGTAGGCGGCTTCGTCCGCATAGATGATACGGATCGGTGCGCCCAGCAGCTCCTTCGCGGAGCGCTTGACCAGGCGCTGCAGCGCCTGGTTGGTCCACAGCACCTGGCGATCGCGCAGCCGCGCAATGCCAATCAGATCGTTGTCTATGAACAGCTCCTGCTCCTTGAGCAGTTCCGTCATCTTGATCTTCGCCAGCCGCTCGCGCTTTTGCAGCCGGTACAGGCTCACCGAGCCCAGCGCGATGAGCACGATGCACAGCCCGGTGAGCCCCCAGGCGCGCCAGGCGGTAGCGCGCCACATTGCCAGGTAGGTCTCGGTGCCCAGGCCCGTGGCGACCGTCAGCGGATAGTTGGTAAGCCGCTGGTAGGCGGTGATGCGCTCCACGCCATCGAGCAGCGTGGGCGTGATGTACCAGCCATGATCGCGATTGCGGCCCAGCGCCTCATGGTATTGCGCCGACACCAGATCGCCGCCCAGGCCTTCCTCCGAGGAGGGCTGGTTCGCGCTGTAACGCGCGACCAGGCGCGCATCGTCCGTGCGCAGCGCCATCGCGCTGTCCGGGCCCAGCGCCTGCCGGCTGAACAGCCGCTGGAAATGCTCGGCGGCAACCACGGCATAGACCACGCCCTGGAAACTGCCGTCCTCGGCCTGCAGTCGCCGCACCAGGACAATGGCCCATTGGTTGAAAGACAGGCTCACCAGCGGCGACGACACGACCATCTGCTCCGTATGCCGGGCCTGCTCGAAATACGCCCGGCCCGCGATGGAAAACGGCTCGGTGACTTCGCTGGGCACCAGCAGCACCTGGCCGGCGCTGTCCGTGGCCCGCAGCGCGGTGACAAAGGGAATCAGCGCCCGCTGCTCCTGCAGCATTTCCTGCAGCGCAAACCTCGCCGCAGGCAGGCCCTCGAAGGAACGGGTGCGAAACCGGCTGGCAATCGACGAAAGCGCGTTGTCCACCAGCCGCAGCTCCGCCGTCAGCTCCAGGCCCAGACTGCGGGCCTGATTGCGCGTCACCGCGATGCCCAGTTCCATGTCCGTCTGGTAATTGGCACGCATGCTCAGGCCGGTCGCCAGGCACAACAGGAACGCCACCAGCAGATTGCCGAGAACGAGGCGTCGCAGCACTGTTTTGGAAATCCTCAGACTCATACCGCTTTCATCTCGTCGTGAATGCAATGGCAGCGCATCCGGTGGCAATCGCCCGGGCAGCAGGCCAGGGCACGGCGATTCATCAGCCGGCAGTTTGCCGGTTTACGCGAAAAATGAACAGTCTGCGGTCCGGCGGGGGCGGCGGGGCGCAAGCCTTGCCGGCCGTGCGCAGGATTCAGGCACAGACCGGCGGGTCTCGGTCGCGCAGTCCCATGGCGCAGGAAGCGGCCGCGGCCGTCGGCCCCATCAGGCCTGCGCTGGCGCAAGGCGGGCCGATGCGCGCCGCGCGCCAGACGGCGCGCAAAAAAAAGCCAACCATGAAGGTTGGCTTTGCCCCACCTTCAAAGGTGGGTGCTGGAATGGTGGGCCTCCCGTGAGTCGAACACGGCACCAACGGATTATGAGTCCGCTGCTCTAACCAAGCATGAGCTAGAGGCCCTTATCTGGGGGGTCTGCAAGCACCGCTCAAGAACGTGCGCTGGCAAAACTCGACTATTGTAGAGCCTATCTGCGATGACTCAAGGCATTCGTGACAAGCTTGGAGGTGATGTCGACGATCTGGATCATCTTGTCGTAGTGCATGCGCGTCGGTCCGATCACGCCCAGGGTGCCGACAATCTTGCCGTCGACCTCGTAGGGCGCGCTCACGATGGACAGCTCCTCGAACGGCACGACATGGCTTTCGCCGCCAATGTAGATGCGCACGCCCTCGGCCTGGCTCGAGATGTCAAGCAGGCGAAGAATCTGGGTCTTCTGCTCGAACAGGTCGAATGCGCGTCGCAGGTGGTCCATGTCGCTGGAGAAGTCGCTCACCGCCAGCAGGTTGCGCTCGCCCGAGATCACGACATCGGCCTCGTTGCTCTGGGCATCGCTGCCGACATTGACGGCCGCCTGCATCAGCGCCGCGACTTCGCCGCGCAGCAGCTCGACTTCGCCCTTGAGGCGCTCGCGCACATGCTCCATTGCCAGGCCCGCGTAGTTGGCGTTGAGGAAGTTCGCGGCTTCGACCAGCTGCGACGAGGTGTAGTCGACCTCGGTGAAGATCACGCGGTTTTGCACATCGCCTTCGGGCGAGACGATGATCACCAGGAAACGTTTTTCGGACAGCCGCACGAACTCGATCTGGCGGAACACCGAAGTGCGCTTGGGCACCATCACCACGCCGACAAATTGCGACAGGCTCGACAGCAGATGGGCCGCGTTGGCAATCACTTTCTGCGGCTGTTCGGCCGGCAGGGCGGGCGCATGGAAGTCGTCGCGCTGGACTGTCAACATGGTGTCAACGAACAGGCGGTAACCTTTGGCCGTGGGAATGCGGCCGGCCGAGGTGTGCGGGCTGACAATCAGCCCCAGTTCCTCAAGGTCGGACATCACGTTGCGTATTGTCGCAGGCGACAATTCAAGGCCCGAGGCACGCGAAAGCGTGCGTGAACCTATGGGCTGGCCGTCGGCGATGTAGCGCTCGACCAGCGCTTTGAGTAACAACTTGGCACGGTCATCGAGCATGTAGTGATTTTAATGTTGTAATTTCAAAATGACGTCTAAGTTCCGCCGAGTCGCACTGATCGGGAAATACCAGTCGCCCGCATCCAGCAGCGCCAGCCCCGACAGCGCACGCCACGCCCTGCAGGATATTGCCAGCTTTGTCAGCAGCCAGGGATGCGAAGTCATTGTCGACGCCGAAACCGCCAAAAACGCCGGCATACAGAACTACCCGTCGATGGATGTCGACGGCCTGGGCGCGCACTGCGACGTCGGGCTGGTCGTGGGCGGCGACGGCACCATGCTGGGCATAGGCCGCCACATGGCGCGCTACGGCACGCCGTTGATAGGCATCAACCAGGGGCGCCTGGGCTTCGTCACGGATATTCCGCTTGAAGATTACCAGACCACCCTCACTCCCATGCTCCAAGGGGAATACGAGGAAGACCTGCGGCCCATGATCCTGGCGCGCGTGATGCGCGGCGATCAGCTGGTGTTCGAGGCGCTGGCAATGAACGATGTGGTGGTCAATCGCGGTGCGACTTCGGGCATGGTCGAGCTGCGCGTGGAAGTGGGCGGCCACTTTGTCGCCAACCAGCGGGCCGACGGCCTGATCATCGCCACGCCCACGGGCTCGACCGCCTATGCGCTGTCGGTGGGCGGCCCCATGATGCATCCCTCGATTGCCGGCTGGGTCATGGCGCCGATCGCGCCGCACACTTTTTCCAACCGCCCCATCGTGCTGTCGGATGCGACCGAAGTGGTGATCGAAGTGGTTGGCGGGCGCGATGTCAGCGCCAATTTCGACATGCAGTCGCTGGCCTCGCTGCTGCACGGCGACCGCATCCTGGTCACCAAGGCCGAGCATTCGGTGCGCTTCCTGCACCCCAAGGGCTGGAACTACTTCGCCACGCTGCGCAAGAAGCTCGGCTGGAATGAAGGGGTCAGCTGATATGGCGCTCAAACGCATTGCCCTGCGCGACTTCGTCATTGTCCAGGCGCTGGACCTGGACCTGCATGGCGGCTTCACGGCGCTGACCGGCGAGACCGGCGCGGGCAAGTCCATTCTGATTGACGCCGTGCAGCTCGCCCTGGGGGCGCGCGCCGATGCTGGCGTGGTACGCGAAGGCGCGGCCCAGGCAGATATCTGCGCCGAGTTCGAATGCCCGGCGCGCCTCAAGCCCTGGCTGGAGCAAGGCGGCTTCGCGCTCGAAGACAGCCTGCTGCTGCGCCGCGTGATCGATGCGCAAGGCCGCAGCCGCGCCTGGATCAACGGCGCGCCGGCCACCGCCACCCAGCTGCGCACCGTGGGCGAGCAGCTGCTTGACATCCATGGCCAGCATGCCTGGCAAAGCCTCACGCGCCCCGACGCGGCGCGCGAACTGCTGGACGCCTACGCCGGCCTGCAGACCCAGGCGCTGCGCAATCTCTGGAGCGCGTGGCGCAACGCGCACAAGACGCTGGAGCATGCAATTGCCGCCCAGGACAGCCTGCAAAGCGAACGCGAGCGCCTGCAGTGGCAGATCGGCGAAGTCGACAAATTGGCACCGGGCGAGGACGAGTGGGAAGAACTCAACGCCCAGCACACCCGGCTGTCGCATGCCCAGGCGCTGCTCGACACCGCGCAAGGCGCGCTGTTGGCCATCGAGGACGACGAAGCCGGCGGCCTCGCGGCGCTCAGCCGCGCGCACAGCGACCTGCAGGACCAGGAGCACCTGGACCCCGAATTCAAGGAGATCGCCGAAGTGCTGGCCTCGGGCCTGGCCCAGGTCAGCGATGCCCGCCATTCGCTGCAGACCTATCTGCGGCGCACCGAGCTCGACCCCGAGCGCCTGGCCGAGCTCGACACCCGGCTGTCGCTGTGGATGCAGCTGGCGCGCCGCTACAAGCGCCTGCCGGCCGAGTTGCCGCAGCTGTTCTCCGGCTGGAAGCAAGAGCTGCGCCAGCTCGATGCCGTGGTCGACATAGAAGCCCTGCGCGCCCAGGTCGATGCGGCCTACGCCGCCTACGAGCAGGCCGCAAAGGCACTGTCGCAGCAGCGCGCCAAGGCCGCGCCCAAGCTGTCGCGCGCCATCACGCAGGCAATGCAGGGCCTGGGCATGCAAGGCGGGCGCTTTGAAGTCGCGCAGACTGCGGCCGAGGAGCCCGGCCCGCACGGCATGGATGCGCTGGCATTTCTCGTTGCCGGCCATCCGGGCGCCAGCCCCAAGCCCATAGGAAAAGTCGCCTCGGGCGGCGAGCTCTCGCGCATCTCGCTGGCCATCGCGGTCACGACCAGCGAACTCGGCGAAGCCTCGACATTGATCTTCGACGAAGTGGATTCCGGCGTGGGCGGGGCCGTGGCCGAAACCGTGGGCCGGCTGATGCACAAGCTGGGCCGGGACCGCCAGGTGCTGGCCGTGACCCATCTGCCCCAGGTCGCGGCCTGCGCCGACCACCACCTCGTGGTCGCCAAGAAGCGCGACAAGCAGGCCACCACCAGCACCGTCACCGCGCTGGTGACCGAGACGCGCGTGGCCGAAGTCGCGCGCATGCTTGGCGGCGAGCGTCTGTCCGAAACCACCATGGCACATGCCCGCGAAATGCTTGAGCAAGCGGCGGTGCCGGCGCGCAAAGGTTGATGCATGTCACTTGAAATCGTGTTGGTCACCGGCATGTCCGGTTCCGGAAAGTCCGTGGCCCTGCATGCGCTCGAAGACGCGGGCTACTACTGCGTGGACAACCTGCCGCCCGAGCTGCTGGCCTCGTTTGTCAGCCTCGAGCATGCGCACCATGGCAACCGCGTGGCCATCGCCATTGACGCGCGCAGCGCCACCGGCCTGCCCCAACTGCCCGCGCAGCTGGCGCTGCTGCGAAGCCAGGGCACGGTCGTGCAGTCGCTTTTTCTCGACGCCACCACCGGCACGCTGGTGCGGCGCTTTTCCGAGACCCGGCGGCGCCATCCGCTGTCGGGCGACGAGCTGCAGCATGGCCGCCGGGCGCTGGTGCAGACCATCGAATGGGAGCGCGAGCTGCTGGCCGACCTGCGCGAACAGTCGCAGGTGATAGACACCAGCACCATCCGGCCGTCGCAGCTGCAAAGCTATGTCAAGAGCCTGCTGCCCGTGCCCCAGGGGCAGATGACGCTGGTGTTCCAGTCGTTTGGCTTCAAGTACGGCATTCCGGCCGACTGCGACTACCTGTTTGACGTGCGCATGCTGCCCAACCCGTATTACGACGCCGAGCTGCGGCCGTTTTCGGGCAAGGATGCGACGGTGCAGGCCTTCTTGCGCCAGCAGCCCGAAGTGCAGCGGATGCAGCAGCAGATCGCGCAGTTCTTCGAGTACTGGCTACCCCTGCTGGAGCAGAACCACCGCAGCTATGTCACGGTGGCCATAGGCTGCACCGGCGGCCAGCACCGTTCGGTCTACCTCGTCGAGCAGCTGGCCGCGCATTTCGGCAAGGACTGGCCCACGCTGACGCGGCACCGCGAACTCGACGCACGCACCGCCGCCGTGGAAATCTAGCCTTCGCCCTCCAGCAGCTTGCGCACCGGCGCCGGCAGTCCCATCTCGGTCCACTGCGCCCGTGTATACCAATCATCGGCAGCAGGTTCGAACGCGGCAACGCGTGCCACCACCGCGTGCAGATGCAGATCGCGGTGCGTGAGTACATGCAGGAAAGCCGGCTGGTGCTCGAGCTGCACGCCGCCCCGGGGCCAGCGTGCCTGCACGGCGGCTTCGAGCGCGGCCGCGTCCTCGAACACCGGCGGGCTGTAGAGCCCGGCCCAGATGCCCGTCGACGGGCGCTTGCCCAGGCTGATGCGGCCCTGGCTGTCCTGGGCCACGAGCAGCCACCAGGACTGGGAACTGCGCTTGAGCTTGCGCGTGCGCACTGGATAGTCTTCGGGGTTGCCGGCGCGCGCCGCGCGGCATTGGCTGTGCAGCGGGCACAGCAGGCAGGCGGGCTTGCGCGGCAGGCACAGACTCGCGCCCAGATCCATCATGCCTTGCGTGTAGCGCGGCATTGCATCGTGCAGATCGAGTTCGCGCGGATCGGGGCAGAGATCCGTCGCCAGATCCCACAGCGCGCGCTCGTTGCGCGCCACGGCCAGATCGGCATCAAAGGCCAGCACGCGCGTGAGCACGCGCCGCACATTGGCGTCGAGAATCGGCACGCGCTCGGAAAAGCAGAACGCGGCAATCGCGCCTGCGGTCGAGCGGCCTATGCCGGGCAGCGTGGCCAGCTGCTCGGCGGTCTCGGGAAAACGCCCGCCATGCAGCGCCATCACGGCCTGCGCGCACTTGTGCAGATTGCGCGCGCGGCTGTAGTAGCCCAGGCCGCTCCACAGCGCAAGCACCGCGTCCTCGGGCGCGGCGGCCAGGCTGGCGACATCGGGAAACTGCGCGAGAAAGCGCGGATAGTAGCCCAGCACCGTGGCGACCTGGGTCTGCTGCAGCATGATCTCGGAAAGCCAGACCCGGTAGGGGTCGCGGGTTTGCTGCCAGGGCAGATGATTGCGGCCGTGCGTGGCCTGCCACTGCACTACGGCAGCGGCGATGGAGGAAGTCGTCAAGATCAGATTACCGGTGTGGGGTCGTTGGCTGCAAGCGCGGACTGCGCGGCGGGCGGCTCCAGCAGCTGCTGGCAAAGTTGCGTCAGTTGCTGCGTCAGCGCCGCGATCTCATGCTCGGCGGCATCGATTTCTGCAATGCGCTCGACCAGGCTGCTGGCCGCGAGCTGTATGCGGTCCACGGCCTCGATGCGGCGCGTGAAGCTGCGCTTGCGTTCTTTCCATTGTGCATCGAGTTGCGCCATCGCCGAGTGGCTCCACAGCGCCAACTCCTGGCCAGCCGCGCCGAAAATGCCTGCCAGCCGTTCGGCCAGCGCGCGTATCAGGCGCTGCGAATAATCGGCGCGCGCCAGCTGCAGCGCATGGCCCAGGCCCAGGTAATGCAGGTAGCCGCGCTCGATCTGGCCCAGGTCGCGCGCCAGGTCCTGCAGCGGCCACGCGGCCGTGGCCTGCAGCGAGAAGCCGAACTCGGCATTGAGCGCGCGAAACGATGCCACCACCATCTGCTGGAGTTCGGCGGCAGCGCCCAGCACCTGGTCTACGGCGCCGCGCAAGTCCTCGAAAGTCGCGACATAGGCCTTGCGCGCGCCCAGCTTCAGGCCGCCGCGCGCCAGCGAGGCGCGCAGTGGCAGCAGCCGGGTCTCGATCGCGTCCACGCCCAGCGACTGCAGCAGCGCCTGCAGCATGCGCGCCTGCACGGCCCGCAGTGCCTGGATGCGCGCCGCGCTGGCGTCGAACTCCGCCTGCTCCTGCTCGATGCGCGCGCGCATCGACACCATCACGCTGGAATTCTTGCCGCGCAGGCTGCGCAGCTCGGCCATCTGGTCGTCGAGATCGCGCCGGCGTATCGTCAGCCGTCGCAGGACTTCGGTCTGCAGATGGGCAACGCCGCTGGCCACGGCCGCGCGCAGCACGCTCTGGCGCTGGCCCATGATGCCTTCGGACAGCGCCTGCTCGAAGCCCATCAGCCCGCTGGCGCGCAGCAGCGCGTCATCGCTGGAGATCTTCGCCACCAAACCCTTTTGCGCCGATACCGCCAGCACGCGTTCGACCGACAGGCCCAGCGTTTGGGCCGACAACGTGCGCTGGCGCTGAATCTGCGCATGTACCTGCTGACCGGTGCTCAGCCGGTCCCAGAGCGTATCTATCTTGTTGAGCACCACCAGGCGCGACAGATCGGCGCTGCCGCCGGATGCGAGGTGGGCGCGCCAGACGGCCAGGTCGGACTGCGTCACGCCGGCATCGGCGGCAATCAGAAACACCACTGCATGCGCCTGGGGAATCAGGTTCACGGTCAGTTCGGGTTCGGCGCCGACGGCGTTCAGACCCGGCGTATCGAGAATCACCAGGCCCTCGCGCAGCAGCGGGTGGGGCAGATTGATCAGCGCGTGGCGCCACATGGGCACTTCAACCAGTCCCTGGGAATCGACCAGCGGCTGGTCATCGGCGCTGGCTTCGTCCTGCCAGAAGCCCCAGGCGCGGGCCTGGGACAGCGGCACGCTCCGGGTCTCGGCCACCTTGGCAAGCATTTGCGCAAGCTGGGCGCTGTCGTCCACATCCAGCGGCCACTGCTGCCAGGCCTCGGGCCGCAGCCGCCATTCGGCCAGGCTGGGCGCATGTTCGCGGGTTTCAATCGGCAGCAGGCGCAGGCTGGGCGCCAGCCCCTCGTCCCAGCCGAGTTCGGCCGGGCACATGGTGGTGCGGCCCGCGCCCGCGGGCATCAGGCGCCGGCCATAGGCCGCAAAGAACACCGCATTGATCAGCTCGGACTTGCCGCGCGAGAACTCGGCGACAAAAGCCACCGTCACCTTGTCGCCGCGCACCTGCGCCTGCAGGCGCTGCAGGCGCTCGTCGACCGCCGCATCCAGCAGTTCGTGGCCTGAAAGCCAGTCGCGCAGCTGGTGCAATTGCCGTGCGAAATCACGCCGCCAGCTGCCGTGCTGGTCAAACTGCGCATTGAATGGTGTGGCCAACTTCGCTCTCCCGCGGATGTACTGCGGACAGGGCGCCCGACTTCACAAAATATAAGGCATCGCCGGCTGGCGCATCAAAGCCGCTGGCAATGTGCGCAGTAAAAGCTGCTGCGCTGGCCCTGGCGCAGCATGCGCAGCGGCGCCGCGCATTGTATGCAGGGCAGTCCTTCGCGGTCATAGACCTGGGCCTGGAGCTGGAAATGCCCGGGCATTCCGTGGGCATTGGAGAAATCCTTGAGCGTGGTGCCGCCCTGCTCCACGGCGGTCGCCAGCACGCGACGAATGGCCTCGTGAAGCCGCAGCGCGCGTCGCGGCCCTATGGTGTTGGCCGGCGCCAGCGGCGAGATGCGCGCCGTGAACAGCACTTCGGACGCATAGATGTTGCCCACGCCCACGACCAGCTTGCCGCCCAGCAGCAGCTGTTTGATCGGCGTGCGGCTGGCCTTCAGGCCCGCCTGGAAGGCCTGGGGCGCGAAGCTGTCTTCCAGCGGCTCCATGCCCAGGCGGCCCAGCAGCTTTTGCGCCACCGGGTCGTCCTCGCCCGCCGCATAGACCACGGCGCCGAATCGGCGCGGGTCGTGCAGGCGCAGGACACCCTGGTTGGTGACCAGATCGAAATGGTCGTGCGCGCCCGCTGGCGGCAGCTCGCGCGCAGGCGCGAAGCGCAGGCTGCCCGACATGCCCAGGTGCAGCAGCAACAGCCCTTCGCTCATGTCGACCAGCAGGTATTTGCCGCGCCGGCGCACCGCCAGCACTTCGCGCCCGGCAAGGGCCTGGGGTGCCAGGCCCAGCGGCCAGCGCAAGGGCTTTCCCAGGCGCGCCGATTCAATGCGCGCGCCTGCAATTGACGGCGCAAACGTGCGGCGTGTGACTTCCACTTCGGGTAATTCGGGCATTGCAATCCTGAAAAATGGGCCGGCTGCGGCCCCTGCACGGCGCGAGTCGCGCGGCAATGTTGTTGGCAGTTGGGGCTTTTTTGCGGCAATGCAAGCAGCACCCGATTGCGCGCAGGGGGACCTCGTTCGATTATTATCATTCGATGGTTCATCCTCTACGCCCTCGGGCCCTGGCGCTGGCCGCCGCACTGGTCATCGCCCCTGCAATTGCCTGGAGCCAGGCGGCGCCCGTGCCCCCGGGCGCCGACACCCTGCCTCCCCAGTCCGAGACCGACGTGGAGGATCCCGCAGCCCTCAACGCCGAATTGTTCTATGAAATTCTGGTCGGCGAGATGGCCGCCGGCGTCGGCGACCCTGTCAGCGGCCAGGCCCTGATACTCAATGCCGCGCGCCAGAGCAGCAATGCCCAGCTCTACCGCCGCGCCACCGAGATGGCGCTGCAGGCGCGCGCCGGCAACCAGGCGCTGACGGCGGCCCAGGCCTGGCGCCAGGCCTTTCCCGAATCGCGCAACGCCAACCGCTACGTGTTGCAGATCCTGGTGGCGCTCAACCGCATTGGCGACACCCTGCCCTACCTGCGCCAGGAAATTGCCTCCACGCCCGCGCCCAGCAAGCCCGTGGCTTTCCTGTCGATCACCCAGCTTTTCAGCCGCGTCAGCGACAAGGCCCTGGCGGCCGACATCGTTGCCCAGGCGCTGGAAGGCGAGCTGGCCGATCCGGCCTCCGGCCCTTCGGCCTATGCCGCGATAGGCCACATGCAGCTGGCCGCGGGCAAGCCCCGGGCCGCGCTGGAAGCCATACAGCGCGCCGAGGCCCTGTCTGCGGGCAACGGCGCCTCGGCCCTGCTGGCGCTCGAGCTGCTGGAAAACGGCCAGCGCGAAGCCGAGCCCATCGTTGCGCGCTATGTGGACAAGCAGCGCGGCGCAGACATGCGCATGGCCTATGCGCGCATCCTTCTGGGCCAGGAGCGGCTCGAACCCGCCGAAGCCCAGCTGACCGCGATCACGCGCGAAACCCCGGATTACGCCGACGCCTGGTTCACGCTGGCCCGGATGCAGGTGCAGACCCAGCGCTGGCAGGCGGCCGAAGCTTCGCTGCAGCGCTTCGACGCACTGATTCCCCAGCTGCCCAATGCAGGCATCCAGCGCAATGCGCGCACCGAGTCGGCCTTGCAGCACGCGCTGATTGCCCAGAAGCAGGGCCGCTTTGCCCAGGCGCTGGAATGGCTGGACCGCATCGAGGGCGGCGCGCAGCTGCTTAACGTCCAGGTGCGCCGCGCCTCGATACTTGCCCAGCAGGGCCAGCTGGACCAGGCGCGCGCCGTGATCCAGGCCGTGCCCGCGGGCAGCGAACAGCAGCAGCGGCTCAAGCAGCAGGCCGAAGTGCAGCTGGTGCGCGAGGCCGATCAGCCCGCGCTGGCCTATACGCTGCAGTCGGCGCTGCACCAGCAGTTCCCGCAGGACAGCGAGATTGCCTACGACACCGCCATCCTGGCCGAGAAAATCGGCCGCTTCCCTGAAATGGAAAGCCTGCTGCGCGCCATCATTGCGCGCGACCCGGGCTTCCACCACGCCTACAACGCGCTGGGCTTCTCGTTTGCCGAGCGCGGCGTGCGCCTGGACGAAGCGCGCGCGCTGATCACCAAGGCGCTCGAGGCCGCGCCCAACGATCCGTTCATCATCGACAGCCTGGCCTGGACGGAATTCCGCAGCGGCAACATTGCCCAGGCCCTGGCCCTGCTGGAGAAAGCCTTTGCGCTGCGGCCCGACGCCGAAATCGCCGCCCATCTGGGCGAAGTGCTCTGGAGCAACGGCCAGCAGCGCCAGGCGCGCGCCATCTGGAACCAGGGCCTGGCCCTGAACGCCGAGAACGACACGCTGCGCGAAACGCTGCAGCGCCTGGGCGTCAAGCCATGAAGGCCCTGCACCGCCGCGCGCTGCTGCTGGCGGCCACGCCCCTGGCGCTGTGGCTTGCCGGCTGCGCCCAGCCGCCCGCTCGCCCCGCGCCGGCCGACGCCGCGGCCTACTGGAGCGGGCGTCTGGCGCTGCAGTTGCACACTGCCCTGGCCCAGGAGCAGTCGTTCAGCGCTTCATTCGAGCTGCAGGGCGCGCAGCGTGCCGGCCAGCTGGTGCTGCTCAGCCCGTTTGGCGCCGTGCTGGCCGAACTGCAGTGGAGTCCCGCAGGCGCGCAGTTGCGCCAGGGCGGCCAGCTGCGCGAATCGCCTTCGCTGGACGCGCTGGTGCAGGACATCGTGGGCACGCCGCTGCCCATTGGCGCGCTGTTTGCCTGGCTGGCGGGCGAGCAGGCCTCGGCGCCGGGCTGGCAGGCCGATCTCACGCAGCTGCCCGAAGGCCGTCTTCGCGCCGAGCGCACCGATCCGCTGCCGCGCGCCACGCTGCGCCTGGTGCTCGACCGCTGAAGCCCGGCGGCTGTTTTTTCTCTTGATTTCTCGCGGTTTCCATTCCATGCGTTCGCTCTACGATGTGCCGGCCCCGGCCAAGCTCAATTTGTTCCTGCACATCACCGGCCGCCGGCCGGATGGCTACCACCTGATCGAGTCGGTGTTCATGCTGGTCGACTGGCACGACAGGCTGCATTTCGATCTGCGCGCTCAGGGCGCCATCTCGCGCGAAGACCTCAGCGGCATGCGCCTGCCCGACGATGACCTGATCGTGCGCGCCGCGCGCGCCCTGCAGCAGGCAACGGGCTGCAGCGCCGGCGCGCATATCGGCATAGACAAGTCGATTCCCGCCCAGGCGGGCATGGGCGGCGGCTCCTCCGATGCCGCCAGCACGCTGCTGGCGCTCAACCGACTGTGGCGGCTTGATCTGCCGCGCCCAGCGCTTGAAGCCATAGGCCTGCGCCTGGGCGCGGACGTGCCGTTCTTCCTGCGCGGGCGCAATGCCTGGGTCGAGGGCATAGGCGATACAATCACGCCACTTGAAAAGACGCAACAGCTGCCCCGGCAGCGCTTTGTGGTGGTCAAGCCGGATGCGGGATTGGAAACAAAATTGATTTTTTCCTCCCCGCATCTCAAAAGAGATTCAGAGCGTGCTAGAATATCGCTCTTCGCTGCAAAGCACTTTGACTTCGGTCATAACGACTTGCAGCCGGTCGCAGAAACCCTGTGCCCCGATGTGAAAAAAGCCATCAATTGGCTTGAAACACAGGGATTACACGGTAGAATGACGGGCTCAGGAAGTGCAGTGTTTGCACCGATGAAGCAAATGATTGACATGACAGGCGCACCCAGCGACTGGATCGTCAAAGTTTGCGAAAATCTCGAAGTTCATCCGCTTCATGGATGGGCCAGGGATTAAAGGTTACCGGTTGGTTGCATGCGCAATTGACCCGTGTAGGGGAGTCGCCAAGTTGGTTAAGGCACTGGATTTTGATTCCAGCATGCGAAGGTTCGAGTCCTTCTTCCCCTGCCAAATGTCTTATTGCGTACAAGCAAACCCATAAACACTGGGAAGCTCATGCAGACCAATCATCCAGACTTCATGATTTTTACCGGCAATGCCAACCGTGGCATGGCCGAAGAGATTGCCAGCCACCTCGGCACCAAGCTTGGCGCCGCGGAAGTTGGCCGTTTCTCCGATGGTGAAGTCACCGTCGAGATCATGCAAAACGTTCGCACCCGCGACGTTTTCGTGGTTCAGCCCACATGCGCCCCCACCAACGAGAACCTGATGGAACTCCTGGTGATGGTCGATGCGCTCAAGCGCGCATCCGCCGAACGCATCTGCGCCGTGATCCCCTATTTCGGTTACGCCCGCCAGGACCGTCGCCCGCGTTCGTCGCGCGTGCCGATCACGGCCAAGGTCGTGGCCAACATGCTCCAGGCCGTAGGCGTGGAACGCGTGTTGACCATGGACTTGCACGCTGACCAGATCCAGGGCTTCTTCGACATTCCCGTGGACAACATCTATGCGTCGCCGGTCCTGCTGGGCGATCTGCGCCAGAAGAACTACGAAGACCTGATCGTGGTCTCGCCCGACGTCGGTGGCGTGGTGCGCGCGCGCGCCCTGGCCAAGCAGCTCAACTGCGACCTGGCCATCATCGACAAGCGCCGCCCCAAGGCCAATGTCTCCGAAGTCATGCATGTGATCGGCGACATCGACGGCCGCAACTGCGTGATCATGGATGACATGATCGACACCGCCGGCACGCTGGTCAAGGCCGCCGAAGTGCTCAAGCAGCGCGGCGCCAAGAAGGTCTATGCCTACTGCACCCACCCGATCTTCTCGGGCCCGGCCATCGAGCGCATTGCCGGTGGCGAGGCTCTCGACGAAGTCGTGGTGACCAATACCATCCCCCTGAGCCCGCAAGCCCAGGCCTGCAACAAGATTCGCCAACTCTCCGTGGCGCCGCTGATCGCCGAAACGATCAAGCGCATTTCCACGGGTGATTCGGTACTCAGCTTGTTCTCGGAATAAGACCTCGCTTGCGAGATCTCCAGCCTTCGGGCTGGCGTAAACCTCCCTCGGGAGGTTTTGTGTGTTTCAGAGCATCTCAAGGACAGTCAGGCATGTGCCGGTCTGTCTTTTTATCAAACGAGTCTGACTGGTCGCGGTCGACTCACACAGGAGTTAATTATGAACATTGTCGCTACAGAGCGCGCTAAGCAAGGTACGGGTGCGAGCCGCCGTCTG